>Ga0136633_1002146_pt1 | contig 13830 bp, 12 predicted proteins | sample AntDrymeUQ832206_2_FD_105494 | JGI IMG/M metagenome (GOLD analysis project Ga0136633, IMG submission 105494) | Polar desert sand microbial communities from Dry Valleys, Antarctica - metaG UQ83 (22.06) | ecosystem: Environmental > Terrestrial > Soil > Desert | place: Antarctica: Dry Valley... | reverse complement strand
CGGGGTGGCCGACCCGATGTTCGTGGCCGGCGCCATCGCCGCCACGTCGCCGGCCAGCGTGATCAGCGCTCCGGCCGATCCCGCGTGTCCGCCGCTCGGGGAGACGTAGACGATCACCGGCATGCGTGCCCCGGCGATGCTCCTGACCATGTCGCGCATGCTGGAGATCAGCCCTCCGGGCGTGTCCATGCGGATGATGACCACCGCGGCCTGCTGCTTCTCGGCGTCGGCCAGCGCCCGCTCGAGCTCGCGGGCGGGACCCCGGTCGACGTCGGTGACCGCGAAGGAGTACGCGAACCCCCGGTCCTGTGCGGGCGTGGCATCTGGGGCCACCAGCCCCGCCGCGGTGACGAGAGCGACAGCCGCACACGCGCTCAGCGTGCGCCGCGTGGCGCGGAGCCTCGCCCGGGCCCGGGTGGTCATCTGCCCGCCCGGGCCCGGGTGGTCATCTGCCGGGCTTTCGCAGGGTCAGTGCTGCCACGACGAACAAGAGGACACCGGCGATGATCGCTCCGGCAAGATATCCCAGCACGCCGATCCCGCCGCTGCTGCTCTCGGCTTGGGGTGCGGGCTGCGTCGCAGGAGCCTGGGCCACCGCCCGGGTGACCCGGGGCAGGAACGAGCGCTTGTCGAGGATGCCCGCGCCTGCCACGTAGATCCAGCCGTCGTAGATCTGCGGCCTGAAGACAAAGGCCCCCTGGCGGAAGAACAGGGGAATCGCCGGTGCGTCCCGCGCGAGCAGGTTGATCTCGGACTTCACCAGGCGGCGGCGGTCGTCCGGCGTCACGGCAGCGGCAACCTGTGCGGCCAGGCGGTCGAACGCGGCGCTGCGGTAGCCCGAGTAGTTGAGCGGCGCCAGCTTCCCCGAGCCGAACACCACCCGCAAGAAGTCCGGGTCGTAGGACGCGAGCGGCGGCGAGCTCCAGATCGCCGCCTCGAAGTCGGGCGGGGTCCCGTCCTCGCCGACGGCGGCCGACAGGCGGCTGGGCGCAAGCTCCTGCAGCCGGGCGCTCGCGCCCGCTCGCTCCAGCGCGAGGACCACCTGGCGGCCGGCTTCGCGCCTCACCGGGTCGTTACTCGGGGCGAGGATGCGGATCGGCGGGAGCCGCAGACGGGCGAAGGCGCGGCGGGAACGCGCGAGATCGGGTCGGTACACCTGTCCCAGGGTCGTCCAGCCCGAGCCCGGGTGTAAGTACCCGCGGTCGGCCGGTACGGCACTGCCGGTTCCCCCGATGATCGGGTTGCGTGCGATCCGCTGCAGATCGAGCGCGTCGGCCACGGCTCTGCGTGCCGCGGGCCGGTCGAAGGGCGCCCGGCGCAGGTTGAACATCAGGACGGTGCCCGTGTACGTCGATCCGGACTTCGTCTGGAATTCCGGCCGGGTCACGCGGTCCTGCTGACGCTCGGGAATCGTCGCCGGCACCATGTCCAGTCGGCGGGCCTCCAGGGCGCGGATCGTGTCGTCGAAGCTCGCGATGAAGGGCACCTCGATCTTGTCGACCCGTGGCCGCCCGAGGAAGTAGTTGCGGTTGGCGGTGAAGCGGTAGCGCTTCCCGCGCCGATACTCCGCGAGCCGGTAGGGGCCGCTGCCGACCGGAAGCCCCTTGGGTGCCGTCGCTCCGTCAGGCAGGCGCTCCCACAGGTGCCGGGGGAGGATCGGCACGTCGGCCAGGGGCTGGTCGGCGAAGCCCGGCGAGCGGTGGCGCAGCGTGATCACGACGGTCTGCGCGTCGGGCGCCTCCGTCCGGATCACGGCCTCGAGCTGAGGGGTGAAACGGGGATGAAAGCGTTTGGCGAAGTACCCGAAGCTGAAGGCGACGTCATCGGCCGTCAGCGGCCGCCCGTCGTGCCAGCGAATCCCCTCGCGCAACCTGATCGTCACGCGGCGGCCCTCGTCGCTCCTGCGTACCGTGCGGGCCAGCCACGGCGCCGGCGTCCCGCTCGGAGCGCGCCACAGAAGCGTGTCGTAGACCAGCGTGACCAGGGGGTAGCCGAGTCTGAAGGTGTAGGGCGTCAGGCTGCCGTCGTCGCGCGGGAACGGGATCCGCACCCGCTCGGCCCGGCTCGCCCCGGCTGCCTCGGCGCTCGAGGCTGTCGTGGCGAAGAGGGCCGCGACGACTCCCGTGACCGCGAGGAGCCAGGCGAGGCGGGTCTGATGACTCACGTGGTGGCCATCCGACGCGTCTTGTCGAGCATGGCGATCAGCTTCCCGATGGCCGCGACGGCCGGCGAGTCGGGGGCGTGGTCGATGGGGGCCGCACCGATGCGCTCCGCCGAAGCTACGCCCTCGTCCGCGGGTACCGCGGCCCACACCGGCTCGCCGATCAGCGCCTCGACGTGGCGCACGTCGCGTTCTCCGGCCACGCGGTTGGCAACGAACCGGACCGCGGCTCCCGGGGTTTGCAGGCGCGCTAGCCGGGCCACGCGGCGCGCGGTCATCGCGGATTGCGCCCCGGGCTGGACGACCACGAGGTAGGTCTCGGCGTACGGCGCCCAGTTCTCCGCGACTTGGCGCGGGCCCGCCGGAGTGTCACCGATGAGCGTCCACTCGAGGAAGGCCGGCGCGTCGACCAGGCCCTGCGCCACCTCCCAGAACGCCTTGCTCGAGCCGACGATCGGGCCGAACCCAGCTCGAGCGACCTTTCCGCGCTGCAGCAGCCGCACCCCGTCGGGAGCGGCGGTGGCGAAGCGCTGCGCGGCGATGGCCGCGTCGACGCCCGCGCACCAGCGCCACTGACCGGTCTCGTCCTGCTCGGCGGCATCCAGCAGTGGCGGTAGGACGGGATCCGGCCCGCTTCCGAGGCTGAGGGACAGACCCGGGAGCAGGTCGGAGTCGAGCGCCAGTACGGATTCGCCCCGGCGCGCGGCAAGTCGGGCCATCGTTCCAGCGATGACCGACTTTCCCGCCCCTCCCTTGCCGATAACCGCTACCCTCACCCCAGCGACACTACCGCGCGGCGAGCGCTTCGCAGCCGGTACCACGGCTGCGAGATCTCGCGGTCCGCCGCACAAAAGCAGTTTTGGGGTTGCGTTACACGCGGGGATAGTGTAAATAGTCCATAGCCAAGTTATTCATGCCTTTCTAAAGGGGAGTCGGATGCAGAAACAAGCGCGTGTGCTGTACCTCGCAGTTCTGTCGGTGTTGAGCGTTGCGGTGGCGGGAGCAGGTATCTCCTGGGCCTGCAGCCCCACGGGCTTCGGGACGCCCTCGACGCCGAGTGCGCCGAGCTCGCAGCCGGCGCCTTCGTCGCAGCCGGCGCCGCAGCAGAACACGCCGCCGGCGCAGAACTCGCCCGCGCCGCAGCAGCAGACCGCGCCGCAGCAGCAGACCGCGCCGCAGCAGCAGACCGCGCCGCAGCAGAGCACGAGCGGCGCCCCCGCACGGCCGAGCCAGGCACCCGCGACGTCGTCCGCCTCCGGTGGCGACAGCTCCTCCGCTCCGAGCAGCTCCTCCCAGAGCACTCCGGCTCGGACCAGCCAGCCCAGCCGCGCGACGAACACCACGTCAGGCCGCACCGCCGCACGCGCTCAGACGTCGGGCCGTAGCAGCGCCCCGAGCGCCGCGCCGACCCGCGCCCGCAGCACGGCTCCGGCGGCTCCGGCCTCGGCTGCTCGTCAGTTCGCCGCTCGTGAGCGTGGCGCCACTGCAGGGGTAGTTCGCCAGGGCGGGAAGTCGGTCTTCTCGAGCTCGGCCGCCCCCAAGGCGAAGGCCGGCGCCAGGGCCAACAAGACCGCTGCCGCTCCGGTAGCAGCCGCGCCCTCACGTGGGGACGCCAGCGCCACGGGTGACCTGTGGAGCGGGCTGAGCTCCGATGGCAAGTCGCCGATGGCGGCCGCTGAGGCCTCCGCAGCCGGACAGGGTGGCGGCCTCGGGTCGAGCGTTCTGGCCGGGGTTGCGATCCTGGGCCTCGGGCTCGCCGGTCTGACCGGCGGGTTCCTGGTCGCTGCGGCGCGTCGCCGCCGCGTGGCCGGCAGCACCACCGCGAGGTAGATGGGGGCCGATAGCGGCCCCACGGAGGCGAGCCCCGGCTCGCCTCCCACCCCGGAAGCGACGAGCCCCGACCGCCACAAGCGGCGGGGCTCGTTGCTTGCCGCGGTGCTTGGTGCGTCGCTTCTTCTCATCGGGATCGGCTGCGTCGTGGTCTCCGCGTCCTTCAACCGCGAAGCGACCGTTCGGCTCGTCGGCAAGGAGCAGCCCGTCAACGAGTCGGCGCGGACTCCGGGCAACATCGACGCCCACAACTCGCCGACGCTCGTACGCAGCCCCGCACGACCGAACAACCTCGCGGTCTCGAGTCGCATCGACACCCCGTTCTTCTCGTGCGCGCTGCACGTGTCCCAGGACGGAGGGGCGAAGTGGACCCAGACCGCGATCCCGGCACCGAAGGGCGAGGAGGCCAAGTGCTTCGGGCCTGATGTCGCGTTCTCGGCCGACGGCACGCTCTATCTCTCCTTTGTCACCCTGAGCGGCAGCGGCAACACGCCGAACCGCGCGTGGCTGTCGACCTCCAAGGACGGAGGCAAGACGCTCTCTGAGCCCAAGCGGGTGCCTGGGCCGCGCGAGCTCTCATTCCAGGTGCGACTGGCTGCCGACCCCGTTCGGCCCGGTCGCCTCTTCATGACCTGGTTGCAAGCGACCGAGGTCGGCACCCTGAGGTTCACCGACACGGACAATCCGATCACCGCCGTGCGCTCCGACGACGGCGGAGCCAGCTGGAGCCTTCCCGCGCGCGTCAGCAGCCCGAAGCGCCAGCGGCTGGTGACGCCGTCGCCCGTGGTCGGCCGGGACGGCACGCTCTACGTGCTGTACCTCGATCTGGGAGAGGACCGCCTGAACTACAACGGCGGAAACGAGGCCCGCGGCGGCCCACCGTACACCGGAAGCTACGCCCTCGTGTTGTCACGCTCGCGCGACGGCGGGCTCAGCTTCTCAGAATCGGTGGCCACCAACCGGATAGTGCCCTTCGAGCGTTTCATCGTGTTCTACCCGCCCTACCCGTCGCTGGAGGTCGACCGCGAAGGACGCGTGTACGCCGCCTTCCACTCGAGCAACCTCGGCGACGCCGACGTGTGGCTCTGGACGCTGGAGCCCGGGGCCGCGGCCTGGAGCGAGCCCAAACGCGTAAACGACACCGCGCCGCGTGACGGCACCACCCAATACCTCCCGAAGCTCGCGGCGGCGCCTGACGGACGGCTCGACGTCCTCTACTACGACCGCCGCGCCGACCGGCAGAACCTCAGAAACCAGGTCTCGCTGCAGTCCTCCTTCGACCACGGCCAGACGTTCACCCGCTCGATCAGGCTCGCGAGCCGACCCTCGGACTCACGGATCGGGTTCGGCGCCAAGGAAGGCCTGCCGGATCTGGGCAGCCGTCTGGCGCTGCTGTCGGGCGACCGTGCCGCGCTCGGGCTATGGACAGATACGCGCGCGGGAACCCCGGCGACCCAGAAGCAGGACCTGGCCGCGGCCGCAGTCGCGGTCAGCGATCCGTTCCGGCTGTCCGGGTCGGTGAAGGGCGCCCTGCGCTTCGGCGGTCTGGCTCTCGCCCTGGCGGGACTGGCACTGCTCGGACTCGCCCTGGGGCGCCGCCGCCCGTCGCCCGCCCCGGCGACAGAAGGCGATTCAGGCGAGGACGGGGGCCCCGGCGAGGCGGTCGGCGAGCCGCACGAGGGCGGCGACCCCCGGGGCGTCGGCTCCGGAGTCGATCGGAGCTGACCCCTCCCGGTCGGCGGCGACGATGACCGGGTCCTCGGGGATCACGACCAGCTCGCGATCACCGAGGACGTCGCGGATGACCTCGAGGTCGGCGTCGCCGCGGACGCGGTTGGCGAGCACGATGATTTCGGCCCGATCGGAGATGAGCTCGATCGCCCGGCGCGCGACCTCCAGCGACTTTCCCGTCGGGTTGGTGACCACGAGAACGACGTCGACCTGGCCTGGCTCGAGCCGCTCGAGGGTGCCGAGACCGGCCTCCAGGTCGCAGAGCACGGTGCGCTCTCCGTGCTCGAGGTCGCGGACGAGGTTCTCCGGGTTGACCCCGCAGCACCAGCAGCCCGGGTTGATGACGTCCATCCGTGAGGCCACGACCAGGCGCACGCCGTCGGGTGCGTCGGCGCCGAAGCGCTCCACGAGGCCTTCGAGCGTCGGCTCGTGGCCCGCCTCGCCACTGGCGACGGCCTGACGGGCCGCGAGCAGCAGGTCGGTCTGCTCGGCGCCGATTCCCAGCGAGACGCCGAGCATCGGGTTGACGTCGGCGTCCAGCGCCAGGACCGTGTGCCCCGCTCGTGACAGGGCGCGGGCGAGGGTGCCCGAGACCGTCGTCTTGCCGACTCCGCCCTTACCTGCGATCGCGATCTTCATCCGCCGAGCTTACACGCGCTCCGCGACCCACTCGTCGAGCGTGCGCCACCAGCCGAACAGCCAGTCGATCTGCTCGTCGCGGTCGGAGGGGATCTCCTCGGCGCCGACGATCCACAGCCTCAGCTCCACGGTCTGCTGCTCGGGCAGCCGGCGCCAGAGGTCGCGCAGGCCGTCGGGAACTCCGACGTGCCCGACGAACACGACGTCGGCGTGTGCCGCGGCGTCCAGGGCCGCGAGCGCTCCTCCCGGTCGCGGGGCCGCAACGTGACCCATCGAGCGGGCCCAAGCGGCCTCCTCGTCGTGTCCGGCGTCCTCGAGGCGCTCGATGCTCCGCTGGCGCCGGGTGGCCGAGAAGTTGCCGCCCTCGGGGAAGATCAGCACCGCGCCGTCGTCGTCGAGGTCGCGGGTCATCGCGGCGATCTCGCGCTCGGTGTCCCCGCCGCGCGGGTCGACGAAGCGGTTGGGCAGGCGGTGGCCGAGGACGTCGATGAGCGGATCGATCCGCAACGCCTCGTGAAGCACGATCCGCGGACGGCGCCCGTGCCGGCAGAGCAGCTCGTGGAGCACGAGCAGCGAGTCGCCCTCCCCGGCGTGGCGGCTGAGCACGATCACCGGGCGGCTTCGCGCCGAGAGCGCCGCTTCGGCGGGCGCGGACTGCGTCACGCGCACCTCGACGCGCGCCAGCCGGGTCACGGAGCGGTGGATGCCGCCCACGAACCAGCCGAGCACGGCGTAGTGGGCTCGCTCTGACGCGCTCTGCCGGCCGAAGCCGCCGACCACCCACAACCCCAGGCACGCGAGGGTGCACGCCAGGTGCCTCGCGGCGTACTCGACCGTGATCGCCACGACGCGCAGCGGGCGCGAGCCGCCGGCCAGCGGCCAGAGCAGGGCCGCCACGAGCACGAGGACCGGGGATCCGAGGACGATCGCCGCGTCGACGAGGAGGACGAGCGGCGCCAGGAGCAGGCGCCTGACCACGGTCGGCGGGACGCGCATCAGTCGGCGTTCCGGGCCTGCGTCTCGAGATAGCGTGACGAGGCCTCGTGCGCTTGGGCGATCCGTTCGCGGGCCCGGGAGGTGTCGCGGTAGCGCAGCTGTGCGAGGTCTGAGTAGCGCGCCGGCTCGCGCTGGCCCGTCGGCAGCACGTGCACCTCGATACCCTCCGGCAGCGCGGCGAGATCCCCGAGGAAGCGGTGGCGCCGGGCGACCTCGAAGGCCACGAGGCCGACCTCCCACGGCCACCGCGGGGGCTGCAGCGGCCGGTCGAGGCGACCGACGTGCAGGACGTAGATGCGGCGAGCTCCGAGCTGAACCGCCCGGCCGACCGGGATCGAGTTGACGATACCGCCGTCGATGAAGTGCTCCCCGGCGATCTCCACGGGTGGGAGGAGGCCGGGAACCGCGGCCGAGGCCAGGACGGCGTCGACGACCGGCCCCTCGCTGAACCAGTGCTCGCAGGCGCGCTCGATGCTGGCGGCGACGCACTCAAAGCGGACCGTGAGCTCCTCGATACGCACAACCGGGAGCGACTCGGTCAGCAGGGCGCGCAGCCTCCTGCTGTCGTGGAGGTGGGTGCGTGTGCGCGCCAGCGTGCCCAGCCGGCCGAGCACGGATCCGCCGAAGGGGTCGTTGCGGTCGATCGCCCCCCAGAGCTCTGTCAGGCGCTCGACGCCGGCCGGGCTCGGTGCAGCGGCGAGTGCCGCGCCGTTGATCGCTCCGACGGAGGTCCCGAGCACGAGATCAGGGGCCACGCCGTGCTCGACCAGGGCGCGGAGCATCCCGACCTCGTGCGCGCCGAGCGGACCACCCCCGCCGCCCAGGACGAAGGCCACCCCGCCGCCGGCGCCGGCGAGCGCAGGTTCACCGGCGGGAGCCATGGATGGCGAGGTTAGCGGCTGATCCGCTCGCAGTCGCGGGCGATGAAGTCGCTGGGATCTGCGAACACGCGGTCGTTTCCCGGGCCGCAGGTGATGAAGTCCCGGCCACCGGCGACCGCGTTGATGCGGTCGTCACCCGGCCCCCCGGCCAGGCGGTCGGAGTCCAGGTTGCCGAAGATCGTGTCGTCACCCGCCCCGCCGTCGATCGAGTCGCGGCCGCGGTCGCCGGTGATGCGGTCGTCGCCGGCGTCGCCGCGGATGACGTCGTCGTCGCGGCGGCCGGCCATGATGTCGTCGCCGGCGCCGCCGTGCAGCCGGTCGTCCCCGTTGCCGCCGTCGACGTAGTCGTTACCGGCCAGGGCGAACAGGCGATCGTTGCCGCCGTTGGCGAGCAGCGAGTCATCGCCCTCGGTCCCGCGGATGACCTCGGCCGCGATCGTGCCGAAGAACAGCGACGGCGGCGTCGTGTCGTTCGCGACCTCGGGAGCGATCCGCTCCACCCGCTCGCATTCCCGCAGCACGTCGCGGTCGGGAAAGTCGGCTTCGACGAACACGATGTCCTCGCCCGCGCCGCAGTCGATCGTGTCGGCGCTGTCGTCGGCCGCGCGGATCTTGTCGTTGCCCGGTCCCCCTTCGATCGTGTCGGGGCCCGGGCCGCCGACGAGCGTGTCGTCCCCTTCGCCGCCCACGACGCGGTCGGTCCCGGAGCCACCGTCCACGCGGTCGGTTCCGTTTCCACCGTCGAGGTCGTCGTCGGCCGCATCACCCTTGAGCTCGTCGTCGCCGTCGTCGCCGCGCAGATTGTCGGCCGCGCGCCCGCCGTCGACGAGGTCGTTGCCGCTTCCCCCGCTCATCGACTCCTTGCCGGGGCCGCCGAAGAGGCGGTCGTCGCCCTCGTCACCCTCGATGATCCGGTCGGAGCCCCGGCCTCCGTCGATGACGTCGTCGCCCGGGCCGCCCGAGAGGCGCCTGTCGTTGCCGAACCCCTTCTCGATGATCCGGTCGTTGCCCTCCCCGCCGAAGATCGTGTCGTCGCCGTCGCCTCCGTCGAGCTGGTCGTCGCCCTCGTCGCCGGTCACCGTGTCGTCGCCGGTCCCGCCGTCGGCGCCGTCGATGCCGGGGCCGCCGGTCAGCGTGTCGTCGCCGCCCGAGCCGAGCATGAAGTCGTCGCCCTCGCCGCCGCTGACCCGGTCGCTGAGCGAGCCTCCCGAGACGCTGTCGTTGCCGGGACCGCCGTTGACGATGTCCCGGTCGCGGCCGCCGCGCAGGCGGTCGTCGCCGCCCTGGCCCTCGAGGCGGTCAGGGCCGCGCGTGCCCGTGATCGTGTCGGGCCCCTCCGTCCCGGGACTCAACGCGAGTCCCGGCTGCTCGGCAACGCTGAGCGGGGTCGTCCCCGGAAGGCTCACGACGTCGACGCGCCGGCGCGTAGCGGTGCTGAGCACGGAGACCGCTGCGGTTCCGGCGTCGGCCAGGTAGAGGCGGCTCGCGTCGACGTTCCAGGCCGGGACGCTCGGGCCGGCTCCGGTGGCCAGCCGCCCGACACGGCGCGTGACGGGCGCTACCACGGCGCCGCCGGGGCGCGCGGTGGCGGGGCCGACGGCCAAGAAGCCGCCGACGGGCGCGAGCGCCAGGGCGCCGCCCGCCCCGGCGGGCAGCGTCAAGCCGCCCTTCCGCGGACGGCGTTGCCCCGCCGAGATCTCGCGCAGGCGCCCGCGGGCGGAGACGAAGATCCCCCCCTTCGGGCCGATGGCGACACCGCGGGCGCCCGGCACCCGCACGGAGCGCTGTCTTCTCGAGCCGTCGAGGGCGACGCGGGCGACGCGCCCGCCTTTCAGCACGACGGCGGCCCGGCGCCCGTCACGGGCTACGGCCAGCGCGGTTCCCGGCGCTCCGAGATCGATCGACGCCACCGGGTCGAGCGTCATCTCGTCGAGCACGACGAGGCGCTTGGCCTGCACCAGGACGATGCGGCCGCGGCCGGCACCGAGCGCGGAGATCGGCCCGCCGCCCAGAGCGCGGCGGCGGGTCTCGACCCGGCGATCGAGATCGACCTCGACGACGACATCGCCGCCGGCGACGAAACCGCGGACGCCCGCGGGGGCGGTTGCGACCGCCGTGGCCGGGCCCGGCAGGGCGATCCGGGCCGCGACGGCCCCGGTGGCCACGTCGACGAGCGGCAGCTCGGGGGTCCCGGAGGCGACCATCAGCACGCGGGCAGGCGCGGAAGCGGGGGCGACCGCAGCGAGCGCCAGGACGCTACCGGCGAGCGACAGCCCGCGAACCGAGCGACGGGAAAAGAGCGTGATGGGAGGAACCTACCGGGAGCTGGCCATTTGAGCACCCGCTGCCATGAGCCCCACCGACGCCCATCACGCCGAAGCGATCGAGTGGATGCGCGAAGCCACGCGGCCGCAGACTGAGCGCTACATCAGTGCCGTCAATTACTCGGAGTTGCTCGTCGCGCCGCTGCGTGAGGGCAAGCAGGAACACGTGAAGGAGATGCTGACGAACTTCTCCATCACCACGGCCCCCGTCGACATGGCCATGGCCGAGCGCGCGGCCGCGGTCCGGGCGCAGACGAACCTCAGGCTCCCCGACGCCTACGCGGTCGCGACCGTGATCGACCTCGAGCACCGCGGGAGGACCGATGTTCGCCTCGCGACCTTCGACAAGATCGTCCTGCGAGCCCACGCCGAACTGCACCCCGGCTGACGACGTAGGCCGGACGGCGGTCTCGCCTGGCGCTGGTCGTCGACCCAGCGCTCGAGATCCGTTGGCAGGAAGCGGATGTGGCGGCCCACGTGACTGCAGGGCAGGCGTCCGTCGCGGACCGCTTCGTAGACCCAGGAGAGACGCACCGACAGCAGATCGGCGGCGTCCTGTGATCGCAGCAGCGGCTCGTCGAGCGAGGCTCGGGGGCGGGTGCCCTGGGGCGGGCGCCCGTGGGCGTTGCGGAGCTGGGTCATGGTCAGAGGCCGAAGTCGAAGGTGTCGAGGTCGTGGGCGAGGAGTTCGAGGGTGCATGCGAGGCGACCGAAGAGCGTCATGTCGTCCTACTGCTCGCACGAGGCGTCTTCCCCCGAAAAACTTTCGCGGAAGGAGCGAGGTCGAGATCTCCGAGTCCGACGGGGTAGAAGCTCGACGAGCTCGACCATGCCGACGTCGTCCGGCTTCGCACCCGCTATGAGCGCCACGGCGAACTGCATCTCGCGTTCAAGCTGCTCGGCTGCGTCGTGGTCAGCCGTAGCGGCCGAGGCGAGCGCGAGCCTCGCCAGGACGGCGGCGAAGGAGGTGGTGAGGCCTGTTCGGCTCCCGCGAGATCGAGAGACACCGGAGCAAGCGACGTGGTGGCTCGAGCACCCCGGGGACGAGCCGGCGAGGCCGTCAGCGTCGCCTGCGGATGTCGAGAGAAGCGCAACTCCCGGACTCCCAAAGTCCGCAACCCCGGAACTCGCGACCTCGAGAACTGGGGAGTTGCGGACATCCGGGACTCGATCCAAAAGATGCAGACGCCCCTACGAGCGACGGCCACCGAGACGACGTCGTGCGATGGTCAGAGCACTTCGATGGTGCAGCGGGCGCCGGGCGCTGCGGCGAGGCGTGCGTCGGTGGTGAGCAGAGCCGTTGCCGAGAGGGTCTCGGTCAGCGCGATGTACGTCGCGTCGTAGCCGCTGAAGTTGTGGCGAAGTTCCCACATCCGAGGCCGTAGGCAGTCGGCAGGAAATCGCTCGATCGTCAGCGCGATGAATCCTTGCATCGCGCGGGCGGCCTGAGCCTCGGTGATCGCCCCACGCATCGTGATGCCGCGCAGGACGTGGGTGACCTCACTGTCAATGAGATGCGGCGCCCCCAAGTCCTCGCTCCCCAACCGTGCCGGGTCCAGACCCCCGATCAGGAGCTCGACCACAACGCCGGCATCGAGCACCCTCACACGCCGCGACCCTCGTGCAGCACCCCGAGCACGGTCTCGCGATCGACCTCCCCGCCGACTGCAGCCTGCGTCTGGCGAACGAGCGTCGCGTTCTGCCGCACCCGGCGACTGCGCCCCGCGATGTACTCGAGTTCGCGACGGACGTAGCCGGTCATCGAGAGCCCTTCCGCCGCAGCCGCCTCGGCCAACGCGTCGCGCACCTCGTCTGGCACATCACGGATCTGAATCACCTTGCTCATGAGGACAGCCTACCCTTGATGGGTGCAGAATGCACCCAGTTCCGTCCATGGTGGACTGCCTTTCGGGGCCGATGATCTGCCCCGCCCGCACGTCGCTGCGGTGGCCGCATCCAACGCGGCGGACGGGGCCGCTGCCCGTCCCGGCAAAATTGGAACCAAATTGGAACCAAGCGCCTCGATCGCCTCATCCCGAGAACGACGAAAGCCCCGCATTTGCAGGGCTTTCGTTGATCGGGGAGACAGGATTTGAACCTGCGACCGCCCGGCCCCCAGCCGGGTGCGCTACCAGACTGCGCCACTCCCCGTGGCATGCGGTGATGCTAGCGCCGGGGGTCGCCGGGCGCCGCGCGGCCACCGGTGAAGCGGGCGACGGGAATCGAACCCGCCCTAAGAGCTTGGAAGGCTCCTGTGCAACCACAACACCTCGCCCGCGTCGCTGACGAGGATAACTCGCCGGCACGCCGGCGAGCGGCCGCCTCACCCGCTGCCGATGGCGCAGCCGCGCCGTCCGCCCGTGAAGCCGCGCATCATCGCGTCGGCGTTGGCTTCCTCCATGCCGAGGTAGGTCGCCCCGGGAGAGCCGGCTTCGCCCAGGCCGTCGCCGTAGAGCTCATAGCGTGCGGTGACGCCCGTCTGCTCGGCGATGGCCCGCGCGAGCTTCTGGTTCACCGAGCGCTCGAGGAAGATCGCCTTGACGTTCTCACGCTCGATCAGGCGGGTGAGTGCGGCGACGTCGGCGGCCGAACTCTGCGCGCCCGTGGTCTGCGAGGCGATGACCGCGCCGACGACTCTTAGGTCGTAGCGCCGCGCGAAGTACCCGAACGCGTCGTGGTTGGTGACGAGCTTGCGGTCGGCGGCGGGGACGGCGGCGAAGCACCGGGCGATGCCGGCGTCGAGCGCTTCGACCCGCGCGATGTACGCGGAAGCGTTGCGGGCGTAGGACGCCTGTCGGGTGGGGTCGGCCTCTGAGAGCGCGTCGCGGATCCTCCCGGTGGCAGCGACGACGTTGCGCGGGTCGTGCCACCAGTGGGGGTCATAGCGGGACGCCTCCCCGCCTGTGGCCTCGCCGGGCAGGCGCACCTGCAGCTCTTGAGCCAGGTCAACGAGCGGCGCGGAGCTGCCGCTCTGCTTCACGAGCTCGGAGGCCCAGCGGTCGAGTCCGTCGCCGGACTGCAGGACGAGCCCGGCGCCTGCGGTGGCGACGACGTCGTCGGGCCGTGGCTCGTACTCGTGCGCGTCGGTGTTCGGGCGCAGGATCTGCGCCACGACGGCCGCGTCGCCGGCGACGGATCGGGCGACATCGGCGACCACCGGGGTGGTGGCCACGACTTCGAGGCGTCCGCCCGAGGAGCTCGTGACGCCGCCGCACCCGGCGACCACGATCGCGAGGGCGCCAAGGGCGCTGACGGGAACGGCGCGCATT
>Ga0136633_1002145_pt1 | contig 13833 bp, 13 predicted proteins | sample AntDrymeUQ832206_2_FD_105494 | JGI IMG/M metagenome (GOLD analysis project Ga0136633, IMG submission 105494) | Polar desert sand microbial communities from Dry Valleys, Antarctica - metaG UQ83 (22.06) | ecosystem: Environmental > Terrestrial > Soil > Desert | place: Antarctica: Dry Valley... | reverse complement strand
GATCGCGACGGCGAGAGCCACGACGAGTGGGGCCCCGACCGTCGGTAGCGCGCGCGGCGTACGCTCCACGCAGCCGGTAACAGGCGAAGCGGACAGATCCCTGGCGGGGGCCTCAGCGGCGGACGCGGACCCTCTGGCGGTGGCCCAGCGGCCGAAGATCCGCCTCGACATGCACACGCATACGGAGTTCTCGCCGGACAGTCGCACGCCCCTCGCGCGCTTCGCCGACGCCGCCAGGGCCGCGGGTCTGGGCGCTGTCTGCGTGACCGACCACAACACCGTGGACGGCGCGCTCCGCCTGCGCGAGATGGCGGCGGGCTTCCGCGTCGTCGTGGGTGAGGAGATCTACTCCGGCGACGGCGAGATCATCGGGCTATTCCTGGAGAGCGCCGTGCCGCCCCACCTGCCGGCGGCCGAGACGATGGACCGCATCCACGCGCAGGGCGGGCTGGTGTACATCCCGCACCCGTTCAGCCGGAACCGGCTGCGCCACATGAAGCTCGAGCAGCTCAGCGCGCTCGTCGGGCACATCGACGCGGTCGAGGTCTTCAACGCGCGCGAGATGTCGAAGACCAGCAACGCGAAGGCGCTCGCGTTCGCCCTGTCGCACACGAAGCCAGGCGGCGTCGGCAGCGACTCGCACCGGGCGTCCGAGCTCGGCCGCGCCTACGTGGAGATCGCGGACTTCACGACGCCGGCCGAGCTGCTCGAGGCGCTGCGCCAGGGAACGGTGACCGGAAGGCTCTCCGGGATGGCGATGCATGTCCGCACCTGGGGGGACGCCGCGGCGAAGGCCGCGGGCCGCGCCGCGAAGCGCCTTCGTCTCTAGTCCCGCGAGACCGCCTGCGGCGGCGCGTAGACCGCGAGGGCGCCGGGCCGGCAGGTGACCGTCATGGGCAGGGCACCCGCGATCTTCCCGTCCGCATGGACGGGCAGCGGCTCGTTGCTGCGCAGCTCGATCGCCCGTCCACGGTAGACGATCGGCGGCGTCGGATAGTCGCCATTCCGCCACAGCGCGACGACCGCACGCAAGAGCTCGAGGCGCCCCATCCGCGCGTAAACGGCCACGTCAAGCTCGCCGTCGTCCATCGCGGCGTCCGGTGCGATGGGGAACGACCACAGGTAGTAGGGGCTGTTGGCGATCAGGATCTGGAACACGCGATGCGCGTGCTCGGTGCCGTCGACGCAGATCGTGACGCGGTGCGTGCCCTGCGTCACCGCGCGCCACAGGCGCCGCAGTGAGTGACGCGTCTGGCCCCGCTCCGCGTGGCGCGCGGCGCCGAACACGTGCGCGTCGAGGCCGACGCCGGCGGTCTCGAAGAAGACGTTGTCGTGTTCCCCGGCCTCCCCGACATCGCATCGCACGATGTGCCGCGCCGAGATGACGCCGACGGCCTCCTCGGCCTCGAGCGGGATCCCGAGCCCGTTCGCGATGTTCATGAAGCTTCCGTAGGGCAGGATGCCCAGGACCACGCCCGTACCGAGCAACCTCGTCGCCGCGGGCTGCACGGTTCCATCGCCGCCCGCGACAAGGCACGCTTCGTAACCGCCGGTGACCGCCTCCTCGGCGAGGTCCGCCGAGGTGGGACCATCCGCCGCCGTCTCGCGCACGTCGAGGTCGAACCCCGCCCGGCGCAACCGGTCGAGGATGAGCGGGAGACCATCGGGGTCGGAGTGGCGCCCGCCGGCGGCCGGGTTGACCACGCAAAGCGCGCGAACGGTCGGGGAGGTCAATCGGGGGTCTGCGCCCGGAGCTGCTTCGCGAACTCGACCGTGTCCTCACGCGCGTAGCCGACCGCGGACCAGAAGGCCATCGCGCGCTCTTCGCCCTGCCACACGATCAGGTTGATCTTGGGGCAGCCGAGCCCGGTCAGTCGCTGCTCGAGCATGCGCACGAGCGTCCGGCCGATCCCACGGCGGCGCTCGTCGGGGTGCACCGCGACGTGGTAGAGCCAGGCCCGACGGCCGTCCCATCCAGCCAGCGCCGTGCCGACGATGCGCGCGCGATCCTCCGCGATGATCGCGAGCCCCGGGTTGCGCTCGGAGAACGCCGCGAGCGACGCGTCGTCGTCTCCCGGACGGATGCGGATGCCGCACGCGAGCCAGAACGTGCGCACGCGATCACCGTCCCTGCCGGCCAGCTCTCGGAAGTCCACGCTCTCCATACTGCGTCCATGCGCATCGGGCCGTACGAGGTCGAGATCTTCAGTGACGGCACGTTCAAGCTCGACGGCGGCTCGATGTTCGGCGTCGTGCCGAAGGTGCTCTGGGAGCGTCACAAGCCCGCGGACGAGCAGAACCGCGTCGAGATGGACATGAACTGCCTCCTCATCCGAGATGCCGACCACGTGGTCGTCGTCGAGACCGGAGCCGGTCCCAAGCTCACGGACCGGCAGCGGCTGATCTTCGGCATCGACAGGCCGCCCGCTCTCCTGGACCAGCTGGCGCGCCGCGGCGTGCGGCCGGAGGACGTGACGCTCGTCGTGAACACGCACCTCCACTTCGACCATGCGGGCGGCAACACGTTCCTGCATGACGGCGAGCCCGTCGCGACCTTCCCGCGCGCGTCATACGTGTTCCAGAAGGTCGAGTGGGAGGACGCGATGCGACCGAACGAGCGCACCCGCGCGTCGTATCTCGCCGCGGACTTCGCCCCGCTGGAGGCGGCCGGAAAGCTCGAGCTGGTGGAGGATTCCGTCGAGCTCCTCCCTGGGCTTCGCGTGGACCGCCTGCAGGGGCACACGCGGGGGACGCAGACGGTGCGAGTGAGCCACGGTACAGAGACGCTCTTCTTCTCCTCCGACTTCATGCCCGACCGCCACCACCTCCCGCTGCCGTGGATCCCCGCGTTCGACCTCTTTCCGTTGGAGACGCTCGAGGCCAAGCGCCTCGTCATCCGCCGCGCGATCGACGAGCGGTGGATCGTCGGGTTCACGCACGACCTCCCGCGATTCGGTCGGATCGACGAACACGAGGGGAAGGCTCGCTTCATCGAGAATGACTGAGCTTCCGCGCACGGCGTCCACGGTCGTCGTCGGCGGGGGGATCGTGGGCGTGGCGGCGGCCTACTTCCTGGCGGATCGGGGCGAGCAGGACGTGCTGCTCATCGAACGCGACCGCCTCGGCTCAGGCACGAGCGCCGGCGGGCTCGGCGGGATCCGTCATCAGTTCGCGAACGAGCTGGATGTTCGACTCTCGCTCCTCTCGACCGCGTTCTGGCGCGAGTTCGACGCGTTCACCGGCGGCTCGCACGTCTTCGAGGAGCGCGGCTATCTCTTCCTCGCCGATTCCGATGGCGGGCTCGCCTCGCTCCGCGAGCCGCTGTCGCTGTACGAGCGCTGCGGCGTTCCGGTGCGGATGCTCTCCCGCATCGAGATCGCCGACCTCGTGCCGGGCATGCGTGCCGACGACCTCGCCGGCGGGCGCTTCTGCGCGCTCGACGGCTACGGCGATCCGCTCGACGCGGTCGCCGGGTTCGCCGCCGCCGCGGTGCTCGAGGGTGCTTGTGTCGTCGAAGGGGTCGAGGTCGCAGCGCTTGTCCGTGAGGGTGACCGGGTGACCGGGGTGCGCACCCGCGACGGCGACGTGAGCGCCGGCCGGGTGCTCGTCGCGACGGGCGCGTGGACGGCGCCGCTCACGGCGACCGCATCCGTGCACGTCCCGATCTGGGGGTATGCGCGCTCGATCATGGAAGCGGGACCGTACCCGTCGCTCTCGCGGACGCCGATGGTGATCGAGCTCGAGTCCGGCTTCCACTTCCGGCCGAAGGGCGCGATGCAGCGGTTCGCCATGCCGAACCTAAGCACCGACGGCGGGATCGAGAAAGGCCCGGCGGGCCCGCCCGAGGTATTCGGTGGACCGGTGGGGCGGCCGGCGGTTCCGGCGTCGCTCGAGCCGTGGGTCCGCGCGCGCGCGGCGTGGCGCCATCCCGCGTTCGCCGACGTGCGGATCGCGCGCTCGTGGTCCTGCTACTACGAGATGACACCGGACGACCATCCGGTGGTCGGTCGGGTGCCAGAGGTCGAGGGCCTGTACATCGCCGCGGGGTTCTCTGGGCACGGCTTCATGCACGCGCCAGCGACCGGCCAGCTCGTCGTCGAGGAGATGCTCGACGGGAGCGCGTCGACGCTCGATATCAGCGATCTGTCGCTCGAACGCTTCAGCACCGGCCGGCGGCCGTTCGCGCCGGCGGTCCTGTAAGGTGCCGAGCCCGCGACCGCGGGGTTCCCCGGCCAGGCGCGAACGAATACCGTGAGTGGCCTGTGAGGAGAGCCGCCGTGATGCTCGTTATGGCGGCGCTCACGCTGGGCTCGTGCGAGCTTGTCCGGGGCGCGGTCGATACGTTCCCCGAGCCCTGCGCCGACGAGAGCTACGGGACCGGCGACGGCTACGACGCCACGGCGCGTGAGTGCCTCTGGAAGGCATTCACCGAGGGCAAGGCAGCCTCCTTCAAGACCACGCGGATCACGCAGCAGCGCGACCCGATCGTCACGCGCGTGACCGTGCGGCCCGGCGGCCGGATCGAGATCTTCTACGACAACTCACTCGACACGTTCAGCAACACCAAAGGCAAGTACACGCTCACCTGCGCGAAGTTCCAGCGCAGCGTCGACCCGGGGAGCGACCGCATCCGCTTCCTCGCCGACAACTGTCGCGGTGGTGACATCCGCGCTCTGGTGTTCTAGTTGAACCCCGGTCCCGGCGCCGGCTTCGCCTGCGCCGGCTCCCCCTCACGGCCCTGCGGCTCGGTCGGGCGAAGCCCGCCCTCGCCTGATCTTGAACCCGGTCCAGGGCCCGGCTACGTTTCCCTCGCTACACGGGCACCGTGACTGCGGGGCGGCGGGTCGCGATTCGCACGCCGAGCAGGATCGCCGTGCCGCCGACGAGCTGGAGCGGCGCCGGACGCTCGCCGAGGACGAGCGCCGCGAGGAGGAGTGTCCCGATCGGGACGAGGTAGCTCGTCATCGCGGCGAGCCCCGCGCCGAAGCGACGCACGACCCAGTAGAAGAGCACGAACCCGATGATCGTCGTGAAGATGACGAGGAACAGGATCGCACGCCACGCGTCGAGCGGCCAGGACGGAACGTCGCGGTAGCCTTGCTCGAGGAACCCCAGCGGGAAGAGCATGGCAGCGCCGATGAGCGACGACATCCCGACGACGCCCAACGGTGAGCCGGCGCGCAGTGTGACTGTCCCGATCGTCGCGTACACGCCCCAGCATGCGGCGCCGCCGACATGCAGGAGATCCCCGACCAGCCGCTCGCCGCTCCACGTCCCGCCGGCCGCGCCACCTGCGAGGATGACGAGCGTCGCGCCGGCTGCGGACAGCCCGAACCCGGCGATCTTGGCTCGCGTCAGCGGCTCGCCGACGACCGTCGCGAACAGGGCCGTGAGCACCGGGACGAGGGTCGGCACGATGAGGGCCGCGTCCGACGCGGGAGTCATCGTCAGGCCGACGAAGACGAGCGAGTTGTAGCCGAAGATCCCGAAGACGGCAGACAGGGCGATCATTCCGAGCCGCTCCAACCCGAGACGTGCGCCCGCAAGCCGGGCGAGGGCCAACAGCAGGATGCCCGCGAGCGCGAAACGGATCGCGGAGAGCTCGAGCGGCGGAACGGCGGTCACACCCAGCTTGCCAGCGATCCACCCGCCGCTCCAGACAAGCGCAACGACGCCATAGGCGAGGGGAGTGATCAGCGAAGCAGGCACCATGCGGTTCGTACACGATGACAGGCGAGATGCGGGGGTCAAAGGCTACGATTCGGGCGTGCCCCGACGCGTCCTCATCACGGGGATCACCGGATTCGCCGGCAGCCATCTCGCGGAGCACGCCGTCGCACACGGCGCTGAGGTGCACGGCTTCGCCTTCGAGGCGCCGCCCTACGCGAATCTCGCGAGCGTCGCCGCCCGGGTGCAGGTCCACCGCGGTGACCTCACCGACACGGCCGCGGTGCGTGCGGCTGTTGGCGCCGCGCGCCCTGATGTCGTCGTGCATCTTGCCGGGCAGGCCGTTCCGGCACTCGCGTCGAAGGATCCGACGGCGGCCGTGCGGGTCAACGTGATCGGGACCGCCGCCGTTGTCGAAACGGTCCGCGGCACCGGCGCCGCCCTCGTGTTCGCATCGACCGCGGAGGTGTACGGCGCGCCGCAGGGACCCGCCCGCGAGGACGCGCCGATCCTGCCGCCGAACGTGTATGCGGCGACAAAGGTCGCCGCCGAAGCCCTGGTCCGGGAGCTCGGCGACCGCTCGGTGATCCTCCGTCCGGTAGGTCAGATCGGGCCACGGCAGCATCCGGCCCTCGCGGCATCTGCCTTCGCGCGGCAGATCGCGCTCGCCGAGGCCGGCCAGGCCGAGCCACTGATCCGCCACGGGCGCCTCGACGCGCGCCGCGACGTCATCGACGTTCGGGACATGGCGCGCGCGTACCACTTTGCCTGCGACCTCGCGGCCGACGGTCCCGGGACGTTCAACGTCGGCAGCGGCCGCACGGTCGAGGTGCAGGAGATCTTCGACACCCTCGTTGCGATGTCACGCGTGCCGCTCCGGACGGAGCTCGACCCTGACCGCGTCCGGGCAGGCGACCCCGCGGCCGTCGACGTGGACAGTGCGGAGTTCCGCCGCCGCACCGGGTGGGTCCCCACGATCCCGCTGGCGATGTCGCTTCGCGATCTCCTCGACCACTGGCGCACACGGGTGCGTGGCGAGGCGCTTGCCCGTGCCTAGCCGGATCTCCTTCGGGACCGATGGGTGGCGCGCGCGCATCGCGGATGCGTACACGTTCGACGCCGTGCGCGTGTGCGCGAACGCTGTCGCCGAATGGATCGCGAGCGCGGGTGCCTCGGAGCAGGGCGTCGTCATCGGGTACGACCGGCGCTTCGCGTCCGAGCACTTCGCCGCGGCCGCGGCCGAGGTATGCGCCGCCAAGGGCGTGCGCGTTCATCTCGCGACCGCGGCCGCACCTACGCAATCGTTCTCCTGGGCCACGATGCGCCGCAGGGCAAAGGCCGGGATCGTCATCACCGCGAGCCACAACCCCTGGTACGACAACGGCTTCAAGGTGAAGGCGGAGACCGGCGCCGCGGCCTCGCCTGCCCTCATTGCCGACCTCGAGATGCTTATCCGCCCGATCGAGGCGACGCCCGAGAAGGTCGAGCGGATCCAGCTCGATGAGGCTGACCGAAAGGGACTGCTGGAGCGCTTCGACCCGGCGCCGGACTACCTGGCGCGCGTCGCTGAGCTGTTCGACCTCGAGGCATTTCGCGGGGCGGGGAAGACCATCGTCTGCGAGTCCCTGTTCGGCTCGGCCTCCGGCTACTGGGGCCGGCTCCTGGGCGGTGGTCCGACCAAGGTGATCGAGCTGCACGGCGAGCGCAACCCGTTCTTCGGTGGCGTCAACCCCGAGCCGATCCCGCCGAACATCGACGAGTTCCTCGCCCGGATACCGAAGGAGCGCGCCGACGTCGGCCTCGCGGTCGATGGTGATGCCGATCGCGCTGGTCTCGGCGACGAGAAGGGCGGCTTCGTGACGACGCTCACGCTGTACGCGCTGCTCATGTGGTACCTCTGCGAGGTCCGCGGGCTGCGCGACCCCGTCGTGAAGACCGTGAACATGACCTCGATGGTCGACCGACTTGGCGAGCGGTACGGCGTCGACGTGCACGAGGTCCCCGTCGGCTTCAAGTACATCGGCCCGAAGATGCAGGAGACCGGGGCGATGATGGGCGGGGAAGAGTCCGGCGGGTTCGGCTTCGCGATGCACCTGCCCGAGCGCGACGGGATCGTCGCGGACCTGTTCTTCCTGGACTTCATGCTGAAGACGAAGAAGCGCCCGTCGGCGCTCATCGCGGAGCTGATGGACCTCGCCGGCCCCTCGCACTACCTGCGGCGCGACCTGCACCTCGACCGCGCGACGTACGACGCCGCGAAGCCCCGGATCATGGAGCGGCTGCAGGCCGCGCAGCCACGGGAGCTGGGCGGCGTGCCGGTCCAGCGGATCGTGCAGCTCGACACGAAGGACGGCACGAAGTTCTTCCGTGAGGATGGCTCCTGGCTCCTGCTGCGGCTCTCGGGTACCGAGCCGCTCGTGCGCGTGTATGCAGAGACACGCGATCCGGCGCACCTGGATCCGCTGCTCGACCTTGGGGAGGGGATGGTGCACGTCTGATGGACAGGAGCGTCATCGAGACCGTCGAGGGGATCCGGGCGGCGGATCCAGAGGACATGCTGACGCGGGTGAAGGATCTGCCGAAGCAGGTCCGGGATGCCTGGGCGATCACGCGAAAGGCCTCGCTTCCGCCGCACTACGGTGACGTCCGCAACATCGTCGTCGCCGGCATGGGCGGCTCCGCGATCGGCGGCGATCTCGCCGCCGCGCTCCTCCAGGGCGAGCTGAAGGTGCCAATGGCGGTGCACCGCGACTACGGGCTCCCGGCATACGTCGGCCGCGACACGCTGGTGATCGCGTCGTCGTACTCGGGGAACACAGAGGAGACGCTCACCGCGCTCGACGACGCCAAGAAGCGCGGCGCCAAGGTGCTCTGCATCACGACCGGCGGCAAGGTCGCCGCGTTCGGTCGGGCGAACGGATTCCCTGTGATCACCTTCGCATACGCAGCTCAGCCCCGCGCCGCGCTCGGGTACTCGCTCGGGCTGGTGCTCGGTGTGCTCGGGAGGCTCGGGTTCACCCGCGATCTCTCGAACGACATCGAAGCCGCGCTCGCGGACGTCGGGAAGCTCGAGGAGCGTGCGCACGAGGGCGCGAGGACGAACGAGGCGAAGAAGCTCGCGATCGCGCTGCACGGCAGGATCCCAGTTGCCTACGGCGTCGGTCTCATGGGCGTGATGGCCCGGCGGGTAAAGGGGCAGTTCAACGAGAACGCGAAGAGCTGGGCCGCCTTCGACGTGCTGCCGGAGCTGAACCACAACGCTGTCGTCGGCTTCCCGGGGCCGCCGGTAGCGCGCGAGGCGGTCGTCGTGCTGCTCCTTCGGAGCGAGCACGACAACCCACGCAACCAGCTCCGCTGGGATGTCACGAAAGAGCTGCTCGATCGCGCGGGCGTCCCCCACTACACGCTGCGTTTTCCTGGATCGTCCATGCTCTCCGAGGTGCTGCAGCTGACGTACTTCACCGACCACGTGACCTTCTATTCGGCACTGCTGAACGGCGCCGACCCCTCACCCGTGACCTCCATCGACTTCCTGAAGGACCGGCTCGCGAAAGCTTGACGGCCTTCGCGTTCTGCCCGCGCGATGGCACCCCGCTCGTCCTCACGCCGATCGACGGCCGTGACCGCCCAGCCTGCACGGTGTGCGGCTTCGCCGATTTCATGCACGTACAGATCGGTGCCAACTGCATCGTCGAGCGGAACGGCGCGGTCCTCCTGGTCCGGTTGAACTACGGACCGCGCGACGGCCGGTGGGCGTTGCCCGGCGGGCTCGTCGAGAGCGACGAGACGTCGGAGCACGCCGCCATCCGCGAGACCCGCGAGGAGACCGGCTTCACGGTCGCGCTCGACGGCCTCATGTCGATGTGGATGCGTCCGGGATTCCCGATCCTTGTCGTGAACTACCGCGCGCACATCACGGGCGGCGACCTGCAGGTCGCGTCCGGCGAGGCGTCCGAGGCCGCGTTCTTCCCGAAAGACCGCCTGCCGCCGCTCGAGGAGCTGGCCTGGCCGTCGACGGCGCACGGGCTCGACGCGTGGCGCGCGTACGAGCCGCATGGGCCGTAAGACATCGCAGCGCCACGGCCGCGGGGTTAGAGGAGACCGCGGTACAGAGTGCGCGGTGAAGCCTCGCTACCAGCATCGGTCGCGAAAGGCGCGGACTAGACTCGCGCCGGGCCAATTCGAGGCCACTGAATGACACTGACGGAGGACGCTCATGTACTCGAGCCTCATCTCCATGGTCGAGAAGGCGAAGCGGTACGCGTCGGAGCCCGATCGCGTGAGCCTGCACGCCCTTGAGGTCGATTTCCGCGGCAACAACGACAGCCACAAGGTCCGGCTGCGGGGAGATGAGTGGTCCTGCGAGTGCGAGCACTTCGGCACGCACGGCCTGTGCGCGCACGTGATGACGCTGCAGCGTCTCTTTGCGACGCACCTCACCGAAGCGCAGCGATTCACGCAGGAGCGCATCTCCGCGTAGCGCGCTTCTTGTCGCGTGCGAATCGCGTCGCTCGTCCCTGCCGGCACCGAGATCGTCTGCGCTCTGGGCGCGCGCGATCAGCTCGTCGCGGTAACCCACGACTGCGACCACCCGGAGGACGTCCGGGCGCTGCCCCGCCTGACGCGCACGACGGTCCCGCGGGGCGCCTCCAGCAGCGAGATCGACGGCCTCGTGCGCTCGGCTGGCGAGCGCGGCGAGAGCACGTTCCATCTCGACGGCGACGCGATGCGTGCTGCGCGACCAGACATCATCGTCGGCCAGACGATCTGCCGCGTTTGCGCGATCACGTTCGAGCAGCTCCCGGCGAGCCTGTCTGCCGCTCCCGTTGTCGTACCGCTCGTGGCGACCTCGCTCGAAGGCGTGTTCGCGGACATCCGCGGCGTAGGGGCCGCGCTCGGCCTGGACGGCCGGGCCGAGCGTGTCGTCGCTGGTCTGCGCGCGCGGATCGCCGCCATCGGCCATGCACTGGAGGGCGCGCCGCGGCCCCGCGTCGTGTGCCTCGAGTGGACGGAGCCGCTCTTCCAGGGCGGCCACTGGGTGCCGGAGCAAGTGGATGCGGCAGGCGGCACCGACCTGCTCGGCGTGGCTGGCGAGCGCTCGCGTGAGCTCGCGTGGGACGACGTCGTGGCGGCGGATCCCGACGTGGTCGTCGTGATGCCCTGCGGGTTCGGAGCAAAGCGTGCCATCGACGAGACGGCGACGCTCGCGGCCCGGCCGGGATGGCAGGACCTCGCGGCCGTTCGCGCCGGCCGCGTGTACGCGGTCGACGGCGCGGCCTACTTCAGCCGGCCGGGGCCGCGCGTCGTGGATGGGATCGAGGTCCTGGCGGGCTTGTTCCACCCTTCGCGGGTCCCCGCACCTCTCGCGGCAGCCGCGACGCGCGTCGCCTGAGCCAGCCGACGCGCTACGCCGTCATGTGGTCGGGCGGCAAGGACAGCGCGCTGGCGCTGGACCGCGCTCGCGACCAGGGCCTCGAGATCGGCTGCCTGCTCAACGTGATCGACGCCGCGACGCAGCGCGTGCGATTCCATGCGACGCGAGCGGAGCTCATCGTGGCGCAGGCCCAGGCGCTCCGCATCCCGCTGCGGCAGCTCGCTGTGGGCTGGCCGCAGTTCGAGGCGTCATTCCGCGCTGCCCTCGCCGAGCTCGCGGACGAGGGCTATGCGGGCGTGATCCTCGGGGACATCCACCTGGCCGACGTGCGGGCGTGGTACGAGGAGCGCGTGCGCGCGGCGGCGCTCCAGCACGTAGAGCCACTGTGGGGTGAGGCGCCGCTCGCGCTCGTGCGTGAGTTCGTGTCGCGCGGCGGCCGCGCGGTCGTGACGTGCTGCGAGCTCGCGAAGCTTGACGAGCGGTGGCTCGGACGGATCATCGACGAGCGGTTCGTGGACGAGATCGCGGCTCTGCCGATCGATGCCTGCGGCGAGAACGGCGAGTACCACTCGTTCGCGTTCGCAGGACCGTCCTTCGCCGCACCGGTCGGCTGGGTCGCAGGGCTCCGGCATCTCGAGTCGGGCTTCCTGCAGCTCGAGCTGCTCTCGCCGCGCGACGCGGTCTTCGCGACCGCTCGCGAGGTGGTCGCCGCGGAGGCCGCCCTCGCAGCTGCGGTCCGCGAGCGCAGGCCCGGCGCGTGGGGCAAGCTCGCAGGGCTGGCGGTCATCGCGCACCGCGACAAGCTCGGCCGAAAGCTCGAGGAGCCGGAGCGGCGTGCCGTGTGGGATGCGTTGTGGCGCGAAGCGCACGGCATCGCGGACCAGCGCTACCATCGACCCACAACTTCATAGGGCAGGTCTCAGCGAAGCCGGTGCGAATCCGGCACGGTCCCGCCACCGTGATAGCGCATACGGAGCGCTTGAGTCGGGTCGCCTGATGCCTGTCCCGGTGAGTCCACCTTCGCGTGAAAGGGGATACCGGAGATGCTGCTGCGATCCCTCGCGCTCCTTGCGCTCCTCGCCGTCCTCACCGGGGCGTGCGCCTCGGCCCCCGCCTCACAGTCCTCACCGGCCGGCTCCGCACCACCCGCCGCGCCCTCCTCGTCGCCCGCGTTCCCCGCGACCGTCACGGATTTCCAGGGCAACGCCGTCGCGATCCCGGCGAGGCCGGTCCGGATCGTCTCCATCGGCGCCTCGAACACCGAGTACCTCTTCGCACTCGACGCGGGCGACCGCGTTGTCGGGGTCGATGACTTCTCCGACGAGCCCGCCGCAGCGAAGTCCAAGGAGAAGGTCGGTGGAGTGAAGCCGAACGTCGAGAAGATCGTGGCGCTCCGGCCCGATCTGGTCGTGAGTCTCAAGATCAGCGACGGGTCGCTCGAGCGCATCGCCGCACAAGGCATCACCGTACTTGTCGTCGACCCGCGGAGCCTCGCCGACGCGACGCGGACCGCGGAGGTCCTTGGAACGGCGGTCGGTGCGGATGGCAGGGGGCTGGCGCGCCGGATCCAGGACGGCATCGACGCCGTACGGGCGAAGGCGGCTTCCCTGACGAAGAAGCGCGTCTTCCACGAGGTGGATGCGAGCGACCCGACGAAGCTCTTCAGCGCCGGGCCGGGGTCGTTCGTTCACGACCTCATCGAGCTCGCGGGGGGCATCAACATCGCCGCGGGCACGGGTTCGCCGTTCCCGCAGCTCTCACCGGAGGAGATCATCCGGCAGGACCCCGAGGTCATCGTCCTCGGAGACGCCGGGTACGGCACGACCGTGGAGCAGGTGCAGTCGCGCCCGGGATGGTCGTCGATCACGGCCGTGCGCACGAAGCGCATCGTGCCGGCCGATCCGTCCCTGATGCACCGGCCCGGACCACGGCTCCCGGAGGCCGCCGACACGTACTTCCGCATCATTCGGGACACGCCCTGATCGTCGTGGCCCCGTCAGCGGGGCGCGCGGGCGCGACCCGGCCTCCGGTCGCGGCCGTCCTTGGCGCGCTCGGCGTCGCGCTTGTCGCGGCCGTCGCGGTCGCGGTCACTCTCGGTGCCGTCGCGATCCCGCTCGATCGCGTGCTCGCGACGCTGGCCGGACGGGGCGAGCCGACGGAGAGCGCGATAGTCCTCTCGCTGCGCCTGCCTCGCGTCCTGGGCGCGGCGCTCGTCGGAGCGGCGCTCGCGGTGGCGGGGACGCTCCTGCAGGGGCTGCTCCGCAACCCGCTCGCCGATCCATACGTCCTCGGCACCTCCGCCGGGGCGAGCGTGGCCGGCACGGTCGGCCTGCTCGTCGCGGGGCCTTTCGGGTACCTCGTGGTCCCCGCATTCGCCTTCGCCGGCGCGCTCGGCTCGACCGCGTTCGTGTGGCGCGTCGCGCGCGTGGGCGCCCACGTGCCGATCGTGTCGCTCCTGCTCGCGGGGGTCGTGCTGTCGGCGGTCGCCGGGTCGGTCGTCGCGCTGCTGCTCGTCATGAGCGACCGGCTACAGCTGCGGCTCGCCGCGGTCCTCGGCTGGCTCATGGGCGGCGTCTCGGTCGTCTCCTGGGAGCAGCTTGGTGTCGCGGCCGCCCTCGTGGCGGTCTCGGTCACCCTCGGGCTCGCGACGGCGTCGCGCCTCGACGCGCTTGCGCTCGGCGAAGATGCTGCCGCGAGCCTCGGAGTCGACGTCGAGCGCCTGAAGCGCGTCATCCTGGTGGCCTCGGCCCTGCTCACGGCCACGGCGGTGTCGCTCGCCGGGCTCGTCGGTT
>Ga0136633_1002143_pt1 | contig 13840 bp, 12 predicted proteins | sample AntDrymeUQ832206_2_FD_105494 | JGI IMG/M metagenome (GOLD analysis project Ga0136633, IMG submission 105494) | Polar desert sand microbial communities from Dry Valleys, Antarctica - metaG UQ83 (22.06) | ecosystem: Environmental > Terrestrial > Soil > Desert | place: Antarctica: Dry Valley... | reverse complement strand
TCGCCCATTGCGCAATATTCCCCACTGCTGCCTCCCGTAGGAGTCTGGGCCGTGTCTCAGTCCCAGTGTGGCCGGTCGCCCTCTCAGGCCGGCTACCCGTCGTCGCCTTGGTGGGCCATTACCCCACCAACAAGCTGATAGGCCGCGGGCCCATCCCTAGCCGAAAAACTTTCCACTTCCCGTGATGCCAAAGGAAGTCGTATCCGGTATTAGCCCCTCTTTCGAGGAGTTATCCCAGAGCTAGGGGCAGGTTGCCCACGTGTTACTCACCCGTTCGCCGCTGATTCCTTCCCGAAGGAAGTTCACCGCTCGACTTGCATGTGTTAAGCACGCCGCCAGCGTTCGTCCTGAGCCAGGATCAAACTCTCCATTAAGGTTCTACGCCCGAGCTGGCGAACCAGGTCGGACAAGAGAGTCGCTGCGCCCCTGAAGGCGACAGCAAGTTGTCCCGGCGAGCAGACGTAACTAGCAATTTGTCTGTTCACCAAAGAAATTTTCGTTCCGCGACGCGTCGTACGACTCCGGATGGAGTCGCCGGCTCACCTCACGGGACGAGGTATTTGGCACTGACTTTCAGCACGCTGTTGAGTTCTCAAGGAGCGGGCGCTCACCGTCCCGGTCTCTCGACCGTTCTCGGGGCAACTCGCCTAACTTAGTCGCGCAGACCCTGCTGGTCAAACCTTGCGGCCCAACCGATTCTGCGCGCCGCGAGAGGCGCGGCATGTGACTGCCGCGGTGCTCCGCACGGGGGTCCCAGAACCGTCCGTCGGGGTGTTGTCCACCGACGTCCAGTGCTCTGGGGCGAAGGAGAAGGTACGAGCCAGCGGCGCCGGAGTCAAATCCCGCGGGCCTGGGCGGACGTGCGCTGCCTCACGCGTGTCGCTCCCCGTGCGAGGCGCTCACGTGTGGCTCAGCGATCCCGCTCAGCCACGGCCACGGTGCGCTTGCCTCGGCGCAGGACGAGGTAGCGGCCGTGCAGCCAGTCCGACTCCCCCGGCACGGCCGACTCGTCGGTGATGCGGACGTTGTTGGCGTAGGCGCCGCCGTCGCGCACGGCCCGCCGCACCTCGGACTTGGACAGCGTCAATCCCTGCGCGAACAGGTCGACGAACGACGGGACGGCGCCCGTGACCCGGACGGACGGCGCTTCGGCCAGGGCCGCCGCCAGCGTCGCTTCGTCCAGCTCGGCCAACCCGCCGGCGCCGAAGAGGGCGGCGCTGGCCGCCTGCACCCGTCGTACCTCGTCCTGGCCGTGCACGAGCGCTACGACCTCGTCGGCAAGCCGGCGCTGGGCCGCCCGCGACTGGGGCTGCTCCTCGGTCCGACGATCCAGGTCCTCGACCTCCTCCCGCCCGACGAAGGTGAGCAGGCGCAGGTACGTACCGGCGTCGCGGTCGTCGATGTTGAGCAGGAACTGCCACAGCGCGTACGGCGACGTCATGGCCGGGTCCAGCCAGACGTTGCCGCCGCCCGTGCTCTTGCCGAGCTTGTGCCCGGCCGCATCGGTGATGAGCGGGAAGGTCAAGGCGTGGCCGGAGACGCCGTCCACCCGACGCATGTAGTCCAGGCCGGCGGTGATGTTGCCCCACTGGTCGGTCGCCCCGACCTGGAGCGTGCAGCCGAATCGGCGGTGCAGCTCGAGGAAGTCCAACGCCTGCAGCAGCTGGTAGCTGAACTCGGTGAACGACATGCCGCCGCTCTCGAGCCGCGCGGACACGCTCTCGCGGGCCAGCATGACGTTGACGGGGAAGTGCTTGCCGACGTCGCGCAGGAAGTCGAGCACGCCTATCCCGGCGGTCCAGTCCAGGTTGTCCGCCAGTAGCGCAGGGGCGCTTCCGGTGAAGTCGAGGAAGCGCTCCATCTGCGCACGCAGCAGGAGGACTCGGGCCGCGACGACGTCTGGTGTCATCAGGACCCGTTCGGTCGTCCGCCCGCTGGGGTCGCCGATGAAACCGGTGGCTCCGCCTGCCAGGGCGATGGGCCGGTGGCCCGCCAGCTGGAAGCGACGGAGCGCGAGCAGCGGCACGAGGCTGCCGACGTGCAGGCTGTCCGCGGTCGGGTCGAAGCCGCAGTAAAGGGTGACCGGCCCCTCGGCGAGGTGCGCGGCGAGTGCGTCCCGGTCGGTGGTCAGCGCGAGCAGGCCGCGCCACTCGAGGTCGGACAGCACGTCGACCACCGGAGCGATGGTCGGCAGGTCGGCTGGTTCGGGGCTGGTCACCCGCTCGATGGTGCCGTACCCGTCGATCGGTTTGCGCCGGCGTCGAGCTCGGGCGCGTCCAGCAGGCTGCCGGCGCGGTCGTCGTACATGCCGCAGGCGACATCGACGACGACGCGACCGGTGGCGCCGATGTCGTCCCAAGCGGTGTCTGGTGAGGCCCACACCGGCATCGACTCGGTCATCGCGGTGCGGACCAGCCCGGGCAGGAGGTCGACGACCACGACGCCGGTCCCCGTCAGCGGCCCGGCCAGGGACTCGGTCAGCGCCGACAAGGCCCGCTTGGACACCGCGTAGCCCGTGTATGTGCCGGTGCGGGTCGCTGCCCGAGCCCGGCTGGTGACGTTGACGACGCGACCGTGGCCCCGCTGCACCATCGGCGGCAACAAGGCCCGCGTCAGCAGCAGCGGCCCGCGCAGGTTGGTCTCCAGGACAGCCCACATCTCCTCGCGGTCGGCTTCCCAGAACCGCCGCTCGGTCGACTCGATCCGGCCCGCGTTGTTGACCAGCAGGTCGACCGTGCCCAGGTGCTGCTCGGCGTGCATCACGACCCGGTCGACAGCTGAAGCGTCGGCGACATCGATCCCGGCCGGTAAGACCTTCACGTCGTACGACGCCATCAGCTCGTCGGCGAGCTCGCGCACCTCGGAGCCGGTCCGGGCCAGCAGGAGCAGCGACATGCCCTCCGCGGCAAGAGCGGCAGCGACCACGCGACCTATCCCGCGACCGGCACCGGTCACGACCCCGATCTGCCCGCGCAGCCGCTCACTCATGGCGTTGCGTCACGAGCGGACGGTACGACGACGGGGCACTGCCGGCCGGTACACCGACACCGTGGGCTCGCCGTCGAGCCAGAAGCGCCAGGCGGTGACGCCGCCAGGTCCGGCCACGCCGACGCGCGGGCCTTGCCGGACAGCCCGCGCCGGCGCCGACGGCGACGGCGCAGGAGTCAGCGTGATCGGCGAACTCGGAGAGAGCAGGTCGATGCCGCCGTACGCGCCGTCGACCGCTAGCGCTTTGGTGAGTCGCGCCGGACCCCGGGCAAGGTCGCGGTCCGGGGCTCCGGGACGTCGTGTGCGGGCCACCTCGATCCCCTCGATGACCTCACCTGCCCGCAGCAGCACGGCGGAAGGCACACCGTCGGGGCCAGCAACGACGTTGAGGCACCAGTGCATGCCGTAGGTGAAGTAGACGTAGGCCCGACCGGCCGGGCCGAACATGACGTCATTGCGTGGTGTGCGTCCCCGGAAGGCGTGCGAACCGGGATCGTCCTGTCCCGCATAGGCCTCGACCTCGGTCACGCGCAGCGTCACCCGACCCGCGCTCAGCAACGCGCCCAGCCACCGGGGCGCGACGTTCTCGACCGGGTCGTCCAGGTTCACTCGCTGGGCGCATCCGCCCAGGCGCGGTGCGCGGCGACCTCGTGCCGGAGCGTCTCGAGCTGCTCGGCAACGCGCACCGGCGCGGTGCCGCCGTGACCTTGGCGGGAGGCGAGCGCGCCTCGGACGTCCAGCACCTCGCGCACGTCGGGAGTGAGGTGCGGCGACACGTGAGCAAGCTCGGCGTCGCTGACCTCGTGCAGCTCACGGCCGTTGACGGTGCACCACACGACGAGATGACCCACGGCCTCGTGCGCGTCGCGGAAGGCGACGCCGTTCTTGACCAGCTTCTCGGCGACGTCCGTGGCCAGGGCGAATCCTCGCGGTGCCGCCGCCTCCAGCACCTCGGCGTGCACCGTCATCGTCTGCGTCATGCCGGTCAGTGCCGGCAAGACGACGAGCAGCGTCTCGACCGCATCGAAGGCGGGCTCCTGGGCCTCCTGCATGTCGCGGTCGTAGGTAAGGGGCAGTCCCTTCAGCATCGCGAGCGTTCCCGCGACGTGGCCGATCAGTCGACCGGCCTTGCCGCGGGCGAGTTCGGCGATGTCGGGGTTCTTCTTCTGCGGCATGATCGACGACCCGGTGGAGTAGGCGTCATCGAGGGTCACCCACCCGAACTCGGTGGTGTTCCACAGGCACACCTCCTCGCCGTACCGCGACAGGTGCACGCCGATCAGCGCCGCGACGAACAAGAACTCGGCCACGAAGTCACGGTCGGAGACCGCGTCCATGGAGTTGGGCGCTGCCGAGCCGAAGCCGAGCTCCTCGGCCGTGGAGATGGGGTCGACGCCGAGGCTCGAACCGGCCAGGGCACCGGACCCCAGCGGCGATACCGACGCGCGCAGGTCCCAGTCGCGCAGCCGGTGGACGTCGCGGGCTAACGCCTGCACGTGCGCCAGCAGCTGGTGCGCGAACAGAACGGGCTGGGCGTGCTGCAGGTGGGTGAGTCCCGGCGCGGGTGTGTCCATGTGCTGCTCGGCTTGACCGAGCAAGGCTTCCTCCAGCGCAGCCAGGCGGCGGACGACCTCGCGGGCGTGGTCACGCAGGTAGAGCCGCAGATCGGTGGCGACCTGGTCGTTGCGCGAGCGACCGGCCCGCAGCTTGCCGCCGAGGTGGCCGAGCTTCTCGAGCAGCCCGCGTTCGAGCGCGGTGTGCACGTCCTCGTCCTCGACCGTCGGCCGGAACGCCCCGCTGACCACCTCGCCGCGCAACTCGTCCAGGGCGTCGAGCATCTTTCGCAGCTCGGTGGAGTCCAGCAGGCCGGCCCGGTGCAGCACGCGTGCGTGCGCTTTGGACGACAGCAGGTCGTAGGTCGCGAGGCGCCAGTCGAAGTGGACGCTGACCGACAGCCGGGCGAGAGCCTCCGCCGGGCCGCCTTCGAAGCGCCCACCCCACAGGCTGGTCCGCTCCGGCGTCATGTGCTCAGACGCAAGTCACGGCGGGCCGCGATCTTGCTCGGCAGGCCCCACAGCTCAACGAAGCCCTTGGCCAGCGACTGGTCGAACGTGTCGCCCTCGTCGTACGTCGCCAGGGCGAAGTCGTAGAGCGAGGCGTCGCTGCGTCGACCGGAGACGGTGCAGGTGCCGGCGTGCAGGGTCAACCGAACCTCGCCGGAGACGTTGCGGGAGGCGTCCTGGACGAACGCGTCGAGGGCGCGCTTGAGCGGCGAGAACCACAGCCCGTCGTAGACGAGCTCCGCCCAGCGCTGGTCGACCTGCCGCTTGAAGCGGGCCAGGTCGCGCTCCATCGTGAGGTTCTCCAGCTCCTGGTGTGCCGTGATGAGCACCTGCGCACCGGGCACCTCGTACACCTCCCGGCTCTTGATACCGACCAGCCTGTCCTCGACCATGTCGAGTCGCCCGACGCCCTGTGCGCCTGCGCGGCTGTTCAGCTGCTCGATCGCCTGCAGCACCGAGACTTTCTTGCCATCGATGGCCACGGGTACGCCGTGCTCGAAGGCAAGCACCAGCTCGTCCGGTCCGGGGCTCTTGGTGGGGTCGGAGGTGTAGTCGTAGACGTCCTCGATCGGGCCGTTCCACGGGTCCTCGAGAAAGCCGGTCTCGACGGCTCGACCCCAGACGTTCTGGTCGATCGAGTACGGCGACTTCTTGGTGACGTCGATCGGCAGACCCTTGGCCGCCGCGAAGGCGATCGCCTTGTCGCGGGTCATGCCGGAGTCGCGGACGGGTGCGGAGACCCTGAGGTCAGGAGCGAGCGCGCCGATCCCCACCTCGAAGCGCACCTGGTCGTTGCCCTTGCCGGTGCAGCCGTGAGCGATGGTGCTTGCCTTGTGGGTGCGGGCGGCCTGCACCATGTGCTTGACGATCAAGGGCCGCGACAGGGCGGACACCAGCGGGTAGCGGCCCATGTAGAGGGCGTTGGCCTGAAGGGCCGGCAGGCAGTACTCGTCGGCGTACTCGTCCTTGGCGTCGACGACGACGGCCTCGACCGCCCCACAGTCCAGCGCTCGCTGGCGAATCACGTCGAGGTCCTCACCGCCCTGACCGACATCGGCCGCGACGGCGACGACCTCCATCCCGGTCTCCTCGGCGATCCAGCCGATGGCCACGGATGTGTCGAGCCCTCCCGAGTAGGCGAGGACGACGCGGTCGGTCACTGTGGGTCTCCCAGGGGTCGTCCCTCGGCCAGGCGCAGGAGGCGCGCGGCGAGGGTGTCAGCCGGGCCGGCCTTGGCAGGCGGCTGTCGGCAGATGAGAAGAACGGTGTCGTCACCGGCGACGGTGCCGGCGACCTCGGGCAGTCCGGCGCGGTCGAGCGCGGAACCGAGCAGGTGGGCGCCGCCAGGAGGGGTGCGCAGGACGACCAGACCACCGGTGGCTTCGGCGCTGACGAGTAGCTCCTCGAGGAGCCGAGCCAACCGGGCGTCGACGGCCTGGCTGGTGCCGCCGCGGGGCGAGCCCTCCGGTGGGAGGGCGTAGGTCATGCCGACAGCGCTACGAACCTTGACCGCGCCGAGGTCCTCCAGGTCGCGCGACAGCGTCGCCTGCGTGACATCGACGCCAGCCGCAGCCAGCAGCCGTCCGAGCTCGGTCTGGCTGCTGACCGGTCGCGCTTCGAGCAGCTCACCGATGCGGGCCTGCCGGGCAGCCTTCGTGAGTGGCACGGTGACGCGCGGCGTGGCACTGCGGCGTGCGGCCATGACTAGCTCTGCTCCAGCAGCCACGTCAGCAGCGCCTTCTGCGCGTGCAGGCGGTTCTCCGCCTGGTCCCAGACAGCGGAGCGGGGGCCGTCGAGCACGGTCCCGGCGATCTCCTCGTCTCGGTGCGCAGGCAGGCAGTGCAGGACCACGACGTCGTCGTTGGCCAGCTTCACCGCGGCTTCGTCGACGGCGTAGGCCGCGAGATCGCGACGCCGTACATCCTCGTCGGCCATGCCCATCGACACCCACACGTCGGTGTAGAGGACGTCCGCACCGGAGGCGGCCTCTGCCGGGTCGGCCGTTACCTGGATCTGCGTGCCGTGGGCAGCTGCGCGTGCGACGACGGCAGGATCGGGTTGGTAGCCGGTCGGGGCACCGACCCGGACGTTCATGCCGGCCATGGCGGCGCCGACGAGCAGGGAGTTGGCCATGTTGTTGGCGCCATCGCCCAGGTAGGTCAGGGTCAACCCGCGCAGGCTCCCGCGCCGCTCCCGAACCGTCTGCAGATCGGCCAGCACTTGGCACGGGTGGAAGGCATCAGTCAGCGCGTTGACGACAGGTACGGCGCTCGCCGCGGCCAAGGCCTCGATCCGGTCCTGTCCGAACGTGCGGATCACGATGGCGCTGACGTAACGCGAGAGCACCCGTGCGGTGTCCTCGATCGTCTCCCCGCGACCCAGCTGCGTGGTGTTGGCGTCGATCACGACCGGGTGCGCGCCGAGCTCGACGATGCCCACCTCGAACGACAGGCGGGTGCGAGTGCTCGGCTTCTCGAAGATGACCGCGACCGACTTCCCCCGCAGCGGTTGCGGTCCGCCGACGCGACCGGTCTTCAGCTCGGCGGCGAGGTCAAGGACCTCCGCCTGCTCCGCCGGAGTCAGGTCGTCGTCGGCCAGGAAGTGTCTGGGCATCAGTCCGAGCTGGGCCCGCCCGTGACTTCGCCGACCCGGCTGAGCAACTCAGCGACCGCGAAGGGCTTGACGAAGACGTTGTCCTCGCCGAGCAGGGCGCGCATGCCTGGAACGGCGTCGACCTTGCCGGTCACCACGATGACCGGGATGTCGACGAGCTCTGGGTCGTCCTGCATCTCTTCCAGGACCCGGACGCCACCGAGATCGGGCATCATCAGGTCGAGCAGCACGAGTGCGGGGTGCGACGCGGTGGCCTTGACCAGACCGGCCAGCCCGTCCGACGCGGTGGCCACGTCGTAGCCCTCTGCGGACAGCAGGGTGTGCAGCAGGCCACGAACGCTCGGGTCGTCCTCGACGACGAGGACTCGGGTGGCGCTCACGAAAGGCTCGATGTCGTCATGACTCGACCCTAGCGGCGTCGAGGATGGCAGGAAGCGCGCGGACGAACGCGTCGAGCTGTGTCTGTGTCACGACCAGAGGGGGCGCCAGCCGGAGCACGTCCGGTGCCGGCGCGTTGATGAGGAAGCCGGCACCGCGCGCGGCCGCCTCCGCCGCCGCCGCGACCGGCGCGGTAAGCACGACGCCGCGCCACAGGCCGACGCCCCTGACGTGGTCGACGAGCGGGTGCCCAAGGGCCGTGATGGCGTCGGACAGCGCGTCACCAAGCTTGGTGGAGGCCGCCAGCAGACCGTCGCGCTCGATCGTCTCCAGAACGGCGAGGGCAGCGGCGCAGACGACCGGATTGCCTCCGAAGGTCGTCCCGTGGTCGCCCTTCTGCAGTGCTTCTGCCGCACGGCCGTAGGCGGCGACGGCGCCGATGGGCAGTCCGCCGCCCAGGCCCTTGGCCAGCGTCACCAGGTCGGCGCGTACCCCGGGCTCGACGATGCTGCTGGACAGCCACGCGCCGGCCCGACCGATGCCACCCTGCACCTCATCGAGGTGCAGCAGCGCACCGGTCTCGTCGCAGATCTCCCGGGCGGCCCGCAGGAACCCCGGGGCTGGTACGACGACGCCTGCCTCGCCGAGCACCGGCTCGAGCACGACGCTGGCAGTGGACGAGTTCACGGCCGCCCGCAGTGCGTCGCTGTCGCCGTACGGGACGAAGGTGACGGGGCCGGGCAAAGGCTCGAACGGCTGCCGCTTGGCCGGCTGACCGGTCACGGCCAACGCACCCATCGTGCGTCCGTGGAAGGCCTGCTCGCAGGCCACCCAGCCACCGCCGGGCCGCAGCCGTCGAGAGAGCTTCAGGCCGGCCTCGTTGGCTTCCGCCCCCGAGTTGGTGAACAGCACCTTGTCGGCGCCGAGCAGCTGCTTGAGCCGCTCGGCGAGCAGCACCACCGGCTCGCTGATCGCGAGGTTGCTGACATGGCCGAGCGTCGCCAGCTGACGGTCGACTGCCTCGCGCACAGCCGGGTGGGCGTGACCGAGGACGTTGACGGCCAGCCCGGCGAACAGGTCGACGTACTCCTTGCCGTCGACGTCCCAGACGGTCGCGCCCTCTCCTCGAGCCAGCACCACCGCAGGCGTGCCGTAGTTGCCCATCAGGGCGGCGTCCCACCGGCCCTGCCACGACGTCGTCGTCATGCGGGGACCACCATCGTTCCGACTCCTTCATCGGTGAACAGCTCGAGCAGAAGTGAGTGCGGGACGCGGCCGTCGAGGACGTGCGCGCGGGGTACGCCGCCACGCACCGCTGCGAGGCAGGCCTCCATCTTCGGGATCATGCCGGCGCTCAGATGGGGCAGCAGCTGACCGAGCTCGTCCGTCGTGAGAGACGAGATGACCTCGTCGCTGGCCGGCCAGTCGGCGTAGAGCCCCTCCACATCGGTGAGGACCACGAGCTTCTCCGCCTGCAGCGCAACGGCGACGGCGGCGGCCGCCGTGTCCGCGTTGACGTTGAAGATCTCCCCGGCCTCGCCGCGGGCGACGGTGGCGACGACCGGCACCTTGCCCTCGTCGAGCAACGCCGTCAGGATCGCCGGCTGCACATCGGTGACCTCACCGACGAGGCCGATGTCGGTCGGGTCGCCGTCAACAAGGACGTCTCGCCGTTCGGCGGTGAACAGGTGAGCGTCCTCGCCGGACAGCCCGACGGCGAAGGGACCGTGCGCGTTGATGGTGCCGACGACGTCGCTGTTGACCTGCCCGACCAGGACCATCCGCACGACCTGCATCGTCTCGGGAGTCGTGACCCGGTAACCGCCACGGAACTCCGACGTGACGCCGAGCTTGTCGAGGTGAGCCGTGATCTGCGGTCCGCCGCCGTGCACGACCACGACCTTCACTCCCGCGTAGCGCAAGAACACGACGTCCTCGGCAAAAGCGTTCTGCAGCTCGGGACTGAGCATGGCGTTGCCGCCGTACTTCACGACGACCGTTCGGCCGGAGAACTCCTTGAGCCAGGGCAAGGCTTCGACCAGCGCGCCGGCCTTGGCCAGCGCGACGTGTCCGCGGGCTGTGGTCATGTCGAGTACGCGGAGTTCTCGTGCACGTACGCCGTCGTCAGGTCGTTGGTGCGGATCACGGCCGACGCATCTCCGGCGTGCAGGTCGATCACGACCGAAACCGCTCGGCCGTCGAACCTCACGCGGGCCGGGTCCTCATGGGCCTCGCCTGCCTGACACACATCGACGCCGTTGAAGCGAACGTCGACGGCATAAATGTCGAAGTCGGCAGAGGTCGTGCCGATGGAGGCGAGCACCCGACCCCAGTTGGGGTCCTCACCGAAGACTGCGCACTTGAACAGGCTGCTGCGCGCCACGGCACGACCGACCTCAACGGCGTCGTCCTCGCTGCGGGCGCCGACGACCTCGATCGTGATGTCGTGCGCGGAGCCTTCTGCGTCGGCCAGCAACTGCAGCGCCAAGTCGTCGCAGGTTTGGCGTACCGCTTCGTCGAAGTCGACCGGGCTGGGCGTGACACCGGATGCTCCCGATGCCAACAGCACGACGGTGTCGTTGGTCGACTGGCAGCCGTCCGAGTCGAGGCGGTCGAAGGTCACCCGGGTGGCGGCGCGCAGTGCTCGATCGCAGTCAGCGGCAGTCACGTCGGCGTCGGTGGTGAGCACGACCAGCATGGTGGCCAGGGCCGGGGCAAGCATGCCGGCGCCCTTGGCCATGCCGCCGACCGTCCAGCCGGCCCCTGAGTGCTCGGCCTGTTTGGGCACACTGTCCGTCGTCATGATGGCGACCGCGGCGTCCGAGCCGCCGTCGATTGCAAGAGCAGCCGCGGCTGATCGCACACCCTCGAGCAGGCGATCGCGTTCGAAGAGCGGGCCGATGAGTCCGGTGGAGCAGACCGCCACCGAGCTGGCGCCGTCGTCCAGGAGCTCGGCCACCAGCTCCGCCGTGGCGTGCGTCGTCTGGAAACCGGCCGCGCCGGTCCCGCAGTTGGCGCCGCCGGAGTTGAGAACCACTGCGCGCAGGTCGCCGTCCTTGACGACCTGCTCGCTCCACAGCACCGGGTTGGCCTTGAAGCGGTTGGAGGTGAACACCGCCGCACACGACCGCCGCGGACCGTCGTTGACGACGAGGGCGATGTCGGGCTTGCCGCTGTCCTTGAGGCCGGCCGTCACACCCGCCGCCCGAAAGCCCTTGGGTCCGGTCACGCTCATGGGGCCACACCTGCAGAGGAGAGTCCGGCTGCCTCGTCCAGACCCAGGATGAGGTTGGCGCACTGCACGGCCTGCCCGGCCGCGCCCTTGCCCAGGTTGTCCAGGGCACTGACAACGACGGCGCGACCGGCGTCGCGGTCAACCGTGACCTGCAGGTGGCAGGCATTGCTGCCGACGGTGGCGGCGGTGTGCGGCCACTGGCCCGGCGGCAGGACGTGCACGAACGGCTCATCGGCGTACCGCTCGGACAGGGCGGCGCGCAGCTCGTCCTCGGACGCCGCCGTCCGCGCCGTGCAGGTCGCGAGGATGCCGCGCGGCATCGGCGCAAGCACGGGAGTAAACGACAGCGTGACGTCCCGTCCACCCATCCGGGCAAGGGTCTGACGGATTTCAGGTGTGTGCTGATGCGCGCCGACCTTGTACGCCGACACGTCGCCCATGACCTCACTGCCGAGCAGGGCCGCCTTGGCCCCGCGCCCGGCGCCGCTGGTCCCGGACGCCGCAACCACGACGAGATCGTCGGGCGCGACCAGCCCGCTCGCCAGCAAAGGGGCCAACGCCAGCGCGACCGCAGTGGGGTAGCAACCCGGGCTGGCGATCCTGCGTGCTGCTCGGATGTCATCGCGGAACAGCTCAGGCAGACCGTAGGGCCAGTGACCGGCGTACGGCGTGCCGTAGAAGCGCTGCCACGCAGCAGGATCGGCCAGCCGGAAGTCGGCACCGAGATCGACCACCGGCAGCTCCGGCGGCAGCTGACTGACCAGCGGTCCCGACTCACCATGCGGCAGCGCCAAGAAGACGACATCGCTGTCGGCGAGGACAGCAGCGTCGGTCGCGACGAAGGTGTGCTCGGCCAGCGCGGGCAGCTGCGGATGCACGGAGGTGACGGGCAATCCAGCAGAGGAACCGGCTGCGACAGCTGCGATGTCGAGGTCAGGGTGCGCCAAGACGAGCCGGAGCAGCTCTCCCCCGGCGTAGCCGCTCGCCCCGGCCACCGCCGCTCTCATGCCCACCTAGAGATCATACAGGAGAATGCATGTATATGCAGAAGCGCTTCAGGCTCCGCGCAGCACGGCGCCGGTGACGCGCCCAGCCTCCGCGACGGCCGCATCGCGCGCGGCGAGCACCTCGACGTCGGTGAGGGTGCGGTCCGGCGCCCGGAAGCGCATCGCGTAAGCCAGCGAGCGGCGCCCCTCCCCCACCTGCGGACCGGTGTAGACGTCGAACAGCTGCAGGTGCTCGAGCAGGTGCCCGGCGCCGGCTCGAACCGCTGTCTCCACCTCCGCGGCCGGGACCGCTTCATCGACGACCAGGGCGATGTCGACCGACGCCGGCGGGTAGGACGACACGAAGGGCGCGCGCACCGACCCGGCCTGCTCAGCCGCAGCGATGAGGATGTCGAGGTTGGCTTCGGCGGTCACGGTGCGAGCCGGCAGCTCCAGGGCCGTGACGACACGGGGGTGCAGCTCACCGGCGAAGCCGATGCGTTTCCCGTCGAGCAGGAGCTCAGCGCACCGACCGGGGTGCCAGGGACCGTGCTGCATTGAACGCGGGGTCACCACGAGGCCCAGGGCGCGGCCCAGCGCGACCAGCGCCTCGACCGCGTCAGCCCAGTCGACGGGTCGGCCCTGCCGGACACCGGCCAGGGCGACGCCGACATGCCGCGGCTGGGTCGGCAGGAGCGCGTCAAGAGCGTCCAGCGCATCGTCGGTCGGTCGCGTAGCGACACCCGGTGATGGCGCGGAACCGCCTCCCGGGGTGACGAAGACCGTGCCGATCTCGTACAGAGCGACGTCGTGCAGTCCTCTACTGACGTTGCGCTGCAGTGACGCCAACAGACCTGGTTGAAGGCTGGGACGCATCAACGACTCGGTCTCCGCCAGCGGGTTGAGAAGGCGGGGCGGCTTCATGTCCCCCCCGAGGGCAGCGAGCACCGACTCCGCGACGAACGGTGTGCTGACGACCTCCACGAGGCCAGCGGCTGCGAGAGCCCGCGACGCGGTACGGCGAAGGACCTGACCGGCACTCAGTCCGCGTCCTGCCGGAGCCACCGGCAGGACGACGGGGATCGAGTCGTAGCCCTCCAGCCGGACGACCTCCTCGACCAACTCGGCGGTTCCGGTGAGGTCGGGGCGCCAGCTGGGCGGAGTCACCCGGAGCACGGCGGTCTCGGTGTCCTCCCCTTCCACGGTGCAGCCGACGTCGTGGAGACGACGGCGTACGACGGCTGGCTCGTAGGGACGGCCGGCCACCTGCCCGGGCAGAACGACGGGTAGCCGCAGCGCAGAAGCAGTCGGCGTCTGGTCGACGTCGGTGACCTCGCCTGCCGTCGCGCCGCCCAGAGCCACGAGCAGCCGCACTGCCGACTCGGCAGCGGCACCCGCAAGGGCAGGGTCGACACCGCGTTCGTAGCGCTTGCTCGCCTCGGACGGCAGCTTGTGCCGGCGGGCAGCGCGGGCGATCGGAACGGGCAGGAAGTGGGCCGACTCGATGAGAAGCGACCTCGTTGTCGCGGTGACCTCTGTCGCCGCCCCACCCATGACCCCGGCGAGGGCGATCGGGC
>Ga0136633_1002142_pt1 | contig 13841 bp, 11 predicted proteins | sample AntDrymeUQ832206_2_FD_105494 | JGI IMG/M metagenome (GOLD analysis project Ga0136633, IMG submission 105494) | Polar desert sand microbial communities from Dry Valleys, Antarctica - metaG UQ83 (22.06) | ecosystem: Environmental > Terrestrial > Soil > Desert | place: Antarctica: Dry Valley... | reverse complement strand
GGCGAAGCCGAATCCGCCCAGCGGGCCGACGACGGGACCGAACCACGACAGCCCCACCGGGTTTCGGGTTTGCGGGAAGTTGGCCAGCGGTCCCGGCGCGAACATCCCGGCGGTGGCCGGCGCGGCGATCGCGACGCCGACCAGCCACAGCACTGGCCGCCATCGCGGCGAGGGCAGTCGGCCGTCAGGGAAGAGGAGTGGAAGCAGCGTCGCGGCGGGGATCGCGGTGAGCGTCCACACCCACCCGGAGAGCCACCCGGCTGCCTGGCCGCCGGGCAGCGAGCCGGGCGAGTTGACCAACGCCTGTTGTCCGTAGAAGTACACGCCGATGGTGATGGCGCTGGCGAGGCCGATGCCGAGGAGCAGCCAGCCGGTACCGACCGTCGGCCGCCGCGCGACCAGCAAGGCGCCGGCGATCGGGAAACTGCCGGCGAGGGTGGCCAGCACCCAGCTCTCGTCGGCCGCCGCCGGCAGGGCGCCCACGGCGGCCAGTCCGACGAGCCCGGTGGTGAGGACCCCCGACGACAGCGCAGCCAGCGTCCAGGCCGCCAGCCGCGCTCGTCGCCAGGTCACGTCGTCCATGGTGGCAGGGCTACCGCCCGGCGTACGCCGGGGTGAAATCTGGGTCGATGGAGACGACCTGGCCGGTTGACCTTCGCGCGATCAGGACGCTCGTCACGATGATCCACAACAAGCCGAGCAGGAACGGCAGCACGACCATCGTCTCGGGTCCGGCGAGGACCGCGCCGATGTTGCCCACGCCGAGCGCCAGTGCGACCCAGCCCAGCCAGCGGGGCAGGCCGCCGCGTCGCGCGACCACCAGACCGGACGCCACGAGGAGCACGCCGAACGGCAGGAAGGAGAGCAGGAAGGTCGCGCCGCCGACGTCGACTAGCTGCTGTACCTGCTCAGCCGACATCGTGTCGCGCCGCTGGTCCATCGCGAGCAGCTCGGCACCTGACCCGAGCTTGATGGCCAGCATTGTGATGCCACCGACCAGCGCCGCCATCGACAGCACGCCGTCGCCGCCCTCTGCAGAGCGCAGGTGCGCCCAGAGCCGGGCCAGGAAGAACGCGAAGAGAGCGAACCCGACCAGCTCGAGGCTGAGTCCGATCGTGGCCTTAGCAGTGCCGGAGTGCGCTCGCAGGTAGGCGAGGTTTCCCGCCGGGTCGTAGCCCGTAGGTGCACCTTCGGCCGCGAGGCCGTTGCCTATCAGAATCGCGGCCACGTATCCGAGGCCTGCGAGTGCCGTCCATCGTTCCCGTACCTGGGTTGTCATCTGCTGCCACCTCTCGGTCGGCGCGCGGCGCGCCGTCGGTGGTGACGTTGGCCCGGAACCTGTCCCGGGCGCATGGGACTAGCGGTCCCATCTTCTCCGCGATAGCGCCGGCCCGCTCACGCCGACGGCTCACCAACTCCGTCGTACAGGTGGGCAGGGGCGGGGTCGAACCGCCGACCTCACGCTTTTCAGGCGCGCGCTCGTACCAACTGAGCTACCTGCCCTCGACACGCTGACGCTGGTCGCCCGGCGTACAGCGTGCTGGCGGTCCCGACGGGATTTGAACCCGCGACCTCCGCCTTGACAGGGCGGCGTGCACTCCAAACTGCACTACGGGACCTTGGTGGAGCTGTCTGACAGGTGGTGCTGGTGCCCCCAACGGGATTCGAACCCGCGCTGCCGCCTTGAAAGGGCGGAGTCCTAGGCCGCTAGACGATGGGGACGGCCGGGAAGCCGGACGGACCGTGCGTCTAGCCGTCAGGGAACGGCTCAGTGTAGCGGCCGTCTCCCGGCGTCGCACAATCGCCGCAGGGGCTCGACCGGCGTACGTCGAAAGAGGAGGTATGCGCCGTCGCCTGGTGACTCTCGTCGCCGCCACCGCCATCGCGGGCTTCGTCATGCCGGCCGGCGCCGCGACCTACGTCGGCGAGTCGCTTGTCGCCCAGGCCGCTGTGCGGGTGCGCGGCACCGACGGGGTGCTCTACCAGGTCGAGGTGCAGGTCTCTCGGCACGACCTCGAGGGGACCAAGGTTGACCACGTGCTGCGCGTTCGTCTCGCGACGTGCAACGAGGACGGTTGCTTCGGTCCCTTCTACGCCACCGACGTCGACCCGACAGCCATCACCTTCGCCGACGACTCAGCCGCGTTGAAGGCGACGTTCGCCGGTGCTGCGTTCGACGTGACCTGGCAGGCCCGGCGGGCGAAGAAGGAATTCGATCCCGCCAAGTCCGATCCCAAGACCTCGCAGGAGAACGACAGCGTTGTCGTCACCCTGCACCGGGACATCCGCAGCGCACCGGCCGTCGTGCGCTTCGTCGGGCTCACCTGCAAGACGGCGTCGTCGTCCATCACCAATCAGGTCGGCAGCGTCACGACCGAGGACGACCGGGATGCGCAGGACGCGCCGGCCAAGCTGCCTAAGGGCTTCTTCAAAACCCCCACCCGCAACCCCCGCTGCTTCTAGCCCGTCGGCGTTCGGCGCCATGCCGGCTGGAGCCCGTCGCTCGCCACGTAAAACACGCCCGGTACCCGCGATCGTCGGCGTCGCCAACCCAGCAAGCTAGGCGGCCCCGATTCCTGTGGCTCGAGCCGCGTGCTCCACCAGCTGTGCTGCACAGCAGTGCGAATCCGATGGCAGCTGGCGCATCGTACGGAGCACTTGGCGATCTCAGTAAGAATTCTCGCCCACGAGAACACTCCTATTGCTTGGCTAATCATGAACGACTTGCTGCTCGGGTCGTCGTGATCGAACTCAAGGCAGCGCAGGTCATCCTCACCGCAGTCGACGCACGGGTGTTCGGCGAGGTAGGCGATGACAAGGAGACGCTGTTCCGCCCGGTAACGACGATTGCGGATGCCTACATTCCGGATCTGCGACTCGCGGTTAAGGACGTACCACGCTTTGGCGCAGTCGCGACACCGCGCCTGCTTCCCGTCGGTGCTCGTTGCCCGCCGGTTGAAGGCATCCAGCGGCTTGATCAACGTGCACGTGACGCAGCGCTTCTCCGTGCTCACTGGTGCACCTCCTCCTCTAGGAGCCCGAGGCTAGTGCTCCGCAGTGACAGAATCGCTAGCGGGCCGGTAGCTCAACTGGCAGAGCAGCGGACTTTTAATCCGTGTTTGTTGTGGGTTCGAGCCCCACCCGGCCCACTGTTCGCTTCTTACCGTTCGGTGACCGATGGCGTACGTCGGCCACGCCGCGCGCGCTGGTCGCTTATCGTCAACTCATGGGGCGGGTAGCGCAGCGAGCGCGAGCGGAAGCGGCATCGACAGCGCCCCGACCCGAACGACCGATTCCCCAGAAGCCGTGGGCCGCACTAGCCGGTGTCCTCGCTGCCGCGGTGTCGCTGGGCTTCAGTGAGTTGCTCGCCGCCGGCTCCGAACGAGTGCCGTCGTTGGTCAAGGCAGTCGGCGACGTCGTCATCGACTCGGCGCCGATCGTCGTCACCGAGTGGGCGATCCAGACCTTTGGCCGCAGTGACAAGGCCGTGCTGCTCGCCGGCGTCCTGTCGGTCGCCATGGCCGTGGGAGCGCTTCTCGGCGTGCTTGCTCGGCGCGAGCTGGCTAGGGCTGGGGCCGGGTTCGCCGCCTTCGCTCTCCTCGGCGTCATCGCCGCCGAGCAGGACCCGATGACCTCCCTGCCGTTGACGTTCCTCGTCGCGGCTCTCGGCGTCGCCGTGGGGCTGGGAGCGCTCAGCAAGCTGCTCGTCGCTGCGACGCCGCGCCGCGAAGCGCGTGGGCGGGCGCGGCGCCGACCCCCGGAGGCCCTCGCGCTGAGCGCGCTCGACCGACGTCGGTTCCTGGGACTGGCCGGAGTAGTCGCTCTCGTGGCCATCGGTACGACGGTGGCCGGTCGAGCAGTCTCCGGTATGGGCCGGGCCGCTGTGATGGCCGCCCGCGCCGCTCTGCGACTGCCGGCCGTGGCCACTCCGCTACCGCCGTTGTCACCCGGGGCAACCCTCGCGGTCGAGGGCATCACGCCGCTCGTGACGTCCAACTCAGGCTTCTACCGGATCGACACTGCGCTCGAAGTCCCGCGGATCGACCCGGACACCTGGTCATTGACGATCGACGGAATGGTTGATTCGCCACTGCGTCTGAGCCTGGCCGATCTGATGGCGATGCCCCAGGTCGAGGCCGACATCACCATCGCCTGCGTCTCCAACGAAGTCGGCGGTCACCTCGTCGGCACCGCTCGCTGGCAGGGGGTGCGGCTGGCCTATCTGCTGGAGCAAGCCGGTGTTCAGCCGGGCGCCACCCAGATCGCCTCGCAGTCGGTGGACGGGTGGACCTGCGGATTCCCGACGGAGGTGGCGCTCGACGGTCGAGAGGCTCTGGTTGCGATCGGCATGAACGGCGAGCTGCTGCCGTTGCAGCACGGATTCCCGGCCCGCCTCGTCGTACCAGGGCTTTACGGCTACGTCTCGTCGACCAAGTGGCTCAGTCACATCCAGCTCACCACCCTGGAGGACTTCGACGGCTACTGGGTGCCGCGAGGGTGGTCCAAACTCGGCCCGATCAAGACCCACTCGCGCATCGACATACCGGACAGCGGCTCCCGGATCCCGGCCGGCCGTACGCCGATCGCCGGGGTTGCCTGGGCCCAGCGCCGTGGCGTCGACAAGGTTGAGGTGCAGGTCGATGACGGGCCGTGGGTCACCGCGCGACTGTCCGACGAGGTCGGCATCGACATGTGGCGGCAGTGGGTGGTCGAGTGGGACGCGACGCCCGGCGACCACCGCCTCGCAGTGCGCACCACCGATCGCACCGGCCAGGTCCAGACAGCGCAGCGACGCGACGTCATGCCCGACGGCGCCACCGGACACCACGTCGTGCAGGTGCGCGTCCGCTGAGCCGGGAGACACCCCGGGATTAGCATGGACGGCGGCGGCACTCTCGCGCCATGGGTCGATTCGAGGAGCTCGCTATGCGCCGCCGTCTACTTGCCACTGCTCTTGCTGTTGCTGTCGTCGTGCCCCTCGCGGCGTGCGGAGGTGGCGCGAGCAGCCCGCTGGAGATCGTGCGCGCCTCCAGCGCGAAGACCGTTGGCGCTGAGTCGTCCAAGGTCAGCATCGTGATCGACTCAGTCGTTGAGGGCGAGACGGTGCACTTCACCGGTGAAGGAGCCTTCGACTTCGCGGCCAAGAAGGGCGTGTTGACCCTCGATCTCGGCTCGCTGCTGGCCGGCACCAAGCTGGAGACCCGTCTGCTCGGTGACGTCGCCTACGTCGGGGTGCCGGCCGCACTGGGCGGACTGATGGGCGGCAAGAAGTTCCTCAAGCTCGACATAGCGGCGCTCGCGGCCCAGAACGAGCAGTTCGGCGGCCTCACCGGAGGCACTGATCCGACGTCGGGGGTCGACGCCCTGCGTGGGGCTAAGGACGTCACCAAGGTCGGCTCCGAAGAGGTCCGCGGTGAGTCGACGATCCACTACCGAGGGACGGTCGACTTGAGCGCGGCGAAGGCGAAGCTCGAGGGCGACGCGGCCGACGCGGTGGACGAGCTGACGACGTTGCTCAAGAGCAACGACATTCCCTTCGACGTGTGGATCGACGGTGCGGGCCGGGTACGTCGTTCGACCCTCGCGGTCGACCTGCCGGCGTCTGCGAAGACGGACAACAAGGCGGTCAAGACCACGGTCACCACCGAGCTCTACGACTTCGGCACGACGGTCGACGTCGTGGAGCCCCCGGCCGCCGAGGTCGCGGACGGCAACGGCTTGCTCGCCGGCATCGGCAAGCGGTGACGGTCAGCCTATGACCGCGCCCAGCAGGTCAGAGAGCTCGATGCAGCGGCTTATCGACCGTGGCCTCAACGCGGCGGAGGACCTGCTTTACGTCGTGCTCGCCGTGCTGCTTGTCGCCGGCGCAGCCATCCTGCTTGGACAGGCGTCGTACGAGATGGTCACGCACCTCGACGACGGCGCCGCGGAGGCGGTCAAGGACGCGCTAGAGAGTCTCCTTCTGGTGTTCATCTTGGTCGAGCTGCTTGCGGCCATCCGCGCCACGATCCGTGAGCGAAAGCTCGTCGCCGAGCCGTTCCTGCTGGTCGGGATCATCGCCTCGATCAAGGAGATCGTGGTGATCGCCATCGACGCGAAGTCCGACTTCGGCGCTGAGGACGGCAGCTTCGTCGACGCGATGATCGCCATCGGCGTCCTTGCTGGCGTGCTGCTCATCCTCAGCATCGCGACCCTGCTGGTTCGTCGTAAGGAGCGCGAACCGGCGGAGTAGTCAGTCGGGGCTCGTCGGTAGCTAGCTCTTCTTGTCCTTCTTGCGAAGGAGCCCCGTGCGGCCCTTGCCCTTGGCCTTGCCCTTGACCTTGTCGGCGATCGCTGCGGTCGGCCCGGCGACGAGGTTGCCCGGTGGCGTGTCCGGTGCCTTCGGGTGGGGCCGGGTCGGCGCGGCGATCTTGGCCTGCGCGAGCGTGTCGCCGAGCTCGGTCAGCGCCTTGCGTCCCATGGCCTCGCGGACCTTGGGAAACATCTCGCTTTCCTCTTCCTCCACGTGGTGGCGCACGGACTCCATGAGCACCTTCATCTTCGGCGTGAAGCGCTCCTCCTCCGGCGACATCGTCTCGAGTTCCTTGAGCGTCCACTTCACGATGTGGTGCTCCTCGAGGCCCTCGAGGACGACGTCCTGGATCTCCTCGGCCTCCTTGCGCACCGCTGGGTAGAAGAACTGCTCCTCGATGGCGGCGTGCGTCGACAGCGCCTCGATGACCTGGTCGACGACCTGGCGCTTCTGTGAGTAGGCGGTGTCGCCGAGCTTCTCGAACTGCTTGAAGAGCTTCTCTACTTCCTTGTGGTCGGACTTGAGCAAGACGATGGCGTCGGGCATGGCGGAGCCTCCAGAGCTAGGACAGCGCGGGTAGCAGCGCCCTCTCCGCAGAGGAAGAGGAAGCCACTCTGACGATGCCGCTTTCCGTACCCTCCCTGGCGTGCTTCATTCCCTCCGCCTGCGGCTGCCGCCAGTCAGCGGATGACGGCAATGGCGTCGATCGCTACCCGGGGTCGGCCGGGAGTGGCGAGCGTCTGCACCTCGAGGGTGTGCCGGCCGATGGAGCCGAACGACCCGGTGTAGAGCAGCTGCTGGCGAGCTGCCACGGACGAGGTGTAGGTCTCGACCGTCCGCCAGCTCCCGCCGTCGACCCGGATCCGCAGCTGGCCGCACGTGGGGCATCGCTCGCCGACGATGGTGAAGCCGGCGGTGTCGGCGCCCAGGGTGAGACCGGCGACCGATGTTGTCGAGCGCAGCGTCCCGAGATACGACGCGCTGGAGCCCAGCGAGGCCCAGGCGCCGGTGTAGCGGATGAAGGAGTAACGGTCGTCGACTGGTACGACGAACTGTCGGAACGCGCTCCACGTAGAGACGTTGCCCGCCGAGTCGCGGCCGCGCACCCGGAGGAAGTAGGTCTTCGTCGGCTCCGCGACGGTGCCTCCCTCGGCGCCGAAGGTGCCGCTGGTCCGAGTAGTCCCAGTGAAGCCCGACCACGGTCGCCACGCGCCGATGTACCAGGTCCCGGCAGCGTTGCGGTAGCGCTGGGTCCACTCCACGTCGTAGGTGACGCCTGACGATCGAGCGGCCCACTGCACCACAAACGAGCTGGCGGTGCCTCGATCGCTCACCAGCTGCACTGGTGCCCCGGTGACGGTGACACCTCCCGGGGCGTCCACGCGCAGCGCGTAGTCGCCGTCGTCGTCCCCGGTCGCTAAGCCGAGAGCCCGTCGCTCGTCGTACGGGTCGAGCAGGAAGCCGGTGACGTAGCGACCGGCCGGGTATCCCGTGAGCACCGGGCCGCTCGGGAACCGCAGCGTCCCGCTGCCGAGCGGATGGCCGATGCCGTCGACGGGAGCGTCGTACGCGCTCGCTGCACCACCGGACTGCAACGGGGCCCAGACGTAGAGCATCGAGAGCTGACTCGCCGGAGGTGCGCGGTAGACGAGGTCAAGAGTGGGCGAGGCGGGCAGGGCGATGGAGCGCAGCCAGCTCGACGTCGTACCTCGCACCAGCGTGCCGGTCTCCATCGAGCCGCTGGTGATGGACTGGCCCTCTGGGCCGTTCGTCGTGGCGACGAGACGCACCGGGAGACGCTCAGCCGTGTCGCCGGAGCGCGCTGCGACGAGCTCGGCGTTGGTCGCGACGTCGGCGCCGGGACGCGGCGCGTCGTACGTTGCCGTGACCCGGTGCAGCCGCCCGGTCCCGATGTCGCGGCTGGAATACGCCGGAACGCCCACCGTGCCCGAGGTCGCGGTCACCGTCGGGGCTCCGTCGTCCGGCGTGCCGACGGCAGGATCCCAGCGGAGCGCATCCACGGTGCGTCGTCCGACCGCGTTGGCGACGGTGTGCCCACCGGCGAGGAAGACGGCGCTGAACGGGGTGCTGCCTGTGGCCAGGAGGTAGGCGGTGGCTGCGTCGGCCCGACCAGCACCACCGCGATAAGCGGTACCGCTCGGTCGGCTCTCCGCGCTCGCCGCGATGGCCGACCGGGCGCGATCCCCACGCACGCCAGATGCAGCGAGCCCCGCGGCGATCGCGGTGACCTGCGGCGCGGCGAAACTGGTGCCGTCGAGGAGGCGAAGCTCGGGTACGCCGGTGCTGTCGCGCCACCACGATGTGACGTCAGCGCCTGGCGCGAGCACGTCCACGGCGCCACCGTTGCTGAAGGCCGCGACGCTCCAGGACCCGTTGACCAGCTGGGTGGCGCCGACACTGAGGACACCCCGGTCGCCCGACGGGAAGGTCGGTCGCTCGGTGCCGTCGTTGCCGGTCGCAACGACAGTGACGATGTCAGCGGCGAGGGCCAGCTCGATGGCCTCGCTGACTGCCTGGCTGCGGAATGGCCCGCCAAGACTCAGGTTGATGACAGCGACGCCGTCGTCGATGGCGCGCAGGATTGCGGCGCGCACTCCAGCGGCCCCGGACCGACCGGCGGAGTCGAACACCCGGTAGCTGACGATCGTTGCGTCGGGCGCCCCCCCGATGATTCCTACCCCGTTGCCCTCTGCCGCGGCGATGATCGCGGCCACTGCGGTGCCGTGGCTGCCGGCCGGAGTCAGGCCCGTCGCTGCGGTGTCAGAGGTGAAGTCGCCGCCGTCGAGCACCTTGCCCGGCGCGGACAGATCGGGATTGCTCGGGTCCACGCCGTCGTCGATCACCGCGACTCTGACGCCCTGGCCGCGCATCGACCCGTTGCTTGCCGTCGCTGCAGGGTCGAAGGCAACCTCGCGGCGCTCAGGGGTCGACGTCGTCTCGGCGAAGAGCTGGTAACGGACCTCGCGCTCGGCCCAGACGACGTCGTCGCGTCCGCGGAGCACGCCGATCGCCGCTGCCGGATCATCGGTGTCGAGAATCTGCATCCCGGCGCGGTCCATCGGACCTACCGGACGCGCACCGGCGGCGTGCAGAACGGCTGGGGAGGCTGCGCGGTCAGCTGACCGAAATCGAACGAGGACGCGCGACGTCACGTGCTCATCTGCCGAGTGCTCGGCGAATCCTGGTGCTCCGGTACTGAGCGACGACGGCCGCAACGACGCGGGGCTGGGCTCGGGTGCCACCGCGACAGCTGGTGCGCCGCCGCACATCAGCGAGGCGGCCACCATGGCTCCGAGAGCCAACTGCGCCACGCGAGTCATGGATGAGCTCCCGAGCAGGTCGACGAAAGTGCTCGTCCACGTCCTTTCGGCACGGCGTCGGCACTCACCTGCGCCCACGATGGACTTAAGCGACTGACCTCAGGGGTAGGACCAGGATCTCCCGTGGCGCCGACCAGGATGACGGTGGGCCCTCAAGCGGCACGGCGCGCACCTGTACGAGGTAGCGCGCCACCGAGCTGACGACGACGCGGAGCTCAGTGGCGTCCGTCTCACTCGCCAGCACCCGTGCCGGGCCGAGCCGCAGTCGGCCCAGACGGTCGCGCGAGACGGTCCGCAGCTGCACGTCCCACAGCACCGCCTCGGTCGGGAGCGGCACCGGCGCGCCGTCGGTCAGCCCCCACGCCAGGTCGAAGGACGCCGGACCCCCAGTAGTCAGGACGCGGCCCGGGGCGGTCACGCTCACTGTTGCCGGGAAGCGAGCGCCGAGGCGATGGCGCCCGTTGCCGCCGCTGCTGAAAGCGATCAGGCCGAAAGCGTGACGACCCGCTCGTTGAGCGATGTAAAGCCAGGCGCCGGACAGGGCGCCGCTGGGTTCGAGAGCATCAGGAGCGTCCGCAGCGCTCGCCGTACCCCCGCCGAGCCGTGGCGCCCAGACTGCGGCGACGACGTCCGTGGCGTTGGCGTCGTAGCCGAACTCGATCACCAGGATCTGCCCGGCTTGCAGATCGACGGTGCGCACGTAGGAGCCGGTCAGGCCGTGGACGAGGTCGACGTCGACGGTCTCACCCGTCCGCGCCGGCACACCTTCCGGCCCAGCGGTCGGCACGACGAGGCGCAGCACCAGCGCAGCGCCGTCGTCTTCGGGTGCTCCGACCGCAAGGCGTACGTCCTCGACAGCCGTGGCGCCGGGGGCACGGTAGGTCGCGTGCGCCCGGATCAGCTGTCCGGCCGCCACGGAGCGGGAGGTGACGTCGGTGAGCGGTCCGACCTCACCCCCGCCCGGCTCGACCTGAGGCGTTGCAGCAGCATCGGACCCGACCCCGGGGGCTGGGTCGTACCGCAACGTCTCAACCCGACGTACTCCGACGGCCCGTGCGACGAACGTGCCGTCGTCGACGAAGAGTGCGGCGTACGACGACGTACTGGTGGCCAGCCGGAGCGCAGCGAGGGCGTCGGCGCGGCCTGATCCGCTGGCGGCCGCCGGCACCCCGTCGGCGGCGAGCGCCGGCTCTGCACTCGCCACCACGGCTGCGCGGGCCCGGTCACCGCGGATACCAGCACCAGCCAGGCCAGCGAGGATTCCGGACACTGCCGGCGCGGCGAAGCTTGTGCCGTCGACGAGAGTCGTGTCGGTCGGCGCGCCCAGACCTACGTCGTTGTCTGCCGTTGGCGGCCGGAACCAGGCCAGGATGCCAGTGCCCGGGGCGAGGACGTCGACGTCGCCTCGGGTCGAGAACGCGGCGACCCGCCATGCCCCATCGGCGCCCGGCGTGCTCGCTCCGACGCTGAGCACCGTAGGGCTGCCAGCGGGGTAGCTGGGCCGGTCGCCGCCGTCGTTGCCGGCCGCGGCGACGATGACCATGTCGGGTCGCACGCGTCGGGCATAGCTGACCGCATCGCGAAGCATCCGGCTGTCGAAAGGTGTGCCGAGGCTCAGGTTGGCGACGTCAGCGCCGTCGTCGGCGGCTTCCATGATCGCACTGGCGATGGCCGTGTCCGTCGCACCGGCGAGGATGTCCGGGAAGACTCGGTAGGCGAAGATCGTCGCGCCCGGAGCCGCGCCGACGATGCCCACGCCGTTGCCCGCTCCGGCCGCAATGATCGAGGCCACTGCCGTGCCGTGCGAGCCGTAGCCGGGCTCGTCGAGTCGGTTGACGGCGCCGGTAGGCAGGCAGTCGTCGACGCTGCAGTCACCCTTGTCGACGATCCGCCCGGCCAGGTCGGCGATCGGGAAGACCCCGTCGTCTATCACCGCTACCCGCACTCCGGTGCCGTCGAGCCGCGCGTCGGCAGCTCGAGCCTCGTCGAGGGAGAGCTCGCGTCGCTCGTCGGTCGAGATGACCTCGGCCAGTCGCCGTACGACGATCTCTGGCTCGGCCCAGAGCACGTCGGCCCGCCGCTGCAGGTGCTGGAGGGTCCGGTCGACGTGGCCCGTGGTCAGCACGTCGACGTCGAGTCGGCGGACCGTCGTACGGCGGGTCGCGCCGGCGAGACGGTGGGCGCCGCGCCGAGTGCCGTCACGTGTCCCAGGGCGGAAGCGCACCAGTACTCGTCCAGATCTCTCTCCTGCGCGCAGCGCCGCAGCTGCCGGTGCGGGCGCCGTCGCGGCGGCCGCCAGCGCTGCCGGGGGGGCCGCGAGGACGCCGACGGCCAGCACAGCGCCGAGGGCGGTGACGCGCCACAGGAGACGCCGCGGGGACATGGTGCCCATCATCGCCCGAATGTGGGCATCTGCGTGCGCATGTTGCAGGGAACTAGCGCTGCGGTCAGGCCGACGTGGCGAGCACGCCCGCCAGCCGCTCCAGGGTTGCGTCCATAGCGGCGGCGTTGCGGGCGGGGTAGCCCATTCGTTCGATGAACCACGGCGCCCGTGAGGTCGACCAGTCGAAGGTCTCGGTGACCTCGGTGCGGTGGCCCCCGTCGAGCGGCGTGAGCTCGTAGCGCCAGCGGTGGTGGCCGAAGTGCTGCCACGCGATCAGCCGGTCCGCCTCGTACTCGACGACCTCGTTGGTGATCACGTACGGCACGAGCAGGTGCATCCGCATGCCGAACCGCGATCCGAGCTCGAGGCGGTCGGGTGCGCTCAGTGTCTCCTTCACGCTGCCCGAGCCGTCGAAGGAAGGGTGCGCGCGGGGATCGGTGAGGAGAGCGAAAACCGCCTTCGGAGGTGCGTCGACGACGCGAGAACGGGACACACGACGAGGCTCAGCCATGGATGGACTCTAGTAGCGTCAACTGGTCATGCTTGGTTCACCCTGCGTTCACCCAGGACACCCTCGATCAGGGAAGTCTCCCCCTACGGTGCGAACTGTCGCGTGGGGACCGGCCCTGCGGACCAACCAGGAGGATGTCTCCCATGCTCTCTCGCCAGCGGGGCATGCGGTCCACGGCCGCGCTCGTACTGGGCCTGTCCATCGCCCTGGTCGGGTGCAGCGACGGCTCGATCGTCGACAACGAGTCGTCGTCCGCTGAGGGCGGGCTCGCCGGCACGATCAGCGGCGACGGCTCCTCGACGGTCTTCCCGATCATGGAGGCGGTCGCCGAGGACTTCGGTGGGGCCAACCGCGACGTCAATATCCAGGTCGGCGAGTCGGGCACCGGCGGCGGCTTCGAGAAGTTCTGCGTCGGCGAAACCGACTTCTCCAATGCCTCGCGGGCGATCAAGGACGAAGAGAAGGCCAAGTGTGATGCCAAGGGCGTCGCCTTCACCGAGTTCAAGATCGCGTCCGACGGCCTTGCGGTCGTCACCAACAAGGACCTGAAGGTCGACTGCCTCACCGTCGACGAGCTGAAGGAGACCTTCATCTCTGGCAGCACGGTCAAGAAGTTCAGCGACATCAAGGCTGGCCTGCCCGACACCAAGACCAGGCTCTTCACCCCAGGCGCCGACTCCGGGACCTACGACTTCTTCCTCGAGGAGATCCTCGGCAAGAAGGCGAAGTTCCGTGCCGACGGGGTTACCACGTCCGAAGATGACAACGTCTTGGTGACCGGCATCGAAGGCTCCAAGGGCGGTATCGGCTTCTTCGGCTTCGCCTACTACACGGAGAACGCGGACAAGCTCAACCTGGTTGGCGTCGACGGCGGCAAGGGCTGCGTCAAGCCCTCTATCGAGACCGTGATTGACGGCACGTATGACCCGCTGTCCCGGCCGTTGTACATCTACGTCAAGAACACGTCGCTGGCTCGGCCGGAGGTCAAGGCGATGGTTAACTTCGTCCTCACCGAAGGTCGCAAGCTGATCGATGAGGTCGGCTACGTCCAGCTGCCCGACGCGGACTACCAGACCGCGCTCGCCAAGCTCGGCTAGAAACCGGCACGGTGCACAATCGCACTTCACCGACACGCAGCACTGAGGGGCACTGACTACGTGGCGAGTACGTCATGACGACCGTCAGCACGACGACCCGGCAGGTGGGGGGCCAGCGACCTCCGCTGGACCTCCGCCGCCGGGCGCGACCGGGTGAGCGGATCATCGAGACCGTCCTGCTGCTCTGCGGGATGATCTCGATCGTGACGACGGTGGC
>Ga0136633_1002141_pt1 | contig 13854 bp, 13 predicted proteins | sample AntDrymeUQ832206_2_FD_105494 | JGI IMG/M metagenome (GOLD analysis project Ga0136633, IMG submission 105494) | Polar desert sand microbial communities from Dry Valleys, Antarctica - metaG UQ83 (22.06) | ecosystem: Environmental > Terrestrial > Soil > Desert | place: Antarctica: Dry Valley... | reverse complement strand
CGGCCAGAGCGACTCGCAGCTCGGCTGGCATCTCGGGCGCCTCATCGTCATCAACGGCGCGCAGGGTGGGTACGGTCTTGTCCACGGGGGTGGTCCCCTTCCTTCGGTTGTCTTGGCGACGCCCGAACACCTACCAGCCGGCAGGTCTCAGGCGGGGGACCGCCACCTCACTTCAACAAGCTTCGAGACAACCTCGTGCCTGCGGCAGGAAACGTCGTAGAGCGCCCGTTCTCGCCGCAGCCCACTCCTGGCGGACATATTCGTACTCCGTCGGACCGCTCAAATTTCGGTGATCGAGCTCAGTCGGCCGGCTTCCTGGCCCGGCTGGGCGCCACGCGGGGCGGCTCGTTGGGTTGCTTCGGGTACACGGGCGGCCACGGCGCGTCCATGAGGCCGGCGGCCATGTCGCGGTCGTACATGGCGAGCAGGGGCTCGATCGACTGTGGCCGCCCGTACATGCCGGACCAGGGGTCGCCGCCGGCCGCCACCCGCTCGGCGACGAGCGGGATGGTGAACCGGTCGGGGTGGAACGACGCATCGGCGTCGAGCTCGTCCCACGAGAAGGGCGTCGAGACCTGCGCACCCGGCCGGGCCCGCACGCACCACGCCCCGAACACCGTCTTGTGCGGGGCGTTCTGGTTGAAGTCGACGAAGACCCGCCGCCCGCGCTCCTCCTTCCACCATGCGGCGGTGACGAGGTAGCGGTGGCGGCGTTCGAGTTCTCGGGCGAAGGCTACGGCCGCCGCCCGGACCTGGAAACTGTCCCAGCGGGGCTCCAGCCGCACGTACACGTGGATGCCCCGGTTGCCGGTCGTCTTCGGCCAGCCCGTCATGCCCAGGTCGGCGAAGAGGTCGCGAACCACCAGGGCGGCGTCGCGCACCATGGCGAAGTCGACCCCCGGCGTGGGGTCGAGGTCGATGCGCAGCTCGTCGGCGATGTCGGGACGGTCGGCCCGCGCCGGCCACACGTGGAAGCCCAGGCAGCCGATGTTGACGGCCCACGCGATGTGGGCCACGTCGACCGCCACCAGCGCGTTTGAGACGGTGCCGTTCGGCGTGCTCACGTCGGCCGTTTGCAACCAGGACGGCTTCGACGACGGGACCCGCTTCTGGAAGAACGAGCTGCCGCCCGCCCCGTCGGGGAACCGCTGGAGGAGCACCGGCCGTCCGCCCATGGCGGCCAGCAGGGGACCGCTGACCGCCTCGTAGAAGCGGATCAGGTCGAGCTTCGTCTCGCCGCGCTCGGCGAAGAACACCTTGTCCGGGCTGGAGACCGCCACCTCGTGGCCGTCGAGCTCCACGACGACCTCGGAACCGGCGGGGGCCATCCCGTCACGCTATTTCGTGGCGGTCCGGTGCCCTGACCTCAGTAGTTGCGGCCGGCCACGAAGTGGGCCAGCTCGGCCAGGCGGGGCTTGGCCTCCCCATCGAGCGAGGCGCGGTGGAGCGCGTCCAGCGCCTCCCCGACCAGCCGGTCGATGCAGCGCTCGACCTGGCGGCGGGCGCCCGTCGACTCCAAGATGGCCTGCAGCTCGCCCACCTCGGCCGAGGTGAGGTCGGGCGCGCCGAATCGGTCGGCCAGCAGCTTGGCGGCCGCGCCGTCGGCGGCGCCGGCGGCGAACGCGTAGAGGGCGGTCGGCTTGCCCTCCCGCAGATCCTCGCCCACCGGCTTGCCGGTGAGCGCCGCGTCGCCGAAGGCGCCCAGCAGGTCGTCACGCAGTTGGAACGCCTCGCCCAGCGGCTCCCCGTACGCCGACAGCACCGGCCCCAGCTCGTCGAGCCGGCCGGCCAGCGCGGCGCCGAGGTGGAGCGGTCGCTCGATCGTGTACTTGCCCGACTTGTAGAGGCAGATGCGACGGGCCTGGTCGACCCCCACCTCGCCCCGCACCGTCCCGAGGAGGTCGAGGTACTGGCCGATGTTGACCTCGAGGCGGAGCTCGGTGAACACGTCCATGGCCGCGCGGGGAGCGTTGGCCAGCAGGTGGTCGGCGTAGACGAAGGCCAGGTCGCCGACCAGGATGGCCACGCCCTCCCCGAAGCGCCGCCCCTCACCCCGCCACTCCCCGCGGCCATGGCGCCCCTCGAAGTCCCGGTGCACCGTGCGCATCCCCCGGCGCACGGAGGACCCGTCCATGATGTCGTCGTGGATGAGGGCGAAGGTGTGGAGCAGCTCCAGGGCTGCTCCGGCGTCGACCACCAGTGCGTCGTCCGGATCTCCGCCCCCCCCGACGTATCCCCACTGGCAGAACGCAGGCCGGAGACGCTTGCCGCCCGCCATCACCAGTCCCCGCATCGCCTCCAACGGCTCGAACAGGTCGGCGTCGAGGCTGCTCCAACGTTGCACCTCATGGCGGAGGAGGCGTTCGATCCGCACGTCGACGCGCTGCGCGATCAGCGCGAGGGACTCGGGCGCGAGAGGCGCAGAGGGCACGGCCACTTTTCGAGCCTACGAGGCGGCCAGGATGAGGGCGACCTGGCAAGCTGGCCGGGTGCGCGGCCTGACCGGAGCGGAATGGCGGGCCTACGACCACATCCCGCCGACGGTGGCGTCGAAGGTGCGCGTCGTGCGGGTGCCGGTGCTGGCCCCGGGCGCCGACGGTATGACCTTCGGCCGCTTCGTCCTGCTCCGCCGTGACGAGCCCGACCAGCGCACGGGCGAGCGCGAGCTTCTCGCCCATGAGCTCGTCCATGCCGTGCAGTACGCCGAGCTCGGGATGCCCCGGTTCTTGTGGTGCTACGTCACCGCCTACCTGCGGAACCGCCGCCGTCTCCGCCGCCATCGTGTCGCCTACCTCGCCATCCCGTTCGAGGTGGAGGCCAGGGCGGCGGCCGCCCGCTGGGCCGAAACCCGCGACCGCTGACCGGCATCCGGCCCAGCAGAGCTACCGGCTGTTCTCGAGCACCGGCGTGGCCGCGGGGTCAGGGACGGGTTGGCGCCCGCGCGCGGCGAGGAAGCGGGTGAGGGCGCGGCCGAGCACGAAGCCCGCGGTGAGGGTGGCGGCGCCGCCCGCAGCGTCCAGCCAGAAGTGGTTCGCCGTGACGACGATGGCGAACAGGGTGATGAACGGGTACGCCACCGTCAGGACCCGTGCCCACCGCCGGCGCACGGCGGGGTAGAGCACGAAGGCGCACCATGAGGACCACGCGAAGTGCAGGCTGGGCATGGCCGCGTACTGGTTGGACACCTTGGCGACGGCGCCTGAGTCGAACGACCAGAGCCCGCCGAACTCCTTCAGCGTGTCCACGAAGCCGTAGGCGGGCAGGAGGCGGGGAGGCATGAGCGGGTAGAAGGCGAACCCGAGCAGGGCCAGGCCGGTGGTGACGGCCAGGGTGTTGCGCCACAGCGGGTAGCGGGCGCTCATGTGTCGGAAGAGGTAGACGAGGGCCACCACCGTCACGACGAAGTGGGCGGTGCCGTAGAAGATGTTCCAGAACTTGACGAAGTTCGGCCAGCGGAGGAACCAGTCCTGGATCGACTCCTCGTGGAAGGTGCCGAGCCACTGTTCGAGCTCGATGATCTGCACCGCGTGCCGGCGGGCCAGGCCGACCGAGTCGGTGGCCACGCCCTTGTTCCGGATGAGGCTGTACACCGAGTAGAAGGCCACGATGTAGAGCACCTCGCGCCACCACCGCAGGCGGGACACCCGCGGGGCTCGCGCCGGAGGAGGCGGATGCTCGACCGCGGCGCCGGCGCCGTGATCCGGCGCAACGGCCTCGACGGGGCCGACCTGGCGGACGAGCCCGGGTGCTCGACGGCCCCGCCGCCGGCGCCGGGCTCGCCGGGCCCGTCGACGGGACGGATCGAAGCTCGCTACGGCCGGCGGAGCTGGCTCGGGGTCACCGGCGGGCGCCCCCGTCACGCGACGGCGCGGGCCCGGCGGTTGCCGAATGCGAAGGCCGGAGCGCCGAGGAGGCTGACACCCAGGTTCACCAGGTACACCAGCAGGCCGAGGGCGAAGGCGTCAACCTGCGCCACCCCGAGGGGGTGGAGGAAGAACACCAGCGCCGCCTCACGGGTGCCGAGGCCGCCGACTGTGAGGGGCAGGACCTGCACGATGGCCACCACCGGGAAGAAGGCCAGGATCGCCGTCCACCCCACGTCGATGCCGAGGGCCTTGGCGGACAGGAAGGCGGCCAGCATGACGGCCAGTTGATAGGCGAAGCCGACGGTGAGCACCTCGAAGGCCAGCCCCGGGCGGTGGCGCACCCGGTCGAGGCCGAGGTGCACCGCGCCGGTGAAGCGCCGCCATCCGTCGGAGCCGCTGAGGTTGCTGCCGAACCAGGGGCTGGCGGCGAGGAGGAGCAGCACGGCGAGGGCGACCAGGGTGGCGACGGCCAGCCACATGGCGGTGGCCGTGGGCCCGGGTGCCACCCGTCGTAGACCCGGGTTCACCATGAGCGCGAACAGCGTGAGGACCGGCAGGACGAGCCAGCCGGTGAGGCGCTCGAGGACCACCGAGGCGACCGTGCGCGGCGTCTCGCCGTTTGCCGCCGACAGGCGGGCGACCCGCAGGACGTCGCCGCCGATGGTGGTGGGCAGGAAGTTGCCCACGAACTGGCCGGCCAGGTAGTGGCGCACCAGCGTGGGGGTGGACGCCACCAGGTCGAGAGCAGCCAGCACCCGCTGCCAGCGCAGGGCCGAGAGGAGCACGCCGACGAACGAGACGACCAGGGCGGCGGACAGCCACAGGAGGGTGGTGGTGCGCCACGGCGGGGTGTTCAGGCGCGAGAGGTGGACGTGCTGCGACAGCCACGCGACCATCGTCACGGTAGCGACGACTCGTAGAGCCGACGGTAGAGCCTTCCTCCAATCCACGTGTGTCCCCCTCGTCAACCCCACCTAGGTTAGAACTCTCGATGCGCCGTTGGGATTCCTTCTTCGTCGTCCTGGCTGTGACCATGAGCCTCGTGGCCTGCGGCTCGGACCGCACGGGCGGCCCACGGGGCGAGCCGCAGGCGGTGGTGGACGCGTCCCCCGACCGCACGATCCTCGCTTTGGGGGCCGCGTTCGACGCCACCGCGCCCGACGCCGAGCGCAATGGTGAGGTGGAGTTCGGGGCGGGCGGCCGGGTGACCGTGGCCGAGGACGGCCGGAACGCCGTCAGACACCCCGAACTGGACGACCCCGCCTCGGTGGTCGACCTGGTGCGGGGGGCACTGGCGGCGGTGGCCTACGGCGGAGCCGCCGTGCGCGGCGCCTCGACGTTCCGGTACGAGACGGTCATCAACGTCGAGCGCGCGGTTGCCGAGACCCCGGCCGACGGCAAGGCCCGGATGGAGGCATTCGCCGCCGCCCTCGGGGCGCCGGCCTTCTACGCCGACGTGTGGATCGACGGCGAGGGCCGGCTACGGAGGATCCAGGTCCCCGTGGAGAAGACCACCAAGCGCCCGCCTGACCGCTCCAAGGTGCTTCCCCGCCTGATCACGGTGGACTTCTTCGACTTCGCCACCACGCCGCCGCCGCCCTGAGCGGTGCAGCGGGAGGTGGGCGGTACGATGCCAAGGTGCTCGAACCCGAAGTGCTTCAGCGCGCCCTCGGCACCGCTCTCCGCACCGGCGGCGACTTCGCCGAGGTGTTCGTGGAGGACAAACGCCTGTCGTCGGCCCGTCTCGACGACCGCAAGGTCGAGGAGCTCACGTCCGGGCGCGACCGCGGCGCCGGCATCCGCGTCGTCGTCGGCGACACCACCGGCTTCGCCCACACCAGCGACCTCTCCGAGGCAGGCCTGAGCCGTGCAGCGGAGGCGGCAGCAGCGGCGGCGCGCAGCGGCGGCGGGGGCGTGCGCGCCGTGGCGCTCACGCTCGCTTCGGCTGCCCGGCCCTACGAGGCCAGGATCCGGCCCGACGAGGTGGCCAAGACGAGGAAGGTCGAGCTGCTCCTGCGGGCGGACCACGCTGCCCGGGCCGGGTCGGGCTCGTCGGCGATCAAGCAGGTGAGCGCCGGCTACGCCGACTCCCGCCGGTGCATCCAGGTGGCCAATTCCGACGGCCTGCTGGCGGCCGACGAGGTCGTACGCACCCGCTTCGGCGTCTCCGCCGTCGCCATGGGCGACACCGGCATGCAGACGGGCTACGAGGCCGTCGCCCGCACCATGGGCTTCGAGATCTTCGACGACGTCGACGTGGACGAGGTGGCGGCCAAGGCCACCGCCCGGGCGCTGGCCAAGCTGGCCGCCCGCCCTGCCCCGAGCGGGAAAGTCCCCGTAGTGATCGCCGCCGGCCGGGGCGCCGTGCTCTTCCACGAGGCGTGCGGCCACGGTCTGGAGGCCGACCACATCGAGAAGCAGTCGTCGGTGTACCACGGGCGGGTGGGCGACATGGTGGCCAGCCCGCACGTCACGCTGGTCGACGACGGCACGATGGGCAGCGAGTGGGGCGCCTTCGCCATCGACGACGAGGGCCGCCCGGCCCAGCGCAACGTGCTCATCGACAAGGGCATGCTCACGGACTACATGTGGGACTTCCTGCGCTCCCGCAAGGCGTCCCGCCCCTCGTCGGGCAACGGCCGGCGCCAGAGCTACCAGGACCTGCCCATGGTGCGGATGACCAACACGTACCTCCTGGGCGGCACCGAGGACGCCGACGAGATCGTGCGCCAGACGCCGCACGGCGTCTATGTGGCGTCGATGGGCGGCGGCCAGGTCACCCCGGCCACCGGCGACTTCGTGTTCGGCATGACCGAGGCGTACCTCATCGAGGACGGCGAGATCACCCACCCGCTGCGCGACGCCAATCTCATCGGCAACGGCCCCGAGGTGCTGCGCAATATCGACGCCGTGGCCGACGACTTCGCCATGGCCCAAAGCGGCGGCATGTGCGGCAAGAACGGCCAGAGCGTGCCGGTCGGCATGGGCCAGCCCACCCTGCGCATCACCGGCGTCACCGTCGGCGGCACCGCCCGTTGAGCACACTGCGTTGAGCGAGCTCCTCGACCTGGCTACCAGGGTGGCCGGGTGGGCACGCGACGGCGAGCAGGTGGAGGCCTACGTGGGCCGGCGGTCCGACACCGACGTGGTGATCTACGGCGGCGAGATCGAGTCGCTGTCGTCGGCCACGTCGGAGGGCGTGGGCATCCGCGTCATCGCCGGCGGCCGCCAGGGGTTCGCCTACGCCGGCACCCTCGACATGTCCGTCATCTCCGAGACGCTGGCCGAGGCCCGGGACAACGCCGGCTTCGGCACGCCCGACGAGCACCTCGGCCTGGCCGTCCCCGACGGGGTGCCCGCCGTCGAGCTCGACCTGTGGCGCGACGACCTCGCCGCCTTTCCCACCCAGGCCAAGATCGACCTGGCCCTCGAGCTCGAGCGGCGGGTCCGGGCCGGCGACCCGCGCATCCGCTCGGTGGAGTCCGCCAACTACGGCGACGGCGCGTCCGAGTCGGCCGTGGCCACCAGTACCGGCGTCGCCGCCACCACCCGGCGCACGGGCTGCCACGTGTCGGCCTACGCGCTGGCCGGCGAGGGCGACGAGACGCAGACGGGCGGCGGGTACTCCGTGGGCCGCAGCCCCGCCGACCTCGACATGGAGGAGGCGGCCACCGACGCGGTGGAGCGATCCACCCGCCTCCTGGGGGCCCGCAAACCGCCGTCGGCCCGGCTCACCGTGGTGCTCGACAACCGGATCACCACGACCCTGCTCGCCATCCTGGCCGGCACCCTCAACGGCGAGTCGGTCCTCAAGGGCCGCTCGCTGTTCGCCAACCGGGTGGGGGAGGATGTGGCGGTCGACCTCCTGTCGCTGGTCGACGACCCCACCGATCCCGATGCCTACGGTGCGTCCGCCTACGACGCCGAGGGTCTGGCCTGCCGGCGCAACGTGTTGATCAGCGACGGCGTGCTCCAGGGCTTCGTTTACAACACCCACGCCGGCCGGCGGGCGGGCGTGGCGTCCACCGGGTCGGCCGTTCGCGGTGGGTTCAAGTCGGCGCCCGGGGTCGGCTGCCGGGCGCTGAGCCTGGCACCCGGCACCGAGAGCCAGGCCGAGATCATGCAGCGGGTCGGGAACGGCCTGCTGGTGCAGGGCATCAGCGGCGTCCACTCCGGCGTGAACCCGGTGAGCGGCGACTTCTCCGTCGGCGCCGAGGGCCTCATGATCCGCGACGGCGCGCTGGCCGAGCCCGTACGGGAGATCACCGTGGCGTCCACCATCCAGCGCATGCTGCGCGACGTGGTGGGGGTGGGCAACGACCTGGAATGGCTTCCGGGATCGGCCGCCGGGGTCACGCTCGCCATCGCCGACATGAGCATGAGCGGCGCGTAAGCGGCGCGCCGCCGCCCGACCGAACGCGACCGACCGAACACGTGCCCATCCTCCATGCCATCGTCCTGGGCATCGTCCAGGGCCTCACCGAGTTCCTGCCCGTGTCGTCGAGCGGGCACCTCATCCTGGTGCCCTGGCTTTTCAACTGGACGGAGCTGACGAGCAACCCCGAGCTCAACCGCACGTTCGACGTGGCCCTGCACATCGGGACGTTCGTGGGCGCCGTCGCCTACTTCCGGGCCGACATCGCCCGGTTCGCTGGAGCGGCCTGGTGTTCCCTGCGCAAGCGCTCCGTCGACCACCCGGACGAGCGCATGGCGTGGCTGCTGCTGTTGTCGTCCGTTCCGGCCGCCCTCGTCGGCTTCGTGCTCGACTCCACGGTGGAGGAGCACCTGGGCGCCGAATGGCTGATCGGCGTGATGCTCGTGGTGTTCGGTCTCGTGCTGTACTGGGCCGACCGGCTGCCCGGCGACAAGGGTGAGGAGTCCTTCGGTCTCCGCCAGGCACTGCTGATGGGAGCGGCCCAGGCCTGCGCCCTGCAGCCCGGCGTGTCCCGCTCCGGGGCCACGATCTCCATGGGCCGCAAGCTCGGCTTCACCCGCGACGCGGCGGCCCGCCTGTCGTTCCTGATGTCGCTGCCCATCATCGGCGGCGTGGGCGTCTACAAGGGGCTGGACGTGCTGGCGGGCGACGGCATCCCGGCCGGCTTCGCCCCGGCGTTCGCCTGGGGGATGGTGGCTTCCGCCATCACGGGTTTCGCCGCCGTCTGGGCCATCCTCCGCCTGGTGCGCTCGCGCTCGTTCCTGCCGTTCGTCGCCTACCGGGTGGTTGTGGGCACGGCGGTCGTGGGGATCGCCGCGTCCTCCTTCCGCTGAGGGCCGGTCGCCCGCGGTTACCGTGAGGCGTGATCGCCGTCCGTACCTACCGGGACGGGAAGGCACACGAGCACGCCGACCCCAAGGAGATCGCCAAGCTGGCCGGCGGCCGCGACGGACTCTTGTGGGTGGACCTGGTGGACCCCGACGAGGACGACCTGGCCTGCATGGAAGAGCAGTTCAGCCTCCACCCGCTGGCCATCGAGGACGTGCGCAAGCACCACCAGCGCCCGAAGCTCGACCTGTACCCGAGGCACGCCTTCGTGGTCGCCTACAGCAACGGCCTCCAGGAGGTCGACTTCTTCGTGGGTGACCACTGGCTGCTCACCGTGCGCGAGCACGACGAGGAGGGGAACGCGTGGGATGACGCCGGCGCTCGTGCGCGCTTCGAGCGGCTCGCGCCCGACGTCGCCACCGCCGGGTTCCTGCTCTACGTGCTGCTCGACGAGCTGGTCGACGGGTACTTCAGCGTCGCCGACGAGACGGAGGACATCCTCGACGACGTGGAGGACACGATCTTCCAGGAGTTCGGAAGCAGCTCTCGCGACATCCACCAGCGCCTGTTCGACGTGCGCCGCCGCCTGGTCGCGTTCCGACGGGTGGTCGTCCCCCTGCGCGATGTCATCCAGGCCCTGCTCCGCGGTGAGGTGGAGGCGGTCGACGAGAGGGCGCGCGTCCACCTGCAGGACGTCCATGACCACGTGCTGCGGGTCGTCGACCAGCTCGACGCCCACCGCGAGCTGGTGGGCAACGCCGTCGACGCCAACCTGGCGATGATGTCCAACCGCATGAACCAGGTCATGAAGCAGATGACCTCGTGGGGCGCCATCCTCCTCGGGTCCACCCTGGTCGCCGGTATCTACGGCATGAACTTCGAGCACATGCCCGAGCTGAAGTGGCGATTCGGCTATCCCTTCGCCCTGTCGATCATGGTCGTGCTCACGATCGTCGGTTACCGGTACTTCAAGCGAAAGGACTGGCTGTGAGTTTCGCCTCGCAACCGGAGGTTGCTCGGCGAGCTGAGGGTGCTGCGGGCGCCCGGCGGAGCTGGCCGGGCGCCTCGGACCCCTCGGCGCTCCCGTGAGTTCCCGCGTCGAGCTGGTGTGGTACGGCGATGACGCGCCTGTCTACGACCTCGGGCCACAGCACCCGCTGCGCTTTCCTCGCGTCGTGCTCACCCGCGAGCTGATCCACGCCTACGGCCTGGTGGACGGCGAGCGGGTGGTGGAGACGCCGGCCCGCAGCGCCACCGACGAGGAGCTGCTGCTCGTGCACGGCGAGCGGTACGTCGACGCCGTGAGGCGGGCTGGGCACGGCGAGAAGGGCCCGTGGTGGGAGTTCGGCTTCGGGCCGGGTGACAACCCCGTGTTCCCCCAGATGCACGAGGCGTCGGCGCGGGCCGTCGGCGCCAGCCTGGTGGCGGCCGAGGCGGTGTGGTCGGGCCGGGCCGACCACGCGTTCAACCCGGCGGGCGGCCTGCACCACGCCATGGCCTCGCGCGCCAGCGGCTTCTGCGTCTACGACGACCCGGCCGTCGCCATCGCCTGGCTCCTGAACCACGGCGCCGGCCGCGTTGCGTACGTCGATGTCGACGTCCATCACGGCGACGGGCCGCAGGCCATCTTCTACGACGACCCCCGCGTCCTCACCGTGTCGGTCCACCAGTCCGGGGCCACGTTGTTCCCCGGCACCGGCTTCGTCGACGAGATCGGCGCCGGCGACGCCCGCGGGTCGTCGGTGAACATCCCCCTCCCCGCCTTCACCGGCGAGGGCCTGTGGCTCGAGGCCTTCCGCAGTCTGGCCCTCCCCTTGGTGGAGGAGTGGGCGCCCGACATCCTCGTGACCCAGCTCGGCTGCGACACCCACCACACCGACCCGCTGGCCAACCTCCTCCTCACCACCGGCGCCTACCGGCAGACGGCCACGATGCTGCACGACCTGGCCCACCGGGTGGCCGGCGGGCGGTGGTTGGCGGTGGGAGGCGGCGGCTACCAGTGGGCAGCTGTGGTGCCCCGGGCGTGGACGATCTACTTCGCCGAGATGGCGGGCGTGGTCCTGCCCGACGACCTGCCGTCGGCGTGGGTGGAGCGTGCCGCCCGGGAGGCGGGCCAGGGCGTACCGGCACTGCTCTCGGAGCCGGCGCTCCAGGGCGCTGTGGGCGACCGGGCCGCGGTCGAGCGGGTGATGGGCGACGTGCGCGACCTCGTCTTCCCCCTCCACGGTCTCACCTGACGGCCGCTTCCGGCGAGGCGACCGGTGCACGAAACGGTGCGGAACTCTCCACGTTCCCTCCACCGGAACCGTTGGTCAGGCGCGGGTCCGACGCTCAGATCTCCGCTGTGCCCTCGCCGGTGAGGTTCGCCACCGCCCGGCTCGCTACGAGCACGGCGGCGGCCCGGGGGTCGCGATGGCCGGTCACGCGGACCACGATCACCGTGGCGCCGGACAGGACCCGGAGGGACCGCCGCTTGGGGCTGTAGCTGGCGCCGTCGCCGAGGCCCTCGACCGGCTCGCCGTCATCGGTGAGCGCGGTCGAACGGTCGAACGACTCGCGGGTGACGCTGGCGCCGACCACGGCGACGGAGATCTGGGCGGGAGGGACAGCAACGTGGGTGTAGGTCTCGTAGACGATGCCGTCGACCTCGGTCTGGTGCACTCGCTGCTCCACCTCGAGCCAGCCCCGCAGGATCTCCTGCGCTTCCGCGGAACCCAGCAGGGCGCCGGCTCCTACCGGCAGGTCCGTCTTGTCCACCAGGTCACCCCGCACGGCCGCGAAGATGTTGCTGTCGGGTTGCCCGGCCAGGGCGTTGATCACCGTTTGCCGCACCCGGTCCAGGTCGAGCCCCATGGCGACGAGCGCCGTGGCGCCGACGCCCTCGCCCTCCCCGACGAGCCCGAGGAGCAGGTGCTCGGTGCCGATGTAGTTGTGGCCCAGCTGCAACGCCTCGCGGAGGGACAGCTCGAGCACCTTCTTGGCCCTGGCCGTGAACGGCGGGGAGCCTGGCGAACCCTGCGTGCAGGGAGGGCGGCGCTCCTCGACTTTCGCCCGCAGGTCCTCCGGAAACAGCCCATGCTCCTCGAGCGCCTTGGCGGCGACCCCGTCGGCCTCCCGGCTCAATCCCAGCAGGATGTGCTCCGTGCCGATGGAGTCGTGGCCGAGGCTTTGTGCCTCCTCCAGGGCGAGGACCAGCACCCGGCGGGCCCGGTCGGTGAACCGCTCGAACATGCACCGGAGTCTGCCCGAACGACGCCGAGTTCGCGCTGGACACGGGTCCCGCGGAGATGGGGCCCGTCCGCCGGGTGGGCGACACCGAGGTCCGCCCCGGCACGTGCTCGTGGACCGATCCCAGCCGGCGGAGGTCGGGCCGGAGCCGTGAGCGGGGAAGAGGTCAGGCGGGCCAGTCGACGCTGGCGGCAGCCACCGGGTTGCCGTAGATGCTCCGCCGTTTTGCCGCCGCCGGACCAGGCCGTTGGGCGCCGGAGCGGCGGGCGGGGGGTAGCAGCTCGCCGGTCTCGCGTCCCCGCCGCCAGGCGACGAGGTGTGACGTGTGCAAGCCCTCGCGGCGCAGGAGCGCCCCCTTGGCTCCCGGTTCGGTGATGCGCTCGTACTCCGCCAGCACGCCGAGTTTGTAGGCCGCCGTGAACGTCCTCCGCTTGGGCCTGGCCGCGGTGGTCTCGGCCTGACGGCGGCCGAGGCTGCGCAGCAGCGGCGCCGGGTCGAAGATCACATAGCGGCCGGGCTTGCTCGCCACCCGGCGAAGGTCCTTGGGGCTGGCCAGCAGGACGGTCTCGTCATGGATGGCCCATACGACGAGATCGCCCATGGTGTCCGACACCCGGAGGCGGCCGGTGGCCTCCCCATAGGTGGCCACGTCGATGTGCGAGCGGCCGAGATGGCCGAGGGCGGCAAGGCGGACGATGTCGGCCCTGGTGTACACCCGGCGCTGCACGCCTTGGCAATCGACTCTCGACGGCACGACCCACTGGCGTCGGGCCCAGTAGTCGAGCTGGCGGTAGCTGATACCTGCGAGGTCCGCCGCTTCGGGCCCGGAGTACTCGCCTCCAACCGGAGGCGCCGCCTCGTGGAGGCGCACCACCCGCCCGTCGGCGGGCCCGACGAGGGCGGCATCGAGTCGGTTGTCCAGGGACACCGGGTCAGACCTCCTTGACAGTCGCGTGTCAGTCCTTCCCCCGCCACTGTTCGGCTCCGACCTCCAGGGCGGATGACGGGAAGCGAAAAATGCTCACGGCGCAGCCGTTGGCGGTCGGTCCTTCCCTCTGACGACAGAGAACGGGTTTATGTAGAAAGAACCCCGCAGGTGGGGGTGCTCGGCACGAATCGAGTGGGGGCACCGCTGCCGGACATAGCGTTTTCGGTGAGGCCGACAGCTTCTGACGACATGTGCTGTGGACATGAACAACGAACCGAAAAGAACGTGCAGGTCAGACGGCCATTGACCGAATACAACCGTCGATCCTGGCAGTCCCGTGAAGAAATTGAAGCGAATATTCTTCTCCCTGTAGCTGTCTGTTCACACGCAATGGGTCACTCCATTCCGCGCCGAGTCAGGCGGACCGGAGGCCGGCCCGTGCGTGTCCGGCTCATCCAGAAGGGGAGATCACATGACAAACCGGTGGTGGCGCACCCGGAGCGAGCGGGGCCAAGCCTCGTTCTCCGTGGTACTGGCCCTCATCACGGTCGTTCTGGCCGGCGTCCTCG
>Ga0136633_1002140_pt1 | contig 13856 bp, 6 predicted proteins | sample AntDrymeUQ832206_2_FD_105494 | JGI IMG/M metagenome (GOLD analysis project Ga0136633, IMG submission 105494) | Polar desert sand microbial communities from Dry Valleys, Antarctica - metaG UQ83 (22.06) | ecosystem: Environmental > Terrestrial > Soil > Desert | place: Antarctica: Dry Valley... | reverse complement strand
TTCGGGACTCGCCAGCCGGAACACCGCCTCGCCCGATTGCCGCGTGCCGAGGATTTCGCCGGCGCCGCGCAGGCGCAGATCCTCCTCGGCAATGCGGAAGCCATCATTGGTCTCGCGCATCAAGGCGAGCCGTGCGCGCGCCGTCTCGCTCATGATGGCCCCTCGCAGCAGCAGGCAGACGCTGTGCTGGTCGCCCCGCCCCACCCGGCCGCGCAACTGGTGGAGCTGGGCGAGGCCGAAACGCTCCGCGCCTTCGACGATCATCAGGGTGGCGTTGGGGACATCGACGCCGACCTCGATCACCGTCGTCGCCACGAGCACCGACAGCGCGCCGCTCTGGAACGCCGCCATTACGGCGTCCTTCTCCGGCCCCTTCATCCGGCCGTGGACGAGGCCGATGCGGTCGCCGAAGCGGAGCTTTAGCACCTGCGCGCGCTGCTCGGCGGCGGCGCGGTCGCTGGCTTCGCTTTCCTCCACAAGCGGGCAGACCCAATAAGCCTGCTTGCCCGCCGCGATGTGGCGGCCGAGCCCGGCGATCACCTCCTCGTTGCGATCGAGGCTGACGACGCGGGTTTCGATCGGCTGACGCCCGGGCGGCATTTCGTCAAGGCGACTGACGTCCATCTCGCCATAATGGGTGAGCGTCAGGGTGCGCGGGATCGGCGTCGCGGTCATCACCAGCAGATGCGGCGGGCGCTCCGCCTTGTTCGCCAGCATCAGCCGCTGGGCGACGCCGAAACGATGCTGCTCGTCCACCACCGCGAGGCCGAGCTTCCTGTAGGCGACCTTCTGCTGGAAAATCGCGTGGGTGCCGATCAGGATATGGATCGAGCCATCGGCCAGTCCCATCAGGCAGGATTCCCGCACCCTCCCCTGCTCGCGCCCGGTGAGGATCGCGACATTGACGGGAAGCCCGGCGAGCTGACGGGTCAGGGTGTCATGATGCTGGCGGGCGAGGATTTCGGTGGGCGCGAGCAAGGCCGCCTGCGCCCCAGCCTCAACGGCAGTCAGCGTCGCCATGAGCGCCACCAGCGTCTTGCCTGAGCCGACATCGCCTTGCAGCAAGCGCAACATCGGCGCGTCCTGCTGGAGATCGCCCTCGATCTCGGTGACGGCGCGGCGCTGCGCCCCGGTCGGCGTGTAAGGCAGGCGCAAGGCATCGCGCAGGCTGCCGTCGCCCTTGAGCGGCAGGCCCTTGCGCTTGCGCGAGGAGGCGCGGACCAGGGTCAAGGCGAGCTGGTTCGCGAAGACCTCGTCATAAGCCAGCCGCTCCCGCGCCTTGGCCGTGGCGGGATCGCGGTGCGCAATCTGCAGCGCTGCGTTCCACTCCGGCCAGCCTTGCTTGGCGCGCAGGCTCGGCTCGATCCACTCGGCCAGCTCGGGTCGCCGCGCCAGCGCCTGGCCGGCGAGATCGGCGAGGCGATGGTTGGTGAGCCCTTCCGACAAGGGATAGACCGGCTCGCGCATCGGGATCGTCCCGGCGTCCGTGACCGGCAAGACATGGTCGGGATGGACGATCTGCAAGTCCTGGCCGTAGCGATCGAGCCGCCCCGAGACGATGCGCGCCTCCCCGAGCGGCAGTTGCTTCTTTCCCCAGCCCGGATTGTTGAAATAAGTCAGGGTGACGTAATTGCCGGCCTTGTCCGCGGCAAAAACGCGGAACGGCCCGCGCCCGGCGCTCTGGCGATAATCGCGGGCGGTGAGCGTGACGATGATGACCCTCCCGACATCGGCCTCGTCGAGCAGATCGACAGGCACCCGGTCGATCCAGCCCGTCGGCAGATGGAAAAGCAGATCGACGATGCGATCGAGGCCGAGCTTCTTCAGCGGCTTGGCAAGCGCCGGCCCCACCCCCTTCAGCGCCTCGACCTCGGCGAACAACGGATTGAGAATTTCGGGGCGCATGGGTAACGCGAACCGTAACCAATGCCGACTGGCTTCGCAAAGCCCGCCGGCCGTTTTCGCGTGGGGAATATGGACCAGACGGATCGCCTCAAACGCCTGCGCTTTCGCGCCTGGCATCGAGGCACGCGCGAGGCGGACATGCTCGTTGGCGGCTATTTCGATTGCTGGCACGAGAGGTGGAGCGCGCCCGAGACAGACTGGTTCGAGGCATTTCTCGAAGAACAGGATGTCGACATTCTCGCCTGGGCGATCGGAACGGCCGACGTTCCCGCGCGCTGGCAAGGGCCGATGATGAAGCGCCTGCAAGAGCTCGATTACATCCGGCACGCCGACTGAAATGATCGACCTCCATAACATCCTCGCGGCGCGTGCGCCGATGACGCTGGCGGGGGCGCCGGCCGGCTTCCTGCCCTGGTTGGCGGCGGATCTGGCGCGGGCCACGAAAGGGCGCGCCGTGTTCATTTCACCCGACGAGGCCGCGATGCGGGCGCTCGTCGACGCTGCGCATTATTTCGCGCCGGAACTCGAGACATTGAGCTTTCCCGCCTGGGATTGCCTGCCCTACGACCGCAGCTCGCCCTCGCTGCGCTCGACCTCGGAACGGCTCGCCACCCTGCACGGGCTCCAGCGTCCGGCAACCAAGCCGCAGCTTGTCGTCACGACGGTGAACGCGGTCCTGCAGCGCACCCTGACGCCGTTCCGGATCCGGCAGCTTGTGGCGCGGCTCGCGCCGGGGGAGCGGATCGACCGCGATCGGCTCGCCCAACTGCTCTCCGCCAACGGCTATAGCCGCACCGAGACGGTCCGCGACGCCGGGGAGTTCGCGGTGCGCGGCAGCCTGGTCGATCTCTTTCCGGCGGGAGAAGAGAATGCGCTGCGCCTCGATTTCTTCGGCGACGAGATCGAGAGTGTCCGCCGCTTCGACGCCGCCAGCCAGCGCAGCATCGACCGGATCGACGGCTTCACCCTCCTGCCCGCCTCCGAGACCTTGCTCGACGAGGCCAGCGTCAAGCGTTTCCGCGCCGGCTATCGCGAATTGTTCGGCGCCAATGCGACCGGCGACCCGCTCTACCAGTCCGTCTCCGAAGGCCGGCGCATCGCCGGTGCCGATCACTGGCTGCCTTTGTTCGAGGACAGGCTGGCGACCCTCTTCGATCATTTGGGCGACGATGATCTGATCGTCCGCGACGCGGCCGATGCGGGTGCGGCGGAGGCGCGTTTCGACGCCGTCGCCGATTATTTCGACAACCGCACCCGCGCCCAATCGAAGGAAGCGGGCAGCTATCGCCCGCTCGCGCCCGAAGCGCTCTACCTGTCGCGCGAAGAATGGGCGGCGGCGATCGAGGCGCGGCCCATTCATGTCGCGACGCCCTTTCATGAGCCGGAAAGCGCGCGTGTCGTTGACCTGACGGTGGACACCGCCCGCGATTTCGCGCCGGAACGGGCGCAGGGCGTCAACATCTACGAAGCGGTCGTCGCGCACGTCACCGAGCAAAGGCGCGCCGGCCGCAAGGTTGTGCTGGCAAGCTATTCGGCCGGCTCGCGCGAGCGATTGAAGGGCCTGCTCGGCGACCACGGGCTGACCAAGGCCAGTGAGGCGGAGAGCTGGCAGGAGGCGCTGGGGGCCGCCGGCGTCGCGCTCGCCGTCATCCAGCTCGACCATGGCTTCACCACGCCCGATGTCGCCTTGCTCACCGAGCAGGACATGCTTGGCGACCGCCTCGTCCGCCGCCGCCGCAAAAAGAGCACGCAAGCCTTCATGGACGAGCTGGCGACGCTCACGCCGGGCGATCTCGTCGTCCATGCCGAGCATGGCATCGGCCGCTATGAGGGGCTGACCCAGATTCCGGTGCAGCGCGCGCCGCACGATTGCGTCGCGCTCACTTATGCCGGCGGTGACAAGCTCTACGTTCCGGTCGAGAATATCGACATCCTCTCGCGCTACGGCAGCGAAAGTGAAGGCGTCGCACTCGACCGGCTCGGCGGCGAGGCGTGGCAGCGGCGCAAGTCGCGGATGAAGGAGCGCATCCGCGAGATTGCCGGTGACCTGATCAAGGTCGCGGCCGAGCGGGCCCTCCGGCCCGGCGCGGTGATCGAGCCCGACACTGCCTATGCCGCCTTCGCCGACCGCTTCCCGTTTGAGGAAACGGACGACCAGGACCGCGCCATCTCGGACGTGCTCGACGATCTCGCGGCCGGCAAACCGATGGACCGCCTCATTTGCGGCGATGTCGGCTTCGGCAAGACCGAGGTGGCACTGCGCGCCGCCTTCGCGGCGGCAATGGCGGGGCAGCAGGTCGCCTTGATCGCCCCGACCACATTGCTCGCCCGCCAGCATTTCAACACCTTCAAGGAGCGCTTCCACGGCTTTCCGATCGAGATCGGCCGGCTCTCCCGCCTCGTTCCCGCCAAGGAAGCGGCGGAGACCAGGATCGGCCTCGCCGCCGGCAAGGTCGACATCGTCATCGGCACCCATGCCTTGCTCGCCAAGGGCGTCGTCTTCAAGAATCTCGGCCTCGTCGTCGTCGACGAGGAGCAGCGATTCGGCGTCACCCACAAGGAGCGGCTGAAGGCGCTTCGGGCCGATGTTCACGTCCTGACACTGACCGCCACGCCCATTCCTCGCACCCTGCAAATGGCGATGTCGGGCTTGCGCGAACTGTCCGTGATCCAGACGCCGCCGGTCGATCGCCTCGCGGTGCGGACCTATGTCATGCCCTGGGATCCGGTGGTGGTGCGCGAAGCCTTGCTGCGCGAACATTATCGCGGCGGGCAGAGCTTCTTCGTCGTGCCGCGCATCGCCGATCTGCCCGATATCGAGGAATTCCTGCGCAACGAAGTGCCCGAGGTCCGGCCGATCACCGCCCATGGCCAGATGGCGCCGACCGAGGTCGAAGAACGCATCTCCGCTTTTTACGACCGCAAATATGAGGTGCTGCTTTCGACCACGATCGTCGAGAGCGGTCTCGACATCCCGACCGCCAACACGATGATCATCCACCGCGCCGATCGCTTCGGTCTGGCTCAGCTCTACCAATTGCGCGGCCGGGTCGGGCGGGCGAAGACCCGCGCCTACGCCTATTTCACGACGCCGGCCGATCGCCTCGTCACCGAAACCGCCGACAAAAGGCTGAAGGTGCTGGCCAGCCTCGACAGCCTCGGCGCCGGTTTCCAGCTCGCCACCCACGATCTCGACATTCGTGGCGCTGGCAATCTGCTCGGCGACGAGCAATCGGGCCATATCAAGGAGGTCGGCTTCGAACTTTACCAGTCGATGCTGGAAGAGGCGATCATGGACGCCAAGGCGGGCGGCATGGCCGCACGACCCGAGCAATATTCGCCGCAGATCAGCGTCGATGCGCCGATCCTCATCCCGGACGCCTATGTCCCCGATCTCGACCTGCGCATGGGCCTCTATCGTCGCCTCAACGAACTCACTCAAAGCACTGAAATCGAAGGCTTCGCCGCGGAGATGATCGATCGCTTCGGGCCGCTTCCCGACGCGACTCAGAACCTTCTCAAGATCATCGAGATCAAGCTCAATTGCCGCAAGGCGAACGTCGCCAAGCTCGATGTCGGCGCGAAAGGCGCGCTCGTCCATTTCTATTGCGACGCCTTTCCGGACCTGCCCGGGCTTCTTGCTTATGTCGCGCGGCTGAAAGGCGCGGCGCGGCTGCGGCCGGACAGCAAGCTGGTCATCATGCGCGAATGGGCCGATCCGGCGGCACGGCTCAACGGCGCGCTGCAGCTCTCGCGCGGGCTCGCCAAAATCCTGCCCTGAATGTCGTTGCCGGGCCAACGTCGCCTTTTGCAGGTCGAACGTCGGGACTCCTTCGTCGAAAGACTGGCCGTTGGGATCATTTCGGGCGTAGAGTGACTGCGCTCGGTCCGCGCCGATCCCGACGCGAGCGGGCGAGGCTCAGAAGTCCATGAAGCGCCACCTTTTTTCGCTGCTCACCGTCGCTCTCGGCGCCGTCGCCGCGCTGACCCCCGCCGCGGCGCAGCAACGTGGCGCGACCGGGAGCCTGATCGAGCGCACCGGAGGCACGCCGAGCACGGCCGAGACGATCGGCTATTCGCCGGATGCCTGGCAGCGGATGACCGTGGCCGTGAATGTCGGCGGCCGGGGCCCCTATCGCTTCATCGTCGATACCGGGGCCGAGCGCACCGTCATCTCCAGCGAACTCGCCGAGCGGCTGGGGCTGGCCCGCGGCGGCGACGTCACCTTGGCCAGCGTCTCGACGGTCAGCCGCGTGCCAAGCGTGATGATCGACAATCTGGAGGTTGGACGCCGCACCCTTTCCAATATCCAGGCCCCGGCCCTGCTGGAACGGCATATTGGGGCACAGGGCATGCTCGGCGTCGATTCGCTCCGCTCCCAGCGCGTCATCTTCGATTTCGCCAATCGCGAACTCATTCTCACCGCCTCGCATATCGAGGATGATCGCCGCAATCCGGACGAGATCGTCGTGCGCGGCCGCACCCGCCTCGGCCGGCTGATCATCACCAATGCCAGCGTCGATGGTCAGCGCATCACGGTCATTGTCGACACCGGTTCGCAGGTCACGGTCGGCAATGACGCCCTGCGCCGCCAGCTCGCCCGCCGCGGCCGGCTCGGCGAGACGCGCATCCTCGCCCTCACCGGCGTCACCGGCGATCTCGTCAACGCCGACTATACGGTCGCGAACCGGGTGCGGATCGGCGGCCTCCACGTCAACGACATGCCGATCGCTTTCTCCGACGTCGCCTTGTTCCATCTTCTCGGCCTGCGCGAGCGCCCGGCGATCCTGCTCGGCATGGACATGATGCGGCTCTTCGATCGCGTCTCGATCGACTTCGCCAATAGCCGCGTCCGCCTGCTTCCGCCGCACAGTTCGCGCGAGTCCGGATCGCGGATGGCGGCGCTGGGGCGCTAGAGCTGAGCGGCGACGAGGGCGAGCAAAGCCCTGGAATCGAGCGGCGGCGCGCACAGGAAGCCCTGGTAGAGCGTGCAACCTTCCTCGGCGAGCAAGGCGAGCTGCGCCTCCGTCTCCACCCCCTCGGCGATCACGTCGATGCCCAATGAGCGCGCCATGCCGATCACACCGCGGACGACGACGCGATCGCGGCTCGAACCCTCGATATCCTGCGCCAGTTTGCGGTCGAGCTTGAGGTAATCGAGCGGCAGCGCCTTCAAATAAGCGAGGCTGGAATAACCAGTGCCGAAATCGTCGATCGCAACGCGAAGCCCCGCGGCGCGCAGGTCGGCGAGCAAGGCCGCCGCGCCATTCAGATCCTCGATCAGCCCGCTCTCCGTCACCTCGACCGTCAAGCGCCCGGGCGCGAAGCCGCTGGCCGAAACCCGCTCGAGCAAGGCGGGAGCGAAGCCCGGCTGACCGATGTCGGCGGCGGTGATGTTGATCGCGACGCGCAGAGCGCTGAGCGCTTCCGGCCAGGCCGCGGCCGCTTCAAGCGCGCGGCGCTGCACGTGGTCCGAGAGTTGGGCGAGATAATCCGAGCGCTCCGCCACGCCGAACAGGGTCGCCGCGCCGAGCTCGCCAAATGAAGGATGGCGCCAGCGCGCCAGAGCCTCGACGCCGAGCACCGCGCCGCCGGTCACCGCGACCTGCGGCTGAAACAGAATCTCGATCTCGTCGCGGTCGAGTGCGCCGCGCAGGTCAATGGCGAGCCGATCGGCACGGGCGCTGTCGCTCTCGTCGCCTTCGCCCAGCGCCCGTACCGGCGCGCCGTCCGCCGCTCGTGCTTCCGCCAGCGCGCCGCTTGCCCGCCGCAGCAGCGCGCGCGCATCCTCGCCGCCCTCCGAGACGACCACTCCGGCGCGCGCGCCGACGCTGACGACATGGTCGCCCGACAGGAATGGCCGACCGATCGCCGCGACCAGAGACTCCGCCAGTTGTCGGCCCTCGCCGAGGCCAGCGCCGCCCCGCAGCAGCACTGCGAATTCGGCCCCCGCTATGCGCGACACCGTCGCCGGCTTTGGCTGACCTTCGGCCGCGCGTGCGATGCGCCGAGCCATCGCCTGCAAGACGTCATCGCCCACCGCCCGACCGAAAGCGGCATTGATCGCATCATAGCGGGGCGCCGAGATGAGAAGCAGCACCGCCGCGCCGGCTGCACCCTCCCCCAGCGTAACATCGGCGGCTGCGAGCAACGCCCGGCGATCGCCAAGGCCAGTCAGTGGATCGTTGGAGCCGCTTTTACCGGCGGCCCCTCGTCGACCACGCCAGGACGCGCCCTCCTCACCTTCGCGGCGCGTCGGCGGCGTCTCAACCCGCTCGGCGTGGCGTTCAGCAAATTGCAGCGCGTGCAGAAACTCGGCCTCGGCGATCGGGCTCATCAGGAAATGGGTCGCGCCGGCCTGGAAGAAGCGCTCCAGCGCCGCGCCATCGTTGCGCGAGAGCAGGACGAGCAAAGCCGCACCATTGGCCTCCGCCGCATCGGCGAGCGCGCGCGCCGCGCTTAGCCCCTCCTCGAGCGCGCCGCGCGCATCGACCACCGCGACCGACGCGCCCGAGCCCGCGAAGCGCGCTTCGGCATTGTCCGCGCGGCCTGCCGCGATTGCGTGCCAGCCGCCGCGCGCGGCAAGCTGGTTCAATTCGTCGCGGTGACGGAAGGAGAGGATGAAGAGCGGCGCGGCCATGCGCAGACGGGTCTAGCCGCCCGCGCGGGCGGGCGCCAATCGTTCCGCCGCCGCCTTTGTCCCGGCGTGGCGCATTGACGGGCGCGGCTGCGGCCCTCTAGCTAGGCCATGGACGCCGCCCCTCCGAGATCGATGGCCCTGCTCGCCTCCAATGCCGAGTCCGCTCAGGCCGCGGAGACGATGCTGCGCGCGCGCTATTCCTTCGTGCCGCCCGAGGAAGCGGAGATGATCGTCGCTTTGGGAGGTGACGGCTATATGCTCCACGTTCTCCATACCATGCTCGAGCGCGGCAAGGTCTGCCCGGTGTTCGGGATGAACCGGGGCACGGTCGGCTTCCTGATGAACGAGTGGCGGATCGACGGCCTCGTCGAGCGCATCGCGCGGGCCAAGCCCTTCACCGTCGCGCCGCTGGAAATGACCGCGACCGGCGTCGATGGCGGCGTTTCCAAGCGTCACGCGATCAATGAAGTGTCGCTGCTGCGCGAAACGCGCCAGACCGCCTGGATCGAGGTCTCGGTCAACGGCCGGGTGGTGATGCCCGAATTGGTCTGCGACGGCGTGCTGGTCGCAACGCCCGCCGGCTCGACCGCCTATAATCTTTCCGCGCTTGGGCCGATCCTGCCTTTGGGATCGAAATTGATGGCACTGACCCCGATCAGCCCGTTCCGGCCCCGCCGCTGGCGCGGCGCGCTCATTCCCGACAATTGCAACATCGCCTTTCGCGTCCTCGATCCGGTCAAGCGGCCGGTCTCGGCGGTGGCCGACCAGTTCGAGGTGCGCGATGTCGACGTCGTCGAAATCTGCGTCGACCGCACCGACACGCTGACCTTGCTCTTCGATCCCGAGCACGCCCTCGACGAGCGCATCACCACCGAACAATTCGCGGTCTGAAAGCCCCCGCCGCGGGTTGCGTCGGGCGGAATCCCGCTGCTATAGGCCCGCCTCGCCAGATGGCTGCTCCCCGGTAGCTCAGTGGTAGAGCGTTCGACTGTTAATCGAATGGCCGATGGTTCGAATCCGTCCCGGGGAGCCAATTTTTCGCTTTTGCTTTCCCGACCCATGGCGCGGACGATGGTCCGCGCCCGTCCTCGTGCGGCGAATGTTCCCAATGTTCGCACTGGCCATGGGCGGCGGTTGTGGGGCCGCGCGCGATCGGAAGTTGAGGAAGTCGAGGGTGCGTGACCCCCGAGGACGTATCAACTTCGGGCGAGACAGGGAGCGGGCGGAGCAGTGGCAGGCGAGCATGGTGGGAACATAGCAGAAACAGGGGCTGTAGGAAAATGCGGAGCGATGGCGAGCGAGTTTGGGGATTTAGTAGAGTGTCGCCGTCCTCGCTATATTCGATCTTGGCGCGCGCTGTTAGTGGCGCAAGGGACCTGCTAGGCCATCCGCGCAACCAAGCGGATGAGACGAGTCCATAAGAAGGTGCAACCGCTGTCACAGGCCAACGACAATGCTGGTAGGCAAAACCCACGCCGAGGACGATCCGCTCCCGGTGGCGCATTGGCGAGCAAGCGTGGCAAGTCCCGCCCGTCTCAGGACAACGATGCTGCGGAAGGAGTAGGAGGAGCCTTCCCGATTGTCGCTATCGGCATGTCGGCGGGCGGGCTCGAAGTCGCGACCGCATTCCTGAACGCGATGCCGGCGGACAGCGGCATGGGTTTCGTCATCATCCAGCACCTCGATCCGACCCGCGAGAGCATGCTGGCCGATCTCCTCAGTCGGGAGACGGCGATGCCGGTGGTGCAGGTCGAGGAAGGCATGCGTGTCGAGCCCAATCGGGTCCATATCATCGTCCCCGCCAAGACTTTGCTGATCTGCGACGGCATGCTGCGCCTTGTCGAGCCCGCGGAACCTCGCGGCCAGCGCCACCCGATCGACAAATTCTTCAGTGCGCTGGCGGAGGATCAGAAAGCCAAGGCGATCGCGATCGTGCTGTCCGGAGCGGGCAGCAACGGAACCGCCGGGCTTGCCGACATCAAGCAGGCCGGCGGGATGTGCATCGCCCAGGATCCCAAGACTGCCAAGTTTGACAGCATGCCGCGCCATGCGATCGCCTCGGGCTCGGTAGATTTCGTGCTCGCGCCGGAAGAAATGCCCGAAGCGCTGCTGCGCTACGCCCGCCACCCCTATGTCCACGCGTCACAGCCAGAAATGGCCGAGGGCCCGGGCACGGATGGGTCGGGGCCCGGACTGGACGACGTCCTCACCTTGCTGCACGCGCGCGCCGGTCACGATTTCCGCCAGTATAAGCACAACACCCTGTCACGGCGCGTCCATCGCCGGATGGGCCTCGCGCATCTGGAGAAGCTCGACGACTACCTGGCCTTGCTCGCCAGGGACACGGAGGAGGCGGGCGCGCTCGTCAAGGACCTGCTGATCCACGTTACCGCATTTTTCCGGGATGCCGAGGCCTGGGATGCGCTGGACCGCGAAGTGATCTCGCCGTTGGTCGAGAAAGCGGAGCGCGGCCAGTCGATACGGGCCTGGGTGCCCGCCTGTTCGACTGGCGAGGAGGCATTCACGATCGCCATGATTCTGGCGGAACGGTGCGAATCGGCCAACAAGGATCTCGCCGTCAAGATATTCGCGACCGACGCCGCCGAACATCATCTCGGCGCGGCGCGCAGGGCGACCTTTCCCGGTAGCATGGTGGAAAGCCTGACCGCCGAGCGGATCGCGCGCTTTTTCGACAAGATCGATGACAATTATTACCGGGTCAAACCGGCGGTTCGCGAGACGGTGCTGTTCGCGCCGCAAAATCTGCTCAAGGATCCGCCTTATTCGCGGATGGACCTGGTTAGCTGCCGTAATCTGCTCATCTATCTTGAGCCTGCGGCGCAGGAAAAAGTGCTGTCGCTGGCGCATTTCGCGCTGCGTGAAGACGGCTATCTGTTCCTTGGCAATGCGGAGACGGTCGGCCAGCGGGACCATCTGTTTGCCAGCGTGTCGAAGCGTTGGCGAATTTACCGGCGCGTCGGGCCGGCCCGTTCGCCGGCGATCGACTTCTCGCAATGGCCAGCGAGGGATGGGCCAGGCCAGATCTCCACCGTGCAGCCCAAGCTTGCCGACATCGCTCTCAAGTCGCTCGCCGAACGCTTCGCGCCCGCCTCGGTGCTGATCGACCGCAACTATCGGGTGCTCCATTTTCACGGGAAGACCGAAGACTATCTGACTCAGCCCGCAGGGGCCCCGACGATGGACCTGCTGGCGCTGGCACGAGAGGGCATGCGCCTAACCGTCCGCAGCGTCGTGCGAAAGGCGATCGAGGATGGCGAGCCCGCTACGCTTCGCGCCAGCTTCAAGAGGGGGACCAGCGACGCTGTTTTGGTGACGGCCAGTCCGATACGCCAGGGAGCCGATGTCAGCGGGATGATGCTGGTCAGCTTCGCCAGCGATCCCGGGGAATCGTCCAGGGTCCCGGTACGGAGCACGGACGTTGCTCTCGGCCCGGGCCGCGATCTCGAAGAGGAATTGAGGGCGGCGCGCGAGGAGATGCGCATCACTGTCGAGCAATATGAGACCACCAACGAGGAGCTGACCGCCGCCAACGAGGAAGTGACCAGCGTCAACGAGGAGCTGCAGGCGACCAACGAGGAGCTCGAATCGTCGAAGGAGGAGCTACAGTCTCTCAACGAGGAATTGAGCACCATCAACGCGCAGCTCGACCGCAAGATCGTCGAGCTGGCCGAAGCCAGTGATGACCTTCGCAATCTGCTCGAGGGCAACGAGGTCGCGACGATCTTCCTCGACAGCGAGTTGCGGATCAAATGGTTCAGTCCGGCCATTCAATCGCTGTTCGACTTGATCGACAAGGATGTCGGCCGACCCATCGCTAATTTCACCCAGAAGTTTGCCGTCGGCGGGCTGCTGGAAAAAGCGCGGGCGGCTATGGAGCGGCTGACGACTTCCGAGGAAGATGTGTTCTCGGACGACGGCCGCTGCTTCCAGCTGCGCGTGCTGCCCTATCGCACCAGCGACAACCGCATCGCTGGGGCCGTCGCCACATTCATCGACATCACCGACCTGAAATCCACGCAGGTTGGGATCGCAGCGGCGCGCGACTATGCCGAGGCGATCGTCGAAACCGTTCGCGATCCACTTCTGGCCCTATCGGGAGACCTGCGTGTGCGATCTGCCAACTCGGCGTTCCACGAAACCTTCGGTATCAACGCGGCCGATTCAACCGGCCGCCTCGTCTACGAACTGGGGGATGGCCAGTGGAATATTCCCGAACTTCGAACGCTCCTCGAAGAAATGATCCCGGCCCAACAACAGATCGACGATTATGAGCTCGGTCTCGGGATCCCGCAACTGGGAACGCGTTGCATGATGCTAAACGCCCGTCGCATTGACGGTGATGAAGGTCGCCGGGAACTCATCCTGTTGGCCATGGAAGACATCACCGAACGCCGGGATTCTGCGCGACATCAGGAGTTGCTGGTCGGCGAGCTCAGCCACCGTGTGAAGAACACGCTTGCCGTCGTCCAGTCGATCGCGGTCCAGACGCTTCGGCACAGCAATTCGCTCGACGCGTTCGGCGAGGCGTTCCAGGGCCGGCTCCAGGCGCTGGCGGGCGCCAACGATGCGGTGATCGACGGAAATTGGAAAGGCGTGACGCTTAAGCACATCATCCAGCGGTCGCTCAGGCCGTTTGACATTGATGACCGGACCGCCCTGGAGGGCGCGGACATTGACCTGCGTCCGCAGGCCAGCTTGGCGCTGACGATGATCCTGCACGAGCTCGCGACCAACGCTCTCAAGTACGGCGCGCTATCGGTACCAGAGGGCCAGGTGTCGATTGCGTGGCGGATTGATCCGGGCAGCAAGTCGCAGATTGTCATCGACTGGACCGAGAGCGGGGGACCGCACGTTGATCCCCCGACAAGGCGTGGCCAGGGAACTAAGTTCATCGAGAGAAGCATTAGCTATGAGCTAAAGGGTAAGGCGAACCTCGCGTACGAGCGCGACGGCCTGCGTGCCACCCTGACGTTCCCGTCGGACGCAGCGATGATGCCGGATGGGGCGGCCCCGATCCTCGAAGTCGCCGAATGACGGCCGTCGAGACCTCTGTGCTTGCCGGCCTGCGACTGCTTGTTGTCGAAGACGAATATATGGTCGCGGAGCATCTCGGAATGCTCTTGGAGGATTTCGGGTGCGATCTTGCCGGGCCGGTGGGCACGATCGAAGAGGCGCTCGCGGCAGTGCAGGAAGGTGGCCTCGACGGAGTTCTGCTCGATGCGAATCTCAACGGCGACAGCAGCGCACCGATCGCCATCGAGTTGCACATGTCGGCGGTGCCGTTTGTTGT
>Ga0136633_1002139_pt1 | contig 13857 bp, 16 predicted proteins | sample AntDrymeUQ832206_2_FD_105494 | JGI IMG/M metagenome (GOLD analysis project Ga0136633, IMG submission 105494) | Polar desert sand microbial communities from Dry Valleys, Antarctica - metaG UQ83 (22.06) | ecosystem: Environmental > Terrestrial > Soil > Desert | place: Antarctica: Dry Valley... | reverse complement strand
TCCGGCAACACCGGCATCGCCCTCGCCATGATCTCCCGGATCCGCGGCTACCACCTCAAGGTGGTGTTGCCCGACAACGTCTCGGTCGAGCGCCGCCAGCTGCTCGAGTCCTGGGGGGCGGAGATCATCAGCAACCCCGGCGCCGAGGGTTCCAACGGGGCCATGCGCAAGGCGCAGGCGATGGCGGCCGAGCACCCCGAGTGGTGGTTCCCCTTCCAGTACGGCAACCCCGCTAACCCCAAGGCGCACTACGAGGGCACCGGGCCCGAGATCTGGCGCGACGTGCCGGAGATCACCCACTTCGTGGCGGGCCTGGGCACCGCCGGCACCCTCATGGGGGTCGGCCACTTCCTCAAGGAACAGAACCCAGACGTGCAGATCTGGGCTATCGAGCCACCGGCGGGGGAGATGGTCGACGGGCTCAAGAACATCGACGAGGGGTTCATTCCGCCGGTGTTCCTCGACAACGACGGCTTCGACCTGCTCGACCGCCGACTCATCGTCCGGCCCCGCGAGTCGATCGAGTGGACCCGCCGGCTCGCCGACGTCGGCGTGTTCGCGGGCATCTCGTCCGGCGCCATCCTGGCCGGCTCGGTGAAGGCGGCCAGCCTGATCGACGAGGGAACCATCGTCATGATCGTGTGCGACGGCGGCTGGAAGTACCTCTCGGCCGGCGTATGGACCGACGACATCGACATCGTCGAGGCCCGCGCCAAGGCCACCATCTACTTCTGAGTTGGGCTGGACGCTAGGCGCCGAGGAGCGCCTGGATCGCCTCCGGTGGGCGGCCCAACACCGCCCGGCCGTCGGCGGTCACGAGGATGGGGCGTTCGATCAGCACGGGGTTGGCCACCATCAGCTCGATCCAGCGGGCCCGATCGTGGGGCTCGTCCCGCAATCGCAGCTCCTGGGCGATGCCCTCGCCCAGGCGGGCCAGCTCCCAAGGTTCCATACCGAGAGCGTGGAGCACACCGTCGAGCTCGGTGGCCGTGGGGGGCTGGTCGAGGTAACGACGCTCCACAAAGGGCATGTTGGCGGCGTTCAGGATGTCCTTCGTCTGGCGGCTCTTCGAGCAACGGGGGTTGTGCCAAAGGGTGAGGTCGGCCATGGCCCGAGCGTAGAGGTCCCACGATCGTCCACCATGGAGCGATGACGGAGACAGCACCCGTGTTCCCAGCCGCGCCAGCCGAGCGCATCGAGCTCGATGGGGGCGTGGCGTTGGTGCGTTGCCGCGCCCACCGGGCCCCTGCGGCAGTGACGGCCATCAACGCCAGCCTCGAGCACCTGCGGCCATGGATGGCCTGGGCGTCCGAACCTGCGACGGAGGCGGCGCTCGCCACGTTCTTTGCGGCGGCCGAGGAGCTCTGGGACCAGCGTACGGACTTCGGCTACTCGATCGTCGACACCGACGACGCCGTCCTCGGCGGGTGCGGCCTGCACGGCCGCCAAGGCCCGGAGGCGCTCGACATCGGCTACTGGGTGCACGTCGACCACATCGGGAAGGGTCTGGCCACGGCCACGGCTCGCGCCCTCACCGGCGCCGCCTTCGCCGTCGAGGGGATCGAGCGGGTCAGGATCCAGTGCGACGAACGCAACGAGCGCAGCGCTCGCGTGCCCGAGAAGGTCGGGTATCGGCTAGAGGGAACGTCCGTGCCCGACGACCGGCACCCCGGCCGGCTCGCCACGCAGGACTGGATCATCGGGCGTGCGGCATGGATGACCCGTGGCTCCGAGGTCGGGCCGTAGCCTCGCGGGCGTGGACGACCGCCCCATCGGGATGTTCGACAGTGGCTTCGGTGGGCTCACAGTCGCCCGGGCGCTGATCGACCTCCTCCCCGCTGAGCACCTCGTCTACCTGGGCGACACCGGTCGCTACCCCTACGGGCCCCGCCCGCTGGATGAGGTGCGCGGCTTCGCGGAGCAGATCACCGATCTGCTGGTGCGCGACCATGACGTGAAGCTGCTCATCGTGGCCTGCAACACGGCGGCGGCCACCGGCCTGGAGCAGCTTCAGGCCCGTGTGGCTGTGCCGGTGGTCGGCGTGATCGAGCCGGGCGTTCGCAGCCTCGCCCAGGCCACCCACACCGGACGGGTGGGCGTCATCGGCACGGTGGGCACGGTGGCGTCGGGCGCCTACCAGCGGGCCGTGGCCTCGTTGGCCCCGCACCTGGAGCTGTCCTGTGCCGCCTGCCCTGGGTTCGTGGAGTTCGTGGAGCGTGGGGAGAACCGCAGCGACCAGGTCGCCGTGCTGGCCGAGCGCCTGCTCGCACCGCTTCGAGACGCCAAGGTCGACGCCCTGCTGCTCGGCTGCACCCACTACCCGTTCCTGGCCCGCACCATCAGCGACGTCATGGGGCGCGAGGTGGTGCTGGTCGACTCGGCCGACGAGACTGCCTTCGAGGTCCGCCACCTTCTAGAAGGCACCGCGCTGGCGCGCGATCCGAGCCTTGGCCCAGGCCATCACCGTTGGTTCTCCAGCGGAGACGTCGCGTGGTTTCAGAAGCTCGGCCGTCAGCTCCTCGGCCCCGAGCTCCACGAGGTCGCCGCGATCACCTGGCCGTGAACGCGGTCGGGTCGAACCCACTGCCCGAGCCTGCGAGGATGCGGCCCATGCCCGCCACCCGCCCCGACGGCCGTGCCGTCGACGAGCTCCGCCCCATCAGCTTCGAACGTGATTTCACGGCCATGGCCGCCGGCTCCTGTCTGGTGAGCTTCGGCGACACCCGGGTGCTGTGCACGGCATCCATCGATGAGGACGTGCCCCGCTGGATGAAGGGCAAGGGCAAGGGGTGGGTGACGGCGGAGTACTCGATGCTGCCCGGCGCCTCCCCCGAGCGGGTTCGACGTGAGGTGAAGGACGGCAAGCCGTCAGGCCGCACCCAGGAGATCCAGCGCCTCATCGGGCGCTCGCTTCGGGCCGTGTGCGACATGCGGGCACTGGGGGAGCGTCAGGTGATCGTCGACTGCGACGCCCTCCAGGCCGACGGCGGTACCCGCACGGCGTCGATCTGTGGCGGGTACATCGCGTTGCACGACGCACTCTCCCGGGTCGTGCAGGAGGGGCGCATCGCCAGCCACCCGCTCACCTCGTTCTGCGCCGCCATCTCCGTCGGCATCGTCGATGGCACGCCTGTGCTGGACCTGCCCTACGTGGAGGACTCCCGCGCCGAGGTGGACATGAACGTGGTGATGACATCGCTGGGCGGCTTCATCGAGGTGCAGGGCACCGCCGAAGGGGCGCCGTACAGCCGGGCCGAGCTGGACGTCCTGCTCGGCCTGGCCGAGAAGGGGATCGGGGAGATCATCTCCCTGCAGCAGGAGATGGTCAGCGAGCCGCCGGCACCCCGCACGCGCTGATGCGGGTGCTGCTGGCCACGGGAAACGCCCACAAGGTCACCGAGCTCCAGCAGATCCTGGGCACCACCGTCGAGGTGGAGGCCCACGACCCGGACATCGAGGAGACCGGCACCACCTTCGAGGAGAACGCCCTGCTCAAGGCCCGGGCGCTGGCCGCCGCCCTCGGCGAGCTGGTCGTCGCCGACGACTCGGGCATCGAGATCGACCACCTCGGAGGCGCCCCCGGCATCCACTCCGCTCGCTGGACCGACGACGGCGACTGGATCCCGAGAGTGCTGCGAGAGCTGGACGGCGTCCCGGCGGCCGGTCGCACCTGCCGCTACGTCTGCGCGGCGGCGGCCGCCTGGCCCGATGGCCGGGAGGTGGTCGTGCGGGGTGAGGTGGAGGGTGTCGTCGTCGACGCCCCCCGCGGCGATGGCGGCTTCGGCTACGACCCGATCGTGGCGCCCGTCGAGGGCGACGGCCGCACCTTCGCGGAGATGAGCGCCGCCGAGAAGCACGCCATCAGCCACCGGGCCCGAGCCTTCCAAGCCCTGCTCCCGCACCTCGCCTGAATTCCCTGGATCTGTGTGCGTCAGCGTCACCAGCCGCGCAGGTCGACGTCCCAGACCTCGAGGACCTCGTCGTCGTCGACGAGGTGGAGGCGCTCGTGCTGCGACACGGTGGGATCGACGTGGGCCGGGATCACCCGTACGCGATCGCCAATGGCCACGGAGGTGCCCTCGGCGAGCCCGAAGGTGATGTGCTCATCAGACACGAACCAGCAGTCGCCCACGTCGAGCACGGTGGGGTCGCCGTGGTCCATGCCGAAGGCCTTGAGCCCAGCGTCGAGGACGCCCCATCGCTTCGACTTCGAGATCACCGTGGCGTTCACGAACAGGGCGTTCTCGAAGTCGCCGGCGTGCGGCGCGTACTCGGTGTCCATGAGGCAGTAGGACCCGGCCTGCAGCTCATTGACCCAGGTGTTGATGTCCCAGGTGCCGGTGCCGCCGCCCGACACGAGGTCGCCGCCGACGGCTTCGGCCGCCTCCAGCAGGAGGCCCATCGAGCGCTCCACGAGGTCGGTCTTGGTGTCGCCTGGCTCGCGCATGAGGTGGCCCTCGTAGCCCATGACGCCGCGCACCCCGATGCCCTGAGCGCGGGCGAGGTCGGCTAGGCGACCGGCGTCGGCGGGCTCGCACCCGCAGCGGGGCATCCCCACGTTGACATCGATGAGCACCTCGGGGATCTGGGCCTTGGCGGCAGCCGCGATCGTCTCCTCGGAGTCGACGGCCACCGTGATGCGAGCCAACCCGCTCTCGATGACGGAGGTGAGACGGCCCAGCTCGAGGCTCTCATTGGCCAGCAGCAGATCGTCGCCCAGCCCGGCCGCCGCCATTCCCATCATCTCCCGCACGGTGGCGCAGCAGAACGCCCGGTGCCCCGCCTCGGCCAGCCGAGCGGCCAGCGCCGTCGACTTGAAGGCCTTCACGTGCGGCCGCAGCGTCAGTCCCGGCCACCGCGTGGCCATCGTGGCCACGTTCCGATCGAACGCATGCACATCGACCAGCAAGGACGGGGTCGGGAGCTCATGCACCTTCATGGCGCCCGACCCTATGCGGTGGTGCCGAACCCGGCCGGACCGCTGTCACATGCTGTTCTTACGATGGACGAGCATGCCCCGCCGTAGACCCTGGACCGATGATCAGCTCATCGCCGCCGTGGCGGCCAGCCACACGCTCGCTGAGGTCATGCGAGCACTCGGGCTCCGGCCGGGACGATACGACCTCATCCGACGTCACATCACTCGCCTCGGGCTCGACGCGGACCATCTCAGATTGGATCCGACCGCGAGGCCGAGGCGGGGAGGCTGGACCGACAAGGATCTCACTGAGGCGGTGGCCGACAGCTCCACCTACTCGGAGGTGATGCGCAAGCTTGGGTACGAGCCCAGCGGGGGCACGCACCGCTGGGTCAGTGGTCGTATCCGCTCCCTTGGGCTCTCCACAGACCACTTCATCGGCCAGGCATCAAACCGGGGCAGAACCTTTCCGGGGCGGGGGCGGCCGCTCACGGAGATCTTGGTCGAGAACTCGCCGTACAGCTCAGCCAAGCTCCGGCGTCGGCTCATTGCGGAGGGCTTGCTCGAGCCGCAATGCAGCGAGTGCGGCATTCGTCAATGGCGCGGTCACGAAGTGCCCCTGATGCTCGACCACATCAATGGCGATCACATCGACAATCGGCTCGAGAACCTCCGAATCTTGTGCCCGAACTGTCACGCGCAGACCCCCACCTGGTGCAACCGGCGTCGCGCTGTCGGCTGAGGTCAGTGTGGGACGCTCCCGTGCACCAGGTGGGACTCGAACCCACACGAGCCTGAGCTCACAAGGTCCTAAACCTTGCGCGGCTGCCAGTTACGCCACTGGTGCGCCACAACAGCGTAGGGCGCGCTCCGAGCTTATGGCTGAGGAAGGGCCGGCCGGCAGCCGTCGGAGGGACCATCGACCCTACTGGGCACGGTCGGCCCGGCACGCCGACGCCCTTGAGGGCTGCGCCGGGGTTTCTGTTGACGCCGCTAGCCTCCACGGGCGTGACCCACGATCTGTCTCTCCCCTCGATGCCCGTCGCCCAGACCGCCCTCGGCAACCCCACCTCGGAGATCTACAACCGTCTCCTGAAGGACCGGATCATCATCCTGGGGACCGACGTCAACGACGACATCGCCAACATCATCTGCGCCCAGCTGCTGTACCTCGAAGGCGAGGACAGCGACAAGGACATCTGGCTCTACGTCAACAGCCCGGGCGGCTCGGTGACGGCCGGGATGGCCGTCTACGACACCATGCAGTTCATCTCGCCCGACGTGGCCACCATCTGCATGGGTCTGGCTGCGTCCATGGGGCAGTTCCTGCTGTGCGCCGGGGCGCCAGGCAAGCGCTTCGCCTTGCCCCATGCTCGGATCATGATGCACCAGCCCTCGGGTGGGATCCGGGGCCAGGCCAGCGACATCGCCATCCAAGCCGAGCAGCTCATCTACACCAAGCGCCTCATGGCCGAGCGCATCGCCCACCACACCGGTCAGACGGTCGAGCAGATCCAGGAGGACTCCGAGCGGGACCGCTGGTTCACGGCCGAGCAGGCCAAGGAGTACGGCGTCATCGACCACGTGTCGGTGAAGCGCGGCGAAGTCCTCTAGCGGAGATCAGCACTCCCGCTCGGCGAAGGCGGCCAGGGTCGCCGACGCGTCGCTTACGTCCGGGTGGGCGTCGGTGACGGACTGCACCTGCGCAGCGGCCTGGGTGGCGTCACCCGGTTTCACGCCGTCGAGGGCGTCGATCAGGGCCTGCACGTAGTCGACCTCGACCTGCAGGTCGTCGCGCACCTCGTCAGGCGCCTCATCGAGGAGGTTCCCGAGCGCCACGCGGGCTGGCCGCAGCTGTTCGAGGGCGGCCTCGGGGTCGGTCGGATCGAACCCCTGGAACGTGGTCGACAAACCGTCGCCTTCGGCGACTGCGGTGCAAAGCGCCTCGGCGCTACCGCCATCGTCGGAGCAGCCGGCCATGGCCACGGCGACGATCGCCAGTGCGACCGCCGCCGGTCTTGTCAACGGCGGGTGGCCTCGGCGAGGTCCCGCAGCTCCGTGACCGCGTGGGCCAGGCCCTCCGGGTCCCGGTACAGCGCCGAACCGGCCACCAGCACGTTGGCCCCGGCGGACGCGGCGCCCTGGATGGTTGACGGCCCGATGCCCCCGTCGACCTCGATGTCGACGTCGAGGTCGGCCTGCTGCACGAGGAGGCGCAGCTCGGCCACCTTGGGCTCCATGGTGGCGATGTAGGCCTGTCCACCGAAGCCTGGGTTCACGGTCATCACGAGCACCATGTCGACGAGGTCGAGCACGTGCTCCACCGCGCTGACGGGAGTGGCCGGGTTCAAGGCCACGGCGGCGCGCGCTCCCAGCTCCTCGATCCGTCCCAGGGTGCGGTGCAGGTGGCGGCAGGCCTCGGCGTGCACGATCAGCACCTCGCACCCGGCCTCCACGTAGCGGGGGGCCAGCTCATCGGGGTCTTCCACCATCAGGTGGGCTTCGAACAAGAGCGTGGCGTGGGGCCGGCAAGCGGCGATCACGTCGGGGCCAAAGGTGAGGTTGGGCACGAAGCGCCCGTCCATCACGTCCCACTGGATGCGGTCGACACCGGCGGCCTCGAGAGCGGCCACCTCCTCGCCCAATCGCGCGAAGTCGGCTGGCAGCACCGACGGCGCGATCTCGATGGGCCGATCGGTTCCCGGTTGGTCGCTCATCACCGTCCATCTTCGCACGCCCCCTACAGTCAACCTGTGGCGCCGCTGACCTTGGAGATCACCACGGTCGTGGCGGGTGGTGACGGCCTCGGCCGCGACGCCGATGGTCGGGTGACCTTCGTGGCCGGTGCCTTGCCCGGCGAGACCGTGACGGTGGACCTGCACCAGCAGAAGAAGGACTTCGCTCGCGGCACCGTGCGGGAGGTGCTCACGCCCTCCGCCGACCGGGTGGCGCCACCGTGCCAGTTCGTGGCGGCGGGTTGCGGCGGATGCGACTGGCAGCACGTGGCGCCCACTGCGCAGCGGACGCTGAAGGCCACCATCGTGGCCGACGCGCTGCGGCGCCAGGCCAAGCTCGAGATCGTCGTCGACGAGGGGCCCGACCTCCCGGCCACCGGCTACCGCACCACGCTGCGCGGTGTCGCCATCGGGGGCCGCTTCGGGTTCCGTCGCCGCCACAGCCACGAGGTCGTGCCGGTGGCGCCGTGCCTGGTGGCCCATCCGCTGGTGGACGAGCTGGTCACCGAGGGTCGTTTTCCGGACGGTGAGGTCGTGCTGCGGGCGGGAGCGCGCACGGGCGAGCGCCTGGTGGTGGTCCACGGCGATGCTGCTGGGGCGCAGGTGCCCGCCGGCGTGCGGGTGATCTCGGCCGCCGAGCTAACGGCCGGCACCCGCGCGTGGTTCCACGAGGAGCTGGCCGACCGTCGTTGGCGCATCTCGGCCCGATCCTTCTTCCAGGCCCGACCCGACGGGGCCGAGGCGCTGGTCGCCGCCGTCGCGCTGGCCCTCGACGGCGCCCTACCGTCCGGCGGCCATCTGGTTGACCTCTACGGCGGGGTGGGGCTCTTCGCCGGCACCCTGGCAGACGGGCCGGTCACCCTCGTCGAGGAGAGCGCCTCCTCGGTCGCCGACGCCCGGGTGAACCTGGTCGACCGGGACGTGCGCATCGTCCGGGCCGACGTCGAGCACTGGGGCGCCGCCCGTGCCGATGTGGTGGTGGCTGACCCCCCCCGCACGGGCCTAGGGGCACGAGGGGTGGCGCGCTCGATCGCCACCCAGGCTGCGCGCATCGCCCTCATCAGCTGCGATCCGGGCGCCCTCGGACGCGATGCGCGCCTGCTGTCCGAGGCCGGGTACGAGCTCCACAACGCCCAGCTGGTGGACCTCTTCCCCCACACGTCCCACGTCGAGGTGGTGTCCAGGTTCGACCGCCGGTGACCATCGTGGAGATATCGTGTCATCCGAGATGAGCGACGGCGTCGAACCCAGGGCACCCATGGCTGTCACCGAGGACCTCACCGAGTGGAGCGACGCCGTCCTGGTGGTCGCCATCAGTCGTTATCGTGAAGAGGCGTTGGCCGAGGCCTATAGGCGCCACGCCGGCGCCGTGTTCGGGTTGGCCAAGCGCCTGCTCGTCGATGCCGCCATGGCGGAGGAGATCGTGCAGGAGGTGTTCCTGCGGATCTGGAACCAGCCCGAGAAGTTCGACCCCGAGCGCGGCACCCTCCGCTCCTACCTCCTGGCCCAGTGCCACGGCCGCTCGGTCGACATGCTCCGATCGGATACCTCTCGTCGCCTCCGCGAGGAGCGCGATGCCCGTCGAACGGCCGAGAAGGGGTACGACCTTGAGCACGAGGTGGTGGATCTGTCGGTGGCCGAGCGGGTGAAGGAAGCGCTGGCCACGTTGCCCGAGATGGAGCGGGAGGCGATCGCTCTGGCCTACTTTGGTGGGCATACCTACCGTGAGGTGGCCGACATGCTGGAGGCGCCCGAGGGCACGGTTAAGAGCCGCATCCGGTCGGGGTTGAAGCACTTGCGCACGGAGCTGGTCGGCGCAGGACTAGGAGGAGACCTGTGATGCCGCTCACCCACGAGGAGATCCAGGAGCTGCTGGGTGCGTACGCGCTTCACGCTGTCGAACCCGACGAGGCCGACATCGTCGATCGCCACCTCGAGGACTGCCCCCGGTGCCGCTCCGAGGTGGCCGGGCACCGCGAGGTCGCCACGCTGCTCGGGAACACCGGCGGCTCTGCTCCCGTGGGCCTCTGGGAGCGCATCGCCCGCGAGCTGGAGGAGGCGCCGCCCCCCATGCGGCTCAACCTCCCTGCCGCGGACGGCAGAGTCATCCCCCTCGCGCCCCGTCGCCGGGCCCGCACCAACCGCCTGGCCATGTCCGCCCTCGGTGTCGCAGCGGCGCTGGCCATCGGTGCGCTCGGGGCCCAGGTGGTGCGTCAGCAGGACCGGCTCGATCGCTTCGAGGGGGCCATCGAGGAGGGCACCATGCTCAGCCTCGCCAACGTGGCCCTCCGCGATCCGAACGCCGTCCAAGCCGAGCTCGAGTCCATCGGCGGAGAGGTGTCCGGCACCGCGGTGCTGCTTCCCAACGGCACCGGCTTCCTGATGGGCCACGACCTCCCCGGCCTGGAGGACGGCCGCACCTACCAGCTGTGGGGCCGGACCGATAGCGGCCTCATCTCCCTCGGCCTGCTCGGGGCCGAGCCCGGCACCGTTCCCTTCCAGGCCGGTGACGACGTGGACGCGATCGCCATCACGGCGGAACAGCGGGGCGGGGTGCAGCAGTCTCAGAACATTGCCGTGCTCGCCGGCGAGTTCGGCTGACCGCCCTACAGTCAGGTCGCCCATGGCGACCACGAGGCAGACGCCCCCACCGCGGCAGGTGACGCTGGTGCTGTGCCGGCGGGACGGATCGATCATCGGATCCCTCTCGCCCTTCGAGGTGGCGCTGCCCTGGTGGCAGGAGACGGGACCCGTCGTGGAGGGTGCCCGAGCGCACCACGGCGTCGACGTCACGGTCCTGCGGCTGCTGGCCGCGGAGCCCAACGAGCACAGCGCGGGCGGCCCAGTCACCTACCTCGCTGAGGTGGATGACACGGCCGCACCGTCCACGCATCCCTGGGTCGGCGACCCGAACGGCGACGAGCCCTTGCGGGCACCGTGGGCGCGCCCGGGTGGTCCCGCCGCCGACCTCGCGTGGGCCGATGCGGCGCTGGCGGAACACGGGTCACCCCGGGTCGGCCCGGCGCATCAGGTGCGATCGTGGAACCTGTCGTCCCTCTGGCGCCTGCCCACCGCCGACGGAGCTGCGTGGCTCAAGGTCGTGCCACCGTTCTTCGCCCACGAGGGAGCGATGCTCTCCGTTCTCGACGCCTCCGCGGTACCCGAGGTGATGGCCACCGAGGGCCCACGCGTGCTGCTCGCTGAAGCGCCGGGGGACGACCAGTACGAGGCCAGTGGCCCGACCCTGCTGCCGATGGTCGACCTCCTCGTGACGCTGCAGGCGCAGTGGGTCGGGCGGGTGGACGACCTGCTCGTCCTCGGCGCACCGGACTGGCGGTTTGAGGCGCTGGTCCCCCGGCTGGCAGACCTGGTGGGTCGAATCGCCCACACGCTCGATCCGTCCGTCGCCAGCCAGCTGCATGCCCTGATTGACGTCCTCCCGGACCGACTGGCGCACATCGAAGCCTGCGGGCTGCCCGACACCCTGGTCCACGGTGACTTCCACTGCGGCAACCTGCGCGGTACCGGCGACCAGCTCGTCTTGCTCGACTGGGGCGACTGCGGGGTGGGTCATCCGATCTTCGACCAGGCTGCCTTCCTCAGCCGCCTGCCCGATGCCGATCGAGCACCGGTGCGCGCTGAGTGGACCCGACGCTGGCGAGAGGAGGTGCCTGGCTGCGATCCCGAGCGCGCCGCGGCCCTGCTCGAGCCGATCAGCGCCCTGCGGCAGGCCCTCACCTACCAGATGTTCCTCGCTGGCATCGAGCCCGACGAGCGGATCTACCACGAGCGCGATCCGGCGATCTGGCTGGAGCGAGCCGCCCGCCTGGTGGAGGGCCGGGAGCCGGGCTCCTGACCCTCCTCAGGATGTTCCGTGTACCCCCCCTGGGACTCGAACCCAGAACCTGCGGATTAAGAGTCCGACGCTCTGACCAGTTGAGCTAGAGGGGCGTGTGGGCTTCGCAGCCTAGGCGCTGGTGCGCCTGGCCACGAAGCCCTCTGGCCCTGCTGCGGGCCAGCACTTGCTTGGGGTGACCGAGGGGACTCGAACCCCCGGCATCCAGGACCACAACCTGGCGCTCTAACCACCTGAGCTACGGCCACCACGGGAGCGATCAGCATAGGCCAGCGCCCCAGCATCGCATCAACCGTGATCCGTTCGCCCAGGCGGTCACGTGAGGCGAAGCGCACCTGATCACTCGCTATAGCGTTGCGAAGGAATGCCTCCGTAGCTCAGCTGGACAGAGCAAGGGACTTCTAATCCCGAGGCCGCAGGTTCGAGTCCTGCCGGAGGCGCACGGTGATGTCGCGAGACATCGGCAAGACCCGAACCCCCACGGGGGGTCTCGCTCAGGCGGTCGACGGTGTGGCGGCGGCTCGGTAGATGCGTAGGCGGGCGAAGCCGGGCAGCGATGAGAACCGACGGTCCATCCGGTCGATGATCCGCTCGCTCTCGGGACGAGCGTTGAGTACGGCGAGCACCCGTTGGAACTCCTCAGCGGTCTTGTACCCGTCCCCGACGCCGACGGGGGTCCAGCTGCCGTCGAGGATCTTCGGAAGGACGAATCGGGCCAGCCGGCTGTCGGCGAGACGCCACTCGGCCTGGAGCAGGTAGAAGCTGTAGTGCCTGGACTCCTGCGCTGCGATTCGGCGGAGCATCGCAGCGAGCATGGGGTCCTCGGACTGGTCCGCCAGCATGCGGTACCCGTTCATCGTCAGCAGCTCGTTCGCGGCACCCCAGGCCATGTGCGCCGCGGCGACCAGGGTCCCGACGGGCCCGCCTACGTGCGTGATCGCCCGCTCGTAGAGGGGGATGCGCGGGGTTGGGGAAGGCTGGGTGGCGGCGATGGTCACACCGCGGGCCTGCGCGTAGGCGTCGAGGAAGCGAGCGATGGCCTGGGAGTGGACCGCTTCCTCGGCCTGCCACACCGAGAGGAAGTCGCGCACGATCGGGTCGGCGAGGGTCGTGCGGTGGGCCCCGATCCCGGCGACGTAGCTATCGGTGAAGCCCTCCACGTCGCGCATGTACACGAGCGTCTCGAGCACCCCTGGGGCAAGCTCTACAGCCCCTACCTGCGACCAGTCGAGGTCCTCGACGTCGAGGAGCTCTGACCGTTCGAGGATGCGGCGGCACCGCATCTCGTTGTGCGTTCGCATCTGGCGGACGGATCTCTTGGGTGCGGTCTTGGTACGCATGTCGCGAGGTGTTCGCCGCGAACCGGCCGGCCGGATTGATGTTTGATCGTCGGACGAGTGCCGGAGCTGTACATCCGGCTGGGCGTCCGGTAGCAGAGACCTCCCATGATCTCCTCCCGGCAGACCCGTTCGATCGCTTGGGCCGCTCCGTTGCTCATCGGTGCTGCCGTGTTCACCCTCGCTGGCGGGTTCGTGCACATGGGCGAATTGCTCGATGGCTACCGCCACGTCCCGGCCTCCGCGCCCGGTTCCTCGATCGTCCGCATTGGGTTCCCGGTCAACGCCGGCGTCTCGGTTCTGCTCGCCGCGGCGCTTGTCTTCTGCGCTCTTCGGCCGACTCGGATGGGTCGTGTGGTGGTTGTCTCGGCCGTGCTGTTTCAGGCCGCGTCGTTGGCGACGCTGATCGCAACCCGCGTGGGCACGGTGTTCGGTTGGACCGAACCTGTGTGGACCCGCGGTGCTAACCAGAGCCGTGCAGTGGAGATCGGCGCTCTACTGATGCTCGCGGCGGCGGCTGCCGTTACCGGTGCACAGCGGCGCAGGGACCGGATCGAGGGTGCGCACACTCCGAGCAACACCCAAGCCCTCTGGAGTCCCGTGACGCCATGACGGGCGCGCACGCTGTATTCGCGCTCCCGCGTCGCCGGGCAGTGGCCTTGCCGATGTCCAGAACCATCACACTGCCGGCGGCGTGCCACCCCTAGCGTCGAGGAGGTCCTCGACGGCTCGGTCGGTGTGCCTCGCGGTTCCGGTGGGATCAGGTGACGCGCAGGCGACGCAGGGCTAGGCCGAGGGCTGCGAGCCCCATGCCGGCCGCGATCATGGACTCACCGCCGCTGTCGGCCAGGCCGGAGTCCGTGTCGGTGCCGCCCGTGCCGCTGCTACCGATGCCGGAGCCACCGGCGGTGGTCGTAGCGGTCGCGCCGGGGGCCGCCGTGGTGGTGGTGATCGAGAGCTGGGTGCTGCTGGTGGTGGAGCCGGCCCCGCCCACGCTCGTGGTCGTGGTCG
>Ga0136633_1002137_pt1 | contig 13862 bp, 13 predicted proteins | sample AntDrymeUQ832206_2_FD_105494 | JGI IMG/M metagenome (GOLD analysis project Ga0136633, IMG submission 105494) | Polar desert sand microbial communities from Dry Valleys, Antarctica - metaG UQ83 (22.06) | ecosystem: Environmental > Terrestrial > Soil > Desert | place: Antarctica: Dry Valley... | reverse complement strand
GGCTTCCAGGTGCCGTTCATCGCCGCCTTGACGCGGCGCACGTAGTACGGCCCCCAGTTGTAGACGGCCGCAGTCAGCCACTGCTTCGGAGCCGACTTCCGAGCGTCCGAGTCGTAGCCCACCCAAGGGATGCCCTTGTCCTCGGCGACGACGCCGGCTGCTGGGCTGTCAACGTTCTGACCGAGCACGTCGACGCCTGCGGCGATCAGGTTCTGAGCCGCAGAGGTCTCCTTCGGCGGCGAGAACCACGCGTTCGTCCAGATCAGCTTGACCTTCGCGCCCGGATGCGTCGCCTGCGCGCCGAGAGCGAACGCATTGATGTGGCGCACGACCTCGGGGATGCCGAACGGAACGATGTAGCCGATCAGCCCCTTCTTGCTCGCGGCGCCTGCAGCCATGCCCGAGAGATAGATCGTGTCTTCGCCTGCGCCGAAGTACTCGGACTGGTTCTTCTTGATCTGGAGGCCGGTCGCCTGCTCGAAGAGGACGTCCGGATACTTCTTGTACAGCTGGCCGTTCACGCCGTTCTCGAAGTTGCCGAACGAGCAGCCGAAGATCATCTTGTAGCCGTCGCGGACGAGCCCGGCGACGACCTGCGGTACCTGGGCGTTCGAGAAGATGTTCTCCTTGTAGGTCGTCTCGACCTTCCGGCCGAGCGCCTTCTCGACGGCCAGGCGTCCGTCGTCGTGCGACTGGGCCCAGCCGCCGTCGTTGTGCGGACCGGGGTAGATCCAAGCCACCTTGAACGCCTCTTGCTCGGGCGTCGCCGCGCCGCCCCCTGCCAGGGCGAGCGCCGATACCGCAAGCGCCAGTACGAGCCCGCCCCACGCATACTTCCTTCTCATCTGCTCCTCCTTGTCGGCCTGCCGCTGACCCAGCGACTATACGACAGCGCCGGGTCCGCCGAGAGACGCCGAACGGCGTTGGGCCGACGTCGCGAACGGTTTACGCTCTCGCGATGGAAGCGCTCCAACGGCGCCTCGCGGTCGCCCGAGGAGACGAGCCCGCCGACCTCGTCGTGCGTGGTGGGCGCGTCTTCTCGGTCTTCACCAAGGAGTGGCTCGAGACCGACGTCGCCGTTGCGGATGGCGTCGTGGCGGGGCTCGGCGACTACGAGGGCCTCGAGACGCTCGACGCGTCGGGGCGCTTCGTCGTCCCGGGGTTCATCGACGCGCACATGCACCTCGAGTCCGTGAAGCTCATGGTCGACGAGTTCGCGCGACTGGTCCTCCCACTCGGCACGACCGCCGTCGTCGCCGACCCGCACGAGATCGCGAACGTGCTCGGAGTCGACGGCGTGCACTGGCTGCTCGACGCCTCGTCAGGCCTGCAGCTCGAGGTGTTCTTCATGGCTCCCTCGTGCGTGCCGGCCTCGCCGTTCGAGTCCCCCCGCAGCCCGCTCGGGCCACGAGACCTCGAGTCTTTGATGAGGCGACGACGCGTGCTCGGGCTCGCCGAGATGATGAACTTTCCCGGCGTCATCGCAGGTGCGCCCGAGGAGCTCGAGAAGCTCGGGCTCGAAGGCGCCGCCCACGTGGACGGGCACGCGCCGGGAGTTCTCGGAAAGGAGCTGCAGGCGTACGCGGCCTCGGGCATCGCATCCGACCACGAGGCGCTCACGGTCGAGGAGGGGCGCGAGCGGCTGCGGGCGGGCATGTGGCTGCTCATGCGTGAGGCCTCGATGGCGAGAAACCTGCTCGATCTCCTCCCGCTCGTCGAGGAGTACGGCCCCGGGCGGATTGCGTTCTGCACCGACGATCGCGACCCGGACGACATCGTCGATGACGGCCACATCAACGGCATGGTGCGAAAGGCGGTGGCGGCAGGTATCGCACCGGAGGACGCGGTGCTCATGGCGTCGTTCAACCCCGCAGTCTGGCACGGCCTCACCCGGCACGGGGCGATCGCGCCCGGCTACCAGGCCGATTTGCTCGTTCTCCCGGATCTGGAGGGCTTCGTCCCGGATGTCGTGTTGAAGCGCGGTCGCCCGCTCGAGGACGTTCCGCCCGTCGACGTTCCAGACTGGGTGCGGCAAACGGTGCGCATCCAGCCGGTCGGCCCGGACGATCTCGCGATTCCCTCGGACGGCCGAAGCGTGCGCGCAATCGGGCTCATTCCGGATCAGGTGGTTACCGAGTCGGTCGTCCGGAAGCCGAAGGTCGAGGGGGAAGTCGCGATCTCCGACGCCGAGCTCGATCTGGCGAAGATCGCGGTGGTCGAGCGTCACCTCGCGACCGGGAGGATCGGAGTCGGGTTCGTGTCGGGCGCGGGACTCCGAAGGGGCGCGCTCGCTTCGAGTGTGGCGCACGACGCGCACAACCTCGTCGTCGTCGGGATGAGCGACGGCGACATGACCTTCGCCATCGAGCGGCTGGCGGAGCTCGGCGGCGGGATCGTGGCCGTGGAGGACCGGAGCGTGCTCGCCGAGTGCCCGCTTCCGATCGCGGGACTCCTTTCGGACGCACGCCTTCCGGACGTGATCGCGCAGAGTCGCGCCTGCCAGGAAGCCGCGCACGGTCTCGGGTGGACAGGCGCAACACCGTTCCTGACGCTCTCGTTCCTCGCCCTCTCGGTCATCCCCCACTTGAAGATCACCGACCTGGGCCTCGTCGACGTCGACCGCTTCGAGCTCGTTCCGCTCCATCTCGGGTCAGACCCGTGGGGTCTGACCCCAAGCGCACCTGGGGTCAGACCCCACGGGTCTGACCCCACATGAGCACGCTCTACGCAGGAGGCTGGATCGTCACGTGCGATGACGCCGCGACGGAGCACCCGTCCGGCTGGGTGCTGGTCGAAGGCGGAGTGATTGCAGAGGTCGGCTCGGGAGAGGAGCCTGCCGCCGACGAGCGAGTCGAGCTCGCGGGCGCGGTCGTCACACCTGGCCTCGTCAACACGCATCACCACCTCTGCCAGACGCTCACCCGCGCCCGCGCGCAGCAGGCGGATCTCTTCAGCTGGCTCCGCGAGCTCTATCCGCTGTGGGCGCGAATCGACGCCGAGGCCCAGTACGCAGCTGCGCGCACGGGACTCGCCGAGCTCGCCCTCTCCGGGTGCACGACCGTTTTCGACCACCACTACGTCTTCCCACGCGGGCGCGAGGGGCTGATCGAGGCGGAGGTGCAGGCTGCCCGCGAGCTCGGCGTGCGGATCGTCGCCTCCCGCGGCTCGATGGATCTCGGCATCTCGGACGGAGGGCTGCCTCCCGACAAGCTCGTCGAGGAGCTCGACGCAGTGCTCGCCGACACCGAGCGCCTCGTCGGCGAGCTGCACGAGCCCGAACCCGGCGCGCGCGTGCAGATCGCCGTCGCGCCCTGCTCGCCGTTCTCGGTCACACGCCGTCTGATGGGCGAGTCGGCGGTGCTCGCCCGCAAGCTCGGGCTCCCTCTGCACACGCACCTCGCGGAGACCGTCGAGGAGGAAGCGTATTGCATGCAGCTGTACGGGTGCACCCCTGTCGAGTACCTGACCGACCTCGGCTGGCTCGGACGCGATGTGTGGTGCGCGCACTGCGTCCATCTCTCCGCCGACGACATCGCGGACTTCGCGGGTAGCGGTACGGGTGTCGCTCACTGCCCGACTTCGAATCTGCGTCTCGGTGCGGGAGTCGCACCGGTGCGGGAGCTTCTCGACGAGAACGTCCGCGTCGGGCTCGGCGTCGACGGCTCGGCCTCGAACGAGCGTAGCGACCTCCTCTTCGAGGTGAAGCAGGCGTTGCTCGTCGCTCGCGGACGCGGCGGGCCGGGCGCGCTAACGGCTCGCGAGGCGCTTCGCCTCGGCACGCGCGGCGGAGCGTCGGTGCTCGGTCGCGAGGACATCGGCTCGCTCGAGCCCGGGAAGTGCGCCGACCTGGCCATCTGGCGTACAGATGTCCTCGAGCTCGGAGGGGCGGAGGATCCCGTCGCCGGACTCATCTTCTCCGCACCCCATCGCGTCGACCGGCTGGTCGTGGGCGGTAAGGATGTCGTCCGCGGCGGCGCGCTCGTCCGCGCCGACGAGGCAGAGATCGCTCGCGCACAGCGGGTGCAAGCGCGTAGATTCGCGGCGTGAGCGTCTCGATCTCCACCCACGTGTTGGACACTGCGCTCGGCGAGCCTGCCGTGGGCGTCCGGGTCGAGCTGGCGCAGAACACCGAGGTCGTCGCCTCCTCCGAGACCGATGAGGACGGCCGCGTTCGCGAGCTCGCAGCGGATCTGGAGCCCGGCAGGTACGAGCTCGTCTTCTGGCCGCCGTCGCCCTTCTTCACCAAGGTCGAGCTCGAGGTCGAGCTCGGCGAGGGCCACCACCACATCCCGCTTCTCGTCTCGCCGTACGGATGCGCGACCTACCGAGGCAGCTGAGCGTCGAGGAGCTCTCCGAGCTCTTCGAGGGCCGAACGCGACTCGTCGAGCGGTTGGCGGAGACCGACGACCCGCTCGGGCGCGTGGACGAGGTGGTCGCGTCGCTCACGGAAGGGGAGAGAATCGAGGCGCTCGCGGCACACCCGGCGATCGGAGCAAGAAAGCTCTCCGCGCGGTCGGCCGCCGAGCAGGGTGAGAGCGCCGACCCGGCCGTGCTCTCGGATCTCTCGTACCTGAACCAGGTCTACGAGGAGACGTTCGGATTCCGCTTCGTCGTCTTCGTCGCCGGCCGCCCCAAGCGCGAGATCCTCGAGGTCCTGCGCGAGCGGATCGGCCGGACGCGCGAGGAAGAGCTCGAGACGGGCTGCCGGGAGCTCGTCGCGATCGCGAGGGACCGCTGGACCCGTACCTGAGAGACGTCCTCGACGTCTGTCTGAGGATGCTCCACGTCACGGCTGGGATCGCCTGGATCGGGGCGTCGTTCTACTTCGTCAGGCTCGATCTCTCGCTCAAGCCGCCGAAGCGCTCCGAGGACGCGGAATCGGGCATCGCGGGAGAGTTCTGGGGCGTCCACGGCGGGGGCCTCTACCACTCGCAGAAGTACCGGCTGGCCCCGGCCGAGATGCCTGAGCCGCTGCACTGGTTCAAGTGGGAGGCCTACACGACCTGGCTCTCCGGCTTCGCGCTGCTGGTAGTCCTTTACTACTTCGACGCGGGCGTGCGGCTCGTCGATCCAGCCGTCGCTGATCTCGCCGACTGGCAGGCGATCGCGTTGTCGGTCAGCGGGCTCCTGCTCGCGTGGCTGGCCTACGACCTGCTGTGCCGGACGGTGGGGCAGCGAAGCCAGGTCGCGTTGGCCGTCGCCGGGTTCGCGCTTTTCGCGCTCGCCGCCTGGGGTGCGAGCGAGCTCTTCACGGCCCGCGCCGCGTTTCTCCAGGTCGGGGCGATGGTCGGAACGATCATGGCCGCGAACGTCCTCCTCGTGATCATTCCTGCGCACCGGAAGCTGGTGCACGCGATGGAGGAGCGACGCGAGCCGGATGCGACTCCGCTGCTCGAGGCGAAGCGGCGCTCCGTGCACAACAACTACCTGACCTTGCCCGTGCTCTTCACGATGCTGGCCGGTCACTTCGCCTTCGCGTTCGGCCACGAGCACGCCTGGGTCGCGCTCGTGCTGATCGCCGTGGTCTTGGCGGGCGTACGCCACTTCTTCAACCTCTGGCACACGGGTCGTCGAGCGTGGTGGATCCTCGCGATCGCGCTCGTTGCCGTCGTCGCCCTTGCGCTGTGGCTCCGGCCGGAAGAGACTGCGCCCACGCAAGGCGCGCCCGTCCCCTTCGCGCAAGTTCGGGGCGTGTTCGCCGAACGCTGCACGACGTGCCACTCCGGCGTGTCCGCTCCGGCCGGAGTCCGACTCGAGACCGAGTCCGAGATCACCGCCCGAGCCGACGACATCGAGCGCCAGGTGATACTGACGCGCGCTATGCCGCCGGGAAACGCGACCGGCATGACCGAGGAGGAGCGCGAGCAGGTGGCGCGATGGGTCGCTTCGAAGTAGTTCCGGGCCTCGACTTCGACTGCTCGTACGGGTCGTGGCGCGACTCGGCAGCTACTAGCTCGACTTAGGGTGTACCTCGCCGACGGCACGCTCGAACGGCATCTCGGATTCACGAGGCACTCACGTCGCATCCCAGTAGCCGGTGTCAGACACCGCAGGCGCGCTGTCCGGTTCGGAGGTGCCCTGGCCAGCCATGTCCTACCCCTGCCCTTCGAACTCGCGACGCAACGTCAACCCGAATCGCCCGACCGACCGGCTGTGGAGAGAAAGACACACAATCGGCGCGAACGCCCTTGACAGGAATTGGTGTCTGACACCGGCCGGCGTGGATCCGCGATGCGTGCTCGGACGTGCTTCGCACTCGACACCGACTAGGGTCTCGCTCATGCTTGAGATCTCGGCCGGCGGCTTCTCATTCGGCGCACGCTTCGAGGAGGTAGCGGCTCCGGAGACGGTCGCCGCATTCCGTGGGATGCTGCCTTTCGACTCGCGGATCATCCACGTCCGCTGGTCGGGCGAGGGCGGCTGGATCCCGATGGGCGACCTCGACGTCGGCATCGGCCCGGAGAACGCGACGCGCTACCCGAACCCTGGCGAGCTGATCTTCTACCCTGGCGGCGTCAGCGAGACCGAGCTTCTGCTCGCGTACGGCTACGTCGCATTCGCGAGCAAGGCGGGCGCGCTCGCGGGGAACCACTTCGCCACAGTCATCGACGGGAACGAGAACCTCCGCGAGCTGGGACGCCGGATGCTCTGGGAAGGCGCCCAGGAGATCGTCTTTCGGGAGGTTTGACTGGCAACGATCCGTTACCTCGTGCACGACGTCGACGCGGCCGTGGGGTTCTACGTCGACAAGCTCGGGTTCACGCTCGGGCAGCGCATGGGTCCGGCCTTCGCGATTGTCAGCCGCGGTGACCTCTCACTCTGGGTGAGCGGGCCTCACACTTCGGCCGCGCAGCCCATGCCCGACGGACGACAGCCCGAGCCCGGCGGCTGGAACCGGCTGGTCATCGAGGTCGACGCAATCGATGACCTCGTCAAAGAGCTGCGCGTCTCAGGCTTGACCTTCCGAAACGAGATCGTGACCGGCCCCGGAGGCAAGCAGATCCTCGTGGAGGATCCTTCGGGGAACCCCGTTGAGCTCTTCCAGCCCGCCTGAGCTGGGACCTTCAGGCTGACGCCAGACGGCCCAGCGCTGCGGTCAGGACCTCAACCGCGAGTGCGATGTCCTCCTCGGACGAGAGCTCGTCCGGCGAATGGCTGACGCCGCCGTTCAAGCTACGGACGAAGAGCATCGCGCTCTCTACGCCCGCGGCCGCGAGAATGCCTGCGTCGTGGCCTGCTCCCGAGGGGAGCTCGATCGCCGGTAGTCCCCGGCGCTCCATCTCCTCGAGCAGAACCCGTCTCAGCCCTTCAGCCATCGGCGCAGGCGGCGTCCGATGCACCGGCTCCACTCCGATTGCGTCGATCAACTCCTCCAGTCGCGCGCCATCGGGCGCTCGCGCATCCACCGAGATCCGGACACGGGCTGGGATGACGTTGCTCCCGCCCGGCTCGACCGTCAGCTGACCGACCGTGGCGACCGCTCCCTCGATTCCTCGGGCGGAATCCCGGATGCCGAGAATCGCCTCCGCCGCAGTGACGAGCGCGTCGTCTCGCGCGCTCATCGGCGTCGTGCCAGCGTGTCCCGCCCGGCCGTCGAAGACGAGCTCGCCGCGCGCGTACCCGACGATGCTCGTGACGACTCCGAGCGGAGCGTCGGCATCGGCGAGGACAGGGCCTTGCTCGATGTGCAGCTCGAGAAACGCAGCCGGAAGCGCGTCTCCTCGCGCCACAAGTGCGCGAGACCCGATACAGCCGACCTCTTCACCGCGGAAGGCGACGACAGACCCCGTCCCTGCGCGCTCGACCGCCTCGATCCCCGCGACGACGCCAAGCGCACCGTCGAAGCGCCCCCCGTGCGGCACGGTGTCGAGGTGTGAGCCGACCCAGACGTCGACACGCTCGGAAGCACGTCCGACGAGGTTGCCGTCCGGATCGACCATGACGTCGAGCCCCGCCTCTTCCATCCAACCGGCGGCAAGCACGTGCGCTGCGTCCTCCTCCGGACTCCCGTGCGGCCGGTTCGCCCCGGGCCCGCCACCGATCCCGTAGAGCTGATCGAGCCGCTCGAGAATCCTCATACCAGCCGCTTCCCCATGTGCACGGCTTCCTCGACGTATCCGAGCGAGCGGTACAGCGACCGTGCAATGTCGTTGCCGCCGAAGACGTTCAGCGTGACCTTCGCGGCACCGAGCTCGCGGGCATGCTCCTCGAAGGCGAGCATCGCCTCACGACCCAGACCGCTGCCACGAACCCGTTCCTCGAGCTCGATCTCGTACAACCACACGCCAGACGGACGCGTCTCGAAGAAGAGCCGCCCGATCGCCTCGCCGCGCTCGTCCTCGATCGCGAACAGGTGTTGGCTCTCCTTCGGCCTCCCGTCCGGAAAGAGCGCCTCGTGATCTCGGCCTGCCTTCTCCTCCGCCTCTGCGGTGGTCATTCCGGCGTGACGTTCGAGGTCGTTCACGTAGAAACGGCGCGCGGCCTCGAGCCACTGCGGCAGCTCGTCGCCGCGAAGCTCTCGAAGCCGAACGCGCATGTGGGTGAGTATTACCGGCGTTCGGCGAGCGACCGAAGCGTCCACCAGCCGACGAGCGGAAAGAACGCGGCGACCAGGAACGCCAGCGTCCACGAGCCCCGCGACACACAGGCCGCGAAGAGAACCGGAGCCGCGACCCCGCTCGCCGAGAGGACGGTCTGCTGGACGCCGAGCGCGGCGCCGCTCCGAACCGGCCCGGCCAACTCGGCCGCGGCCGTGAAGGACAGCCCGTTCCAGGCCATCGTCAGCCCACCTGCGAGAACCAGCGCCGGAACGAGGAGCCAGACTGGGCCTCTCGCCAGAACCGCCGTCAACACCATCACGGCGACGACCGCTACGCCGATCCGCCGAAGCGGCACGACTCGGGCTCGGAGGAGATCGGACCAGCGCCCGGCTCCGATGCGAAAGGCCATCGCGAGCACCTGCCCGGCAGCGAAGACGAGCGCCGCGGACTGCTCGGAAAAACCGTGCTCGTCGACGAGGAACAACACGCCGAATCCGATGACGGCCACCTGCGCGTAGAGGTAGAGCCCGCTCGCAGTCGAGAGCCTCCACAGCTTGCGGTCGCCGATCGTTCTCGCCACGGAGGAGGCTTCGATGCCGTCCGCCGCCTCGCGCCCGCGAAGCACGACTGCGCCCACGACGGCGCCGAGGGTGGCGAGGGTGGCGAGAAACAGGAACGCGGCCTCGGAGCCGCCGGCCGCGGCGACCGGAGGGAGGGAAAGCGCGCCGATCAGTCCTCCGAGCGGTATCGCGGTTTGCCGGACACCGAGCGCCAGGCCTCGCTCGTCCGCGGCGAACCAGTGCATCACCGCGCGTCCGCTCGCCGAGTTCACAGCCCCGCCCGTAGCCCCGACGAGCCCGAGGAAGATCAAGAGGATCTCGTAGCTCGGGGCGTACGCCGCTCCCACCAGGGAGAGGGCCGAGCCGAGGAGGCCCACCGTGAGGACGACGCGCTCGCCGAAGCGGTCGGCGGCGAGGCCCCAGGGGAGGAGTGTGAGCGTCGTTCCGATCCAGGCTGCGGCGAGCAGCACGCCGATCTCGGCGAGCGAGAGGTCGAGCTCCTCGCGTAGCTTCGGAACGAGCACCGGGAGGCCGATCGCAAACGTTGCGGCGCTCGTCACCGCAGCCGTCCCAGCGGCGAGGACGGCCCACCGATAGGGGCGCTTGTCTACAGGCCGAAGGGGTTGATCGGGCGCGAGCCCGTGGAGACGACGACGCTCTTGGTCTCCAGGTAGAGGTCGAGCGTCTCGAGCCCGAGCTCTCGTCCGAAGCCGGATTGCTTGTAGCCGCCGAAGGGGATCCCCGGGAACGCCGTGTACGGCATGTTGATTCCGACAGTCCCGGCCTTGATGCGTGCAGCGATACGGTGGCCGCGCGCCGGGTCGCCAGTCCACACCGTCGCCATGAGCCCGTAGCGGACGTCGTTGGCAAGGCGGATCGCGTCCTTCTCGTCCTCGAACGAGGTGACCGTCACCACGGGACCGAAGATCTCTTCCTGCGCGATCTCGAGGTCGTTCGACGCGGCGACGACAGTTGGCGGATAGAAGGCACCGGCACCCTCGGGAACGGACCCTCCCGCCACGATCTCTGCTCCCTCTCCCGCGCCTCGCTCGACGAACCCGTGCACGCGCTCGCGGTGGCCGGTCGAGATGAGTGAGCCCATCTGCGTCTCGGGATCGAGGGGGTCGCCGACGCGGATCGCACCCGCGAAGTCGCTCAGCTTCGAGACGACCTCGTCGTACAGCGGCTTCTCGACGAGCAGGCGCGAGCGCGCCTCGCAGCTCTGCCCCGCGGCGTAGTAGATCGCCCACGCCGAGCTCGGGATCGCGCTCGCGAGGTCGGAGTCGGCAAAGATCAGATTCGGGCTCTTCCCGCCCAGCTCCAGGGTCACCCGCTTCACGGGATCGGAGGCGAGCCGCATGATCTCGCCCCCGGTCTTCGTCGAGCCGGTGAACGCCACCTTGTCCACCCCGGGATGACGTACCAAGTACGCGCCGGTCGTGGGCCCATCACCGGGTACGACGTTGAGCGCTCCGGCCGGGAAGCCGACCTCCATCGCCAGCTCGGCCAGGCGGATCGCGGTCAGTGGCGTCTGGGGGTCGGGCTTCAAGACGATCGAGCACCCCGCCGCGAGCGCAGGCGCGAGCTTCCACGTCGCCATCATCAGCGGGTAGTTCCAGGGGACGATCTGGCCCACGACGCCCACGGGCTCCTTCAGCGAGTAGAAGAGGAGCGAGCCGCCGATCGGGCTCGCACGGCCGCCGATCGTCGCGATCGCCGAGCCGTAGTAGCGGAAGTTCTCGACCGCCTGGTGAAGCTCGGCCTTGACCGAGGAGATCGCCTTGCCCACGTTGCGCGCCTCGAGCTCGGCGAGCTCCGCACGGTTGGTGAGGATCGTGTCGGCGAGTGCGTGCAGGAGGCGCGCGCGCTCGGTGCCCGGGGTCTTTCCCCAGTCTCCGTCCAGAGCTCCGCGCGCTGCGTCCACGGCACGATCGACGTCGGCCTCGCCCGCCATCGCCGCCCGTGCAAGCGGCTCGCCCGTCGCCGGCTCGGTGAGCTCGCGCACCTCACCCGAGGCGGGCTCGGTCAGCTCTCCGCCGATGAAGAGCCCGTACTCGCGATCGGTCGCGACGGCCATCGGCCGGAATCTACCCGGCCGCACGCGTGACGGGCGGGACTCAAGGGGTGTCGGCGCCGGTCGTGGTCATCCGGCGTGATGGCAGTGACGCGACGGCCACTCTTGAACCGGGAAGAGCGTGGCCTCGCAGCCGAGCGCGCGGGCTAGCGCTCGAAGAGCGCAGCCTGTCCCTGGCCGACGCCGACGCAGAGCGTCGCGAGGCCGTAGCGGCCACCGCGGCGCCCGAGCTCGTGCAGGAGCGAGACGACGAGCCGCGCGCCGCTCATCCCGAGCGGGTGTCCGAGCGCGATCGCGCCGCCGTTCACGTTGACGCGCTCCTCGTCCAGGCCGAGCTCGCGGATTACGGCGAGACTCTGGGAGGCGAAGGCTTCGTTGAGCTCGACGAGATCGAGCTGGGCTGGCTCGATCCCAAGGCGGTCGAGGAGCTTGCGGACTGCGGGGATAGGGCCGATTCCCATCACTCGCGGGTCGACACCGGCGACTGCCGAGCCGACGAAGGCTCCGAGCGGCTCGACGCCGAGCTCCCGCGCCTTCTCCTCGCTGGCGATGACGAGGGCCGCCGCGCCGTCGTTGATTCCCGCCGCGTTCCCGGCCGTGACCGTGCCCTCGCGCCGGAACGCCGGCTTCAGGCCGGCGAGCTTCTCCGCCGAAGTGTCGGGTCGCGGATGCTCGTCAACGGTCACATCTCCGACCGGAACGATCTCGTCCTCGAACCGACCTGCTTCGTGCGCAGCGGCCCAGCGCTCGTGCGACCGAAGCGCGAAGGCATCTTGCTCCTCGCGCGACACACCGAAGCGCCCCGCGACGTTCTCGCCCGTCTCGCCCATCGACTCGAGCGGGAACATCTCCTCGTGTCGTGGATTCGGGAAGCGCCAGCCGAGCGTCGTGTCCCAGACGGTCTGGTGCCCTCGCGGAAACGCCTTCTCGGGCTTTGCCATGACGAGCGGCGCCCGGCTCATCGACTCGACGCCGCCGGCCACGGCGATCTCGGCATCTCCGGCGATTACGGCGTGGGAGGCCGAGACGACGGCAGAGAGCCCCGATGCGCAGAGACGGTTGACCGTCACGCCCGCGACGGAATCGGGCAGTCCCGCGAGCAGAAGCGCCATGCGGGCAACGTTGCGGTTGTCCTCGCCCGCCTGATTCGCGCAGCCGAAGTACACGTCGTCGACAGATGCGGGATCGACGCCGGACCGCTCGACCGCGGCCGCGATGGCCACCGCCGCGAGATCGTCGGGCCGGACATGTGCGAGCGCACCGCCGTAGCGGCCGATCGGCGTCCGTACACCCGAGAGAACGACTGCGCGCACGTCGCCCAGTTTAGGGCGAGGCAAGCCTCGCCCCTACGCGACGAAGTCGACCCGGACGGGCGCGGGGAACGCGCCCAGCGCCTCGCCGCGTCGGAGGAGCTCGGTCACGGCCTTGCGGCCCTCGTCGCCGTAGTCCTGGGTGAGCTCGTTCACGTACATCGAGACAAAGCGGTCGGCCACGGCAGCGTCGATGCCGCGCCCGAACTGGAGCGCGTACTCGAGAGCATCGGCGCGGTGGTCGAGCCCGCACTGGATCGCCTCGCGGAGCACGGCTGACACCTCGCAAAGAACGTCCTGCCCGAGGTCGCGCCGAGCGACGTTCACCCCGAGCGGCAGCGGCAGCCCCGTCTCGAGGAGCCACCACTCGCCGAGGTCGAGAGCCTTGACGAGGCCGTAGTCCTCGAACGTCAGCTGGCCCTCGTGGATCAAGAGACCTGCATCCGCGCGGCCTGACGCGACCTCCTCGGGGATCTCGTCGAACGAGAGCTCGCGGTAGCGGAAGTCGTCGAGGGCGAGTCGGAGCGCCAGGAACGAGGTCGTCATCGCCCCGGGAACAACGATCTCGAGCTCTGCCAACTCGTCTCGCGACAGCTCATCGCGCGCGACCACGATAGGTCCGTAGCCCGATCCGATGCTCGCCCCGTGCGGCAGGAGCGCGTAGTCCTCCTGCACGAATGGGTAGGCGGCAAGCGAAAGCGCGGTCACCTCGAGCCGCGCCGCGCGTGCCCACTGGTTCAGGGTCTGGATGTCGGCGAGAACCTGCTCGAACTCGTGACCCCGGGTGTCGACGAGGTCGGTCGTGAGCGCCCAGAACATGAAGGCGTCGTCGGGATCGGGGCTGTGGCCGACGCGGATGCGCACGAAACGCGGCAGGCTAACACCGTGCTCGTTCCGTTCGATGCAGGAACCGCGATCCTGACGTCGCAGGGGCGCCGCTCGCAAGTGAGCGAGCAGGCTCGACGCGCAGGACAGTACAACTGGTACGGACAAGCGGCGAGCCTGTTCGATCGCGCAGCCGAGCGTCGTCAGCCGGTCGCGGAGGCCCGCTCCGCGGGCCGGGAGCGACCGGCGGCCTGCGGCGTCAGCGGTTGAAGAACCAGCGCTCGAGCAACGGAAGGATCTCCTTGCGGGTGAACGGCCGAGCGCTCGCCGCGGCGCCATCACCCTCGAGCACGACCACGTCATCCTCGAGCGCTTCGTTCGCGCGTTGGAGCGCGTCCCCGAGCTCGTAGCCCTCGAAGATCACGTCCTCGGGTCGGGTCTCGTCCGACTCGCGGAGGTGCGGATTCACCGCACGCCCGACAGCCCAGACGCCGCCTGTCCGGCGCTCGATCCAGAGCACGATCCGCTCAACGGCACCAACGTCGTCGACGCC
>Ga0136633_1002136_pt1 | contig 13863 bp, 12 predicted proteins | sample AntDrymeUQ832206_2_FD_105494 | JGI IMG/M metagenome (GOLD analysis project Ga0136633, IMG submission 105494) | Polar desert sand microbial communities from Dry Valleys, Antarctica - metaG UQ83 (22.06) | ecosystem: Environmental > Terrestrial > Soil > Desert | place: Antarctica: Dry Valley... | reverse complement strand
TGCCCCAATGCCGGCCGAGCTGATAGCCGAAATCCTCGATGGCGTAGCCTTGCAGCGACGGCAGCGTCACCACGACGAGCTGGTCGGAGGCCTTGTCTTCGAGCGATTGAAGTTCCGCTGTCAGCGCCGCCTCGTCCGCCGCGTTCAGGAGATCGGCGTCGTCGACCACGCGGCCGCTAAGCGGAGGGAAGGTCGGCTCGGCACAGGCGGGGCCGAGCCAGAACACCAGCGCCAGGGCAAAACCGACCGTGCCGAAGCGCCTTGCCATCGCGGCCATCCGGCCCTCGCCTCGCCCGCGGCTAGAACTTCACCTCGGGCACCTTGGTCGTCTCTTCCGCCACGGTGAAGTTCTGCATGGGCTCCGCGTCGGGATAGAGCAGCGCGCGCCACCAGCGGCCGGGGATGGTCCTGATCTCGGTGTTGTAATCCTTGATGGCCGTGATGTAGTCGCGGCGCGCGATCGAGATGCGGTTCTCGGTACCCTCAAGCTGCGACTGAAGCGCGAGGAAGTTCTGGTTCGACTTGAGATCGGGGTAGTTCTCCGTGATGACCAGCAAGCGTCCGAGAGCGCCGGAAAGCTGGTTCTGAGCCTCCTGGAATTTCTGGAAGGCTTCCGGATTGGTGAGGATATCGGGAGGAAGGCGCGTTTGCGTCGCCTTGGCGCGGGCTTCGACGACGTCGGTCAGCACCTTGCTCTCCTGCGAGGCATAGCCCTTCACCGTCTCGACGAGATTGGGAATGAGGTCGGCGCGGCGCTGATACTGATTGAGCACCTCGCTCCAAGCGGCCTTGGCCCGTTCCTGTAGAGTCGGGATAGTATTGATGCCACAGCCGGCGAGCAGGACGCTCGCCAACACCACGCAAATTGCGCGAGCGGTAGCGCCCGGCCGCGTGAGCGTCGAAGCCAACATGACATCCTCCTTTGAAAAGGAACAAAACTATCTCGGAGGATCGATGTATTGGCGCCCTTGTCGTGGCGCAAGCTCTTTCAGGCTGAGCGAATACATTCGCGGGCTACTAGCGCTCAGCGTTTCGCGCGCATTAACAGGTTTACGCGCGGCTCCGGCCGTGGCCATCAATTCTGCGCCGTTAAGCGTCCTCGGGCGGGCAAGCTCGATATCCATGCGCTCGAACTCTCGCATGATGCCGAAATTGATGGCCTGATGGATGTCCATATAGGTGTTGTGATCGGGGCTAAGCACCCAATAGACGATCTCAAACACCAAAGCGGACTCTCCGAAGCCGTGAAAATGCGCGCGCTCGAAACGCGTCAGGCCCTGGTCCTCTATGATCGCCTCGATGAGCTGGGGGATGCGCTCGAGCTTATCGATCGGCGTCTCGTAGATCGGCCTCACGGTGAAGAGCACGCGCCGCTCGGCCATGCGCTTGTAGTTGTGGATGCGCGAATTTAGGAGGTCGGAGTTCGCGCACACGATCTGCTCGCCAGACAGGCTCCGCAGCCGCGTGGTCTTGATGCCGATGCGTTCGACCGTACCGCTTTGGTCGCCGAAGACGATGAAGTCGCCGACCTCGAAGGGACGGTCGAGCACGATGGCGAGCGAGGAGAAGAGGTCGCTGAGGACACTCTGCGCAGCGAGTGCCACGGCGATACCGCCGATGCCTAGTCCGGCAACCAACGCGGTGACGTTGATGCCCAGATTCTCGAAAATGAGCAGGAGCGCCAGCGTCCAGACGCCGACACGCACGATAAATCGGATTACCGACAGGGCGTTGCGCATGGGCGCCTTCGCCCGGCGCGGCGCGAGACGCCACTCCAGCGCGGCGGAGACGATGCGATCCGCCCAGAGCGCGATCTGGATGAAAAGTGCCACGACGAAGAGCGAGAAAATGAAATCCTGCGCCGTGGACGGCAGCGACAGCAGGAGCGTCGAGGCGTAGAGCGAGGCGATAACAATGAAGAGCGAGGATGTCTTCTGGACCAGTTCGCGCAGCACGGTGCGCCAGTGGAGGTCCTCGCCGGGGCCGGGCTCGGGCAGGCGATGGAGCAGGAACAGCTTGGCGACGAAGGCCACCACGAGAACAGTAGCGCCGAGAATAACCGCCAAGCCCCATAGCGTCAGGACGTTACCGTAGACTTCGTTCTCCATGAATCGCAGCATCCGCACATCCGTCTTGCTGTTTCGGGCTGCAACTTAGCCATGAGAGCGGCGTTGGCCCCCCCTGGAGCGACCGAAAGGCTGCCCACGAACGCGCAACCTAATTCCTGCCGTCATCGTGTCTTAACGAATGGGTGGGGCGCGAGAGGCCGTCGGAGTCCCAAAGACACAGTGTTGCGCGAAGGGAACAGAGGGAAACTTATTCGACGAGCGCCCCCAAGGCTTTGCAAAAGCACCGGGGGCGATGAGGAACGAAAGGGAGAAACTAACCTCGCGTAGCGGCGCAATTTTCTCCGAGGCGAACCGGAATCTCTGCCAGCAACCGTTCGGCCTTGTGCACGTTAGCTAATCAGAAGGCTCTGCTGGTCAAAATAGCGGGACTCTCTTAGTGTGATTCGGCCGAGTCGCCGGGGGACTCACACCTAAGGATTCTCAAATGGGTTGGACCATTCACGGGGAGCGTGTGTGTTGCGTATAAAGTACCTGACCCCAGAGGCCGCGCGGCGCGCGAAGCGGACGGCTGCCGTATTGACGGCTTCTCTCGGCGTTGCCGCCCTCGTCGCCACGGTCGCTATGTCGCCTGCCGACGCCAAGAAGCGTAAGGCCGACGCCAATTCAATCGCGCAGACGGCGCCGCAGCCCGATAGCGGCGAGCCCATGACGCTTATCGTCTCCCTCCGCGAGCAGAGGGTCGACGTGTACCGGGGCACGACCTTGGTCACCAGCTCGAAGGTGTCCACGGGAATGCGCGGCTACTCGACCAAAGCCGGGGTGTTCACGATTCTTGAAAAGAAGCGTATGCACCATTCCAATCTCTATAGCGGCGCGCCGATGCCGTGGATGCAGCGCGTGACCTGGTCGGGTACGGCGCTGCATGCGGGTGTGGTGCCCGGCTATCCGGCCTCGCATGGCTGCATCCGGCTGCCCTTCTCCTTCGCGCCCCAGCTCTACAAAATCACCGGCGTTGGAGAGCATGTCGTCGTCGCCCAGAACCGGCCCGCGCCGACAATCATCGAGCACGCCAATCTTTTCCAGCCCGTGCCGCCGGAGGCGCCGGCCATGGTGACGAAGCAAGATCCGCAGCGGCAATCGAGCCTTGAGGCCGTCCCCGCGAAACTGGGTCTGCCGGTGATCCTTGCCAAAGCCGACGTTGCGAACCTTGCCACCGACGCGGCGCCAATGGCCCCGGCCGGCGTTGCGGAAAGCGCCAACCATGCCAAGCCCGGCGCCCCGGAGCCCACCGTCCCAGGCTACGCGAACGGCAGCAGCGACGACACCCGTACCCACGCCATCGACCCGTTCGCCGGCACTTCAGGCGCGACTGGCGCCCATGCGCTTGAGTCCACGGACGAGCCCCTCAAGGAGCGTACGGCGGAGCGCCCTGCTCCCGCGGCTGAGCCCGCACTCAGCGACGCGAAAGATCAGGCCTCCAATCAGCCAAATGCGGCGGTTTCCAAGCTCGAGGCCCCTGCAATCCCTGCCAAGACGGACACCGCGAGCGCCCCGGCGCAAACCACCGTTGATGCGGTCGTGACCCCGGTTTCGGTGGGGACGCCCGCGCTGCCCGCGCGCGTCGCCGCGGCGGTCGAGCCTTCCGCGCCCGCGCAGCCTCCGTCCGTCATTGGAGCGAGACTCGATGCCGGCATGAAGTCTGCGGCGACCCAGGCCGCAGAACCCCGCTCGCAGGCGCCCTTGCGCATCCTCGTGACGCGGCGGACCCAGCGCGACCGGGTCATCGGCGTGCAGAATATCCTGGCCGACATGGGCTATATCGAGCGGCAGAGTTTCGACGGCACCATCGGGAAGGCCACGCTTAGCGCCATGAAGGCCTTTCAGAAGGCCAACGGCATGGCCGAGACGGGTACGTTCAACGACGAGTTCGTCAACAAGGTCTACGCCGTCGCCGGGAAGGGTATCCCGCCCGAGGGCCACCTCTTCGTGCGGCAAGACTTCGGCCGCGTCTTCGACACGCCGGTCTCCTTCCGCGACCCCGAGAAGCCGCTCGGCACCCACGTCTATACCGCCATGAAGTTCGCTCCTGGCGACACCCACACGCGGTGGACGGCGGTCAGCCTCCAGGACGACGATGGGACAGAGGCCCTGGATCGCCTTCAGATCCCCGATGACGTACGCCAGAAGATCTCCGAGCGGCTGACGCCTGGATCGTCGCTGATTGTCGCCGATCTCAGCATCAACGCGGCGAGCCTCGCCAAGGGCGCCGATTTCGTGGTTTGGGCCAAGGACATGCCCGCCAAGGTCACCTCGGCAAGCCTCAACTCGGAGCTTGCCCCGCAGCCACGGAAGAACCGGACGCGAGCCGTGCGGCCCAACACCTATCAAAACAATTACGGCAACAATTTCGGCTTCCGCAATCAGCGTGGCTACCGGCGCTGGCCCTAGCGAAGGCTGACGAAATAACGCGAGCGTCAGGAAATCCCTGGCGCTCGTTTGTTATTCTGCCCGCATGGTCCAGACCGTTGCCGGCCAAGAAACGTTGGGAATGGGAGGGCCGGAGTTCCCCTCACCGCCACAATTCGCCCTTAGGATGCGCCTCGCATCTGCCTTCGATGCGGCAACCAATTCGCACGCCTCCCGTTAGGATAAGCATGGCCGATATCGTCATCATCAATCCGCGTTTCGAAGTTTCGTTCTGGGGGATGGAGCATTGCATGGGCCTGCTGGGCAAGCAGGCGAACCTGCCGGTGGCTTGCCTCGCGCTGCTCGCCGCCCTCGTGCCGGACCATCACGACGTGACCCTGATCGACGAAAACGTCGAAGACATCGATTTCGAGCGCTTGGGGCGGGCCGACCTTGTCTGCTTAACAGGCATGAGCATCCAAGGGCGGCGCATGCGCGAGATCCTGGACGAGGTGCGGGCGCGCGGCGTGATGACCGCCGTTGGCGGGCCGATGGCAACCGTCGAGGAAGAGCAGCTGGACGGGCTGACCGACATCATCTTCGTCGGCGAGGCGGACGATACCTGGCCGCAGTTCCTGCGCGACTGGGACCAAGGCTGCCACAAGGCGCGCTATCAGCAGGAGGAAAAAACCGACGTCACGCAGCTGCCGCTGCCGCGTGTCGATCTCCTCAAGGCCGAGCGCTACATGTTCGGTAGTATGCAGATTTCCCGCGGCTGCCCGTTTACCTGCGAGTTCTGCGATATCATCGTGACCTTCGGCCGGAAGCCCCGCCTCAAAACCAGCGCGCAGGTCCTGGCCGAGCTTGAATCATTCCAGCAGGCCGGCTTAAGAATCGTCTTCGTCGTCGACGACAATCTCATCGGCAACAAAAAGGCGATCAAGCCGATCCTGCGCGACATCGTGGCGTGGCAGCAGGAGCGCGCCTATCCGCTCACGCTCTTCACTGAGGCCTCGCTCGATCTCGCCGAGGACGAGGAGCTTATGCAGCTGATGGGGCTCGCCAATTTCCAGAGTGTCTTCATCGGCATCGAGACGCCGAACGAAGACTCGCTGCGCGAGACCAAGAAGCACCAGAATGTTCGCCCGAATGCCGGAACGCTCCTGGAGCGCGTGCATCGGGTCCAAAGTCACGGGATCGACGTGTGGTGCGGCATGATCGTCGGCTTCGACAATGACGATCCCACGATCTTCGACGTGCTGCCGACCTTCCTGAGCGATTCTCGGATCTCCGCGGCCCTGATCGGCATGCTGCATGCGATCCCGACCACGCCGCTTTACGACCGGCTGAAGATCGCGGGGCGGCTGAACGACGACGATGCGAGCGATCGCTACGGCACCAATGTCATTCCGCTCGGAATGTCACGCGAGGAGCTGCGCGACGGTTTCATCGACGTGATGAAGGCCTCCTATACCCCGGACGCGTATTTCGAGCGGCTCGACGCGCTGTTCATTGATCGAGGCTTCAAGTTCACGGTGCACGAGTTGCCGTTTTGGAAGACGCAGAAATTGGCCTGGGCGAAGCGGTCCTTCCTCAATTATGTGAGGTTTGCCGTGGTGGCGTCTCGCGTACTGCGGCAGGTGGAGGACAACCAGCTGAAGGCGCGGTACAAACAGCAGCTCTGGCGCGTACTCAAGGAGCGAGCGGGCGAGCCGCATATCCTCTTCGTCTATGTGCTCAAGGTGGCGATGCATTACCACTACGACGCGCTTGTCCGCGATATGGCGAAGGTGGATGCCGTCACAGGCGCGATGCCGATGGCCGGGCGATCCTTCTCGCGGGTGAAACGGCGGGAAGAGGCGCCGCAGGCGCTTGCAAGCTAGTCCCAGCGACAGCATTTCGGTGCAACGACGCGAGGCGCGCGGCCGCAGACCCATCGGATGATGGCTCTGAAGCTTGCGATTCTCATGTAAGGAAATTTGGAGCGGGCGATGGGATTCGAACCCACGACCCCAACCTTGGCAAGGTTGTGCTCTACCCCTGAGCTACACCCGCACTCCAACCGATCGTTCGGGGACTAACGATCTAGTTGATCACTCGCTCATTGTCTAGCGCCGTTCGGACGCCGCTAAACTTGGCGCGGCGCGATGGGTCCGCTAGACGTTTGGCCATGCTTGCCGACCGACCGACCTCCGCACACCGCGACCCAACGCCCCTCTTGGCGGGGTCCATGCTAGGCGCTAGGGTCCGCCTCAGGCCACGACGATGAGTATCGATACCCCCATCTTGAGTGAAGGCGGCGCCGGCGGAGCGGGCGGCGACCTTGTCAAAGACACCACCACGCAGGGCTTCATGCGGGACGTCATCGAGGCGTCGCAGGCAGTCCCGGTGCTCGTCGATTTCTGGGCGCCGTGGTGCGGTCCCTGCCGCCAGCTCACGCCCGTGCTGGAGCGGCTGGTCCGCGCCGCCAAGGGCGCCGTCAAGCTCGTGAAGCTCAATATCGACGAGCACCCGCAGATCCCATCGCAAATGGGCGTGCAGTCGATCCCCGCCGTGTTCGCGTTTCAGGATGGCCGGCCCGTCGACGGCTTCATGGGCGCGCTGCCGGAATCGCAAGTCAAATCCTTCATCGCGCGGCTAACGGGCGACGTATCGGCCGATCTTGCCGCCGTGCTCGAGGCTGCCGAGGAGGCCTTGGCGGCAGGCGACGTCAACGCCGCAGCGCAAACATTCGGCGAGGTCCTGCAAAAGGATGCCGAGAACGCGCAGGCAGCGGCGGGGCTCGCCAAATGCTACATCAAGACCGGCGATCTGGTCCGCGCCGAGCAGACCCTCGCCCTCGTCCCGCCTGCCAAGGCGGACAGCGCCCCTGTCGCAAGCGCCCGCGCCATGCTCGAGCTCGCGCGCAAGGCCCCGAACGAAGGCGAGGTGGATGCCCTGCGGGCAAAGCTCGCGGCGGATCCGCAAGACCATCAGGCGCGCTTCGATCTCGCGCTCGCTCTCAATGCAAAGGGCGACCGCGAAGGTGCCCTGGAAGAGCTGCTCTCGATCATCCGCAAAAATCGCGGCTGGAACGACGACGCGGCGCGCAAGCAGCTGCTACAGCTGTTCGAGGCCTGGGGGACGAGCGACCAGACGGCCGCGCTCGGACGGCAAAAACTGTCGTCGATCCTGTTTGCGTGAGCTTAGGAGCGGGCCTTGGGCGTGACCGAACAATATCGAAGCGCCGCCGACCTGCCCCAAGTTCTGCCGATCTTCCCGTTGCGCGGCGCGATCCTGTTGCCGCGCGTGCCTCTGATGCTCAACGTCTTCGAGCCGCGCTATCTTGCGCTGGTGGATTTTGCCCTCGCCGGCGACCGGCTGATCGGCGTGGTGCAGCCAAGCACGGAGACCGGGTCCGGTGAATCCCCCGAGGGCAAGAGTTTCGAGTTGCGGCGGGTCGGCTGTGTCGGGCGCATCTCGGCCTTCAGCGAGAACGACGACGGCCGTGTGGTGATCTCCCTTGCCGGCATCGCGCGCTTCGACGTTACGGGAGAGGCCGGCTCCGATCATCCGTTCCGCCTCTGTCAGGTCAGCTACGCGCCATACGCCGCCGACTTTCTGTGCGGGCATGGCGAAGAGGACGTGGATCGGCCGCTCCTCATCGAAACGCTCCGAAGCTATCTGACGGCGAACAGCCTGAACGCGGATTGGGATCGCATCAACGGCGCGAGCAACGAGCGCCTCGTCAACATGCTGTCGATCCTTAGCCCGTACGGACCGGAAGAGAAGCAAGCGCTTCTTGAGGCTCCGGATCTGAAGTCGCGCGCCGAGGCGCTCGTCGCGCTCGCCGAGATGGAACTTGCAACGCGAGACGACGGCTCTGGAACGTCGCTGCAGTGATGGGCGCTGAAGGAGACAGGCCGATGGCGGACGAGAGCAAGACAAGCGGCGACCGGCGGCTCGATCCGAAGTTGCTCGAGATCCTGGTATGTCCGCTCACGAAGACGCCGCTCGACTACGACCGGGAGCGGCAAGAGCTGATCAGCCGCGCGGCCGGCCTCGCCTATCCCATCCGCGACGGCATTCCCATCATGCTGCCGGAAGAAGCGCGGAAGCTCGACGGAAGCTAAAGGCTCCGGTCTAAATCAACTCGCCCTTTAAGAGCCGCGGCACCTCGCCGGCGGTGCCCGACGCCTCGCGCACGAAGAAGAGCTTCAAGGCAGGCGTCCGCTCGACGATGCCGAGGCCGAGATCGCGTATCGCGCGGAGCGGCGTGCTGTCGTTGGAGAAGAGGCGGTTTATGCCGTCCATCACGGCGGCGGAGAAGGCGCTGTCGAAACGGCGCCAGCGCTCGTATCGCTCAAGCTCGGTATGGGCACCGATATCGAGTCCGAGCCTTGCGGCCTCGACGACGGTCTCGCTGAGGGCGGCCACATCGCGCAGGCCGATATTGAGGCCCTGACCTGCCAGCGGATGGACCACATGGGCAGCGTCGCCGATCAAGGCAAAGCGATCTGCGATGAAGCTGCGCGCAAGCTGCATGTCGAGCGGGAAAAACTGGCGCGGGCCGGCGACGGCGATGTCGCCGAGACGATGCCCGAATCGAGTCGTGAGCTCGGCGAGAAAATTCTCGTCGCTGCCCCGCATGATGGCGTCCCCGCGCGTCTTGTCCTCGGTCCAGACGATGGAGGTGCGGTTGCCGCTCAGCGGGAGCATGGCAAACGGTCCGGCGGGCAGGAAATGCTGAACCGCGCGGCCTTGATGCGGCTTGCTGTGCGCGACCGTCGTAACGATGCCGATTTGCGGATAGGACCAGCCGACGCATTTGATGCCGGCGCGTTCGCGCAAGCGTGAGCGCTTGCCGTCAGCGGCAATAAGCAGGCGTCCTTCGATGACCGCGCCGCTGCCGAGGGTGACCGCAACGCTATAGGGACCCGATTGGAAATCGGCGACGGTCTCCGGCGCCAGCTGCGTGATGGCCGGCGCCGCAGCGATGGCGGCGGCGAGGGCGCTGTGAAGCCCCGCGTTTTCGACGATATAGGCGCCGGGTTGGCCGGGGCTCGGCTGATCGTCGAAACCGAGATAGTGCGAACGAAACGACGCGCCAAGCTCACTATCGGTGATGTCGATGCTGGTGATGGGCTGGGCGTCGCGTGCAACCGCATCCCATACGCCCAGAACGGACAAGAGGCTCTTGCTTGCGGCCGATAGCGCCGAGGCGCGGGCGTCAGGCTTAATTCCTGCCGGTCCCTCGGCATCGATGAGAGCGATGCGGAAGCCTTCCGGCGCTGCCTTCGCAAGGGCGAGGGCGAGGGTGCGCCCGACAAAACCGCCGCCGGCAATAGTCACGTCGTAAGGCGCGCCGGATCCTTGCATCGCATTCCTATAGGCGACCTTCGCGGGGGTTTCCAATCGGGGGAGCCGCAAGATGCGACGCAGCCTCGCGTTTCACTCAAGCGACGAAACTGATAAAGGGCGGCGGATAGAAGGTGCCGCAAGCGAGGTCCATGCATGAGCCAAGCCCTCGACCAACTGCTCGCCATTCTCGATCTGGAGCCGCTGGAGCGCAATCTCTTCCGCGGCTTGAGCCCGCAGGTCGGCTGGCAGCGCGTTTTCGGCGGCCAGGTGATCGGCCAAGCCCTCGTCGCCGCCTGCCGCACCGTCGAGGATCGCATCGCCCATTCGCTACATGCCTATTTTTTACGCGCCGGCGATCCCGCGGTGCCGATCATCTATGAGGTCGACCGCATTCGCGACGGCAAGAGCTTTTCCACCCGCCGCGTGGTGGCGATTCAGCATGGCCAAGCCATCTTCTCCATGGCGGCGTCGTTTCACCGCCATGAGGAGGGGCTGAGCCACCAGATCAGAATGCCGGACGTGCCGCCTCCGGAAGCTTTGCCGAGTGAGGCGGAGCTGAAAGAGCAGCTGATAGACCGTGTGCCACCCGCGGTGCGGGCTTATTGGGAGCGGGAGAGACCGATCGAGATTCGGCCCGTAGACCTGACGCGCTATCTCTCGCCGCAGGAGCGCGCGCCCTCTCAGCAAGTTTGGATCAAAGCCACGGGGGATCTCGGGGACGACATGGTTCTGCACCAATCCGTGCTGGCCTATGCCTCGGATTTCACGCTGCTCGATACGGCGCTGATCGCGCATGGGCGCTTCATTTTCGACGCCGGGCTCATGCTCGCGAGCCTCGACCACGCCATCTGGTTTCACCGGCCCTTCAGAGTCGACGACTGGCTGCTTTACGCGCAAGACAGCCCAAGCTCGGCCGCCGGACGGGCCTTTTGCCGCGGAACATTGTTCTCCCGCGACGGAAAATTGGTGGCGTCCGCCGCGCAGGAAGGCCTCGTCCGCCAGAGAGACGGCCGCTAGAGCCTATAAAGTAGGCAATTAGCCGTAATTGCTTATTCTATGGGCGTGAGCTTCCAGCAGGCCCCGGCCCTCGCGCACGCGCCCTCAGGTATTAAGTTCATTAAAAGCAACGGTTTGCTGCGCTGCCGCAGAGTTGGCACGAGGCTTGACTCTGCATGCAGGTTGGCAGGGCTGGGACCATGAGCGCCAAGAACCCGGCGGCCGCAAACATGGAGGGGTTAGAGAGATGAAGCTGGTGATGGCGATCATCAAGCCATTCAAGCTCGATGAGGTCCGCCAGGCCCTCACTGAGCTCGGCTTGCAAGGCATGACCGTGACCGAAGTGAAAGGCTACGGGAGGCAAAAGGGACATACGGAAATCTATCGGGGCGCAGAATACGCCGTGAACTTCCTGCCGAAGATCAAGATCGAAGTGGTCATTCCGACTGCCTCTGTCGACAAGGCGGTCGATGCCATCGTTGCCGCTGCCAAGACCGGGCAGATCGGTGACGGCAAGATCTTCGTCGTTCCCGTCGAGCAGACGGTGCGAATTCGCACCGGCGAAACCGACGAATCCGCGCTCTAGAGGGGGAGGTAGAAGAATGGTGACCCTTGCCAAATATTTTCTGATCGCAGCGGCGGCGTTCGCTGTGCTGCTCTTGCATTACGTCGATCCTGCACTCGCGCAGGAGGCGGAGGCTGCAGCAGAGGCTGCGGCTGCGGCTCCCGCTCCGACGCTCGACACCGGCGATACGGCGTGGATGCTCACAGCCACGGCCATCGTCTTGATGATGACGATTCCCGGGCTCGCTCTTTTCTATGGCGGCCTGGTACGCAAGAAGAACATTCTATCGCTGGTGATGCAGTGTTTTGCGATCACCTGTCTTATCACCATTGTCTGGATGGTCGCGGGCTACTCTCTCGCATTCACCGATGGCGGTTCGCTCAATTCCTACATTGGAGGCTTCTCCAAAGTTCTGTTGAATGGGGTTGGGAAAGACAGTCTCACGCTCACGATTCCTGAGTCGGTGTTCTTCACCTTCCAGCTGACCTTCGCCATCATCACTCCGGCCCTGATCGTCGGCGCCTTCGCCGACCGCATGAAGTTCTCGGCGCTCGTGCTCTTCATGGTGCTGTGGTCTCTCATCGTCTATGCCCCGATCACGCATTGGGTCTGGGGCGGCGGGTTCCTGGCGGGCGCCGGCGTGCTCGACTTCGCGGGCGGCACGGTGGTGCACATCAATGCCGGTATCGCGGGCCTGGTCTGCTCGATCTATCTCGGCAAACGTTACGGCTACGGCACCGAAAACATGGCGCCTAGCAACCTCGTCTACAGCGTCGTCGGCGCCTCGTTACTGTGGGTCGGCTGGTTCGGCTTTAATGCCGGCTCCGCCGTGGCTGCAAACGCGTCGGCCGGCATGGCCATGGCCGTGACACAGATCGCCACGGCTGCGGCAGCGCTCGCGTGGATGTTCATCGAGTGGCTCGTGCACAAGAAGCCGAGCGTTCTCGGGATCATTTCGGGAGCGGTCGCCGGTCTCGTCGCCATCACGCCGGCATCGGGCTTCGTGGGTCCGACCGGTGCGCTTTGGATCGGCATCGCGGCCGGCCTTGGATGCTTCTTCGCCTCGACGACGGTGAAGCGCGTCTTTGGCTACGACGACTCGCTCGACGTCTTCGGCATCCATGCCGTGGGCGGCATTATCGGTGCCCTTCTCACGGGCGTCTTCGCCGTGGAAGCCATCGGTGGAAAGCCGGGCCTGCTGGAAGGCAATCCGGGCCAGGTGCTCACACAGGGTTACGGCATTCTCGCCACCATCATCTGGTGCGCGATCGCCACCTTCGCGATCCTCATCGTCGTGAACATCATCACGGGCGTGAGGGTGAGCCAGGCCACCGAGGTCGAAGGGCTGGACATCAACCTGCATGGGGAGGTGGTTCCCTAAGCATTGCGCGCAACCAACTGAGGGAAAAAACGTTACGCGACACGAGCTGAAGTCTACACCCTCCAGACTTTTGCTCACTTCAGCCCCGGCCTCTCGCCGGGGCTTCCTTTTATGGCCCGGCGCGAACGGCCCATTGCCGCCGCGGAACGCATCCCGTAACAGGGAAACGTGCCCTCCGACCTCACCAGCCTCGATGCCCTGGTCGCCTCGCCATTCGGCCGCCTCGCGCGGCTGCTGGAGGGTTTCGCGCCCGGCGCCGCGCCGATCGACCTGTCGCTTGGAGAGCCGCGCGCACCGCTCCCAGACTTCGTGACGCCGATCCTTGCGTCTCATGCCGGGGAGTTCAGCCGCTACCCGCCGATCAAGGGACTCCCGGAATTGCGGGGAGCGATCGCGGCCTGGATGGGGCGGCGCTACCCGAATCTAGAAAGCAGGATCGATCCCGAGACGCAGGTGCTGCCCCTTAATGGCTCACGGGAGGGTCTGTTTTCAGCCATTTTTCCTGCGCTGGCGCGGAAGACCGTCCCGGGGCGCCCCGCCGTTCTCATCCCCAATCCGTTCTACCAGGCCTACGCCGCGGCAACGGCGGCCTCAGGCGCGGAGCCTGTGTTTCTGCCGAGCGGCGCGGATACAGGCTTTCTTCCGGATCTCGATACCATCGACACGGCGCTACTTGATCGCAGCATCGCCTTTTACCTCTGCTCGCCTTCCAACCCGCAAGGCGCGGTTGCCGATGCAGACTATCTCACGCGCGCCATCGCGCTGGCGCGGCGGCACGATTTCCTCCTGTTCGCCGACGAGTGTTATTCGGAGATCTATACCGACGTCGCGCCGCCTGGGCCTTGCAGACGGCCATGAGCGCCAGCGGCAGCCTCGCCAATGTCGTGTCCTTCCAGTCGCTCTCCAAGCGATCCGGCCTTCCCGGCCTCCGATCGGGATTCGTTGCCGGGGATGCTTCCTTCATGGCGCCTTTCCTGCGCTTCCGGAATGTCGCCTGTCCCCAAGTGCCGCTGCCGATCCAGCATGTTTCCGTCGCGGCGTGGGGAGATGAGGTCCATGTGGAAGCGGGACGCACCCTTTACCGGCGGAATTTCGAGCTGGCCGAC
>Ga0136633_1002134_pt1 | contig 13867 bp, 12 predicted proteins | sample AntDrymeUQ832206_2_FD_105494 | JGI IMG/M metagenome (GOLD analysis project Ga0136633, IMG submission 105494) | Polar desert sand microbial communities from Dry Valleys, Antarctica - metaG UQ83 (22.06) | ecosystem: Environmental > Terrestrial > Soil > Desert | place: Antarctica: Dry Valley... | reverse complement strand
GGCTCGGGGGAGACGTTGCCGGAGCGGATGCCGCCGCTGCACGTGCTCGTCATGGCGAATGCGCTCGCAGGGACACCCGACGTCTCCGTCGGCTGAGCGTGCGCGACAACATGTGTGGATTGCGGCGCTCATCGCGCTACGATCTTGGGCCCGGATCGCGCCATCTCGCGGACTTCTTTCACATGACGCACCGCCGCCGCCTGTCGCGATCGTCGCGACCTCACGATCTCCCTGCATGTGCAGTGTTTTGGTGTGATGGGAGACGAATTGACGACGACGGGTCGAGCGCCGGATCCGGCGCATGGCTGCCCGTCGCTGTCGTCGATGGTCGCGGTGACGACGTGGTTTTCTGCCCAGCCTCGATAACCTGCACGCAGTGACTGGCGATTCGTCAGCCGAGACGACGGCCGAGCATGATGGCCAGACGGCGACCCACACTCCGGAGGAGAGCAGCCCCGCGTCCGCGGAGGCTGCCGCGATCGCTGAGGTCGTGACGGCTTCGACGGCCGCCGATGCTGAGTCGAATGGTGGCAATGCCGCGAGCGCCGACGCGTCGAGTGCCTCCGATGCCGCGGTCGCTCCGCCCGCAGACGCTGGGCAGGTCGCCGGCGCCGCTGTGGCGGCGCCCGAGCCCGAAGCGCTGCCCGCTGAGTCGCCTGCCGCTGCGTCGCCTGCTGCTGCGTCGCCTGCTGCTGCGTCGCCTGCTGCTGCGTCGCCTCCTGCGGAGGCTTCCGCTGCTGAGTCGCCGGCCGCTGAGGTCGCCGATGTCGACACTCCTGCTGTTGAGGCGCCTGTCGCGGAGACCGTTGCCGATGCGCCGGCCGCGGCCGGCGTGGTTGACATGCCCACCTCTGACGCTCCCGCCGCGGAGGCTCCTGCTGCGGACTCCGCCGCCGACCGGCCCGCTGCCGGCGGGGATGGGGCCGAGGCCGCGGCGAGCACCAAGGCGGAGACTCCCGCCGACTCGCGCGACGCTTCCGCTCCGCCCGTCGCGTCGATCGCGCCGGACACCGAGAAGCCCGCGGTCGGACCGAAGATTCTCGGGATCGCCGAGCCGGTCAAGCCGCTGCCGGCCGTGAAATCGCCCGCGCCCGCGCCCGCGCCCGCGCGCAAACGCCGCCGCCGCCCGTCGGCCGCTGAGCGTCATCGCCGCGCCTTCTTCTCCGCTTTGACCGACCTGCGACGCGGCGCTCCGACCGCGACGACTGTCTCCGCTCCGGCGGACGACGATGCCGTAGCCGACGCACCCACAGCCGAGACAGCGCCGCACGCCGAGGCAGGACCGGCCGCCGAGGCAGCATCGGCCGCTCAGGCAGCGCCGGCCGCTCAGGCAGCGCCGGCCGCTCAGGCAGCGCCGGACGCTCAGGCAACGCCGGACGTCGAGGCCGTCGAGGCGGCTCCGGTCGAGTCGGCGACAACCGAGCCGCAGGCCGAGGGCGAGCAGGCCGCCGCGCCGGTTGACCGCTCGCCGTCGACACCCGCCCGCGTGACCGCCGCGATCGAGCGTGTCGGTGGGGCGGAGATGATCAAAGAGGCGCTGAAGCCCAAGCAGGACGAGAAGGGCCAGCCGCTGAAGTGGGCCGCCGTCTGCGCGCAGGCCGCCGAGGGTCTGAAGCCCGGCGATCCCGTCTTCAATGCCTGGGTCCGGCTCGCCGCCACGCCCGTGCGCGACGTCAAGTCCCAGCTTCCCCGCCCGCCTGAGCAGGAGCGCGGCGGAGGGCGTCCCGGTGAGGCCGGAGGACGCCGTCCCGGCGGCGCGCGTCCCGGCGGTGACCGTGGCGGACGTCCGCGTCGCGACGACCGCCCCAGTCGTCAGGAGTTCGCTTCGCACGCGCAGGACGGCACGCTGCGCAAGAGCATCCGCATCGTCACCGGTCACGACGAGGACCAGGAGCGTCGTGAGCGCGAGCGCATGCGCAAGGAGCAGCGCGAGGCCAAGCGCCGCGCAGAGCGCGAGCGCCTCGCTCGCCTCGGCTACTAGCAGCACCCACGATCGCCTCCATCGGTAGCAGCACTTGCCGCCCGCTCGGCGGATAGCCTTGACCGGACGATTCCGGGCCGTCGTCGCAACCTCGAGATCAAGGCGCACGATCCCGATCCGGCCGCGACGCTGAGCGCCGCACTGGAGGTCGGCGCCGACGACGAGGGCCGGCTGCAGCAGCGCGACACGTACTTCCACGCCGTCCAAGGACGACTGAAGCTGCGTGAGGCTCCGCCTGAGCCTGCCGAGCTGATCTCCTACGCGCGCGCAGCTCGCAGGACCGAAGGTCAGCCTGTACCGGGTCGTGCCGGTCGCCGATCACCTCGCGATGATCGACGCGCTGACCGACTCGCTCGGCATACGCGTCATCGTCGAGAAGTCGCGCCGGCTGCTGCGCTGGCGCAACGTGCGCATCCACCTCGACCGCGTCGAGGGCTTGGGCGACTTCGTCGAGCTCGAGGCGATCGCAGCGTCACCGGGCGGGCTGGATGTCGAGCGCGAGCGCATGGAGAAGCTGCGGGCCGCGCTCGGCATCGCCGACGAGCAGCTCGTCGCTCACGGCTACGCCGACCTCCTGGCGCGCCGTCGCGCGCCGGGCAGGCGCATGCCCGTGTGAGACGGCCCCACGGCCGGACACGCACCGTCGCGGTGCCCCCGCGCGCCTGACGACGAAGCCGCAGGTCCGCGCGGCTCCGCGGCCGACGTGCCGCGGCGACGACGATGCCGAAGACCCCCGCGGGAACGCCACTGATCGCGGATCCGGCCGTGTCCGTACCTCACTGCGGCGCGTCAGGACGCGCCGTGAGCGCCAAAGCGCCCGGCTGCGTAAGTTACTCACGGTTCGTAAGTCGAGTTGGGTATCGTTGTGCGTGCAACGAAAAGGAGCCACGCAATGTCCAAGATTCTGCTCGTCCCACTGGATGACATGGTCGTCTTCCCAACGATGGACCTGAACCTCCCGGTGGACGTCTCGGGCGAGCAGCGTGTGCTGCTCGTGCCACGACACAACGGGGAGTACGCGAAGGTCGGCACCGTCGCAGACGTCGTCGACTCGATCCGCCTGCCCGGCGGTGGCAAGGGCGTGCAGCTCGAGAGCCTGCATCGCGGGGCGATCGTCGGCGCGGCCGAGGCCAGCGTCGCCGGCCTGCGCGCGGACGTCGAGGAGCACCCCGACGCCAAGCCCGTCGACGGGCGCACGCGGGAGCTCGAGCGCGAGTACCGCGCGGTCGTCGAGGAGATCCTCGTCGAGCGCAACGCCGACGAGCGCGTCGGCGCGTTCCTGCGCTCGGTCGTCACCCCGGGTGCGCTGGCCGACACGGCCGGCTACAGCCCCGACCTGTCGATCGAGCAGAAGATCCAGCTGCTGGAGACGCTCGACGTGACCGAGCGCCTGGCGCTCGCCCTGGAGTTCCAGCGCGAGCGGCTGACGGAGCTGCAGGTGCGCCGTCGCATCCGCGACGATGTCGAGAGCGGCGCCCAGAAGCAGCAGCGCGAGTACTTCCTGCGCCAGCAGCTCGAGTCGATCAAGCGCGAGCTCGGCGAGGACGAGGACTCGGTCACCGACGAGTACCGCACGAAGATCGCCGAGGCCGGCATGCCGGACCCCGTACGCGAGCAGGCCGAGCGCGAGCTCAGCCGTCTCGAGCGCACCGGCGAGCAGAGCGGCGAGGCGTCGATGATCCGGACGTACCTCGACTGGCTCGTCTCCGTGCCGTGGAGCAGGAGCTCCGACGAGCTGCTCGACCCGGTTCTCGCCCTCGAGGTGCTGGACGCAGACCACGCCGGCCTCGAGGACGTCAAGGACCGCATCACGGAGTACATCGCGGTCAGGAAGCTGCGCCAAGAGCGTGGCGTGGGTGACGTCGACCGAAGCTCCGAGCTCGCGAGGACCGTAGGGCGAAAGTCTGATGCCGGGGCGATCCTGACCCTGATCGGGCCTCCGGGCACCGGCAAGACCTCGATCGGCGAGTCGATCGCGCGTGCGACCGGACGCGAGTTCGTGCGCATGTCGCTCGGCGGCGTCCGCGACGAGGCCGAGATCCGCGGCCACCGCCGCACGTACATCGGCGCGCTGCCGGGACGGCTCGTCCGTGCCCTGCGCGACGCCGGGACGATGAACCCGGTGATCATGCTCGACGAGGTCGACAAGGTCGGCGCGGACTGGCGCGGAGATCCCTCCGCGGCGCTGCTCGAGGTTTTGGACCCCGCGCAGAACCACGCCTTCCGCGACCACTACCTCGACATCGAGATCGACCTGTCGCAGGTCATGTTCATCGCCACGGCCAACCAGGCCGAGACGATCCCGGGCGCGCTGCTGGACCGCATGGAGGTCATCCGCTTCGACGGCTACACGGTGGCCGAGAAGACGGCGATCGCCCGCGACTACCTGTGGCCGCGCCAGCGCGAGCGCAACGGGCTGCGCGAGGACGAGGTGGCGGTCGACGACGACACGCTGAAGCTCGTCGTCAGCGAGTACACCCGCGAGGCGGGCGTGCGCCAGCTCGAGCGCGAGCTCGGGACGCTGCTGCGCAAGGTCGCGACGAAGATCGCGTCGAACACGGTGATCACGCCGGTGACGGTCGGCCTCGACGTCGTGCGTGACGCGCTCGGTCGCCAGAAGGTGTTCCAGGAGGCGGCGGCGCGCACGGCGGTGCCGGGCGTGGCGACCGGCCTCGCGGTGACCGGCGTCGGCGGCGACGTGCTGTTCGTCGAGGCCAACACGATGAAGGGCAAAGGCGGTCTCACGCTGACCGGCCAGCTCGGCGACGTCATGAAGGAGTCCGCGCGGATCGCGCTGACGTACGTGCGCGCCCACGCGGCGGAGCTCGGCATCGACGAAGAGGCCTTCGACGAGCGGGAGTTCCACGTCCACGTTCCGGCGGGCGCGATCCCGAAGGACGGCCCGAGCGCCGGGGTCACGATGACGACCGCGCTGACGTCGCTGCTCACCGGTCGCCCCGTGCGCCACACGGTCGGCATGACCGGCGAGGTGACGCTGCAGGGTCGCGTGCTGCCGATCGGCGGGCTGAAGCAGAAGGTGCTCGCGGCCCACGCAGCCGGGTTGACGGACGTGATCCTGCCCGAGCGCAACCGCGCCGACCTCGACGACGTGCCCCAGGACGTGCGCGACGTCATGACGTTCCACCCGGTGATGACGATCGCCGAAGCGCTCGAGGTCTCGCTCGAGCCCGCTCGCGCCGAGTCGCTGAGCGCACCCTAGCTCCCCCCACAAAAGGCGGGCGGAGGCTCCCCCGGCCTCCGCCCGCCGCTCGTCCTCGAGCGGCGTCGACGGCGGCCGCCGCTCGCGCCTGCGCCAGTCGGCGGGGCGACGATCAGCGTGATCGAAAGAAGCGGCGGGTCGAGCGCGGGGCGCGGGGCGGTGGCATCGGTCCACCGCCCCACGGCCCTCGCGGTCTACGGTCGCGTTGGGCTATCGGGAGCGCGATCCGCGGTTCCCTGCTCTCGCTCCGGCATGTTGCCCGGGGCTTGGCGGGTCGGTTGAATGGGGGAGGGGTACCCAACCGACTGGGGGGAACCTGATCGGCATTCTGGACCGCGTAGATCAACGTTCGCTAAGTCGGGGATGAAAGTTGCGTCAAGGTTCGGCCCGACGAGCGGTGCTATTTGCGCCGGCTGAGCGTGGCGCGGTACGCCCACCAGATCAGCAACCCCTGCAGCGGCAGCCGCGCCCACAGCAGTGCAGGCGAGATCGAGCGGAACTGGTCGCTGTTGATCGCCATGTTGGCGTTCGCCGGGAAGACCGCGATCAGCAGAGCGATCAGCCCCACGCCCGCCGCGCGCCGCGTCTGCGAGAACGCGACGCCGACACCGCCCGCGATCTCGGCGGCGCCGCTGATGAGGACGAGCTCGCGGTGCGCGGGCAGGTAGCCCGGCATGATCTGCTCGTAGCTCTCCGGGCGCAGGAAGTGCAACAGGCCGGCCGCGATGAAGACGACGCTCAGCAGGCGCTGAGGCCACGTCACCGGGCCGGCCGCCCCTCGAACGGGGTCCTGGGCTGCTGCTCGACGGGCATGCCGTCATCTTCGCGCAAAAATGGCCCCACCGGAGGCGTCGTGCGCCGTATGCTGGCGCGCGCAGAGCCCCGCAACCTCCTTCACTCCGGGGACCGATGACCGATGACCGACGCCGAACACGCCGAGCCACGCAAGTGGATCGCGCTCGCGCTGCTCGCCAGCACGCAGTTCGTGATCATCCTCGACGCGGCGATCGTCAACGTCGCGATCCCGTCGATCGGACGAGACCTGGACTTCTCTCCGGAGAACCTCGCCTGGATCCCGAACGCCTACGCGTTGACGTTCGGTGGCTTCCTGCTGCTCGGCGGGCGGATGGCGGACCTGCTCGGCCGGCGCAGGCTGTTCATGGCCGGACTGGCGGTGTTCGTCGTCGCGTCGCTGCTCGGCGGGCTGTCGCAGAGTGAGCCCCAGCTGATCGCCGCGCGGGCGCTGCAGGGTCTCGGCGCCGCGCTGCTCGCTCCGTCGGCGCTGTCGATGGTCACGACGATCTTCGCGGAGGGCGCGGAGCGCAACAAAGCGCTCGGCGTGTGGGGCGCCGTGTCGGGCTCCGGCGGTGCCGCCGGCGTGCTGCTCGGCGGCGTCCTGACGGAGTACGCGGGCTGGGAATGGGTGCTGTGGGTCAACGTGCCGATCGGCATCGTCATCGCGCTCCTGGCCCCGCGGCTGCTCGACGAGAGCAGGGCTGAGCATGAGTCGCGGCACTTCGACGCGCTCGGCGCGGTCGTCGTGACGGCGGGCCTGTCGCTGCTGGTGTTCGCGCTCGTCGACACGGTACGCCAGGGCTGGGGGTCGGCGCAGACGCTGAGCCTGCTCGCGATCTCGGTCGCGCTGATCCTCGTGTTCGTCGTCATCGAGCGAAGGTCGGTGGCGCCGCTCGTCCCGTTTCGGATCTTCCGTCTGCGCACCCTGACGGGCGCCAACGTCATCAGCGTGCTGATCGGCGCGGCGCTGTTCTCGATGTTCTTCTTTCTGTCGCGGTACATGCAGGAGGTGCTGCAGTACAGCCCGCTGAAGACCGGGCTGTCCTACCTGCCGCTGGCGCTCGTCATCATCGCCTCGGCCGGCGGGGCGTCGGTGCTCGTGACGAAGCTCGGCTTCAAGCCGGTGCTGATCGCCGGGATGGTGCTCATCGCGATCGGACTGCTGTGGTTCGCACAGCTGCCCGTCGACGGCGACTACGTTTCGCAGATCCTCCCGCCGATGATCATCGCGGCGGCGGGACTCGGCTTCGCGTTCGTGCCGGTGACGATTGCCGCCGTCAGCGGTGTCAGCCACGACGACTCCGGGCTGGCGTCGGGGCTCATCAACACCTCACAGCAGATCGGCGGCGCCCTCGGACTCGCCGTGCTTGCGACGATTGCCAGCAGCACGACGCAGGGTCTCACGGAGGACGCCACGACCGCCGGCGGCGAGCAGGCGGCGCAGGCAGCGCTCCCGAGCGCCTTGACCGACGGCTTCCAGGACGCGTTCCTCGCCGGCGCGGGCTTCGCGATCCTCGGGATCGTCCTCGCACTCGTGCTGATCCGCAGCGCGGACTCCAAGGCGCTGGTCGGCGTCAATCCGGCCGAGCTGCCGATGGCGTAGGCGTGCGGTCGCCGACGCAGGTGTCGTAGGCTCGTTCCCGCATGCGCGCACTGGTCACCGGAGGAGCCGGCTTCATCGGCTCGCACGTCGTCGATGCGCTGCTGGCCCGCGGCGACGAGGTGACGGTCCTCGACGACCTCTCCAGCGGCCACGAGCGCAACCTCGCCAGCGCGCTGGACGCCGGCGCGGCGCTCGTGCGCGGAGACGTCCGCGACGCCGGCTCGCTCGCGCTGCTCGTCGCGCACGTCAAGCCCGACGCGATCTTCCATCTCGCCGCCCAGGTCGACGTGCGCCGCTCGCTCGCCGATCCGGCCCACGACGCGCGCACCAACGTCGAGGGCACGATCAACGTCCTCGAGGCCGCGCGCGGCGCGGGTGGCACGGCGCGCGTCGTGTTCTCGTCGACCGGGGGCGCGATCTACGGCGAGACCGACGTCATGCCGACGCCCGAGAGCGTCCCCGCGCTGCCGATGGCCGCATACGGCCAGAGCAAGCACTGCGCGGAGTGCTACCTCGGCCTGTACGAGCGCCTGTACGGCATGTCGACGATCGCGCTGCGCTTCGGCAACGTGTACGGCCCGCGGCAGGACCCGCACGGCGAGGCCGGCGTGATCGCGATCTTCTGCGGTCGCCTGCGCGACGGCGTGCGGCCGAAGATCTTCGGCGACGGCTCGCAGACGCGCGACTACATCTTCGTGACCGACCTCGTCGCCGCGCTGCTCAGCGCGGCCGGCACCGATGCCGGCGGCGTCGTGAACATCGGCTCGGAGACCGAGACCTCGGTGCTCGAGCTGCTGCGCATCCTCAGCGTGGAGCACGGACCGCAGGCTCCCGAGCCGGAGTTCGCGCCCCCGCGCACCGGCGAGCTCGAACGCTCGTGCCTCGACGCCACGCGCGCCCGCGAGGTGCTCGGCTGGCGTGCCAGCACCCCGATCGCCGCCGGTCTGCGTCAGACCTACGCCTCGGTCGTCGCGCCGGGCTGAGCTCGCGCCGCAACTCGGCGCGCCAGGTGAGGGTCGAGCGCATGAGACTCGGTAACGAAGGGTGATGTTGCCACACCCCCCGAGGGCGACGTTCGTGCATTGGCGCTCAGGGGCGTCGAACTCGAAGTCCTGCTCGCCGAGCGCATACCCATGGGGTGTGGCGGGAAACGACGGCATGCGGGACGTTTGCCGCCAGACCCCCCCCCGGGTCGAGGTGTGAGTCTTGGGGTGTGGCGGGAAACGACGGCATGCTGGACGTTTGCCGCCACACCCGTCCGCCGCAAGGCTCCAGCCTTCGGGTGATCTAGGGATCGAGCTCGAACTCGTGCTCGCCGAGCAGCACGACGACCGGCTCGCCGCGGCGGCCGGCGATGCCGAGCACGCAGCCCGGATCCGTGGTCTCGTACTCGGCGGCGACGACGCTGGCTGCCGGCAGCAGGGCCGCGAGCTCGCGGATGGCGCGAGCGAGCATCTCCACCCCGCCGAGGACGCCGGCGATCCTCCCGGCGGCCGCGTCGACCTCGAAGGGGGGCAGCTGCCGCATGAGGGGCAGCTCTGCCGGCAGGTCGGCGTCCGCACCGGCGTCGTGCGGCAGCTCGAGCTCGCCGTCCTGCTCGTGCACGACGATCGCGCCGAAGCGCTCGCATTCCACAACGGCCGGCGGCACGGCGTCGAGAGCGATGCTCACGCGCAGCGCGCCCGAGCGGTGCAGCAGCTCGCGCGCGAGCGCGACGGCGAGGCCGCGATCGTCGCCGGGCGTCAGGACGACTCGAGGGTCGCCGTCGCGAAGCGCCGCTCGATGACGTCGACCCACGGCGCGTCGCCGTACGCCGCGCGCAGGGCGACCGGCACGCGCACGTGGTCGTAGCCGACACGACGGTGCTCGAGTGTGCCGTCGTCGTGCATGAGCGCGTACGCGGCGCGGTGGTCGCCGTCGAACGGCATGCCGACGCTGCCGGGGTTGAAGAGCTCGATGGCGCCGTGGCCCGCGGACTTGCGCGCGAACGGGATGTGCGTGTGGCCGAAGACGAGCCGCAGCTCGACGACGTTCGTCAGCAGCTCGGCCTCGTCGTCGGCGGGCTCGGGCGCGAACGAGCGCACGTCGTTGAGCTGGGAGGCATGCCATGCGCGGGTGCGGTCGTCGAGCAGGAAGCTCTCGGGCAGTGCGGCGAGCGACTTCACGAGGCCCTCGCCGAGCATCTCGCGTGCGGCCTGCACCGCCCCGAGCACCTCTTCGGGCGCATGGCCCGGCTGGGCGGTCCAGCGTTCGCCGTTGCCGCGGATCCACACGGCGGGCTGCAGCTCGAAGAGGCGCATGACGGTCTCGCGCGGGGCAGGACCGAAGAGCGCGACGTCGCCGCCCACGAACCAGCGCTCGGCGCCCTGCTCGCGCGCGTCGACGATGACCGCGTCGAGTGCCGAGAGGTTGCCGTGGATGTCGTAGAGGATGGCGAGCATGGCCGTAGTGTTCCGCTCGTGGCCGCACGACGCGTTCAGGTAGCGGAGCTGGCGCTCACCGGTCCGGCGCTGCGCGTGCGGATCCCGCGCCCGGATGACGCGCCCGCGCTGTTTCGCGAGGCATCAGACCCGCGCGTCACGCGGTGGTTCTCGTGGGGTCCGTACGAGTCGGTATCCGAGGCCCGCGAGTACCTCGAGCGCCTGCCGGGCGAGCGCGAGCGCGGCGTGCAGCTCGACCTCGTCGTCGAGCACCTGCAAGCCGGGCCGATCGGAATCAGCGGCTACTCGGAGATCGCGCGCCGCGATCGCCGCGCGACGATCGGGACGTGGCTCGGTCACGCCTGGTGGGGGCGGGGCGCCAACCGCGAGGTCAAGGCGCTGATGTGCCATCTCGGCTTCGAGCTGCTCGGCCTCGAGCGCATCGGCAGCTACGCGAACGTCGCGCACGGGCGCTCGCAGCGCGCGCTGGAGCGCCTCGGCTTCGAGCGCGAGGGCGTCCTGCGCGGCTTTCATCGCCACGACGGACGAGCGCTCGACGTCGCGGTCTACTCGCTGCTGCGCGCAGACTGGGAGTCCGGACCGCTGCGCGACGTGTCGGTCACCGTGAGGGGGGAGCCGCCGTCGACGCTCGTTTCGCCTGACGAAACGGCACCCTGATGCCGCCGCGACGCCCGATAGGGCTCAGCCCCGGCGCGCTTCCCAGCTGAAGCCGCGCACCGCCAGCACCGCGCCGAGCGCGGCCCAGGCGAGCACGACGGCCAGGTCGGACAGATGGTCGGCGAACGGCGCCCCGGTCACCAGCGCTGCGGACAGCCCGTCGATCAGGTGCGTCAGCGGCAGCACCTGGGCCAGGTCGCGCATGAACGCGGGCGCGTTCTCGGCGTCGTAGAAGACGCCGGAGATCACGATCACGGGCAGGAAGATCGCGTTGACGTACGCCGGCGCCGAGTCGAAGTTCGGGATTGCGTGCGACAGCGCGACGCCGAGCGAGCCGAGGCAGACGACGCCCGCCGCGACGAAGACGCCGAGCATCAGCCAGTTCTCCGGCAGCCCGACGCCGAACAGCAACGCGCCGGCGGCGATCACGATCGACAGCTGGATCGCGGTGTTCGTGATCGCGTGCGCGGCGAGGCCGCCGAGGTACGCCCCGCTCGGCAGCGGCGTCCCGCGCAGGCGCTTGAGCACGCCCTGCTCGCGCAGATAGACCATGTTCATCGCCAGCGCGACGAACGTCGTCGTCATGACGCTCATGCCGGCGATGCCGGGCACGATCACGTCGAGGTCGGTCTGGCTGCCGGCGAAGATCGCGCCGAACAGGCCGAGAAACAGCAGCGGCAGGACGAAGTTGAAGAACGCCGCGCTCGGGTTGCGCCAGAACATCCTGCGCTCGAGGCGGTACTGGCGCCAGGTGAGGGCCAGCGCGCCGCTCATCGCCGGCCCCGTCCGCGCCGCGAGCCGCCCGCGCCGGCGGTGACCGCGGCAGGCTCGTCGCCGGGCTCGGCCGTCAGCTCGAGGTAGACGTCCTCCAGCGACGGGCGCGTGACGCTGAGCTCGGCCAGGCCGGTGCCGCGCGCGAGCGCGGCGCTCGTCAGCTGGTGCAGCAGCGCCGTCGGGTCGTCCGTCTCGCGCGTCTGCGGCTCGCCGCCCTCGTCGCACCAGCTCACGCGGTAGCGCGACGACGCGCCGACGCCGAGCTCCGCCGGTGCGCCGACCGCGAGGATGCGCCCGTCCTTGACGATCGCGACGCGGTCGCACAGCGCCTGCGCCTCGTCGAGGTAGTGTGTCGTCAGCAGCACGGTCTTGCCGAGGTCGGCGAGCGCCCGGATCGTCTCCCACGCGGCGCGCCGTGCGGCCGGATCAAAGCCGGTCGTCGGCTCGTCGAGGAAGATGAGCTCGGGATCTCCGACGAGCGCCAGGGCGAAGTCCAGCCGCCGCGCCTGCCCGCCGGACAGGCGCCGCGCACGGACGTTCTCGGACTCGCGCAGGCCGGCGAGGTCGATGACCTCGCCGACATCGCGCGGACGCGGGTAGAAGCCGGCCCAATGCGCGACGAGCTCACCGACGGTCGCATGGCGGTACACGCCGCTGGACTGCAGCACGATGCCGACGCGCTCGCGCAGCGCGCGTGGCCGCGTGGAGGGGTCGTGACCGAGCACGGACACGATTCCGCTCGTGCGCTCGCGATAGCCCTCGAGCACCTCGACGGTGGTCGTCTTGCCGGCGCCGTTGGGGCCGAGCAGGCCGAAGACCTCGCCCGTCGCGACCTCGAAGTCGATGCCGCGGACGGCCTCCACCGCCCCGTAGGACTTGTGCAGGTCGCGCACGAGGATCGCTGGCGCCGATGAATCCACCGCCGCAATCATGACAAGATCGCTCGCGCACCCCGTGCCCCGCTGCGCCTGCATCGACATCGGCTCGAACACCACGCGGCTGCTGGTCGCGGAGGATGGCGAGGGCCGCCCGCGCGAGCTGTTCTCCGAGCGGGCATTCACGCGCCTGGGATCGGCGCGCGACGCGCATGGTGAGATCGGGGAGCAGAAGGTCGCGGAGGTCGCCGCGGTCGTCGCGCGGCAGGTGGCGCTGGCGCGCGAGCACGGCGTGGCGCAGCCGCGGATCGTCGCGACGTCGGCGTTCCGCGAGGCCGTCAACGCCGCCGAGCTGACCGCCGCGATCTGCGGCGCGTGCGGGATCGCGCCCGAGATCCTCAGCGGCGAGGAGGAGGCACGGCTGGCGTTCGCAGGGGCGATCGGCATGCTCGCCAGCCCGCCGCCCGGCCTGCTCGCCGTCGTCGATGTCGGCGGCGGCTCGACGGAGGTCGTCGTCGGGACGCGCGGCGGCGGTGTGACGTGGTCGGTGTCGCTGGCGCTCGGCTCTTGCACGGTGACCGACCGCGACCTGCCGTCCGACCCGCCGTCGGGTCGCGAGCTGACCCTGCTGCGCCAGAAGCTGCTGCGGGCGTTCTCGGACATCGACGCACCGACGCCGCAGTACGCCTACGCCGTCGGTGGCAGCGCGACGTCGCTGCAGCGCCTCGTCGGCGGCGTCCTGAGCAACGACGCGCTGGCGCGCGGGCTGCAGGCGCTCGTCACCCGCCCGTCGGCGGCAGTCGCCCTGGCGCTCGGGCTGCACGCCGAACGCGCACGGCTGCTGCCCGCGGGGCTGCTGCTGCTCGACGCGGCGTCCCGCGCGCTGAACGCGCCGCTGCAGCTTGCCGGCGGCGGGCTGCGCGAGGGTGTCGTGCTCGAGCAGCTCGCCCGCCTCGCCGCCGGCGCGCGTTCACACGCGGGTGACGCGGCGCAGCCGCCCGCGTAGTCTGATGTGACATGCAGCACCGGGCCCGATGACGACCTCAGACGCCGACATCCGCGTGCAGGAGTCGATCCGCGCGATCGAGCCCGTGCCCGCGTCCGCGGCGGCGCAGCCCGAGGACCTCGACCTGCACGACAAGTCGCTGTACTTCGGCCGCGAGCTGTCGTGGCTGGACTTCAACGATCGTGTCCTGCAGCTCGCCGAGAACGAGTCCCAGCCACTGCTCGAGCGCGTCAAGCTCGCCGCGATCTGGAGCTCGAACCTCGACGAGTTCTTCCAGATCCGCGTCGCCGGCGTGCACGAGCAGATCGACTCCGGGCTGACAGACCCGGGTCCCGACGGCCTGACGCCGTCGCAGACGATCGACGCGATCCGCGAGCGCGTGCTCGAGCAGCAGCAACGCTTGGAAGACCTCGTGCTCGGGGTGCTGTTCGGAGCGCTCGCCGAGCACGGCATCCGCATCGTCGGCATGGCGGACGTCACCGACGCCGACCGCGAGGCGCTGTCCGAGCGCTTTC
>Ga0136633_1002132_pt1 | contig 13886 bp, 10 predicted proteins | sample AntDrymeUQ832206_2_FD_105494 | JGI IMG/M metagenome (GOLD analysis project Ga0136633, IMG submission 105494) | Polar desert sand microbial communities from Dry Valleys, Antarctica - metaG UQ83 (22.06) | ecosystem: Environmental > Terrestrial > Soil > Desert | place: Antarctica: Dry Valley... | reverse complement strand
GAGGTCGACGCCGGTGTCGATGACGGCGACATCGACGTTGACGGGGTCGCCGCTACCGTTGCCGGCCAGGGTCGAACTGGCGTCGGCGTCGGCGCGGTTGATACCGGTGGGCGTGGTCTGCGTCGGTGTGGGCGTCGGTGAGCCGGGTGTGGGGCGCTTCGTCGTGTGCACGACGCCGTCTGGCTGGACGAACGCCACCCGCGGGTCCTCCGCCACGCGTGCCGCCGCCACGGCGCTCATCTGGGCGGAGTAGCCCTTCAGCGCCGAGCGGTACACGTGGCCGACGTTCGCGCCGTACCTGCTGCTGTGTTCGTTGGCGACCTTGGCCGGGGCAGTGTTGTCATCGAGGACAACGATGTAGCCGTTCGAGCCGTTCGAGCCGTTCGAGGTGCCTGTGACGGACGCGGGTCGGGCCGAGGCCGTCCCAGCGAGCGAGGCGGCAAGCATGGTCGAGGCGGCGGCCGCGACGAGAAGAGACTGGCGCATGATGACTCCTGGCACGGGAGACATCGGCTCGGCGAGAGGTCGCAGACGCGGCCGATACCTCGTGGATGCCATCAGTGTCCGCCCAACTCGAGGCCTCCGCCAGAGAATGTCGAAAAGGTTTTACGGCCGCAAAGGTGGGCCTCGCCCGTTATGTCCTGAAGAGAGGGATACGTCTAGCCCAACTACACCCAGCAACGCCAGACGAGCCGTGACTCCCGGCGCACGGTTCGTCTGGCGTTGCTGGAATTTGGCGTTGCTGGAAATCAGAACGTGGAAGCGTTCAGCAACCGCTCCTGCGTCGTGTCGTGGCCATCGGCGTTGCTCCAATCCAGACCGCCGGCGGTCTGCAGCGCGGCCTTCACCTCGGTCGGCGTGGCGCCCGGATGGGTGGACTTCCAGAGCGCAGCGCCACCCGCGACATGTGGGCTGGCCATCGACGTACCCGAGATGGTGTTGTAGCCGCCACCCATCCAGGTGGATTTGATGCAGACGCCCGGCGCGATGATGTCGACGTCGGCGCCGTAGTTGGAGAAGCTCGCGAAGGTGTCGTCCACGTCGGCGCGGCAGGTGGCCGCGCCGAGACCGCCGGGCTTCCCGTCGAAGTCGGCGAGTGCGCTGACCGTGATCACCTCATCGTACGCAGCGGGCACGAACGTCGATGCGTCAGCGGCCGAGTTCCCCGCTGCGACCACGTAGGTGATGCCGGCCGCGACGGATCTGCAGATGGCCTGGTGCATCGCGTCGTTGTTTGTGTTACCGCAGTTGCCGTCGTCCGCGCCGCCGCCGCCGAGGCTCATGTTCGCTACCTCGATCTCGGATGCATGAGCGGTGACGTAGTCGATGCCGCAGATGACAGCGGACCATGTTCCGCTGCCGGCGTCGTTGAGCACGCGTACTGGCCAGATCCGGGCACCCGGCGCCACACCAACCACGCCAATGCTGTTGTCCTTCGCGCCGATGGTGCCGGCAACGTGCGTGCCGTGGCCGTTGCCGTCGTCCGCGGTCGTGGCTGTCGAGCAGTTCTTGGCGCCAGCCGTGTAGACGTTGAGGTCCGGGTGGTCGAAGTCCACTCCGGTATCGATGACAGCGACGTCAACATTCACACGTCCGTCGACACCGTCGATCAACGCCGAGGAGCTGGCGTCGGCGTTGGCACGGTCGACTCCAGTCGGCAGGACTTGCGTCGACGCGGCGGGCCGCTTACGCCGCGCCGTCGCCTGGACGAGTTTGTCCAGTTGGACGGAGTCGACCCGGGGGTCCGCGGCGAGCAGGGCCGCAGCCGAGGCGCTCATGTGGGCGGAGTAGCCCTTGAGTGCCGAGCGATAGATGTGGCTGACGTCCGCGCCGTACTTGCGACCGTGTTCTTGGGCCACATCGGCGGATGCAGTGCCGTCCTCGAGGACAACGATGTAGTCGTGGAAAGCGTCTGTTTCGGACACGGATCGGGCTGAGGCCGTGCCGCCGAGCGATGCGACGAAGATCGTCGTAGCAGCGGTCGCTACAAGAAAGAACTGGCGCAAGTGGAAACTCCTGGCAAGGGAGACAACAGTTCGGCCAGTCCAGGCGCGACGGGTATCTCAGTGGGTACGCGTCAGTGCCCGATTTCTGTCAACTGATTCTCCGGAATAGACCAGTGCGCACGGCGGCCCTGCGGACGCACCTCGAGATGAGGTTCAGCGCCGTCCGCTCTGCAGTTCGGCCCAAGTATCTACGGCCACCACCCCGGTCCGGTACATGCCACGCTCACGTTGGTAGTCGCGCACGGCCGAAGTCGTCGCCGCGTCGAACACTCCCGTTACGGGAAGTTGCGCCGAGATCGCAGCGTTCAACGCCCGTTGCAGACGTCGTACGGCGTGGTTCGCCGACCCGACTTTCGCTAACGGCGAGCGACCCTCCGACAGCAGCGCCGTCCACGTTTGGCGGGTGAGGTTGCCGGTCGCGCGCAAGGCATGTGCACCTTGAAACGCACGCACGGCGCGGACGGTCGGCACGGTGTACCGCCAGGTCAGATCACCTTGGTAAAAGCGCTTCTGCCGCAGCAGGCACTGTGCTGCTCTCACTTGGTCCCCATCGTCGCCACGGGACAGTCGGCGGTAGCTGGGGAAGTCGATCTGGACGTGGCAGTGCCCGAGTGGACGAGGGGCGACCGAACCGCGGCCGAGGTCGAGATAGTTACTGTCGATGTTGATGGTCACGCCGCCGTACGTTTCATTGTGCCCGCCGCGGTACTGCCTCATCCGGTTGCCCGGCATCCAGGCGTCGTCGCGCACGTACGTCGACAGCAGCGTCGGCGGTGTCGCTGTCGGAGGCTCCTGGTAGTTCGCGGCCTTCACCCACTCGGCCATCCAGACCTGGTCCGGCATGGTGTAGCGACCGGGCTCGAGAACCCGTGCGTCGTCGAGGGCACGGATCCCGGACGACGCGCTGGAGTACACGCCGGATTGATATCCGAGCGCGTGCAACTTGTGCGACCAAGCCGACAAGAATCCGAGTGCCGACTCGCGGCACCGCGTGTTGTCCTCGTCGAAGTGCTCCAGGTCAAACCACAGCGTGCTCCGGGCAGCGATGCCGAGCGCCCGTGCTGCGACGACCGTCGACGCGGCTTCGGTCCGCCCCTGCTCCCTGGCGGTTGCGTAGTCATTCGTCGGGTCGGGGCTGATCCGATCGCGACGCTCGTACCTGTCGACCGAGGAGCACGACGCCTGCAGGCCAACCGTCAGTGGCAACAGTCGCCAACCGTTGCGCAGCTGCGTGCTCACCCACGTGGCGTCGAGGTTGATCTGCTTGTCGTCGCCGCAGTAGCGGTTGTCCCCTGCGATGTAGATGCCGACCGCCCAGTACGGCGACGTGGTCAGCCAGGTGTCCATGTCCGTCTGCGATGGCGCGATGCACTGGTCGAAGCCGTAGCCGGTGAAGGATCCTGGGGTGACGCGGACCGCTGCGGCGCCAGTCGCGGTGAGCAGTGACGCGGTGAGCAGTGACGCGGTGAGGGTGGCCACGGTGGTGAGTACGACGGTCGTACGTCGCAACGGTTTGAACGAAAGGCGCACTGTTCCCCCGAAGAAGCTGGACCGAAGAAGTTGGACAGAGACCAGAACCATAACTTGGGGGGCTCCGGTTATGGTTGAAGCGCAGCCGAACCAGGAGGACAGCAATGCCGCCGATACCTTCGCTGCCCTACATCGAGGGCCCAAGCGGTCCCTCTGTTGCCCGAGCAGCCGCGGAAGAGGCAATGGTTCACGATCTGGTGGGACGGCTTCCCGCGGCGGTCTACGTGGCTCGCAGCGGCGCAAGGGGCGAGTGGCTCTTCGTGAGCTCCCAGATCATGGCCGTCCTCGGCTTCGCGCCAGAGGAGTTCCTGGCAGACCCTGGCCTGTGGGCACGCCAACTCCATCCTGACGACCGTGCCCGAGTGCTCATGGCGGACGAGGCCCGCGGCCTCGGCGAAATGTCGCGCGCGTACGACGAGTACCGCATGATCGGGAAGGACGGTCGGATCGTCTGGGTCCTCGATGACGCGACGCTCATACCCGACGGTGACGACGGGGCACTGCAGCAGGGGCTGCTCTACGACATCACGCGACGCAAGCGCGCTGAGGTGCTGCTTGGCGAGCACGCCGAAATCTTCGAGCGGGTCGCCTCTGGCGACGACCTTCCTGAGGTCCTCCAGGCACTTGCGCGTTCGACGCAGACGGTGATTGGGGCGGACTCGTGCACGGTGGCGGTGCACCATGCCGTGGCACGGTTTGGCGGCCTCGCCGTAAACGCGGACGGGGTGGTTGATGCACCTGATGACCCCGAGGAAGAAGGCGTTCCGTTTTACGACAGCGACGGGGTGCTTCTCGGTCACATCCTGATTGAGGGCGACGTCACCGAGCTTGATGTCAGCTCCGAGGAAGGTCAGGACGGGGTGATGTGGGCAACCCGCCTCGCTGCGCTTGCGGTCGAGCGCGCTCGGCAGGACGAACGGATGGAGACGTCGTATTCCCTCCTCGCGGCGACCCTCGAGTCCACGGCTGATGGCATCCTCGTGGTCGATGCCTCGGGCCGCATCGCCAGGCACAACCAGAACTTCCGTGAGATGTGGCGACTTCCGGAGGAGCTCGTTGCATCCGGCGACGACGACGCGTTGATCGGCTACGTCCTCGAGCAGCTCACGGACCCGACGGCCTTGGTGGCCGAGGTCGGCCGTTTGTACAGCTCGCCCGAGCTGTCAAGCTTCGACACACTTGAGTTTCTCGACGGACGGGTGTTCGAGCGGTACTCCCAACCGCAACGGCTCGATGGCAAGAGCGTCGGTCGGGTGTGGAGTTTCCGCGACATGACCTCTTACCGCCAGCTCGAGACCGAGTTACGGCGTCAGGCCAACACCGACCAGCTGACGGCGCTGCCCAACCGCTACATGTTCATGGATCGCCTCACCACCGTGCTTGCCGAGCAGGACGAGGCGGACATGGAGTCCACGGTGGGCATGCTCTTGGTCGACTTGGACGACTTCAAGACGGTCAACGACGGACTAGGTCACCTGGCCGGGGACATGCTGCTGGTGAAGGTGGCCGAACGCCTCGTGGCCTGTGTCCGCGCCGGGGACATGGCGGCGCGGCTGGGGGGCGACGAGTTCGTCGTCCTGCTCGAACACCTGACGGACGCGGATCACGCGACCTTGCTGGCCGATCGGATTGTTGCTGCGCTGGCTGAGCCCGTTGACCTGGAGGGGCGTTCGATGTCCATCCGCGCGAGTATCGGTATCGCTCTCGCCGGACCGGGCACGGCTGCCGGAGAGCTGGTCCGCAACGCCGACCTTGCCATGTACACAGCCAAGCGGGCGGGAGGGGCCGATCACCGACTGTATGCGCCGGCAATGCACGGGGAGGCAATGGCACGACTCGACCTGAAGGACGACCTCGCCCGCGCCATCGACCGCAACGAGCTGAGCGTGCACTACCAGCCAATGGTGCGTCTGGACACGATGCGTATCGAAGGGTTCGAGGCCCTGGTGCGGTGGCGCCACCCCGAGCGGGGCTCTATACCGCCCGTCGACTTCATCCCGCTGGCCGAAGAGATGGGAATGATCGACAGCATCGGCCGGTGGGTGCTCGCGGAGGCCTGCACCGAGGCAGCCCGGTGGTCAGAGCTGTGCGGTTCGGGCAGCGCGCCGACCCTGAGCGTCAACCTTTCGCCGCGGCAGCTGTCGAATCCCGCGCTCACCGACGAGCTGCGCGATGTGCTCGCCACGAGTGGTCTCCCGGCGGCCTCACTGTGTCTGGAGATCACCGAGAGCGCGCTCGCACAGTCGGGCGTGGACGTCGTTGGTGTCCTCAACATGGTCAAGTCCCTCGGGGTGAGACTCGCCTTGGACGACTTCGGCACCGGCTACTCCTCACTCGGCCGCCTGGGGCTATACCCGTTCGACGTCGTCAAGATCGACATGTCGTTCGTCAACCGACTCGTCGAAGACCGCGGCAGCGCTGCCGTGGTGGAAGCCATCCTTCTGCTAGCGGTGACGTTCGAGCTCGACGTCATTGCCGAAGGCATCGAAACTCAGCAACAACTCGCCGCATTGCAGGGTCTGGGCTGCCCCAATGGACAGGGCTACCTGTTCTCGCGCCCGCTTCCCGCCGAGGGGGCACGGCAACTTCTGGCTCAGGCCTGAATTCGGCGCGTTCCGATCGGGGATACTCGCACCCATGCCCGTCCGCCTACGTCTCGCCGACCCCGCACTCGTCGCGGCGGCCCTCACTCGGTTTCGCGGAGGCGATGCAAACAACACCGACCTTCGGTTGTTGACCAAGCACCTTCTGGCACTACTGGTGGCCAAAGCACCTGGTGGAGCTGTCGAGGTGCGCGTGCCGCCGTTCGCTGTTGCTCAGTGCGTCGAGGGCACCCGGCACACCCGAGGTACGCCGCCCGCAGTCGTCGAACTGGACGCCACGACGTGGATCATGCTCGCGACCGGTGGCCTGGAGTGGCACAAGGCCGAGCAGGACGCCCGACTGATCGCCTCTGGGGAGCGCTCCGACCTCAGCGGACTGATGCCTCTGGTCGATGCATAGGGTGGCCCGATGACCTCCACGAAGAAGACGACCGATCAGCTCCGCGCTGCCGTGCGCGACGTGCTCCCCGCCGTGCGCGCCGACCTTGAGACGCTGGTTCGGATTCCCTCGGTCAGCGCGGACCCCGCCCGCAAACAGGACGTACGGCGCTCCGCCGAGGCGACCGCTGAGCTGTTCCGGGCCGAAGGTTTCGATGACGTGGAGATCCTGTCCAGCGGGGGAGGAGCACCGGCCGTGGTCGCCAGGAAACCGGCTCCCGAAGGTGCGCCGACTGTCCTGCTGTATGCGCACCACGACGTACAGCCCGTCGGCAACCTTGACGACTGGGACAGCGACCCGTTCGAGCCCACCGAACGCGGCGACCGCCTCTTCGGACGCGGCGCAGCCGACGACAAGGCAGGCATCGCCGCGCACCTAGCCGCCATCCGCGCGCATGGAGCCAACCCGCCGGTCGGCGTGACCGTCTTCGTCGAGGGGGAAGAAGAGGTCGGCTCGCCAACTCTTTCGGCGTTTCTCGAAGAGCACAAGCAGCGGCTTCAGGCGGACGTGATCGTGATCGCCGACTCCACCAACTGGGACGTCGGCGTCCCGGCGCTCACTACGACGCTCCGAGGCAACGTTGACCTGTTCGTGGAGGTCGCCACGCTGGACCACGGCGTGCACTCGGGGATGTGGGGCGGACTCGTGCCTGACGCCATGATGGCATTGGTGCGGCTGCTCGCTTCCCTGCACGACGACGAAGGCAACGTTGCCGTCGAAGGGCTCGTGTCCGGACCCGCATCGGACCTCGACTACCCGGAGGGCCGGATCCGCAGCGAGTCCTCTGTCCTCGAGGGAGTCTCGCTGATCGGGTCTGGCCCCTACGTCGAGCGACTCTGGACCAAGCCGTCGATCTCCATCATCGGACTGGACGCAACCCGCACCGCAGACGCAAGCAACACGCTGATCCCTTCGGCCAAGGCCAAGGTCTCCCTGCGCCTGGCTCCCGGCGACGACGCGCCCACAGCCCTGGACAAGCTGATCGAGCACATGCACGCCCATGCCCCGTGGGGTGCCAAGGTCACTATTACCAAGGGACGCGAGAGCGGACAGCCCGGTGTGATCAAGGCCGCTGGCCCGGCGTACGACGCGGCCAGGGCGGCCTTCAAGGAGGCATGGGACGGCACCGACCCGGTCGACATCGGTGTGGGTGGATCGATCCCGTTCGTCGCCGCCTTCCAGGACGCGTTCCCGACGGCCGCCGTACTCGTGACCGGTGTCGAAGACCCTGACACTCGGGCACACGGGGCCAACGAGGGCCTGCACCTCAAGGAGTTCGAGCGCGTCTGCCTCGCCGAGGCGCTGTTGCTCAACAACCTTGGGTAGCCCGGACGCGTGGGCAGATTCGAGAACGAGCGTGGGTTCACCGTAGACTCAGCGCGTGCCCACTAATGTGCGCCGTGGTGATGGTCGGCTCAATCACGACCTCGATCCCCAAGACCTCGGACCGCAAGACGCTTGCGGTGTGTTTGGTGTGTGGGCTCCAGGCGAAGAAGTCGCGAAACTGACCTACTACGGCCTGTATGCCCTGCAGCACCGCGGACAGGAGTCCGCCGGAATCGCAGTGAGCAACGGTCGCCAGATCCTTGTCTACAAGGACATGGGTCTGGTCTCGCAGGTCTTCGACGAGTCGACGCTCGCCTCCCTGAAAGGTCACCTCGCCGTCGGGCACTGCAGGTACTCCACAACCGGAGCGAGCACCTGGCACAACGCGCAGCCGACGTTCCGACCGACCGCAACCGGCTCGATAGCCCTTGCCCACAACGGCAATCTGACCAACACCCGCGAGTTGGCCGAGCGGGTGGAGGGGCTCGCGCACGCAGTCGGCGAACTCGACATCCCGAGGCGCACGATGGAGGCCGCGACCAACGACACCAGCCTGGTCACCGCGCTGCTCGCCCACCACCCGGGGATGAGCCTGGAGGAGAACGCCGCCGAAGTCTTGACCACGATCCATGGCGCATTCTCGTTCGTCTTCATGGACGAGAACACCCTTTACGCCGCCCGCGACCCGCAAGGCATCCGGCCGCTGGTGCTCGGCCGTCTCGAGCGCGGCTGGGTGGTCGCATCGGAGACCGCGGCCCTCGACATCGTTGGTGCCTCGTTCATCCGTGAGATCGAACCGGGTGAACTGATCGCCGTCGACGAGGACGGCCTGCGCAGCATCAAGTTCGCGGAGCCGGCTCCCAAGCACTGCCTGTTCGAGTTCGTCTACCTCGCCCGCCCCGACACCTTGATCACCGGGCAACGGGTGCACAGCGTCCGCGTCGAGATCGGCCGCCGGTTGGCGAAGGAGTTCCCCGCCGACGCGGACCTCGTCATCCCGGTTCCGGAGTCGGGTACGCCGGCCGCGATCGGGTACGCCGAGGCTAGCGGCATCCCCTACGGTTCCGGCCTCGTGAAGAACTCGTACGTCGGCCGCACGTTCATCCAGCCGTCCCAGACGATTCGTCAGCTCGGAATCCGTCTGAAACTCAACCCGCTGCGCGACGTGATCGAGGGCAAGCGACTCGTGGTGGTCGACGACTCGATCGTGCGCGGCAACACCCAGCGTGCGCTCATCCGGATGTTGCGCGAGGCCGGTGCGCGCGAGATTCACGTCCGGATCGCCTCCCCACCGGTGAAGTGGCCGTGTTTTTACGGCATCGACTTCGCCACCCGTGCCGAGCTGATCGCCAACGGCCTGTCGACCGAGGAGATCTGTCGCTCCATCGACGCCGACTCGCTCGGTTACATCTCCCTCGAGCAGCTCATCGAGGCGAGCAACGTCCCGAAGGACAACCTGTGCCGCGCCTGCTTCGACGGGGTGTACCCGATCGAGCTTCCCGAACCAGAGCATCTCGGCAAGCATCTGCTGGAGTTCAAGGCCGGGGAGATCATCACCGACGCGGACGGACTTGCCGCATCCCTGACCAGTGGCGGCGCCGCGGACTCGCTCGACCGCCCGTAGGACTCATCGACCCCGATCAAAGGACGACCATCCATGACCGACGAGGCCGCTGTGTCGACAACGAGCCAGGCCACCGGGGCGACGTACGAAAGTGCCGGTGTCTCGATCGCTGCCGGTGACAAGGCCGTCGAGCTGATGAAGGTCTGGGTGGACAAGGCACGCCGGCCCGAGATGATCGGCGGAATCGGCGGGTTCGCGGGCCTCTTCGACGCCAGCGCACTCAAGGATTATCGGCAGCCACTTCTTGCGAGTTCGGCCGACGGCGTCGGCACCAAGGTCGTCATCGCGCAAGCGATGGACATCCACCACACCATCGGTTTCGACCTCGTGGGCATGCTCGTGGACGACCTCGTCGTCTGCGGTGCCGAGCCGTTGTTCCTCACCGACTACATCGCCACCGGTCGCGTGGTGCCCGAACGCATCGCGGCAATCGTGCAAGGAATCGCCGAGGCCTGTGTGCAGGCCGGGTGCGCGCTCATTGGTGGTGAGACCGCGGAGCACCCCGGACTGCTAGAGCCAGACGAGTACGACGTCGCCGGGTCCACGACAGGTGTCGTGGAGGCTGCCGATCTTCTCGGCCCCGGTCGGGTCCGCCCGGGTGACGTGGTGATCGCGATGGCTTCCACCGGGCTGCACTCCAACGGCTACTCGCTCGTGCGTCACGTGCTGCTGACGGCGTCGTCCGAAGGGGGCGCCGGCTGGACATTGGACCGCGAAGTGGCCGAGCTCGGACGGACACTGGGCGAGGAGCTGCTCGAACCCACCAGGATCTACGCCAAGGCATGCCTGGACCTGGCCCGCACCACAGAGACGCATGCGATGTCGCACATCACCGGCGGTGGACTGGCCGCGAACCTGGAGCGGGTGCTGCCCGAGGAGCTCGTGGCCACGCTCGACCGGGCGACCTGGACCCCGCAGCCGATCTTCGACGTGGTCCGACAGGTGGGTTCGGTCGCGCAACAGGACCTCGAGAGGACCCTCAACTGTGGGGTCGGCATGGTCTCCATGACGGCTCCCGCCGACGCCGATCGCGCGATCGCCCTCCTTGCCGGGCACGGGATCGATGCGTGGGTCTGCGGCGAGGTGAGCCTCGCGTCGGACGCACCGGGAGCGCCGGCACGAGGTTCGGTCGTCATGTCCGGCCAGCACCCCGGCTGGTGAACAGTCGTTCCCGTGCAGGGGAACCCGCCCGAAATTCCCGACTGATGTGCGGGAACAACCGGGCGGAAGGTACCGTTGGGCCTAGGACAAAGACGAACAGAGACCGGACGCGCGAGTGGCCACGTCCGCGACAGTCACACATTGACCGTCGCGGCGCAGGTATTCGTGACTCCGGCCGAGTGTGCGAGGGGGTCGAGCCTATGGGCCGCGGCCGTGCGAAGGCCAAGCAGACGAAGGTTGCCCGCGACTTGAAGTACCGCTCCCAGGAGACGGACTTGAGCGCGCTGGCACGAGAGCTGCATGGAGAGCCGACTAACGGGGCATCCGACGGGGCCACCAAGGACTCTGTCGAGTCCGACGAGCGGTCGAACTCGGAGCCCAGCCGCCGCGACTGACGCGCCGGCTGGGCCACACGCAATCCTGGCTGGTCAGCCCAACCAGATGCTGCGCAGACGACCGACCTCGGTCATCCTGCGCTCGGCGAGACGGTCAGCGGCAACAGCCGGCGGCACGCCCTCGTCCGCGGCAAGCGCGAAGACCTGCTTGGTGCTGTCGAAGATCTTCTCGGCACGGTGCTTGGCGCGGTCGAAGGAGAAGCCCGCGAGCTCGTCGGCGACCTGGATCAGGCCCCCCGCGTTGACCATGTAATCAGGGGCGTAGAGGATGCCGCGGTCCTGCAGGCTCTTCTCAATGCCCTCGTGAGCGAGCTGGTTGTTGGCGGCGCCGCACACGAGTTTCGCGCTGAGCCTTTCGACCACCTCGTCGCTGATCGCACCGCCGAGTGCGCACGGGGCGTAGACATCGAGCTCGGAAGCAACCAACGCGTCGGCGTCGGCCACGACTCGAACACTGGGGTGCTCTGCCTGCACGCGGGCGACGGCTGCGGGGTTCACATCGGTGATCACTACCTCGGCACCGTCCTCGAACAGATGGGTCACCAGATGGTGGCCGACCTTGCCGACGCCCGCGACACCGACCGTTCTGCCCGCGAGGGAAGGGGCGCCCCATGCCACATCGGCGGCCGCGCGCATGCCCTGGAAGACGCCGTACGCCGTGAGGACCGACGAGTCGCCGGCGCCGCCGTTCGCAACGGTGCGACCGGTGACGTAATCACACTCACGGGCGATGTGGTCCATGTCCTCGGAAAATGTTCCGACGTCGCACGCCGTGTAGTAGCGCCCGTTCAGCGACTGCACGAAGCGTCCGTAGGCACGCAACAGTGCCTCCGTCTTGATACGGGTGGGATCTCCGATGATGACGGCCTTGCCGCCACCGAGGTCTAGACCGGCAAGGGCTGCTTTGTAGGCCATCCCTTTGGACAGATTGAGCACGTCCGCGACAGCGTCGTGCTCGTTGGCGTAGGGGTAGAAACGGGTGCCGCCCAGGGCCGGGCCGAGTGCTGTGGAGTAAATGGCGATGATCGCCTTGAGGCCGGTCGCTTCGTCATGACAGAAGACGACTTGTTCGTGGCCGGCTGCCGCCTCGAACACGCCTGCGGGCGCCTGGTAGATCTCGGTCACGGTGGTGACCCTTCCGGTTTGGGCCCGCGAGTGTGTGCGGGCGTTGAGGTCACGTCCACGGGGGTGGTGCGGGCGCTACCCCCAGCCTACGGACAGAGCTGGCCAACGTGCGACCTCGATCACAGCCGGACTGTCCGAAATGACCCATCTGAACCTCTTAGCGACACATATGGGTAATTGTCATAGATTTTCCGTCCGGTACCGTCGAAGGTGACAGAATATAGGGGGCCTGTGCGAGGAGCCGTTCTCCTCGCGCCTGTGGTTGGTCACGACATTGAGGAGGATCGCCATGAACACGCGACCACCCGAGTCTGAACCCCTGCTCACGCCGGCCGAAGTCGCGGCAATGTTTCGAGTGGACCCCAAGACGGTCACCCGATGGGCCAAGGCTGGCAAGTTGAGCTCGATTCGGACTCTTGGAGGACATCGCCGTTATCGCGAGTCCGAAGTGCGCGAACTGCTGACCGGGATGGTTCCCGAGCAGCGCCGCGGAGAAGACGGCAGTTAACCGCGCCAAGCGGCTGAACCGTTCTCAACGCAGGGCGCGCACGTACCCTGCGACCGCGCGCGCCTCCATGATGCGCCGCTCCCAGGTGATGCCGACGCCGACCAGGATCGCGCCGGCGCTGGCGATCAGCGCCCAACGCGGCACCGCCTCGGCAATCGGGGTGGAGTGCCGCAGCACCACGAGCGCCCCCACGACCGCCGCGAAAACGACGGGTGCAGTCCACCGCAATCGCACACCAGCGCCAACCAGCGCCAGGCAGGCGAGGCCGAGCAGGACCGAGCGGAGCGTGACCGGCTCCCACAGCACCCACAGTAGACTCGGCACCAGACCGAGGCTGAGACCGGGCGACAGTGCGGTCATCGTGCTTGCCGACGGGTGCGCGCGAAGGTGCAGCAGCCCAACAGTCACGAGTACGGCGGCCGACGGCAGCGTGTACCACTCCGGGGTCTCCACGCCGATGTCCCACAACCGGATCCAGCTCGCCGTCGCGAGGAGCAGTCCGCCCAGCCAACCGAACCTCCGCCTGTCTTCGCGGAGTAGCGACATCACCGAGACCGTGGCGCCTGCGACGGTCAGGTAGACCGCAGCCCAGGTCGCCTCACGGGAGTACGGCGCTGCGGCGACACCGGCTAGGGCGGCGACGAACATCGAGAAGGCAACACCAACCTCGACTCCCACGAAGCGGCCTTCTGCGACGTGTTGCGCGAGCCCGCTGGCCAGCGGCGCCGTTAGGACGATGACGCCAAGGAGCAGCAGGATCACCAACACGGTCCACGGCTGTTCTGCCTCCGCGATCGCGGCCCAGGTCCAGACTGAACCCGCTGTTGCCAGCGCCAGCAGTACGCCGGCAACGCCACTCACATCCGACTGTCCCCATCGCAGGAAGACCAGTGCGCTGAGTCCGAGTGCAACGAGCAACGCGCCAGCGGTCAGCCACTCCTCGTGCAGCGAGATCGCCAGGGCGCCGGACACGAAGATCGTGCCGACGACCAGCGAGGCGACGTTCTGCCTATAGAGCGCCCAACCCGTGAACACGATCGCCGTCGCCAGGAGCAATGCCGTCACCAGCCAGACCGGAACCGGGTACAACGCGACCGTCGCCACCACGGCCGCGCAGACTATTGCGACTGCGAGGACCGGGTCCGCCAACGGTGAAAGCAACCGGTCGG
>Ga0136633_1002131_pt1 | contig 13889 bp, 6 predicted proteins | sample AntDrymeUQ832206_2_FD_105494 | JGI IMG/M metagenome (GOLD analysis project Ga0136633, IMG submission 105494) | Polar desert sand microbial communities from Dry Valleys, Antarctica - metaG UQ83 (22.06) | ecosystem: Environmental > Terrestrial > Soil > Desert | place: Antarctica: Dry Valley... | reverse complement strand
GGGCGGTACGTGGCCGTCAACCCTGACCGCACCCTCGACACCCGCGCGGGAGTCGGCTCGATCGCCGCCCCGCTCGGCCCGCGCGAGACGCGCTCGTTCCAGGTCACCGGCAAGTCCGGCATCCCGGCTAGTGCGACCGCGGTGACCTTCAACCTCACCGTCGCGCAGCCGTCCGCGGCCGGCTTCGTCACCGCGTTCCCCGCTGGCCAGCAGCGGCCCACCGCGTCGAACATCAACTTCGTCCGTGGCGAGGCCATCGCCAACCTGGTGACCGTGCCCATCGGCTCCGGTGGTCAGGTGAGCCTCTACAACGCGAGCGGCACCACTGACGTCATCGCTGACGTCGTCGGCTACTACGGCCCTGCCAGCGGCGGGGCCGCGTACAGCGCGCTCAACCCCGAGCGCATCCTGGACAGCCGTGATGGCAACGGCACGACGGCTGACCCCTTCGGTCCCGGTGAGACTCGGCAGCTGCAGATCACCGGCCGCGCCAATGTGCCGGCCACTGCCACTGCCGTCGCGTTCAACCTCACCGCGATCTCGCCGACAGCGGCGGGCTTCCTGACGGCCTACCCGGCCGGAACCATTCGGCCGACGGCGAGCAACCTCAACTTCGTCAAGGGTGACGTCATCGCCAACCTGGTTGTGGTGCGGGTCGGCACCGGCGGGCAGGTCAGCATCTTCAACAACTCCGGCGCGACCGACGTCGCCGCCGACATCGTCGGCTACTTCTCCGACTCCGGCGGTGCTGCCGCGCTCTTCACTCCGCTCACCCCGGAGCGCTTCCTCGACACCCGCGACGGCACCGGTGGCCTGCGTCAGCGGATCGGCCCGAGCGAGTCGCGGTCACTTCAGATCACTGGCCGCGGTGGCATCCCGGACAACGCGACGGCAGTGACCTTCAACCTCACCGCGGTGAGCCCGTCGAGTTCCGGCTTCTTCACCGCCTACCCGAGTGGCACCATCCGGCCGACCGCGTCCAACGTCAACTTCGTCCGCGGCGACGTCATCGCCAACCTGGTGATCGTCCGGATCGGGAGCGGCGGGCGGGTCGACATCTTCAACAACTCCGGCTTCGCCGACGCAGTCGCCGACGTCGTCGGCTACTACGTCGCACCGCCGGCGCCGTCCGCCTCGGCTTCGGCGAGCGGTACGGCGTCACCGACGTCGAGCACCAGTGCCACCGCGACGCCAACGGCCACTGTGAGCACTACCGCCACGCCCGCCGCGACGGCCAGCCCGACAGTGACGGCTACCGCTACCGCGTCAACCACTGCGACCGCGACGCCCACCACCACGGTGACGCCGACGACCACAGCAGTCGCCGCAGCATCATCGACGGATGCGCCCACCGGGATGCTGCTCGGGCTCGGCTTGTTTGTCCTGTTCGGCGCGACCTCGAGTGCCGCCGCGGCGGCGTACGCCGGCCGTGGCTACACCCGGAGGCACTGACCCGCACCTCGCACGTGCTCTGCCCACCTCTGAAAGGAAATCGATGATCGACAATCGCCTGAGCCGAAGGCTGGGCATGGCCGTGCTAGTCGGCGGTCTCGCCATCGGCGCGCCGGTGGCTCTGCTGGGCAGCGCATCGGCAGACCACACCGGGCCCAACGGCGCGGTCCGCACCGGACCCGACCTAGTCTTCGTCGAGTGTGCCGAGACCGAGGCCGCGCCACGGACGACGACCCAGCCCGACCAGAATCCGGTCTCGACCGAGCCGGGCCGTTCGGCCCAATCGGCCCAGACTGGCAGCGGCTGCACCACCCAGGCGCAGGTCGGCACCAACAAGGTGCTGACCGTGCGGTTCACGATCGACGGCAACCCCGGACCGGCCCGACAGATCGTCTTCACGCTGCCCGATAGCGATTCGGCGGCGACGTTCCCCACCAGCGGTCAGGTATCCGGCACCACCCCTACGCCAAACGGCAAGGGTGCCGGTTGCACGACCAACGCCAGCGGCGAGTGCAGCGTCGCCGTCACCCGGTCGTCGACCGGCACGTCGACTGTCACCGCCAAGGAGCAGTCGACCAACGAGACGGCCACCATCAACGTCGAGTTCCGTCAGGACGCCACGACGTTCGCGTCGCTGACCGAGGTCGACCGGGTTGTCGTGCAGCCGTCGGGTGACGACTACCGCGGCACCGACTGCACCCCCGACTTCGCCGGCACCAACGGTGGCGCGGCCGGCACTGGCCTCGTCACCGACGCCGACGCGTCCGACGCCGACGTGGAGAACGGCTGTGCCGAGGGAGCGCGCATCGCCCCGTCCGCGACTCCGGGTCGTCCCCTTCAGGTCACCTACCAGCTCCGCGACGGCGGCGGGTTCACCGACATCCCTGTAGGCTGCGGTGCGGCTCCGGCGCCGCCATGTATCAACCGCACCCTCCGGGCGCCACAGCCCCTGCGAAACACGCCGGTGACGCTGTCAGTCTCTAGTGCCTCTAGTGCCTTTAGTGCCCCTAATGCGTACTTCTTCACGCCCAACTGCGGCACGGTCACCTTCGCCGACAACAACGCGACGGCACCGAACCGGGCGGCCGCACCCGTCTACACCCGCTGCAGCTTCAGCCCGGCGCCGGCCAACGGCGCTCGGGCCGGTGAGCTGCGCTCGCTTGGCGCTGGGATCGTCGTCACCTCCGACGACGCCGGACGGGTGACCGTCACGGTCGCAACTGAGCGCAACGCCGACCTCGACGACAACGGTCGCGCCGCCGCGACCGTCGTAGGCACCGTCTCGGGCGGCAGCTCCGCGTCGGCGTCGGTGCCCGACGCCGACAACAACCCGACGGTCGGCGACACGCCTGCGCCGGTCCACTTCAACACCCGCAACCGCCCGCTCAACGGCGAGTCGATCGAGATCAGGATCGGCGCACTGGCCGGGAGCGGTGCCACGGCGACCCCGCCGTCGTCAGGTCGGCTGAGCCACAGCGCCTCTCCCGGAGTCGGCGGTACGGGCACGACGGTGACCCGCAGCTTTGCCGAGACGACCCAGTCGGTTGTCCAGGAGTTCTCTGCCAGCGGCCAGAGCGTCAAGCTCCTCGCGTTCCTGGTCGATCAGTGGAGCAACCTGGTGAAGGTGCCCGAAACTGACGCGACGATCACCGCGCAGGGTCCGGCGGTGCTCACCCGCGACTGCACCACCGCCGGGCCGACGGCCAACAATGCGCCGTTCGGCACCTCGGTCTGCCAGAACCCGGCGGCACCTAACACCAACTTCGGGATCGCGCCGCAACCGACCACCAGCCCCACGTCGACGGAGCCAAACAACCCGCCGGCTGGCTCGACGACGGGTAACCGCACGACCGGCAGCTTCACAGCCGGGCCGGCGGCAGGCAGTCCGTCCGACCCGCGAACCGACCAGCGTGACGTCTTCACCCTGCGTTCCACCGGCATCGGCCCGGTGACTGTCGGAGTCACCTGGCAGGCGCCGCGGACCGTATTCAGCAACGTGCCCGGCTCTTCGGCCTCGTCGACATCAGCCACGGCTATTGCCTCAGCGACTACCTCAGCGACTGCCTCAGCGACTGCCTCAGCGACTGCCTCAGCGACTGCCTCAGCTACGCCGTCGCAGTCGGCATCCCCGACGCCGACGTTCTCGCCGACGCCGAGCCCGACCCCGACCCAGCCACAGCGGTTCGCCGCGAGGGTCGCGCTGATCAGTAGCCACTCTCGGGTGACTGCGGGCAACGGTCCCCGACTGAGCGGGCAGGTGTTCGACCAGAACGGCCAGCCACTCGGCGGGGTCAACGTGACTGTGCTGCAGACCTCGTTCGGCCAGGGCGGCCGCTACACGCCGCACCCGCGCGGGCAGCTCACCTCGGGCTTCGACGGCCGGTTCTCTCTCATCGTCAACCCGAGCACCCAGACGTCCTACGGTGCCAACACCGACGACGGCCGGGCCAACAGCAACATCGTCCAGATCCGGGTCAACGCCCGGATGGACATCACCTCGCCGGCGCCCAACGCGCTGGTCAGCAACCCGGTCACGCTCTCCGGCCGCCTGCTCCCGGCGTACAACGCTCGCCCGATCGGCCTCGCCTACATCAACAACGCGGGTCGGTACGTTTTCCTGGGTCAGCGCAACAGCGTGAACGGCGCCTGGACGGTCAGCGCGGGCAGCCGCGTCCCGGCCGGCACCTACACGTTCGTCGTCTACATGTCCCCGACCCAGGGGACGGATAGAGGCGCCCGCTCGGTGCGGCTGACAGTCCGCTAAGCACTCCTGGTACGACGGCCCGCGGCCGGTGCGCCCCTCACAGGGCTCACCGGCCGCAGTCGTGTCCCGCCGATGCGCTGTACGCCGTCGAACCATGACCGATTCTCAGCGATCCCACGCTGGGGTTGGTCATTGTTCGCCGGCGCGCTGGACGGCGGAAGAAAAGTCGCAGAAAGTGGCAACCGAACCGCTACTGCCGACGTCTGACCCACGACACCGTTGCCACAAGGGGAGTTCTGCCATGTCGCGCCACCGCCCGCTGCGCACTGCCGCACTAGCCGTCGCCATCGCCATCGGGGTGGTGCCGCTGACCGCTGCGCCGGCCTTCGCTGCGCCACCGACCGTCAACAGCGGCTCAGCTGCGGTGCCGGGCGTGCAGCCGGGCAGCCGAGCTCAGGGCTCGACGACCACGCCGGTGACCATCAACGGGACCAACCTGGTAAGCGGCTCCAGCGTCGACTTCGGCTCAAGCATCACCGTGTCCGGTACGGCGACCGCTAATGCTGCCGGTACGACGCTCACCGGACTTTCTGTCGCGGTCGCGGGCACTGCCGCGACCGGTCCACGCGTGGTCACCGTGACGAGCCCGGACCAGTCGGTCGGCAGCTGCTCGCCGAGCTGCTTCACCGTCACCGCGGCCCCGACGATCTCCACCATCACACCCGCCGCCGGCAACCCGGGGCAGACGGTCAACGTCACCATCAAAGGCACGGGCTTCCAGACCGGCGCGACTGTGACCGCCGGCAACGGCATCACCGTCTCCAACGTCGCGCGCCCCGACGACACGACGATCACGGCGAACTTCACCATCGCCAACAACGCGTCTAACGGCGCCCGCGACGTGCGCGTGACAAACCCTGACGGCAGCTTTGCCCAGCGCGACAACGCTTTCTCCGTCGGCAACGCGATCAGCGTGACCTCCCTCGCACCCAACACTCGCGGCCGCGGCGCGCAGAACCAAGCAGTGACGATTACGGGCATCGGCTTTGTGACCGGCGCGACGGTGTCGTTCAGCGGCAGCGGCGTCACGGTCGACTCGGCCACCGTCGTCAGCTCAACCCGCATCGACGTCGTCATCGATATCGCTGCGGGCGCGACCGTGGGTGCGCGCACCGTGACGGTCACCAACCCCAACGGCATCTCGGACACCTGCCCCGGCTGCTTCAACGTGGCCGCCAACCCGACCGTGACCTCGACCACGCCGTCGTCGGTCGCCCGCGGGCGCCAAGACATCGACGTCGTCGTCACGGGCAGCGGCTTCCTCGCCGGAGCGACCGCCTCTTTCGGCCCGGACATCACCGTGTCGTCCGTGACCGTGACGTCGGCGACGTCGCTCACAGCCCGCATCACCGTCGGCGTCGGCGCGGCGACGGGTGCACGCGACGTCCGCGTCACCAACACCGACGGCGGCACCGACACGTGCAACGGCTGCTTCACGGTCGCTGCGGGTCGCGCGCTGGTGCTCGAGCTGATCGACACCAAGGGCACGGCCACCACCAACGACGACGCGGTCATCACCCGGCCGATCAGCGGTGCGACGTACTCCGTCCGCGTCACGGCCAAGCAGTCCAACGCCGGCTCACCGACCGACACGACGTACATCGGCACGCCGGTCCTCACCAGCACCGACTCCACGTTTGTCGCGGGCACCTGCCCGGCGGCGACGGCGGGCGTCTCGCTGTGCACCGGCGTGCGCTTCGGTGACCTCGGTACGACGACGCTCACCGCGCGCGGCACTGGGGCCACCAACGGCGACCGCACGGGCACGCTCGCGCTCGTCACCCAGCCGACCGGTCTGGAGCTCACCAGCGCTCCCACGTCGGGCGAGGTCGGCCAGGCGCTGACGTACGTCGTGCGCCCGACGGTCGGCATCAGCGGCGCGAAGATCGACGGCTACGGCGCGACCCGGACCCTGCGCGTCACCGGCGGTGGCTCGAGCATCGCCGACGGCGCGACGCTGGCCTGCGGCAACAACGCCACCTGCACGTTCACGCTGACCTTCTCCACGGCCGGCACCAAGACGGTCAGGGTCGAGGACAACGGCACGCCGTCCCGCAGTACGCCGACGGTCACCGTGACGATCGAGCCGGCTGTCGTGCGCGGCACGTACACCCCGCTCGTCCCGGCCCGGGTGCTCGACACTCGTCAGGGCAACGACGGTGACGGCATAGCCACGGCCATCGGTGGCAACACCTCGGTCGAGGTGCAGCTCACCGGCCGCGGGGGAGTCCCGGCCGACGGCGTAGCTGCGGTCGTCGTCAACGTCACCGCGGTGAAGCCCACCGCCAGCGGGTTCCTCGCGCTCTACCCGGCGGGTGGTGCGCGCCCGGTCAACACCTCCACGATCAACTTCCGGCCGGGACAGGTCGTGGCCAACCTCGCTGCCGTCAAGATCGGCGTGGGCGGCAAGCTCGCCGTCTACAACCTGAGTGGTGCCACGCACGTCGTCCTCGACGTCGTCGGCTGGTACTCCGCCACGCCCGCGCAGACCGGCGGTCGCACCGTCGCGGTCGTGCCGTCGCGCATCCTCGACACCCGGGCCGGGGACGGCGACGACGTGTCGACCAAGGTCGGTCCCAACTCCAGCATCACTCGCCAGGTCCTTGGTGCGGGCGGCGTACCGGCCTCCGGTGTCTCGGCGGTCGTCGTCAACGTCACCGCGGTCAACCCGACCGCATCGACGTACGTCACGGCGTACCCGAGTGATGCGTCCCTGCCGACCGCGTCGACCCTCAACCTCGACCCGGCCTTCCGCTTCGGCGCCAGCCGGACCGGGCCAGTGCCCAACCTGGCCATCGTCAAGCTCGGCGCCGACGGCAAGATCGCGCTGTACAACCGGTCCGGCACCGTCGACCTGATCCTCGACGTGGTCGGCTTCGTCTCGTCGACCTCGCAGACCACCCAGGGCCGCTTCGTCTCTCTCGCACCGAGCCGGGTGCTCGACACCCGCGTCGACAACGACGGCGACGGGGTGTCGTCGGCGATCGGCGCGGACCGGGCCATCGACGTGACCTTCGCTGGGCGAGGCGGCGTACCGGCATCCGGGGTGGAGGCGGTGCTGCTCAACGTCACGGCGGTCGACCCGACCGCGTCGGGCTTCCTCACCGTCTACCCGACCGGGACGGCCCGGCCGACGGCGAGCTCGGTCAACTTCGTCTCGACCCAGATCGTGCCCAACCTGGTCCTGGTCAAGCTGGGCACCAACGGACAGGCGGGCATCTACAACCTCAGCGGCGCCACCCACGTCGCCGCCGACGTCGTCGGCTACTACACGACGTAACCCGCTCTCCGCCGCCGGACTATGACCGATTCTCAGCGATCTCACGCTGGGGTCGGTCATTGTTCGGTGCGGGGTGAGGGCAGCGACGACGTACGGTGAGCGGCATGATCTCGCCGTTGCTCGCGCAGGTGGCCGGTGCAGTTGCGGCCGAGGGCCTCGATTCCGGTACGGCGGCGCACTACGGCGACCCGCTCGGTGAGCAGCGGCGCGCACTAGCCGGCGCGGGTGTCGTCGACCGCAGCCACCGTGGCGTCGTGCGCGTCGGAGGCGAGGAGCGGCTGAGCTGGCTGCACAGCCTGACGACGCAGCACCTCTCCGAGCTGCCGGCCGGCCGTGGGGCCGAGGCGCTGGTGCTCTCCCCGCACGGTCACGTCGAGCACCACCTGCTGGTCACCGAGGACGGCACGGCCACCTGGCTCGACGTCGAGCCGGGCACCGTCGACGACCTGATGACCTACCTGACAAAGATGATCTTCCTGCTCGACGTGGACCCGCAGGACGTGACGCCGTCGTATGCCGTGCTGTCCGTCGTCGGTCCGCGCGGTGCCGACGTGCTGGTCGCGGCCGGGGCGGACGCCAGCGGGGCGCCGTACGACGTCATGCCCGGGCCGTGGGGCGGCTGGGTGCGGGCGATGCCCGACGACACCTACGACGTCCTCGTCGCGCGCGACCGTCTGGTCGAGGCGTGGGATGCGCTGGTCGCGCAGGGGGCGAATCCGCTGGGCGCGTGGGGTGCGGAGGCGCTACGGGTGGCGGCTCGGCGGCCAAGGCTGCATTGCGAGACCGACCACCGGACTATCCCCAACGAGCTCAGCTGGTTGGCGACCGCCGTGCACCTGCAGAAGGGCTGTTACCGCGGTCAGGAGACGGTCGCCCGGGTCAACAACCTCGGGCGGCCGCCGCGCCGGCTGGTGCTGACGCACCTCGACGGGTCGGTCGACACGCTGCCCGCGCATGGCGAGGCGGTGGAGTGGGAGGGCGCGCCGGTGGGCTTCGTCACGACCGCGGTCCGCCACCATGAGCTGGGCCCGCTCGCGCTGGCGATGGTCAAACGCAGCACCCCGGACGACGCCGCACTGGTGGCCTCCGGCGTACCGATGTCCATCGAGTCCGACTGACGCCGTCACCACCGACCGACCGCCCAGGCACGCAACCGGACGGCGAGCGCCGCGACCGCCGCACGAGCCGGTCCGCCGGAGTGCTCGGGTGAGCCCGGATGTGTATGGACGGTCGCGGGTGGCGGCCGGTGGAAACCCACCCGCCGTCCGCGTGATCGACGACTATAGGAGCACCGCGCCCATCCCTGGCGCAGCCCGACGGCTCGGCCGCGCGTCCAAGATCACCGGGAGGGGCGCGGGGACACCGGCGGCTGGTTACTGGACGGTGAGTATCACCGAGTCTTGGCCGGGCAGGTTGGTCTTGCGGCCCGGCGTCGACACGGTGAACGTCCGTCGTCCGGTCGCCACCGTGGCGCTGAGGACGTAGAAGCCCTGAGCGTCCGTCGCCCCGCGGTCGAGCACGACGTAGCGGCCGCCGGTGACGTAGCCGAGGACCACCGGCGCCTGGGCGTGGCCTGGCACCAAGTGCCCGCGCAGGGTGACCGTGCGCCCGGTCGCCGAGTCGGCCTTAGGCGAGCTGATGACGACGCGGGTGTGCACGTCGACGCCCAGCTCGGGAGACTCCGCCCCGCCGGCCGCCGTCGCCAGGTAGGTCGTGATGACCAGCGGTCGTACCTGCAGCGTGTAGCGGCCGGCTTCGTCAGTGACGACCGTGGCGACATCGGCGTACGACGTCGCGCCGGTTGTCTTCGCGCTGATCGTGATCTCCGCGCCACGGACGACGCGGCCCTGCAGATCCAGCGCGGTGCCAGACAGCAGTGGCGTGTTGCAGGCGGTGATTTCCGTCGCGTTGGCCGAGAGGCTCAACGTCGTCGGGGTTCGGCCGTCCGAGCTGGCGGCGGGAGCCGGTGACGCACCTGAGCCGCTCGGCGCGGTCCCACAGCCGGGGTTGCTCTTGCGTGCGGCGCCCGACGGCTTGGGGGTCGGGGCGGCCGACGGAGCTGCGCTCGCCGACGGAGCTGCGGAGCCCGACGGAGCTGCGGAGCCCGACGGCGCAGCGCTAGCCGATGCCGACGGCCTGGGTGCCGCTGATGCGCTGGCCGACGGTGCCGCGCTGGCGCTGGCCGATGGAGCGGCGGCCGCCGGGGGGGCCGCCGCCGGCACGGTGCAGCTGGTGCCCGCGACGTAGGTCATCTTCTCCGGCGCGGTGGCGGTGTCGTAGGTGACCAACAGCGCGACGTCCTGGGCTCGCGACCGGGCGGAGACGACGGTCAGGGTCTGGCCCTTGGTGGCGACCTTGGTGACCTTGTCGAGGTCGACGAACTTCACCGACAGGACCACCGCATTGCTCGCGGTGTCGTATACCGCGGTGACCGGTGTGGTGACGCTGGTGCCGTTGACCCGCACGCCGGCCCGGACGAACACAGCGCCGATCGCGGTTCCCAGCGGCTCCGGGTTGCGGTGGACGTATGGCTCATACGTAGCCTCACCGAGCTTGAACGTCACGCCGTACTCGTCGCCGGCGCCAGTGGTGGGCCGGGAGGCGAGCTTGTCGACCGAGATGAACGCGACGAGTGAGTCGGCCGTCGAGGACAGACCGAAGGAGAGGATGTCCAGCGAGGGCTCGGGCACCGGGGCGGTGGCCGGCGCCGGTGCCAGGTTGAGGCCGGTGTCGCCCTTCGGGTCGGCGTAGGTCGTGCACGCCGCCGCCTGGGAGGGGGCGGCGGTGAGGACGCCGAGACCGAAAGTGGCGACAGTCAGCGCGAGGCCGGCGGCGACATGGCGAGAGCGCACGGGGATCTCCTGGGTTGGCTGGGTGTGTCTCGATCGTGTCTTCGTCGTAAGGCGGGCTATCTCCTGCGCCGCACGACGTACAGCGTGCTTACCGGACGGTCAGACGTACCGATTTGGACCCTTTGTCCGTTCCCTGGTGGGCTGAGGTGAAGATGACGAAGGCAAACGTGCCGCGGGGCAGGGTGGCGGTGATGGAGTAACCGCCGGTGCCGTTGGTGTCGGCCTGCTTGAGTACGACGAACCGGCCGTTGACGAGGTAGCCGAGGCCGACCGCGACCCGGGCATAACCGGGGTTGAGGGTGCCCGTGAAGGTCACCGGGTTGTTCACCGCTCCCGGCACCGGCCGGGTGATGTTGACCCGGGTGTTGACGCGGATGTTGAGGACTGGGGATCTGGCGTTGCCGACGTTGGCGCCGTACGCCGTCTGCTTCAGCGGGCGGACGGAGATCTTGTACTGACCGGCCGCGTCAGTCTGCATGGTGGCCGCGGCGGTGTAGCGGGTCTCGCCGTAGCCCTTGGTGAAGATGGTGACGGTGGCATCTTGGATGGCGTCACCGCGGCTGTCCCGGACCACGCCGGACAGAGTCGGCGTGTTGCCGGCGGTGACAGTCAGCATGTCCGCCGCGAGAGTCACCGACGACGCGCGGCAGGACGCCTCCGAGGAGATGCCGCCCCCGCCGGACGGGGGACTGCTGCTCGCGCTCGCTGCAGCGCTCGTCGGTGCAGCACTGCCCGACGCTGATGCCGCAGCACTGCCCGACGTGCTGGGTGCTGCCGCTGTCGCGCTCGCCGAGGGGGCTGATGACGACGAGCTGGTGGGGCAGTTGGGGGTCGGCGCGCCGGACGGGCTCGGCGAGCCGGACGCCCCCGTGCTGGCGGATGCCGATGCGCCGCCGGACGGCGCAGCGGTCGCGCTCGTCGAAGGTGCCGCTGTTGCGCTCGCGGACGGTGCCGCCGACGCAGAGGCGCTCGGGGCGGCTGAGGCACTCGGAGCGGCTGAGGCGCTCGGCGCCGCCGACGCGCTCGCCGAGGGAGGAGGCTGCGGGGGCGTGGCCGCCGGGGTGCACGTCGTCGGGTTGAGCGTGACGTTGGAGAACGCGGTCACCGAGTCGTAGTGAATCGTGTAGGGCCGCTTGGTGGAGTCGGTGTCAAAGGCGCTGAGGAAGAAGAAGACCGTCCCACCCTCGAGCGACTCGTAAGGCGTCGGGTCGAGCTTGAGGAGGGTCGTCAGCCGGACGATGCCGGGCATGGTCGTAGCTTTCACCGAGTCGGCATAGGTGAACGTGCCGAACTCGGGGTCGCCCTTGCCGAAGCCGACGTAGACGGGGAAGGTCGCGCCCGGGTTGCTCGCGGTGACGAACACGTCGAGACAGGCTGTCTTCAGCGTCCCGGATACCGACAAGGCGAACGTCGGCGCGTTCGGGAACCCCGGGTCACCGCCCGGCTCCGAGGCGGACCCGGTCTTGGTCGTCGTACCGGTCGGAACCTGTGGGGTGGCGGTCACGCCTTTCGGCGCCCGGCCGGAGCTAGCAGCAGGGTCGGCAGCCGCGTCGGCCTGGTAGGTCGCAGCGGTGCCGTGGAGGTAGAGCCGGGTCGATGGCGCGTCAGCCGCGTTCGCGGTCGGAGCCAGGAAGCCGACAGCGAGGCCGGAGGCAACGAGAGTCGCGCCGAGAACGGTGGACCAGGTACGGGTGCGCACAGAGATCTCCTCAGGAAGGGTTACCAGGCTAACTTCGCCGCGAACGCCCTCCGATCCTTTCCCGGACGGTGGATAGGCCTGGCCTACCCGTCTGCAGGCATCCCTACCGTGCCGGGTCGACGCAGGCCGGGGCGGAGCCACCGGGGTCGGCGCCGCGGGGGTACGGCGTCACCCAGCCGCTGCCCGGCTCGCTCGTGGTGGTGAAGGCCACGATGCCATCCGCGATGGCCTTGCCCAGCCCCCGGCGTACGTCGGCTCGGGCCACCAGCGCCGCTTCGCGCGGCTCGGACAGGAACATCGTCTCGCTGATCGCAAACGGCCGGTGAGCGCGTCGCAGCAGCCCGTAGTAGTCGCGCCCGTCGCGGCCGCGGCGGTATTTCGCGCCCGCGTCGCGGTCGCGCGCCCATGGCCCGCCGAGTGTGTCGAGGTAACGACGCTGGTGCTCGTAGATCACGCCCGCCAGCCGTCGTCCGGTCGGCTCGGCGAGCGAGGCGTACGTCTCGAGGCCCGGTGTGGCGCCGCCTTTGATGTCGGGCTCGGCGTTGAGGTGCACCGACACCGCGACGTCGACCCGCAGGGCGTCGGCGAGGGCGACCCGGAAGGGCAGCGTGGCCTCCATGTCGCGGTCGCGGGTGAAGACCACCCGGCCGACCCGACCGGTGAGCGAGCGCGCCACCTCACGGGAGATCTCAAGCACCCGCAGCTTCTCCGGCGTCCGGTCCGGCGCCTGGGTGCCGCGGGCCTGGCCACCGTGCCCGGGGTCGAGGAGGACGAGCACGTTCTGCTTCGCCTTCGGCAACGCCCGACCGTCGCTCGGCGGAATCACCGTGAGGTCGGCGGCACGCAGCGTCGTACGCCGACCGCACGGGGTGAGCACCTCGGGGGCCGCGGCGCTGCCGCCGATGCGGGGCAGGACGAGCCCGGCCGCCAGCGTGCCGCCGCCGGAGCGCGGGGTGATCCGGGTGGTGCGCACGGCGCCGAGTGCGGGCGGGGGGGCATCGCGGGACACGGTCGGCCAAGCCGGTCCGCCGCCCGCTGCACGGCTCGCCGCTGGGGCGGGTGTTGCCGACGTACTGGCGTTCGAGGGGCCGGGCTGCGACCTGGTCGCGATCCCGGCACTTCCCGGCGGGGACTGCGACGCGCTCCCCCTCGGCTCGGCCGAGGCGGACGCGGGGGTGGCACTCGGGGCGGAGCGTGCGTCGGGTTGCTGCGCACTGCAGCCAGATGTTGCGGCAGTGCATAGCAGCAGGAGCAGGGCTGCTGCCCGGCGCGGGGTCATGCCGCCACGCTAGCGGCGATAGCATCCGCCCGACACCGCCGCCGACCTGTCGAAGAGGCCACAACCGTGCCCCGTGCGCTCATCACCGGAATCACCGGCCAGGATGGCCTTTACCTCGGCGAGCTGCTCGCCGCCAAGGGCTACGAGGTCTTCGGCCTGATCCGCGGCCAGAGCAACCCCAAGCTGCGGATGGTCGAGCGGATCATCCCGAGCATTCAGCTGGTCGAGGGCGACCTCACCGACCTGCCGTCGCTCATCGGCGCGATGGAGGTGTCGCAGCCGGACGAGGTCTACAACCTCGGCGCGATCTCCTTCGTCGGCCTGTCCTGGAAGCAGGCCGAGCTGACCGGCGAGATCACCGGCATGGGTGTGCTGCGAATGCTCGAGGCGCTGCGCATCCACACCGCCGGCGAGATGGGCAAGGTGCGCTTCTACCAGGCCTCGAGCTCGGAGATGTTCGGCAAGGTGCGCGAGGTGCCGCAGACGGAGGCGACGCCGTTCCACCCGCGTTCGCCGTACGGCGTGGCCAAGACCTTCGGCCACTACATGACCGTCAACTACCG
>Ga0136633_1002130_pt1 | contig 13892 bp, 11 predicted proteins | sample AntDrymeUQ832206_2_FD_105494 | JGI IMG/M metagenome (GOLD analysis project Ga0136633, IMG submission 105494) | Polar desert sand microbial communities from Dry Valleys, Antarctica - metaG UQ83 (22.06) | ecosystem: Environmental > Terrestrial > Soil > Desert | place: Antarctica: Dry Valley... | reverse complement strand
TCGACGTCTACAGCCCGGGCTGCCCTCCGGGCCCCGAGACGCTGATGCACTCCATCCTCACCCTCCACGAGCTCGTCCGCACCGGTGAGATCACCAAGCGCCGGTCGGCCACGGGCGCCGGCGCCGGCGTGCACGTCACCGAGCGCCGGGTGGCGGTCGGCACGCCTACGTAACCGATCGCCTCACCCCAGGGCGATGTCGTGGGTGGCGGCCCACTGGCCGAGGTCCCGACGCTCGATGGCGGCGGCCATGAGCTCGGGGAACAGGTCGGGCGTGCAGGCGAAGGCGGGGATGCCAAGGGCGGCGAGGGCGGCGGCGTTGTCGTGGTCGTAGGCGGGGGCGCCGTCGTCGTTCAGCGCCAGCAGCGCGATGACCTGGACGCCGGCGCCGACCAGGTCGGCAGCCCGCTGCAGCATCTCCTCCCGTGAGCCGCCCTCGACCAGGTCGCTGATCAGGATCAGCACCGTCTCGGTGGGCCGGGTCAGGAACGACTGGCAATAGGCCAGCGCCTGGTTGATGTCGGTGCCGCCGCCGAGCTGGGTGGCGAAGAGCAGGTCGACCGGGTCGTGCAGCTCGGCCGTGAGGTCGACGACCGCAGTGTCGAACACCACGAGCTGGGTGCGCACCGCCCGCAGGGCGGCCAGCACGGAAGCGAACACGCCGGCGAAGACCACAGACGACGCCATCGAGCCGCTCTGGTCGACGCACAGGACGATGTCGCGCTGGATGGCCTGCTGGCGGCGGCCGTAGCCGACGAGGGTCTCGGGGATCACCGTCCGGTGGGACGGCTGCCAGTGGCGGAGGTTTGCCCGGACGGTCTTGTCCCAGTCGATCTCGCTGTGGCGGGGCCGGCGGTTGCGGGCCGAGCGGTCGAGGGCGCCGCTCACCGCCTGGCGGGTGCGCGACGCCAGCCGGCGCTCGAGCTCCTCGACGACCTTGCGCACCACGAGGCGTGCGGTCTGCCGGGTCTCCTCGGGGAGGACCGAGTTGAGCGCCAGCAGGGTCGACACGAGGTGGACGTCGGGCTCGACCGCCTCCAGCACCTCCGGTTCCAGCAGGAGCTGGCGGAGGTCGAGCCGCTCGATGGCGTCGGTCTGCATGACCCGGACGACCGTGGAGGGGAAGTAGGTGCGGATGTCCCCCAGCCAGCGGGCCACCCGAGGCGCGGAGCCCTCCAGCCCTCCCGACCTCGTGACCCGGAGACCGCTGCCACCACCGGCCTCGTAGAGGGCGGCGAGGGCGGCGTCCATGGCCTTGGCGTCGCCGGCGAGGCCGCCCAGGCCGTCCTCGCTCTCGGCGGCACCCCCAAGGACCAGCCGCCACCGCGTCTCTCGTGCGTTCATTTCGAGAGACCGAGAAGCCTGGCGACCGTCGGCAGGACGAGCTCCGCTCGGGCCACGTCGACGCCCGTGTCGACCGACGTCCGGTCGCGACCTCCGGTGTCGAGCCGGCGCACGCGCTCGCCGATCTGGCGTCGCTCCGCCGGCCCGAAGGTGGCGAAGGTCCGCCGTAGCAGGGGCAGGACGTCGGTGAAGGTGTCGTCGCCGACGCCGGCCAGCCACCCGTCGACCACCTCGAGCAGGGCGCGGTCGTGGAGGAGGATGAGGGCGCTGCCGGACAGGAACCCCTCGACCCACGCCGCAGCCCGAGCCGGATCCTCGCCGACCGACAGGGTGGCCGACATCCGCCGGGCCGCTTCATCCGCAGCCATGTCGCCGGCATCGAGCAGGAGGCGGCTGCACCGGCCGGCGACGAGTCCGTGGAGGCCGGCCCGGTCGACCAGGACGCGAAGCGTCACCTGCCACCGGCGGACGTGCTCGTCGCGGTTGAGGAGCGACACCGCCTCCTGCGCGCCAAGGATGCGCCGGACCATCCCGCTCGCGGCGTCGTCGTCGAGCGACGAGGTGGCCACGGGGAGGCCGATGCAGATGCGTACGACCAGCCCGTCGACCACGGCGGCAATCGACGACGCCTCGGTGCGGCGGACGTCGCCATAGCGGAGGGCACGGGCCAGCGCAGGCAGGGCGTCCATCAGGTGCCCGACGTCGGTGTCCACCGCGGCCCGGTCGGCCAGCACGCCGAGCACCGACGTCACCGCTTCGGGCAGCTCGGCCAGGAGACACTGCTCCAGCAGGCCGGTGACTGCGCTCAAGCTGGCGGCCCGCTCGGCGTCGTGGACGGTCCGGGCCGTCGCCGCGTCGGCCACCGTGGTGCCCCACATGCCCGCCTCGATGACGGCGACGGCCAGCTCGGGCTGCCACTGCACCCGCCACACCTCGTGGAACGTGCCCATCTTCCCGGATACGGTCACCGGCTCGCCCCAGTCGACCTCGATCAGGCTCAGGCGGTGGAGCAGGTGACTGCGATCGAGGTCGTTCCGCTTGCGCAGGTCAAGGTCGAGCTCGCGAGCGGTGACCTCGGCCCGCAGCCGCAGCCGGCGCTGCTCGCGGGCCAGGTCCTGGGCCAGCGGCACCATCGGCGTCTCAGGAGGAACCCGGCCGAGCTCCCGGCCCACGATCAACCGCTCGCCGATGAGGGCCATGGGCGCGTCTGAACCGCCGCACAACGCGGCGCGGGTTGCATCGCTCAGCTCCTCGAGGCCAGCGAGCGGGCGGCCCCGCAGGGTGGCCAGCGCCCCGGACAACCGGACGGCGTCGATCAGGGACGCCGGCGACGCGGGCAGGTCCTCATCGCGTAGGAGCCGGGCGACCTTGACGAACCAGCGGGCGACGACCTGGTCCGGGGCGTTGAAGAGGTGGGCGTACCAGCCCGGGGACGTGATGCCGGCGCCGTACCCGCTGGCCGCTGACAGGCGGCTCGACGTCCACGGGATCCAGGTGGCCGAGACCTTGACCCGGGGGAGGCCCTTGAGGGTGATGGCGTCGGCGGACATCGGAGTGGGCGTCGTCAGCGCGGGAACGTGCCATGCCCCGCACACCACCGCCACCCGCTCGAAGCCCTCCTTCACCGCGGCCCGCACGTTCTGGCGCATCGACGCCTCCCGCTGCGCCTCCCGGCCTGTTACTGGGAGCTCGTCCTCCCGCAGCGCGGCCATGGCTTCGGCGATGGCGTCGAACGGCCCCGTCCCGGTGTGTTCAACAACGTCCTCCCACCACCGCTCCACGTCGGCGTAGCCGGCGGCCGCCGCCAGCTGGGCCAACGGGTCGCGGTGCCTGGGGCGCTCGGGCTCCTCGTCGGGTGCCTCCCGCCGGCGGGGGGCCAGCCAGATGGCGGCCGGCAGGTCGATGAACCGCACTGGCACGTCGTGGGCGAGGCCGTGCCGAATCGCCCGCCACTCCGGCGAGAAGACGGCGAACGGCCAGAAGAATGCCCGGCGGGGCTTGTCGACCACGTGGATCAGCAGGGCGACCGGCGGGCGCATCTCATCCGACGCCGCCAGCGGGAGCAACCCGTCGGCCTCGGGCGGCCCTTCGATCAGCACGACGTCGGGCCGCCACTCGTCGAGGGCGGCCTCGACGCTGCGGGCCGATCCCGGACCGTGGTGACGGATGCCGAAGTAGCGGACGCTCAACTGAGCTCGCGGCAGGAGCGGTACAGGTCGGCCCAGCCCTCACGCTCCTTGACCACGGTCTCCAGGTACTCCTGCCACACCACCCGGTCCTGCACCGGGTCCTTGACGACCGCGCCCACGAGACCGGCGGCCACGTCGGCCGCACCCATGCGCCCGTCGCCGAAGTGGGCGGCCAGAGCCAGGCCGCTGGTGACCACCGAGATGGCTTCGGCCGTGCTGAGGGTCGACGTCGGCGACTTGAGCTTGGTGCGACCGTCGGCCGTCGCCCCCGACCGCAGCTCCCGGAAGATGGTGACGACCCGGCGGATCTCGTCGAGGGCGGCGGCCTCGGCAGGGATCTCCAGGGCACGGCCCAGCGACTCCACCCGCTGGCGGACGATCTCCACCTCGGCGTCGGCGTCGGCGGGCAGCGGCAGCACCACGGTGTTGAACCGGCGCTTGAGGGCGGAGGACAGCTCATTGACGCCCCGGTCCCGGTCGTTGGCCGTGGCGATCACGTTGAACCCCTTGGTGGCCTGCACCTCAGTGTCGAGCTCGGGAACGGGCAGCGTCTTCTCCGACAGGATGGTGATGAGCGCGTCCTGCACGTCGGACGGGATGCGGGTCATCTCCTCCACCCGGGCCAGGCGGCCCTCCCGCATGGCCCGCATCACCGGGCTGGGTACCAGCGCCGCCATCGACGGGCCGTCGGCCAGCAGGCGGGCGTAGTTCCAGCCGTAGCGGATGGCCTCCTCGGGCGTGCCCGAGGTGCCCTGCACCATCAGAGTGGAGTCGCCCGAGATGGCGGCGGACAGATGCTCGCTCACCCACGTCTTCGCCGTGCCGGGCACGCCGAGCAGGAGCAGGGCCCGGTCGGTGGCGAGGGTGGCCACCGCCACCTCCATCAGCCGGCGGGGCCCGATGTACTTGGCCGTGATCGGCGCCCCGTCGGCGTCGCCCCCGAGCAGGTAGGTGCACACCGCCCAGGGCGACAGCCGCCAGCTCGGCGGCCGGGCGTGGGTGTCGGTGGCGGCCAGAGCAGCCAGCTCGTCGGCGAAGACGTCCTCGGCATGCGGGCGCAGCAGGTCGGTCACTTAGGCGAGCTCCTCCCGCATCTCGGCGCGGAACGTCAACAGATCGAGGAACCAGCTGACCACGTCGGACCACCAGCCGGTGCATTCGTTCGTCTCGGCGGCCGCCCGGGCGGTCACGGACGGGTCGAGCCGGACGGCAAGGTCCGCCAGCCGGGCCCGCAGGACGACGGCGCCGGCGTCGGGCCGGCCCTGCCGCTGCACCGCGGCGCCGAGGCGGTCGACCACGGCGCCACTCAGCTCCGGTCCCCACGGGAGGGGGCAGTGGTCGAGCAGGTCGAGCACCGCAGGGGTCAGTCCCAGGCGCTCGACCCGCGCCACGGCGAGGGCGACGGCACGGTCGTGGGGGACGGCGCCGAGCAGTGCGGGCTCGTCGACGCCGTCGGCGTCGAGCAGCGCCAGCGCCCAGGCCACGTCACGCTGGCGGGCGGCTGCGGTGGCCCACGCCTGCCGCAGCAAGGGCTCGGCCTTCCTCACGAGCTCCGCCGGCGCGCCCCAGGTGCGTAGCGGGGTAGCGGCCACGACCTGGAAGAACCACCACGCCCGCTCACCCAGGCCGGCGGGCGGTTTGGCCACCACGCCGTCGCGGACCATGGCCGAGTCGATCTGCTCGGGAAGGGTGAGCGATCGGGATCGTTCGGCCATCCGTCGCCCGAGGCGGGACTCGGGCAGCCGCCACAGCAGCTGCGCCGCAGCCTGGCGTACCTCCTTGCGACGGTCGTCGAGCGCGGCCTCGAGGAACGGCTCGTCGTCCATCGACAATGCAGCGGCCAGGATGGCGACGAACGCGGCCCGGTCCTCGGGGGTCTCCGTCGCCCACGTCGACTCGAGGAGCTCCCGTGCCGCGCCGGGATCGACGGCCCGCATACGGGCCAGGAGCAGCCGGCGGGACGCCGCCGAACCGGTGGCCCACGCGCTGGTGTCCTCAGAACTGGCCCCGCCCGCCGCCCACGCCCACCTCGGGTTCCTGCCGGCCAGCCACCGGCCCCGCTCGCCGGCCGCAGCGACGCTGGCCTCCCGCAGCCGTGGGTTGGCAGTGGCGGCGTCCAGCAGTCCGGGCAGCCGGTCGGGTGGGACAAGGCGGTCGACGCCGGCCAGCAGGCCGAGCCACTCGCCCAGCACGGCCCGGAACGGGCCGCCAAGGATGACGTCGAGCCGCTCGGCGGCCGCCGGCGAGCAGGAGGGGCGGGATTCGGCAGGGCTGGGCGCCGGCGGCGGCGCCACATCCACCGGCAACCGCTGGCCTGCCAGCCGGTACAGCCCCAGTACCGCCCCGGCGCCAAGGATCAGGCCCTCGGGATCGGCGGGGTCGAGTCCGGAGAGCACCTCGCCGAGCGCCGCCTCCGCAGTGGGTGGCGCCGGCGGCCGGCGGGCGGTCCCCACCAGCGCGCTGGTCACCAGTTCGTCCCAGCTCACGGCAGCATCACCGCACGGCGCCCGGACCAGGCGGAGAGAGGGCGAAGCGCCCCGTCCTGCCACTCGCCCGCCAGCCCCACCGGGTGCCCCCCGGAGACGGCGGCCAGCGTCCACCACCCGTCCTCCTCCAGTTGGAGGTGGACCGTCGAGCCTGACGCATCACGGGCCCACCAGCCGTCGTCCCGCTCGACCGGCACGACGTCGGAGACGACCATGGGCAGGCGGTCCACCCAGGGGTTGGCGGCCAGGGCGGTGGCGTGCGCGGCAAGCGCGTCGTCGAACGTGGCCGACCCGTGCCACTCGCCGATGGACTCCGGCTCCCCGTGCGTCGACGCCACCAGCGCCCGCTGTGGCCAGCTACCGGGGAAGAAGGCCAAGTCGGCGTCGATCTCGGTCCCGACGACGAGGCCTGCCGGCGAGGGGGCGGACGGGGCGGCGAAGTCGAGGATGAGCGCGGTGCGGGCACTGGTCGCCCCCACCAGCCAGGTGCGCCGGATTGTGAAGCGCTCCTCCTCCACGACTGCTTTCGCCACCACCGACCACTGGTCCCGTACCGGGCGCCCGCCGGCGAGCACCTCCTCGGTGGTCCACGACCAGCCCGCCACCGTCCGCAGGTCGGCCTGGACCTTGGGTGGCAGGTCGTCGAAGCGCGACCACGCCTGGGTGAGCAGGTGCAGACGCCCGGCCTGCACGAGCAGGCGACCCGGCCAGCCGTCGCCACTGCGGACGATGCCGGCCATGCGCCGGACCTGGCTGCCCACGCCCGGCGCTTGGGCGTCGACCATGCGGGCAGCCACGTCGTCCCAGTAGCTGAACGGCCGGCCCTGGGCCGACGCCAGCCCCTGGCGCATCAGGTCGCGCAGCCAGAGGTCGAGCTCCTCGAGGCCGGCGCCGATGCGGGCGGCCCGGCCCGCCATGCGCCTGGCCCGGGCCTCGGGGTCGACCGGCTTCTTCTCGACGGGTGCCCGGGCCGCCCGCATGGCCCGAGCGGCCAGCCACTCGTCGACCCACGGTGGGGCCGGCGTGGGCGGCACGGCCTCGGGCCACGACGACCAGAGCAGCAGGAGGCCCAGGGTGTGCTTGCACGGGATCTTGCGGCTCGGGCAGCTGCACGAGAACGCCGGGTCGAGGAGGTCGACGGCGGCCAGGTACCCCCGGCACTGGCCCCAGACGGCGCGCTCGTCGTGCCCGGCCGCCGACCACTGCCGGGGGCTGGCCACGCTCCGCGCCGCGGTCACGGAGGAGGCGTCCGGGGCCAGCGCCTCGACCCGCTCGGCTGTCCACGTGGGCATCGGGGACCACAGGGTAGAGGGCTGCCGTCTAAGGTCAGGACGTGACCGTGGACGCGCCCGAGGGCCTGCCGGCAGAGGAAGAACCTGCCCTCATCCACGGCGCCTACTCGACGCTCTCGCGAGGCCAGCTGGTGGTCCACCCCGACCGCGCTGCGTACCTCGCCCTCCTTGGAACGCTCTACGACGACGGGTACCGCTTCTGCGCCGACCTCACCGGCGTCGACTACCTGATGTACCTCGAACGCGACCTTCCGGCGGGTGTCCGCCCGGAGCGGTTCGAGGTGGTCGTCAACCTCCTGTCAACTGAGGCGCGCCGGCGGATCAGAGTGCGGGTCCAGGTCCCCGAGGCCGACCCCACGCTTCCGTCGATCTTCCGTCTCCACCCCGGCACCGAAGCCATGGAGCGGGAGACGTACGACATGTTCGGCATCGTCTTCTCCGACCACCCGGACATGACCCGCATCCTCATGCCCGACGACTGGGAGGGCCACCCGCTCCGGAAGGACTTCGGCGTCGGCCGCATCCCGGTCCAGTTCAAGGGGGCACCACCCGCCCGATGAGCGCAACCGAGCTTTCCGAGGGCGACCAGGAGATCCAACCCTCCCAGCGGACCGCAGGGGTCGAATACCTACGGGAGGCGGGCTCGGTCCTGCGCATCCCCCACCTGCCCGAAGACGTCGACGAGGTGCCCACCGGCGACGACACGATGATCATCAACATGGGGCCCCAGCACCCGAGCACCCACGGCGTGCTGCGGGTGATGATGGAGCTCCAGGGCGAGACCGTGCTGCGCTGCAAGCCGGTCATGGGCTACCTCCACACCGGCATGGAGAAGACCGGCGAGGAGCTGACCTACCTCCAGGGCCCGACCAACACCACCCGCATGGACTACGTGTCCCCGCTGTTCAACGAGCTGGTCTTCTCACTCGCCACCGAGAAGCTGCTCGACGTGGAGATCCCGCCCCGGGCTACCTGGATCCGCATGCTCATGTGCGAGCTGAACCGGATGTCGTCGCAGGTCCTGTGGCTGGCGACGAACGGCATGGACCTGGGCGCGGTGTCCATGATGATCTACGGCTTCCGGGAGCGGGAGCTGATCCTCGCCTTCTTCGAGAAGGTCACCGGTCTGCGGATGAACCACAACTACATCCGCCCCGGCGGGGTGGCCGTCGACCTCCCCGAGGGCTGGCGGGACGACGTGCTCCACATCCTCGAAGTGTTCCCCGAGCGCCTCGATGAGTACGACACGCTCCTCACCGGGCAGCCCATCTGGCAGGAGCGCACCCAGGGCGTCGGCGTCATCACCACCGAGGAGTGCCTGGCGCTGGGCGTCACCGGGCCGATCCTGCGCTCCACCGGCATGCCGTGGGACCTGCGCCGCGACCAGCCCTACCTCGCCTACGACCAGGTGGACTTCGACGTCATCGTCGGCAGCTACGGCGACACCTTCGACCGCTACGCCATCCGCCTCAACGAGATCCGGGAGTCGATCAAGATCGTCCACCAGATCCTCGACAAGATGCCGTCGGGCGACTACCGGGTGCAGGACAAGAAGGTCACCCCGCCGCCCCGCCATCGCATCGACGAGTCGATGGAGGCGCTCATCCACCACTTCAAGATCTTCACCGAGGGCTTCCGCGTGCCCGAGGGCGAGGTCTACGTGGCCGTGGAGTCACCCCGGGGCGAGCTGGGCTGTTACATGGTGTCCGACGGCAGCGCCAAGCCCTACCGCATGCACATCCGTGGTCCGTCCTTCGTGAACCTCCAGGCCCTGCCCCACATGATCAAGGGCGCCCTGATCGCCGACGCCGTGGCGGTCATCTCCACGATCGACCCCATCATGGGCGAGGTCGACCGGTAGCACGGGCTCTTTGTCGGCTGGACTACGCCAGCGGTAGCTGAGGCGACAAAGAGGGGCGGCGCCGCCGGCGGCGGACGCGCTTGGTGGCGCCCTTCGAATAGGCGGCCAGGACGTCGTTCAGCGCGTCGCTCATGAGGTTGATGCCGAGCACGGCGACGGCGATGGCCAGGCCGGGGAACACTGACATCCACCACGCCACCCGTAGGAACCGCTGGGCGTTGCTGACCAGGTAGCCCCAGCTCATCACGGTGGGGTCGCCGAGGCCGAGGAAGGCGAGGCTGGCTTCGAGGAGGATGATCCGGGAGCCGGTGAGGGCGATGATCACCATCGCCGTGGGCAGGACGTTGGGCAGCACGTGGCGCAGCAGGATCCGGCGGTCGGTGGCGCCGATCGAGCGGGCCGCCTCCACGTAGTCGCGGTCGCGCACCGACAGCACCTCGGCTCGGGAGACCCGGGCCAGGGTCGGCCAGGACGTGAGCGCGAGGACGTAGATGAGGTTGTCGAGGCCGGCGCCGAACAGGGCGACGATGAGCAGGACCAGGAAGAACCGGGGGACCGACTGGAACAGCTCGGTGATCCGCATGAGCAGGTCGTCGACCCAGCCGCCCCGGTAGCCGGCGACGATCCCCACCGTCAGCCCGATGAGCGAGGCGATGACCACCACGCCGGTGACCACCACCATCGACGTGCGGGCGCCGTGGATCACCGCGTCGAATACGTCGCGGCCGAGGTTGTCGGTGCCCATGAGGTGCTTGGACGACGGCGCTAGCAGGGGATCGGCGACCGTCCGGAACGGGTCGCCGGGCGAGATCACGTCGGCCAGGACGCCGGCGACCACGACGAGCATCGAGAGGGTGAGGCCCGCCATGCCGGCGGGGTGCCGGAAGAACCTTCGGAGCGCGGTCCGCCACCGGTGCGGGGGATTCACGCCGCTAAGGGGCTCGCCGGCGGACAGGAAGGCGCCGGCGGGGGCCGCTCCGCCCCCGAGCTCAGCGGTAGCGGATGCGGGGGTCGACACGGGAGTAGACGAGGTCGGTCACCAGGTTGGCGAGGACGAGGGTGAAGGCCACGACCAGGACCATGCCAAGGAGTACGGGGTGGTCGCGGGTCTGGGCTGCGGACAGCACGAGCCGGCCGAGCCCCGGCCAGCCGAAGACGGTCTCGACCAGGACCGCCCCCGAGAACAGGAAGCCGATGCGGGTACCCACCACGGTGATCACCGGGAGCAGGGCGTTGCGCAGGGCGTGGTGGAACAGGGCGCCGGTCGACGACAGACCCTTGGCCTGGGCCACCCGGACGTAGTCGCTGTCCATCTCGGCCAGGATGCCCGTCCGGGCGATGCGGCTGATCAGGGCCACCTCGGAGGCGGCGAGGACCAACGAGGGCAGAACCAGATGATGGGCGATGTCGGCCCAGTGCGTGAAACCCGTGTAGTTGGCCCGGGCGTCGGTCATTCCCTGGATCGGGAACCAGCCGGTGCGGAAGGCGATGGTGAGCATGGCCAGCTGGGCCAGCCAGAAGCTGGGCAGGGCGTAGCCGATGAGCGCGCCGGTGCTGACGGAGAGGTCGAACGGCCCGAACGGTCGGCGCGCCGCGAGCGCGCCCACGACGATCCCTCCCACCGTCGACAGCAGCAGGGCACTGCCCATGAGCAGCAGGGTGGCCGGAACCCGCTCGAAGATGAGGGCCGTGACGTCCTGGCCGAGCACGAAGGACACGCCCAGGTCCCCCCGCAGGACGTTGCTTGCGTACGTGAGGAACTGCTGAGGCGCCGGCCTGTCGAGCCCGAACTTCTCCCGCATGAAGGCGTAGTAGGCCTCGTCGCCACTCTCGCCGGCCACGGCCACGACCGGATCACCGGGCGCGAAGTGGACGACGGCGAAGGTGACGACGAGGATGCTCGCCACCGCCGGCAGCACCTGGAGCAGCCGGCGGACGACGTACCTGCGGTTCACCTACTTCTTACAGCTGGCTGCCTCGGCGAAGAGCCCGGTGTTCTCGTGGTTGAACCCGGTGCAGCCTGCAGTGAACGCCCGAAGGCTTGCGCTCTCGGTGATCCAGACGTACGGGAGGTCCTTCACCAGTTGCTCCTGGAGCTGCCGGTAGATCGGGGTGCGCTTGGCCGGGTCGGGCTCGCGAGACGCCGTGTCGAGCAGCCGGTCCACGTCCGGGTTGCTGTACCCGGCCCCGTTGCTGAAGGCGGTGGTGCTGATCTGCCTGGAGTCGACCTGGCGGCGGAAGCCGATCTCCGGGTCGTCACCGTTGCAGTAGGAGGCCACTCCGGTGTCGAAGTCGCGTGTTCTGAAGACGTTGGCGGAGAACGTGGCGTTGTCCTCGGTCTTCACCTGCAGGGTGATGCCGACCGCGTTGAGCTGGCCGCGGATCTGCTCGCCGTAGGTGGTCTGGTCGCCGGCGAAACCGTGCCAGTCCACCTCGAACTTGGTGCCGTCGGTGACATTGGCCACGCCCCGCGCCACCCGGGCGCCGCCCTCGTCCTTCCAGCCGACCTGGTCGAGGAGCGTCTTGGCCCGGTTCACGTCGAAGGCGGGCAGCGTGAGCCCGGAGGCGGCGGCGAAGGTGATGCCGCTGTTGATCGGCGCAGCCGACACCTTGCCCTGGCTGAAGGCGACGGTGCGGAAGGCCTGCTCACGGTTGATCGCGTGCCAGACGGCCTGCCGGGTCCGCAGGTCGGCGAAGAAGGGGGTCCGGCCGGCGGGCGGCTTCATGTTGAAGATCATCGTGATCGTGCAGTTGCCACCGCCGGACCCGCGGGGGGCGGCGGAGGTGCCGATGGCGCGGTTCGCCTTGACCCGCTCGATGTCGGCCCCGGGAACGGTGCCCACCCAGTCGACCTCCTTGTTCTCGAGAGCGAGGATCTGGGTGCCGACGTCGGGGATGACCCGCTGGACCATGCCGTCGAGGTAGGGGAGGCCGGCCCGGAAGTAGGTCGGGTTCCGGACCATCTTGATCTCCTGGATGGTGTAGCTCTCCAGCTTGAACGGCCCGGTGCCCACCGGGGTCTTGTTGGCCGGGCAGGCCGCGACCGTGGCCAGGTCGGCGCAGGCATCGTAGATGTGCTTCGGGATGATCGGCGCTTCGGTGACGTTGAGCTGCTGCAGCAGCGGGGCGTAGGGGTTCGGGAAGCGGAAGATCACCGTGGTGGGACTAGGTGTCTCCAAGGTGACCTGGGCGGAGCCCAAGGAGGCTTGGGTACGGCTGTGCAGCTTCAGGAGCGCCCGCTCGAAGGTGAACTTCACGTCTTCGGAGGTGAAGTCCCGCCCGTCGTGCCACTTGACGCCCGTGCGCAGCTTGAAGGTGTAGGCGGTGCCGTTGCCTTCGATGGTCCAGCTCTCGGCCAGCTCGGGGGTGGGCTTGCCGTCGGCGCCCCAGCCGACGAGGCCGTTGAACATCATCTCCGAGGCGGTGTGAACGCCACCGTTGGACGTGACCGCCGGGTTGAGGCTGCCCGGGTCGGAGCCGATGGCCACGACCAGGGTGCCGCCCCGCACGGGTGCGGTCGTGGTCGGCGTGGTGGACTGGGTATCGGGTGCGGCGTCGCCGCCGCCGTCGTCACCACCGCATGCGGTTGCAACCAGCATCGTGGCCAGTGCGGCCACGGTAAGGCGCTTCTTCATTCGGTTCCCCCAGAAGATGTCGTCAACGTGCAGGCCTCAACGGTACTACCCGGGTGCGAATAGTGAACCGTTCAGGCTCCGTACCGCCGCGCTAGGGTTCCGGCCGATGGACTGCCACCGGGTCGCATACCGGCGCTGATGGCCCGGCTGACTGCTGAGAACGTCCAGCGGGCGCGCCAACTCATCGCCCTGTACCCCCAAGCGCGATCCGCGCTCATCCCCATCCTGCACCTGGCGCAGGAGCAGGACGGATGGCTCACCCCCGACGGTATGGCCCACGTAGCCGAGCTCCTCGACCTCGACCCTGCCGAGGTCTACGGCACGGCGAGCTTCTACGACATGCTGTTCACCCATCCGGTGGGCCGGCACCTGGTGTCGGTCTGCACCAACCTGGCCTGCCTCCTGAACGGCGCCGACGAGCTCCTGGAGCACGCCGAAGCCCGCCTGGGCGTCGCCGCCGGGGGCACCACGGCCGACGGGCAGTTCACGTTGGAGGAGGTTGAGTGCATCGCGTTCTGCGGCGCCGCCCCCTGTCTGGCGGTGAACTGGCGGTTCTTCGGAAACATCGGCAACGACGACTTCGACCGTCTGGTCGAGGATCTGGCGGCCGGCCGGCTGGCCGACGACGTCCCGCCCCACGGCACCCTCAACCGGGTCCGGCGCCAGGTCGGCCTGATGGCCGTCGCCGGCCCCCCGCCGGCGCTTGCCGACGACGACACGCCGCCGCAGGCGAGGGCTACCTGAGTGCTGACCGACGCCGCCCCCATCGTCACCGCCCGAATCGGGAAGCCGCAGTCGTGGACGCTGCGGTCCTACCTCGACAACGGTGGCTACGACGGCCTGCGTAAGGCCCTCACCATGGATCCGTCGGAGGTGCAGCAGGAGGTCCTCGCCGCCAACCTGCTCGGCCGGGGCGGCGCCGGCTTCGAAGCCGGCAAGAAGTGGGGGATGCTCGCCAAGCCCGAGCCGAAGTACCTCGTCATCAACGGCGACGAGAGCGAGCCCTGCACCTTCAAGGACCACATGCTGATGGAGGAGGACCCGCACCAGATCATCGAGGGCACCCTCATCTGCGCCTACGCCATC
>Ga0136633_1002129_pt1 | contig 13895 bp, 14 predicted proteins | sample AntDrymeUQ832206_2_FD_105494 | JGI IMG/M metagenome (GOLD analysis project Ga0136633, IMG submission 105494) | Polar desert sand microbial communities from Dry Valleys, Antarctica - metaG UQ83 (22.06) | ecosystem: Environmental > Terrestrial > Soil > Desert | place: Antarctica: Dry Valley... | reverse complement strand
GCTACGCCTTTCGAGTAGCTACGCCTTTCGAGTAGCTACGCCTTTCGAGTAGCTACGCCTTTCGAGTAGCTACGCCTTTCGAGTAGCTACGCCTTTCGAGTAGCTACGCCTTTCGAGTAGCTAGGCCTTTCGAGCAGCTAGGCCTTTCGAGCGGCTGCCCTTCTCCAGCAGCTACCCCTTCTCCAACACCAGCTTCACTTCCAGGGTGGCGTCCGGGTCCACCGTCACGAAACCGGCGATGTTGGGCGGGTTGATGTCGAAGTCGCTCATCGGGAAGCCCAGCGAGCCGACCAGCTCGCCCTTCCCGTCCGCCACCCGGACGTCGAGGGGGATGGTGACCAGCTTGGTGACGCCGTGCAGGGTGAGGTTGCCCTCGGCGGACGCCTTGACCGTCTGACCGGACGCGGCCTCCGCGGGCAGGGTGACGGGCTTGGTCGTCACGAACGTGGCCTTGGGGAACTGGTTGGTCTGCAGACCGTCGGTGCGGATGCGGTTGTCACGGCGGCTCTCGTCGCTTGCCAGCTTGGTCAGGTCGACTTCGAAGTTCGCATCGCTGGCCACGAGGCTGCCACCGGAGCGCTCGACTTTGACCGACCCGGTGACCGCCGGGCTGCGGCCGACAGCGTCGCTCTTGGCCGGGAGAGCGGCCAGCTTCTCGCGGACGCGGTAGCCGGCAGTCGATCCGGTGGCGACCCGCCAGGTGCCGACGATGTCGGTCGTGCTCGACGCGATCGTCGGGGTGGCGGATGCTGCGCCCGGAGCGAGCGTGGTGGCCGGCTGGTCGCTCAGCGCCAGCGGCGGAGGGGCGTCGTCGTTGAAGAACGACAGGTAGACGACGGCGACCGCGGCCACCGCCAGGGCGGCCAGGATGGCCACGACGACGAGCGGGCGGCGGCGGCGGGGCGTGGTGCTGTTCTCGAGCTCGTTCGTTTCTCTCACAGGCACATCATCGTCGTACCGCCAGTTCGTTACACGCCAGGGTCATGCCCGGCTGGCTCACGGGCCGAGCCGGCGTCGACCGACGGACGGACGTGAACGCCACCAACCCGCCGAGTGCGCAAACCGCCGCGGAGATGCGCAGGGCGTCGCTGACCCCGGCGGCGAAGGCCGGGGTGCCCGGGTCGACGCCACGCAGGCCGGCGACCAGGGGCAGCAGCGCCACCGACAACAGGCCGCCCATCCGGGCGACGGCGTTGTTCACCCCGGAGCCCACCCCGAGGTGGCGCTCCTCGACGGCAGCCATGACCGCGGCGGTGAGCGGGGCGACGGTGAGCGCCAACCCGATGCCGAACACCACCACTGCGGGGAGCACGGCGGTGGGATAGGCCCCGCCCGGGCCGACGCGGCTCAGCAACAGGAGCCCGGCGCCGGCCACCAGCGGCCCGACGGTCATGGGCAGCCGGGGCCCGAGCCGCTGGCCCAGTCGCCCGGCCGGGGCCGAGAGGACCAGCAGCAGCACGGTAACCGGGAGCATGGCGGAGCCCGCTTCCAGCGCCGAGTAGCCCATGCCCTGCTGGAGCTGAAGCACGAACAGGAAGAGCGCACCGGCGAAGGCCCCGTAGACGGCGAACGTGGTGGCATTGGCCCCGCTGAACTGGCGCGAGCGGAAGAGCTCAAGCGGCACGAGCGGCTCCGCTCTGCTCCGCTCGACGAGGGGGAAGGCCAGTAGCGCGGCGACGCCCACCACGGCGGCGACCAAGACGAGAGGCGAGGCGCCCACGGCGGTTCCCTCGATGAGGGCGAAGACCACCCCGCCGAGGCCGATGGTGACCGCAGCTGCGCCGGCCACATCGAGCTGTCCCCCGGTCACCGTGCTCCGGCTCTCCGGGACATGGGCCCGGACCACCCAGATGGTCAGCGCGGCCACCGGGAGGTTGATGAGGAACACCCATCGCCACGAGGCTGTGTCGACCAGCCAGCCGCCGAGGAACGGACCGATGGCGCTGAAGGCGCCGGCCAGGCCCGACCACGCCCCCACCGCCCGGCCCCGCTCGTCGGGGGCGAAGCTGGCCGAGAGCAGGGCCAGGCTGGCGGGCACGAGGAGGGCGCCGCCGATGCCCTGCACGGCCCGGGCGGCGATCAGCAGGCCCATGTTCGGAGCCAGACCGCACAGGGCCGAGGCAATGCTGAAGGACACGAGCCCCACCTCGAACAGCCGCCGCCGCCCGTAGCGGTCACCGAGGGCCCCGCCCAGCAGGAGCAAGGCACCCAGGGTGAGCAGGTAGGCGTCGAGGGTCCATTGGAGGCCGGAGAGGCCGGCGTCGAGGTCACGGCCGATGGCAGGGAGGGCGACGTTGACGACAGTGCCGTCGAGGAAAGCCATGCCCGAGCCGAGCACGGTGGCCGCCAGCACCCACCGGCCCGCCGGTGTGCCGGACCGGATCCCACCCGCTGCGGGTGGCGTCATTGTGTGCGGACCGTGGTGGTGGCGGCGATCGGTAGCGGGACCTCGGTCACCTACCTAATCTTCCACCGCTCGGGCCTCTCCGGCTCGTAGAGGCAGAACGTGCCGGTACGGATGCTGCGGCGCAAGTGGCGACCCAGGGCGGGCAGGGCCTCGTCCATGCGGTCGAGGCCGGTGCGGATGCGGAGGGCGACGAGGCGACGGGCCCGGTCGCCGATGGCCGTCGCCGGGCACGAGGACTCCGACAGGACCGCCAGCTCGGCACGGAGCAAGTCCCGTTCGGCACGGGCCAGGGCGGCGGCCACCGGATCGGCGGGCACGACCTGGCCGTCGACCTCGGCCAGCCGGGAGCGGTACTCGTCGGCGACGCGCTCGGAGAGCTCGGTCTCCGGGCCCTCCACCAGGTCCACGACATGGACGGGTCGTCCGTCGGCGGCCAGGAGGGCCACGATGTGGGCGAGGCCAGGTGAGTCGGCGACCAGGGCCCGCCCCTCGCCGAAGGCCAGTTCCCAACCGTCAGCTGTCCGGCGGAAGACGTTGACGGCGGTGCGGTCCGGCCGGTCGGCCGGGGTGAGGTCCTGCGAGCGCCGCAAGATGGCCTCGGCGTCCTCGGCCAGGCGCTCGATCTCCAGGCGGCGGTAGATGGCGGCCGCCTGGGCCAGGAGCTCGATGGCCCGCTCCCAGTCGCCGTCGCCCCCCCGGGCCCGGAGCAGCGCCGAGTAGTGACGGCGGGTGTGGGCGACGAGCACCGGGGCGCCGGCGGCGTGGTTGGCGTCGAGGGCGACCTGAAAGTGGGTCTCGGCCTCGTCCCAGCGGCCGAGCACGTGGCACACGAGCCCGAGGTGACGGGCGACAGAGCCATGGCAGCCGACGCATTCCGCCGCGTGCCGCGCCAGTGGGCCGGCGAGGGCGTCCGCGTGCTCTTCGGACTCGAGGGCGGCGGCGATCTCCGCCGCCAGCGCCAGCACCGCGGGCGGCGGATCGCCGGCGCCGAGCAGGTCGAGCTGGCGTCGGGCCTCACCGTCGCGTCCGAGGTCGGCCAGGACGGCGCCGAGCAGGGCCTGGCCCTCCTGGAAATCGGCATGGTCGGCGAGCAGGCTGCGGACGAGGAGCTCGGCTTCCGACGCCCTGCCCTGCTCCCGGCATGCGGTGGCGGCCAGCAGCAGCGGTTCGGGCTCGGTGGGGGCCAGGTGCGCGGCCTCGCCGGCCAGGCGTTCACATTCCCGGAACCGGCCCTCGAGCAGGGCCTGCGATCCCTGCCGGAGCAGCGGCCCCCACGGCGCAGTCAACATGGCGATTGTACGGGGTTGCGAATCCCGACCATATAAGTAAGGATTTCGGCCATGTCAGTCATCGACGAGTTGCTCGAAGCCAACAAGGGTTACGCCGAATCGTTCGACAAGGGCGACCTGCCCATGCCGCCGGCGCGGAACGTCGCCATCGTCACCTGCATGGACGCCCGCCTGCACCCTGCCGCCTTTTTGGGCCTGGAGGTCGGCGACGCTCATGTCATCCGCAACGCCGGGGGCCGGGTGTCCGGCGACGCCCTCCGCTCACTGATCATCTCCAACCAGCTGCTGGGCACCAAGGAGTACGCGGTCATCCATCACACCGACTGCGGCATGCTCACGTTCAGCAACGAGGATCTTCGCCAGAAGCTGGCCGACCGGGGCGATGCCAGCGGCATCGACTTCCTACCCTTCTCCGACAACGAGGCCTCGGTGCGGGAGGACGTCGAGGCGATCCGCAACTCGCCGTTCATCCCCGACGGCAGTCCGGTGTCCGGCTACATCTACGACGTCACCACCGGCGCCCTGCAGACGGTGGTCACCGCCGACACCTAGACCTGCGACGAGAGGTGCTCGATGGCGGCCTGCACGAGGGTGTCGAGAGGGAGCGGAGCGGAGCTCGGTGGACCGGCGAGCCCGAAGCCGAAGCTCTTGGTCGTGAAGGCCTCACCCGCAGCGTCGACCTCCAGCCACAGCACGGCGGCCCCGGTCTGCTCCTCGGGGCCGCCGGGACGGGCGAGGGCCGACCGGTGCTCGCTCAGCCAGTCCACCAGCCACGCCCGCACCCGCTCCCGATCGGAGCCGACGACCTCCAGGTAGCCGCTGGGCCCGTCCACCATGTTGACGATCCAGTAGCGCGCCGCGGAGGTCATCGGGTCGAGGGCGGGTGGTCGCCAGTAGGCAGCCGGGTTACGGGTCGTGCGAACGCCGGGCATCCGGCCCAGTCGTCGGGTCAGGTCCTCGACCGTGCGGGAGACGGCGGACCACAGGTTCGGGAAGCCGGCGGCCTCGGCCTCGGGATCGCTGCCCTTGATGATGCGGACCTTGCGGCCGGCCATCGCCTTCTCGAGCGACGCGGCAAGTTCGGGGTCGTCGATCTCGAGCATGAGCAGGCGGCCCTCCACCCGCATGCCGATGCGGCGGGCGCCGGCGTCCTCGGGCGTCTCGTCCGTCGTGCCCGCCGGCTCGATCTCGGCCAGCTTGGCCTCGACGACGTCCCTGGTGATGCCCAGCTCGCCGAGAGCCTTGGCCGCCACGCTGTTCTCCTCCAGCAGGAGACCGAGCAGGTAATGCTGCGAGCCGACCGCCCCGCCGCCGGCCAGGCGCCGGGCCTCCACGCTGGCCTTGGCCACCGCCGGGGTCTCCCGCGGCCGGCCGGCACCGAAGGCGGGCGTCGACGTCCGTCCCCCCGGCCCGCCCCGGAAGCCCTGGAGCTGGTAAATGACCTCCTGGCGCACGGCCGACAGGTCGGCCCCGAGGTTGACCAGGACCTGGGCGCCCACGCCCTCGCCCTCCCGGATGAGGCCCAGGAGGATGTGCTCGGTGCCGATGTAGTTGTGACCGAGCTGGAGAGCCTCGCGCAGCGAGAGCTCGAGGACCTTCTTGGCTCGGGGTGTGAACGGGATGTGGCCCTCGGGAGGCCCCGAGTCGCCCTCGCCGATGATCGCCTCGACCTTCTCCCGCACCGCCTGCAACGAGATGCCCAGCCGCTCGAGCACCTTGGCGGCCACGCCCTCGTTTTCATGGATCAGCCCCAGCAGGATGTGCTCGGTGCCGATGTAGTTGTGGCCGAGGAGACGGGCTTCCTCCTGGGCCAGCACCACCACCCGCCGAGCCCGATCGGTGAATCGCTCGAACATGGTCCCGAGTCTCGCGCCCTTGTCAATACCCTGTTTTCACCCCTGTTTGAGATATGGTTGACGCCATGAGCGACGAGCTGGACTGGGACAAGGCGCTCGAGGCGTGGAGCTCGGAGCCCGAGGGCGGCCCCGGCGGACGGCAGTGGGTGACACTGGCCGAGGCCGAGCGCCAGGCCGGCGTGTCCAACTCGGCCCTGCGCTCGTGGTACCGCAGCGGCCAGGTGCCGTCCCGTCTGGTCGACGGGCCCCACGGCGTGCAGCGACTGGTGCCGCTCGACGCCGTCCTTCAGCGGGCGGCCCAGTCGCCCCGGATCCAGCGCCGCATCGCGGGGGCCGTCGGCCTCGAGGCCGAGGTGGCCCTTCTCCGCCAGCAGGTCGAGACGCTCGAAGCGCGGCTTCGACGGCTCGAGCAGGGCCCGAGCGGCCCTTTGAGCGGGTGACGAGGGCCCGAGCGGCCCTTTGAGCGGGTGACGAGGGGGCTGGCGCGAAAAAGCCCCGGATGCCGGTAGGCATCCGGGGCTCTTGCGCCACCCCGAGCGCAAGACGGGTCAGGCGGCCTGGTTGGTGTGGTCGGCGAGGGAGTGCCGGCCGCGCCGGAGGGCGAGGACGTCGGCCCGGCTGGCGGCGAGCTCGGCCCGGGCCGCAGCCTCAACCTTGGTGATCACGTGGCCGTAGGCGTCGAGCGTGTCACGGGTGGGGTCGGGACACGCGGTGCGCCAAGCGGTCTGCGGCGTCCCGGCGATGACACCGGCGATGGTGAAGGTCGGACCGTGGCCCTTGGCCCGGGGAGCGCCGCTGCCGGCGTCGGGGTTGGGGTAGGCGGTCTTCCACCAGGTCTCCGACGAGGTGTGCATGACACCGGCGATGGAGAACACCGGGCTGCAGTTGGCGGGGGTGAAGGGGAGGGGGCGCTGGTCCATGTCATTTCCTTCTTCCTGGGGGGAGCATCTCGGGTCGAGGTGGCTATGGCTCCATGGTGCGCCGATGCCAGAACCAATCCAAGGGCCGAAGGTCCCACCGGCGACGGGCCGCAAGCCCCTTCGGCTCCGGGACCGTGGAGAACCCGCTGCGGTCCGTGACAGCTTGCGTCACCGAGACGATCGCCCACCGTCGGCGCCACCGCCTGAGATCAGCCGAAGAGCTTCACCAGTTCGGCTCCGCTGACCCACGTGCCGGTGAGGTCCACGAACCTGCCGCCCTTGTACTGCAGCAGGCGCACGTCGGAGTTGCAGACCGCGGATAGCAGCGACACCTGCCGCCGGTCGCAGGTGTAGGAGTGGGCCATGTAGCCGGGATGGTCCACCGTGGCCCGGAGCTTGGTGTTCAGGGCCGCCGCCGTGTCGGTGCCGTCCTTGAGCAGGTCGTAGACGTTCATGGCCACGCTGAAGCCGGCCTGCGACAGCGCGCTCGGCTTGGAGACCCTGGCCTCGGACTTCCAGGTGGCCACCTCGGGGGAGGGGTCGTCGAACGGCAGGTAGCCGGTGGCGAAGTAGGCGTCCTCGGCCGCGGCCCCAGCCGCGTCGACCACCGCCTGGGAGGCGCAGGCGCTCGGGTAGAACATCCGGGCCCGCACCCGGAGCGAGCGGGCGGCCGACATGATCCTGGCGCAGCTCTGAGCGGGGAACAGCACGATGACCGCGTCCGGGTTCGATGCGGTGGCCGCCTTGAGGGGCGGAGCGAAGTCGGCGGCGTCGGCCTTGGCCGCCACCAGCTTCACGTCGGTGACCCCCTTGGCCCGCAGCACGATCTCGGCCGCGCCGATGACGGTGTTCAGCACGCCGGGAAGGTCGACGTAGAGGGCGCCCACCTTCTTGACCTTGAGCGTGTCGAGGGCATACTCCGCCTCCCCGAGCAGGTCGGCCACCACGCCGCCGGCCAGCATCCATGCGGCCGGCGACGTCAGCTCGTCCCCGAGCGCCGGCGTGCCGCCGATGTAGGGGATGCCCGCCCGCTCGAACACCGGGAGGGAGGCGGCGGCGCCAAGGTCGACACCACCCAGCACGGCCACGGGCCGCTTGGCCACCAGCTCGTTGGCGCACGCCGCCGACGACTCGGGTGTGCCGGCGGTGCGGCAGACCTCGAGTCGCAGGGGACGGCCGTTCACCCCGCCGAGGTCCTCGTTGACGTGGGCGACGGCTGCCTGCGCCGCCTCCCGCGCCTCCGGGAAGGAGCCGATCGGGGCGTCCTCCTGGTTGATCATGCCGAGGACGATGGCGCTGTCGGCCTTCCCCCCGCCACCCCCTCCGCCGCTGCACGCGGCAACCGTCATCGTCAGAACGACGATGCCGACCAGACGCCTCACGTCGGTCATTCTGCCCTGCGCAGTACCGTTCCCCCGATCGACCGCACCCTTGTGTTCCTCCTCCTCGGGCTGGGGGCCGGCGCCGTGTACGCCAGCCTGGGTCTGGGGCTCGTGCTCGTGCACCGGGTGTCGGGCGTGGTCCACGTGGCCCACGGGGCGGTGGCCGCCTATGTGGCCTATGTGTTCGTGGAGCTGCGGACGGTCGGTGACCTCGTCCTGCCCGTCGGACGGCTGCACCTGGGCGACACCGTGCCGTTCGCGTCGGCCATGGCCCTGAGCCTCGCCGTGGCTGCCGCTCTCGGGGCGCTGGCCTATGCCATCGTCTTCCGGCCGCTGCGGGCGGCGCCCCCCCTGGCCGGCCTCGTGGCGTCCGTCGGCCTCATGGCCACGATGCAGGCCCTCATCGTGCTGCGGTTCGGGTCGACCGGGCGACCGGTGCCCGCCATCCTCCCGGCCGAGCCGCTCCGGCTGTTCGGTTCCGACGTGCCCCGGGACCGGCTCCTCCTGGCCGCCATCGTCATAGCCGTCGCCATGCTGCTGTGGGGCGTCTATCGCTTCACCACCTTCGGCCTGGCCAGCCGGGCCGCGTCCGAGGACACGACTGGTGTCGCCCTGCTCGGGTGGTCGCCCGACCGGCTCGCCGGCGTCAACTGGGTGGCGGCCACCGTGCTGGCCGGAATGGGCGGCATCCTCGTGGCGCCGCTCACGGGGCTCGACCCGGTTACGACCACGCTCCTGGTCGTGCCCGCTCTCGCCGCCGCCCTCGTCGGCCGGCTGGTGTCGTTCGGCGCCACGGTCGCCGCCGCTCTGGGACTGGGCATGGCCCAGTCGCTGATCCTGCTGCTCCAGGACGACTACTCCTGGATCCCCCGGACGGGTGTCCGGGAGGCCGTGCCGCTGCTGGTGATCGTCGTCGCCCTGGCTCTGGGCGCCGGCGCCCGGCTGACCCGAGGGGGCGGGACGGGCCGGTTGCCCCGGGCGGGCCGTCCGCAGCGGACCGGCCTCCTGGCCGGCGCCGGGACGGTGGTCGGGGTGGTCGGGGTGGTCGCCCTCAGCGGTCAGGACCGGGTGGCGCTGGTCACCAGCCTGATCGGCGCGCTGGTCTGCCTGTCGATCGTCGTCCTGACCGGCTGGTCGGGGCAGATCTCCCTAGCCCAGATGGCCTTCGCCGGCGTCGCCGGCTTCTCGCTCAGCCGGCTGGCCACCGACCTCGGCGTCCCGTTTCCGGTGGCGCCGTTGCTGGCCGCGGTTCTGGCCGCGTTGGCGGGCGTGCTCGTCGGCCTCCCGGCTCTGCGGGCCCGGGGCGTGAGCCTGGCCGTGGTCACTCTCGCCGGTGCGGTCGTCGTCGAGGAGGTGGTGTTCAGGAGCCCCACGCTCACCGGTGGCTTCGGTGGGTCGCGGGTGCCGGCCCCGTCAGTGTTCGGCTGGCGGCTCGACCCGTCCGGCCCGGCCTTCGGCCTTTTCGTGCTGGCCGTGCTGGTGGCCACCGGGGTGGCCCTGGCCAGGCTGCGCCTGAGCGGCGCAGGGCGGCGACTGCTGGCGGTGCGGGCGAACGAGCGGGCGGCCGCCGCGGTCGGGGTCGACGTCACCGCCACCCGCCTGCGGGCCTTCGCCCTGTCGGCCTTCCTGGCCGGGACGGCAGGCGCTCTCCTCGGCTACCAGCAGGGCCAGCTGTCGTTCGGCTCCTTCGGCGTGTTCGTCTCCCTGGCCTACCTGGCCGTGGCCTACCTCGGTGGCATCGCCGGCATCGGCGGGGCGCTCGTCGGCGGCCTGCTCGTGCCGAACGGCTTGGTCTTCACCCTCCTTGGCCTCGGCCGGTACCAGCTGCTGGTCAGCGGGCTCGGGCTCATGGCCGTCACCGTCCTCGCTCCCGGTGGCGTCACCGGTTGGAGGCGGCGATGAGCGAGCCCGCCCGTGGGGCCCTGGAGGTCCGGGGCCTGCGGGTCCGGTTCGGCGCAGTCGACGTGGTCCACGGCCTCGACCTCGATCTGGCCCCGGGGACGATCACCGGGCTGATCGGGGCCAACGGGGCCGGCAAGACCACCGCCCTGGAGGCGATCTCGGGGCTCGTCCCCGTCGCCGGCGGCCGGATCCTGCTCGGCGGCGTGCCGGCGGAGGGGCTGGCCCCCCACCGCCGGGCGCGTCTCGGTCTGGCCCGCACGTTCCAGGGCCAGGAGCTGTTCGAGGACCTGACCGTCGCCGAGAACCTGCTGGTCGCCGGAGCGAAGGACGCGCCTGACGACGACCGGCTCCCGATCCGCCTCACCCATGCCGAGCGCTCGGTGCTCGCCATCGACCGGGCTCTTGCCGCGCAGCCGACGGTGCTCCTGCTGGACGAGCCGGCGGCCGGTCTGGACGACGCCGGCCGGCACGCACTCATCGCCCGGCTGCGTGACATGGCGGCCCGCGGCACGGCAGTCCTCCTCGTCGACCACGACATGCGCCTCGTGCTCGAGGTGTGCGACCGGGTCACGGTCCTCGACGCCGGCCGGGTCATCGCCGAGGGCGCACCGGCCGACGTGAGAGTCGACGAGCGGGTGATCGCCGCCTACCTCGGGCGGCGCAGAAGCGGCGCCACCCTGGCCCGTTTCCGAGCGGCCGCAGCGGCGACGATCCTCGACGCTCGGGGCATGAGCGCCGGCTACGCGGGGACGGCGGTCGTCCACGGGGTCGACCTCACGGTCGGCGCGGGCGAGGTGGTCGCCCTCCTCGGCCTCAACGGTGCCGGCAAGACGACGACCATGCTGGCCCTGGCCGGCGTACTGGCCCGCATGACCGGCGACGTCTCGGTCCTCGGCCGGCAGGCCGCGAACCCGCGCCTGCTCGCCCGCTCCGGGATGGGGTGCGTGCGGCAGGGGCAGGCGCCGTTCGCCGGCCTGACCGTGGCCGAGCACCTGCGGCTCGTGCGCCGGGGCGGGGACAGTGACCACGACGTCCTCGACCGCCTTCCCGCCCTGCGGCCGCTGCTCGACCGCCAGGCCACCGTCCTTTCCGGTGGGGAGCAGCGGATGCTGGCTCTCGCTCTCGCCCTGGCCACCCGGCCCAGGCTGCTGCTCGTCGACGAGCTGAGCATGGGTCTCGCGCCACAGGTGGTCGAGTCTCTGCTCCGCACCATCCGCACCATCGCCGACGACCAGGGCGTCGGCGTCCTGCTGGTCGAGCAGCACGTCCACCTGGCCCTGGCCGTCGCCGACCGGGGCTACGTGCTCGAACGGGGCCGGATCACGGCCGAGGGCACCGCAGCCGACCTCCTGGCGCGTATCGCCGGCGCCGGCCTCCTGCCGATCTAGCCTCGGGTCGGAATGGGCACGTCGACGTCGTCGTTCGGGGTGGGCAAGCGGGAGGGCCACGACGCCACCGACTTCTACGCCCGCTTCCGGCCGCCCGAGATCTCGACCGACGCCGAGGTTGTCGACTTCACCCCCGACCCGCCGCTGGTCTGCGGCGACGCGCGGGCCATGGACGATCTCAAGCCCGACTGCGTCGCCCTGGTCGTCACGTCGCCGCCCTACTTCGCCGGCAAGGAGTACGAAGCCGCCCTCGGCGAGGGCCACATCCCGGGCACCTACCTCGACTACCTCGCCATGCTCAGCGACGTCTTCGAGGAGTGCAAGCGGGTTCTCGAGCCGGGCGGGCGGATCGCGGTGAACGTGGCCAACCTCGGGCGCCGCCCCTACCGCAGCCTCTCGGCCGACGTGGTGCGGATCCTGCAGGACGACCTGGGCCTGCTCCTGCGGGGGGAGATCGTGTGGGTCAAGGCCGAGGGCGCGTCGGGCTCGTGCGCGTGGGGGTCGTTCCGCAAAGCCACCAACCCCGTCCTGCGCGACGTGAGCGAGCGGGTCATCGTCGCCAGCAAAGGTCGCTTCGACCGGGCCCGACCGGGCGAGAGCTCACTCTCCACCGACGAGTTCATGGACGCCACGCTCGACGTCTGGCGTATGCCACCCGAGAGCGCCCGTCGGGTCGGCCACCCCGCCCCTTTCCCCGTCGAGCTGCCCCAGCGGTTGATCGAGCTCTACACCTACACCGACGATCTGGTTCTCGACCCCTTCCTCGGCGCCGGTTCCACCGCGGTGGCCGCCGTCCGCACCGGGCGGCGCTACTGCGGCTACGACACCGATCCCGCCTACGTCGAGCTGGCCCGGGCCCGGGTGGCCGCCGAGCCGGTTCCGGAAAAGACCGAGCCGGCGGTGGCGGCCAAGGCGGTGGCCGAGGCCCTGCTCGTGACAGCGGGGTTCACGGTCGTGGCCCGCAAGCAGCGCCTGCCCAAGCTCGGCCTCACCGTCGACCTGGTCGTGGAGGGCGCAGACGGCCGGCGCTGGTCGGTCGACGTCTGCGGCGCCCTCACCGTCACCAAGGCTGGCCTGGCCCGCACCGACGAGGTGTGGCAGGCCATCGGCCGGGCATCGGTCGTGCCCGGCCCCGTACTCATCCTGACGTCGCACCTGCCCACGGCGGACGGGGCCAAGGCCCTGGCCGCCGCCGGCCTGGATGCGGTCGGGCTGACGGCGCCCGACGCTCCCCGGCAGTTGCGGTCCTACGCAACGGGGACGGAGCCCAACCGGCCGGCCTGATAGTCCTCGAAGGCCTGGATCAGCTCGGCCTTGGTGTTCATGACGAACGGGCCGTAGTGGGCCACCGGCTCCCGGATGGGGCGGCCGCCCATGACGTAGACCTCGAGGGCGGGCGTGTTGGCGTCCTGGTGACGGTCCCCCTCCACCCGCATGGTGTCGCCCGCACCGAGGACGGCGAGTTGGCCCGACCGGAGCGGGCGTCGCTCGGCCCCGACCGTGCCCGCACCGCTCAGCACGTAGACCAGTCCGTTGTAGTCAGCGCGCCAGGGAAGGTCGACCTGGGCGCCGGGCTGGATGGTGGCGTGGACGATCGTGATGGGGGGTGCAGGTGGCCCCGGGCCCGTGATGCTCGCCCAGGTCGCCGGCGATGAGACGGATGAGGGCGCCGCCGTCGGGCGAGGTGAGCAGGGCCACCGACGAGCCGCGGATGTCCTGGTACCGGGGCTGGATCATCTTGTCCTTGGCCGGCAGGTTCACCCACAGCTGCAGGCCGTGGAACAGGCCACCACTGGCCACCAGCGCCTCTGGCGGGCGCTCGATGTGGAGGATGCCGCCGCCGGCGGTCATCCATTGGGTATCGCCGTTGGTGATGACGCCGCCGCCGCCGTTGGAGTCCCGGTGTTCCATGATCCCGTCGATCATGTAGGTGACGGTCTCGAAGCCGCGGTGGGGGTGCCACGAGGTGCCCTTGGGCTCATCCGGGGCGTAGTCGACCTCGCCCATCTGGTCCATGTGGATGAAGGGGTCGAGGTCGGCCATGGGGACGCCGGCGAACGCCCGGTGGACCGGGAACCCCTCGCCCTCGTACCCGGTGGGCGCGGTGGTCACCGTGCGGACCTTGCGGACGGTGGCCTCGACGCCTGCGACGCCCAGCTTGGGCAGGGCCAGAATGTCGTCGACGGTGACTGCAGGCATGTGCGCTCCTCGCGGAATGTCAGTTGTTCAACTCTCAACAACATTCTGCGACGATGATTCCCTCGTGATCGCTAATGCTCTCGGGCGGGTCGGTCGATATGTACACCATGCCTACCAAGACCGCTCAGCTGGAGGACCTGGCCGAAAGCCTCACCCGCCGACTGGGGGTGCCGTTCCGTCCCAATCCCAAGGGCGGGATCGCCTTCCGGGAGCCCCTGCGGCTGACCAGCTGGTCCGTCCCCCTGGTCTTCGACGGCCACGCGGCCTGGGACCACGGCAGCCTGGTGCCGACCGACTTCGTCGGCCACGTCCTGTGGGCCGCCCTGCGCTCGACCGCCGGTCGTGACGACCCCCGACCCTACTGGCACTGCAACCTCTCCCAGTCGGCCGGCGAGGCCATCATCGAGCACCTCACCGACGAGGACTCGGGCGACGGCTGGGTCATCGGCGAGGACGTGCTGCTGAAGCCGCCGGCCGTCGCCGAGCCGGCCAAGGTCAAGCCGTTCGGCCGCCGTTCCCACCAAGTCGCATAACCAGTCGCATAACCAGTCG
>Ga0136633_1002128_pt1 | contig 13896 bp, 12 predicted proteins | sample AntDrymeUQ832206_2_FD_105494 | JGI IMG/M metagenome (GOLD analysis project Ga0136633, IMG submission 105494) | Polar desert sand microbial communities from Dry Valleys, Antarctica - metaG UQ83 (22.06) | ecosystem: Environmental > Terrestrial > Soil > Desert | place: Antarctica: Dry Valley... | reverse complement strand
TCGGGCTCGTAGTCGTAGGCAGCCTGTTCGCGGATGATGCCGCTCATGGTCGTTCCTTCCGAGAGTGGTGGGCGTCACCCTAGCCAGTTGTCCGGGCTCGGGGTGAGGTGTCCACCAGTAGGGTCCACCGCATGCGCGTGGGACTGACGGGGGGCGTGGCATCGGGCAAGAGCACCGCCTCGGCGATGCTGGCCGAGCTGGGAGCGGTCGTCGTCGACGCCGACCACCTCGCGCGCGAGGTGGTGGCACCGGGCACCGAAGGACTGGCCGAGATTGTGGCCGCGTTCGGTGCTGAGGTGCTGACCGCCGACGGTGAGCTCGACCGGCCGGCCATGGGTGCGATCGTGTTCGGCGACGAGGCCAAGCGCCGGGCCCTCGAGGCGATCATCCATCCGCGGGTGCGGGCACGGGGCGCCGAGATCGAGGCGGCCGCGGCCGAGGGGGCAGTGGTCGTGCATGACATCCCGCTGTTGGCCGAGACAGGGCAGGGCTCCGCCTTCGACGTGGTGATCGTTGTCGACGTACCTGTCGGGACCCAGATCGAGCGGCTGGTCACCCTGCGCGGCATGACCCGCGAGGATGCCGAGTCCCGCATCGCCGCCCAGGCCACCCGGGAGGAGCGGCTCGCGGTCGCCACCCACGTCGTCGACAACACCGGCACCCTGGCGGAGCTCCGGGCGCGGGTGGATGCGGTGTACGCCGAACTCGCGGGTTAGCGTTTCGGGGTGCGTCTCCGAACCCTGACTTCCCTCATTGCCTGCTGCGCGCTGGCCGCCGGCTGCGGCGGATCCGACCCCGCACCCGCTCCGCGGGCCGACGCTTCGTCGACGACCGAGGGATCGATCGCAGTGGAGCCGACCACGGATCCGGACACCCCGACGTCGTGGGGACCCACCGAGGGTGAGCTCGCTCGTGCCACCGAGATCGTCGCCGAGTGGGACGCGGCACGGTTGGCCGGCCAGGTCATCGTGGGCCGCTACGCCGGCACCGACCCGTCGGTGCCCGCCCAGATGGTCCGTGAGCTCCACCTCGCCGGTGTCGCAGTGACGTCGGGCAACGTCACCGACGCCGCCCAGGTCCGCGCCACGACGGCCGCGGTGACCAAGGCCCACAGGGCCGACGGTCGCGCCTGGCCGGCCGTGATCGGTGTCGACCAGGAGGGCGGCGTCGTTTCCCACTTGCGGGGCATCGCCACCGAGTTCCCGCCGTTTGCTGCCGCCGGCGTCGCGATCGCCACCCAGGGCCAGGCTGGAGAGCGGGCCGTCACCGCCGCCGCTCGCGCCACCGCTCTTGAGCTGCGCGACCTCGGGTTCACCTGGGTGTTCGCGCCCGTTGCCGACGTCACGATCGGCGCCGCCGACCCCACCATCGGCACCCGGTCCCCCTCCTCTGACCCCGCCCTCGCGTCGCGGGCGATCACGGCCGCCGTGACCGGGTACGACGAAGCGGGGGTGGTGTCGACGACCAAGCACTTCCCGGGTCACGGCAGCGTGACCGCCGACAGCCACGAGACGCTGCCGACGCTGGGTGCCGGGCTCGGCGCCCTTCGAGCCCGTGACCTCAAACCGTTCGAGTCGGCCGTCGCGGCCGGAGCGCCGGCGGTGATGATGGCCCATCTCGACGTACCGGCGCTGCAGCGGGGGATGCCGTCGAGCCAGGCGCCGAAGGTCTACGACTTCCTGCGCGAGGATCTCGGGTTCGAGGGACTCGCGATCACCGACTCCCTCGGCATGGGCGCCGCCCTGAGTCAGGACTTCCCGGCGGTGCGCTCGCTCAAGGCCGGCGCCGACCTGTTGCTGATGCCGGTCGACACCCGCGTCGCCCACCGGCTGGTGACCGGGGCGATCAAGTCCGGCGAGGTACCGCGTGAGCGGGCGGAGGAGGCGGCCGCCAAGGTGATCGCCCTCCAGCTGTGGCAGCAGCGGGTCGCCGGCGAGGTGCCGGTGCCCGACGACGTGACCACCCGGGCCCAGCAGGCCGCGGCGAACCTGGCATCACTCGGTTCCTGAGCCCGTTTCCGGCGAACTCTCGAACCATGACCGGGGCCGACCCGGGTGACCGACGGGGTCAGGCGGCGAGGTCGGGGTCGCCGAGCCGGCGCAGCCGCTGCAGCGCCTCCCGCTCGAGCTGACGGACCCGCTCCGCGGAGATCCCGTGCTTCACACCGATGTCGGCGAGCTTGTGCTGGCGGCCGTCGACCAGGCCGTAGCGCGACCGGATGATGTCAGCCGACCGCTCGTCGAGCTGACCGACCAGAGAGTTGAGCCGTTCGCGGGACTCGGTGTCCAGCACGGTCAGGTCGGGGCCGGGGGCGCTCTCCTTGGCGATCAGGTCGCCGAGCGAGGTGTCGCCGTCCTCGTCGACGGGCGTGTCGAGACTGACGTGCTCACGTCCCCACGACAGCAGGTCGAGGACCCGGTCGATGTCCATGCCAAGCTCGGCGGCGATCTCCCGGGGGTCCGGGTCGCGGCCGAGCTGGCGCTCGAGCGTACGGCGGGCGCCGCCCACCTGGTTGAGCTCCTCGACCACGTGGACCGGGAGCCGCACCACGCGCGCCTGCTGGGCGATGCCGCGGGTGATGGCCTGTCGGACCCACCAGGTCGCATAGGTGGAGAACTTGTAGCCCTTCGCGTAGTCGAACTTCTCGACCGCGCGGATCAGGCCGGTGTTGCCCTCCTGGATCAGGTCGAGCATCGGCATCTGCGCCCGGCCGTACTTGCGAGCGATTGAGACGACCAGCCGCAGATTGGCGTTGATGAAGGTGTCGATGGCTCGCTGGCCCTCCTCGGCCAACCACTCGAGCTCCTCGCGGGAGGCGCGCAGCGGCGCTCCACCCTTGGCCCGGGCGACCCGCCCGGTGTTGAGCAGGTGCTGGGCCATCAGGCCCGCCTCGATGGTCTTGGCGAGCTCGACCTCGGTGGCGGCGTCGAGCAGCGGGTTGCGCGCGATCTCGTCCAGGTAGAGCCCGACGCTGTCGCGGCCTTCGATCTCGCGGGTCCCGGCTGATGCGGTGCGTGTCGCCATGGTGCCGCCCCTTTCCCTCGTTACCTCGTCAACGGATCCGTGACTCCGGTGATTCCCGATGTGGGAGGTCTGGAGTTCGGAGCCCTTGACCGAAACGACGGGTGAGAAGGTCGAGAAGTTGCCAACTGCGACAACTTTCAGGGAGTTCTCAGGGACGCACGTACCCCGCATCGGCCATTCCCATGCGGTCGAGGATCCACGCGAGCGTGAAGGCCCGGTCCTTCCAGGACTTGTAGCGACCCGAGACACCACCGTGGCCCGCAGACATCTCGGTCCTGAGCAGGTAGTCGCGGTCGCCGGTCGCCGTCGCTCGGAGCCGGGCCACCCACTTGGCCGCCTCGACGTACATCACCCGGGTGTCGTGGAGCGATACCTCGGCCAGGATCGGCGGGTAGTCGACGGCCGCCACGTTGTCGTACGGCGCGTACGACGCGATGTAGTCATAGGTCTCCGGATCGTCCTCGGGGTTGCCCCACTCGTCGTACTCCATGACCGTCAGCGGCAGGCTCGCGTCGAGCATGGTGGTCAGGTTGTCGACGAAGGGAACGCCAGCCACGACCCCCGCGAACGCCTCCGGGGCGAGATTCACGACCGCGCCCATGAGCAGCCCGCCGGCGCTCCCGCCCTCGGCGACGAGCACCTCGGGAGACGTCATGCCCTCCTCGACCAGGTGGCGTGCGCAGGCGACGAAGTCGGTGAACGAGGAGCGCTTCTTCAACATCTTGCCCTCGTCGTACCAGCGACGTCCCATCTCGCCTCCGCCCCGCACGTGGGCGATCGCGAAGCCGGCACCGCGGTCGAGCAGCGAGAGCCGGGCGATCGAGAAGTAGGGGTCCATCGACAGCTCGTAGGCGCCGTACCCGTAGAGCAGCACCGGGATCGGTCCCTCGGCGCAGGCACCACGGCGGCTCACGAACGAGACCGGGATCGGCTCCCCGTCCTCGGCGGTGGCCCAGAGTCGGCGCTCCTCGTAGTCGGCCGGGTCGTACCCGCCCAGTACCGGGGTCCGGCGCAGCAGGCGGAGGTCGCGGGTGGCGACCTCGTAGTCGTAGATCGAGGCGGGCACCGACATGGAGGTGTAGCCGAGCCGGATGACGGGCGCGTGGAAGTCCGGGTTGCCGGAGGAGCCGACGGTGTAGATCTCCTGGTCGAACTCGACCAGGTGGTCGTCCCTGATCCCGCTCTCGTCGAGGGTGAGGATCCGCAGCTGGGTGAGCCCCTCGCTGCGCTGGTGGACCACGAGATGGCCGGCGAAGGCGTCGACGTCCTCGAGCCGGACGGCCGAGTCGTGAGGGAGCAGCGCGGTCCAGTCCTCCGCCGGCGTGGGTGCGACCGGGGCGGTGCCGAGCTCGAAGTCGGGACCGGTGTGGTTGTGCAGCACCAGCAGCACGTCCCGGCCACGGAGCACGCCGTGTTCCACGCCGTACTCCAGTCCCTCGCGACGCTCAGCGAAGACCCAGAAACCGTCGTCGGGGTGCTCGGTGTCGAGCAGCCGTACCTCGGTCGTGGTCTTGGAGCCCGACACGATCTGCATGAAGCGGTCGGTGCGGGTGCGGCCCACGCCGGTCCAGAACCGGGCATCGGTCTCGTGGTGGACCAGCTCGTCGTCGGCCTGCGCGGCGCCGAGGCGGTGCCGCCACACCTTGTCCGGGCGCCAGGTCTCATCGACGGTGGCGTAGAAGAACGACGCGCTGTCGGGGTGCCAGGTGGCACCGCCCAGGACGCCGGTGATCTCGTCACCGGTCAGCTCGCCGGTGCGCAGGTCCAGGACCTGGATCGTGTAGCGCTCATCGCCGGTGGTGTCGGTCGCGTAGGCCAGCAGGTGGGTGTCGGGGCTGACGGTCGAGCCGCCGAGCGAGAAGAACTCGCTGTCTCCCGCGAGCTGGTCGAGGTCGAGCAGCACCTGCTCGCCCGGGAGCGCCGGCTGGTCGGGCGCGCAGTCCTGGTCCGGCGTCGGCGGGGTCCAGTCGGCCGGGTCGGCCACGGGGACCCGGCAGCTGGCGCCGTACTCGCGGCCCTCGAAGGAGCGGCCGTAGTACCAGAAGCCGCGGCTGCGGCTGGGCACCGACAGGTCGGTCTCGAGGGTGCGGGCCTTGATCTCGGAGAAGATCGTCTCGCGCAGGTCGGCGAGGTGGGCGGTGGCGGCCTGGGTGTGCTCGTTCTCGGCGGTGAGGTGGGCCACGACCTCCGGGTCGTCCTTGTCGCGCAGCCAGTCGTACTCGTCGACGCGGGTGCGGCCGTGGTGGGTGGACGTGACGGGCCGGCGGTCGGCGACGGGCGGGCTGAAGGCGGACTGCGACATGCTTGCCAATCTAGAGTGCGACGGGTGAGCCGCCGCAGTCAGGAGTCTGTGACCGACCCGGCCGATCCGCTGGTGGCCGAGCTGGTCGAACGGCAGTACCGCTGGCGGATCCGGTTCCGGTACGCCGACGAGGAGCCCGGCCGGGCCGCGGCCACCGACCTCGTGACGCGGCTGCTGCCCGACTCGCGGCTGGTCCGGACGCCGGTCGGCTTTCTCTGGCTCGGCCCCGACGGCGAGCACACGCCGGTGTACGACGTCGGCGCCGCCGATCTCACGCACGTGCCGGCACTGCGCGACCTCGCCGCCGAGCTGGCCGGCGGGCCGCTCGCGCCGAGCGTGCTGCCCGGCGAGCCGACCCGCGAGGTCTTCGTCGCCGGCGAGCTGGCCGGTCAGGAGCTGGCCGACCGGGCGGAGGTGACGCCCATGACCGACGAGGAGGTCGCTGCCTACCGCGACGGAGCGGTGGCGACGTACGCCCGGTCCCGCGAGGAGGCGGGGGAGTCCCCGGAGCTGGCGCGGTCGACCTCGGAGTCCTCCTTCGCCGAGATGCTGCCGAACGGCAGGCCGGGGGAGGGCCACCACCTCTTCACGGTGCGGCACGAGGGACAGCGGGCGGGGATCGTCTGGGTGTGCGCGCGGTGGCCGGCCCAGGCTTGGGTGTACGACGTCGAGATGGACCCGGACTTCCGCGGTCGTGGTCTCGGGGCGGCCGCGATGGTCCACGCCGCGCTCTGGACCCGCGACCGGGGGATGGCCTGGCTCGGACTCAACGTGTTCGGCCCCAACCGGCACGCCCGCGGCGTCTACGAGCGGCTGGGGTTCGTCGTCGAGGAGGAGCACTTCACGCGTGAGCACTGAGGCGGTTGCTGCTGCGGGTGCCCTGGTCCTCCACAGGGGGACCCTGATTTCTGTGGAGGACCAGGGACGATCTGTGCACTCGAGCCCCAGTTCTGTGGACGTGCCTGTGGGGCTGGAGGAAATGTTTCCGAAACCCTTGCGCGGCGCGCTTCCAGCCCCGTAGAACTCTCCCTACCAGCCCGCCGGAAACGGTGGGGTGGAGATCGAATCGGAACAAGATCCAGACGGCGAGTTCGCTCGCCGCGTCGGCCCGGTGACGGGGGCGGCGGGGTCGGAAAGCTGGTTCGGTGGGCCGGACGTCACGCAGCCGGTCAAAGCCGAGGGGCCCCTGATGCTCATACCATCGAGGGCCCCTCACCTTTTCTGCGTCGCCATCGTGCTCGGGTCCAGCGCCTACGAGCAAGCGCGGTCCAGACGGTTCACTCCTGATCGGGAGCACGCCAGGCGCTGAGCTCGGGGCAGTCGGCCGGGTAGGAGCGCACCGGGCCTGGATCGGTCTCAGCGGTCTCGAAGCGGACCGTAACCACGCCCCGGCCCGATCCCCACACCCAGCCGCGGCCCATCTCGTCGTGGATCACGTCCATGCCCGGCGCCCACACCGAGCGCCGCAGGCTCGGCGGCTCGACGACGGGCACCGGGTCGTCGTCCTCGGGCTCCGGGCCGAACAGGTCCTCCTGGATCCAGTCGGCCAGTCCGGAGACGCCGACGCCCAGGAGGCGTACGCCGCCGGAGGTGTCGAGCTCGGTGATCAGGCCGCGGGCCAGCCGGGCAATGGTTCCGGTGTGGTCGGTGGGGGAGGGCAGCGTGCTCGAGCGGTTGAGCGTGGTGAAGTCGTGCAGCCGTACCTTGATCGTCACCGTCCGGCCCGACAGCCCATGCTTGCGCAATCGTTCTGCCACCTGCCCGGCCTGCCGCGTCAGCAGGCCCTCCATCAGCTTCCGGTCGGTGAGGTCGGTGTCGTAGGTGCCCTCCACCGAGACCGACTTGGTCTCCCGTTCGGGCTCGACCGCCCGGTCGTCCTGCGCCCGCGCGAGTGCATGGAGGCTCGCCCCGTGGGACCGGCCCAGCAACCGGACCAGCTCCTCCTGGCTGACCGTCTCCAGGTCGGCCACGGTGTGGATGCCGGCGCGACGCAGCCGCTCCGCGGTGGCCGGGCCGACACCGGGGATGACCGTGACGTGCATCGGTCGTAGCAGCTCCACCTCACCCCCGGGCGGGACGAGGACCAGGCCGTCGGGCTTGTCCAGCTCGCTGGCCACCTTGGCGATGAACTTGGAGGTCCCGATCCCGACGGAGGCGGTCAGGCCGCCGGTGACGCCCGCGACCCGGCTGCGCAGGTCCTCGGCGAAGTCGAGCACCGTGCCCGGCTCGAGGTCGGGGAGGTCGGCCGCGGCAAGGTCCACGAACGCCTCGTCCAGCGAGAGCGGCTCGACGAGGGGCGAGACGCTGCGCAACAGCTCCATGACGGCCCGGCTGGCGTCCCGGTAGGCCGGGAACCGGCCGGTCAGGAAGGCCGCGTGCGGGCACCGAGCACGTGCCTCACGCGTCGACATGGCCGAGCGGACGCCGTACTTGCGCGCTTCGTACGACGCCGTCGCGACCACTCCGCGCCCACCCACCCCGCCGACCACGACCGGCTTGCCGCGCAGCGACGGCTTGTCGCGCTGCTCGACCGCCGCGAAGAACGCATCGAGGTCGATATGGAGCACCGAGGCGTGCTGCCGCATCCCCGGGCTCATGAAGGGCAACCTACTCGGGGCCGCTGACCGTCCACAGATCGCCGTGACCGTCGGTTCTCCACAGCGGGGCCGTCGTCGGGCCGGTCCTGTCGGGTGCCGGCGGAAGGGTCCTCGGCATGACCGATCCCACCACCCTGACCGCCCGCACCCCCGAGGACCTGCTCGCCGTGGTGCGGGTCGTGCTCGGTTTCGAGCCTGCCGATTCCATCGTGATGCTCACCCTCGGCGCCCGCCACTCCTGCCACGCGCGGGTGGACCTGCCCGACGACCCGGGCGACCTGGCGCAGGTCTGCGACCTGCTGCTGCGACCCGCGGCCGGGCATGGCGCGGCTGCGGTCGTGTTCGTCCTCTTCAGCGACGACGACCGGCGCTGCCGTCGAACCGCCGGGGCGCTGCGTCGGCGCTTCGAACGTGCGGGGGTCACGGTCCTCGACGCGCTGCGGGTCGACGACGGCCGCTGGCATCCGCTGCTCGCCCCGCCACGAGGAAGCGGTGTGGGCGTGCCCTACGACGTGTCCGCCCATCCGTTCGTGGCCGCCGCGGTGCTCGCCGGCCGGGTCCTGCACGGGTCACGCGAGGCGCTGGCCGCGACGCTGGACCGCAGTGCCAACGACGTCGCCGCGGTCGAGGGTGCACTGCCGCAGCCGGAGGCGTCGGGTGCGTGGGTCGCCCGCACGGTGGCCCGGCATGCGGAGGAGTCGACCTGCCCGACCGATGTGGAGGCTGCGCGGTTGCTGCTGGGGATCGCCGACCCGCACGTCCGGGACGCCGCGTGGGCCGGGATCTCACGGGCCCAGGCGCGTCGCCACGTCGAGCTCTGGTCGGGTCTGGTGCGGCGTTGCCCCGACGACCTGCTGCCCCATGCGGCCGGCGTGCTGGGGTTCGCGGCCTGGCTGGCGGGCGACGGAGCGCTCGCCTGGTGCGCCCTCGACCGGGGTCGAGAGGTCGATCCCGACCACACGCTGGTGAGTCTGGTGGCCGACCTGCTCGAGGGCGCGGTGCCACCGTCGGAGTGGGACCACCGTGCGTCCGGGCTCGGGTCCGCATCTTGACCGGCACCTCGTGGAAATATTCGTCTAGTGTCAGGGCATGGGTGACGAAGTAGCAGCACAGGAGTTCTCCCGTGCCGACCGGACCCGACACCGGGAGAAGGTGCGGCGCTGCCTCGACGTCTTCGCCCGGATGCTGCGCGAAGCGAGGTTCGACACCGACGACCCGATGACGGGTCTCGAGGTGGAGCTCAACCTCGTCGACGACGTGGGTGATCCCGCCCTGAAGAACACCGAGGCGCTGGCCGCGATCGCGGATCCGGAGTTCGTCACCGAGCTCGGCCAGTTCAACATCGAGATCAACGTGCCGCCGGCCAGGCTCCGTGAGGGCGGGCTCTCGACTTTCGAGAACACGCTGCGCGACAGTCTCAACGACGCCGAGTCGAAGTCGTCCGAGGTCGGCGCCCACATGGTCATGATCGGCATCCTGCCGACGTTGGCCGAGGGCCACCTCGCGCTCGACAGCATCACCCCCAACCCGCGCTACCGGTTGCTGAGCGAGCAGATCATGGCGGCTCGGGGCGAGGACATCTCGATCGCCATCACCGGCCCGGAGCGCCTGGTCACCTCAGCCGACTCGATCGTGCCCGAGGCCGCCTGCACCAGCACCCAGTTCCACGTGCAGACCTCGCCCGATCAGTTCGCCGCGTACTGGAATGCCTCGCAGATCATCGCCTCCATCCAGGTCGCTGTGGGCGCCAACTCGCCCTACCTGCTCGGCAAGGAGCTGTGGCGCGAGACCCGGATCCCGCTGTTCGAGCAGGCGACCGACACCCGCAGCGAGGAGCTGAAGGCGCAGGGCGTGCGGCCGCGGGTCTGGTTCGGCGAGCGATGGATCACCTCGGTGTTCGACCTGTTCGAGGAGAACGTCCGGTTCTTCCCGGCGCTGTTGCCGATCACCGAGGACGAGGATCCGCTCGAGGCGCTGGAGGACGGCCGCACCCCGAAGCTCCAGGAGCTCCGCCTCCACAACGGCACCATCTATCGCTGGAACCGACCGGTCTACGACGTGGTCGACGACGTCCCGCACCTGCGCGTGGAGAACCGCGTCCTGGGTGCCGGGCCCACGGTGGTCGACCTGATCGCCAACGCGGCCTTCTACTTCGGGTTGGTGCGCTCGCTTGCGGAGGACGAGCGGCCGTTGTGGTCGCAGATGTCGTTCTCCGCTGCCGAGGAGAACTTCCAGTCCGCCGCTGAGCAGGGGATCGACACCCAAGTCTACTGGCCCGCCGTCGGGCAGGTCCGCGCGACTGAACTCGTGTTGCGACGGCTGCTGCCGCGGGCTCACCAGGGCCTCGCATCGTGGGGTGTGCCCGAGGCAGAGTCCGACCGGCTGCTCGGCATCATCGAGCAGCGCTGCCTGACCGGCGTCAACGGTTCGGAGTGGTTCGCGCGCCGGATGCACGACCGCGCCGACCTCGACCGGTACGACGCGCTGCGGGCCACGCTGGAGGAGTACCGCGTCAACATGCACACCAACGAGCCGGTTCACACCTGGGAGTGACCCGGGTGCTCAGGCCCGGATCCGCTGCCACTCGCGCCGCAGGTCGCTGCGGGGGTCCCACCACCCGTGTCGGGTGACCACGACCCACCACAGGTCGCGGCCCGCCTCGGCCCAGGCCGCCCGGGCTGCGGAGAGCCAGGCGGCGTCAACGTCATGGGTGTGCAGCTCCCCGGGGCGGGTGAGCCACACCAGCGGCATGGCATCGGGGGAGCGCACCAGCAGGGCGGCCATCAGGTCGGTGCGCAGCGCGTGGTCGGTGCCGTGCACGGCTGCGGGGATCGACTGCTCGCGGACCCCCGGCCGCCCGATGTGGACCAGCGGGGCGAAGCGGCGCCGCCGCTCGGTGAGCGCGTGGCGGCGTACGGCCTCCCGGAGCAGCAGCGCGGTCGGACGCGGCACCGGATCCACCAGCAGCGGCATCGGACCAGCCTGCCCGAGACAGCCGCTGCCCGGGCGCTTCCTCCACAGGCTGCCCCTGAGGCCGCGGATTCGATAGGTTGCCCTGCAGGGGCCCGGTTCGGGTCGCGTCAGGCGAAGGAGGCTCCATGGGGACCGTGGTGGTGGGCTTCGTGCCCAAGCCGGAGGGCGAAGCTGCCCTGAAGAGCGCGATCACAGAGGCACAGTTGCGCAACGCCAAGGTGGTGGTGGTCAACTCCCACCGCGGCGGCAGCGAGTTCGACCAGGAGGCGTCTGCCAAGGCCGACGAGGAGATGGAGCGGATCCGCGAGCGCCTCACCGAGGCCGGGATCGAGCACGAGGTGCGGCAACTGGTCCGGGGCTTCGAGCCCGCCGAGGACCTCATCAGCATCGCCGAGGCCGCCGACGCCGAGCTCATCGTCATCGGACTGCGTCGCCGGTCCCCGGTCGGCAAGTTGATCCTGGGCAGCAACGCGCAGCGCATCCTGCTCGACGCGAAGTGCCCGGTGCTGGCCGTCAAGGCCGACTGACAGAACCGATCTGCCCCGGATCCGAGTCACCAGGTGGCCTCGATCCGGGGCACGACCCGGTCGCTGGGCGGTGCGGCAAGATGGCCTCATGACCGTCCACATCACCGGCGACGACCACGCCGACCAGGTCCTCACCGACAGCCCGTTCGCGCTCCTGGCCGGGATGATGCTCGATCAGCAGTTCCCCATGGAGCGAGCCTTCGCCGGTCCGGCCAAGGTGCTGGAGCGGTTCGGGAGCATCGACCCGGCCGCGATCGCGGCCGCCGACCCGGAGCCGTTTGCCGCGCTCTGCGCGACACCCCCGGCGATCCACCGGTTCCCGGGGTCGATGGCGGCGCGACTGCAAGAGCTCGCCCGCATCATTGCCGAGGAGTACGACGGTGACGCGTCGCGGATCTGGACGGGAGCGGCTGACGCTCGGGACCTGATGAAGCGGATGCAGGCGCTGCCGGGGTTCGGCACGCAGAAGGCGCGGATCTTCGTGGCGCTGCTGGCCAAGCAGCTCGGCGTACGGCCGGACGGGTGGGAGCAGGCGGTCGGCGCCTACGCCGAGGACGGATACCGCTCGGTGGCCGACGTGGTGGACCCCGAGTCCTTGCAGAAGGTGCGGGACCACAAGAAGCAGATGAAGGCCCAGTCGAAGGCCCAATCGAAGGCTGCCGGGTGACCGCCTCCCCGAGTTCTGTCCGGCTTCGGGTGCGTGGCACAATGGCGGCCGCGGCTGTTGACAATACCGGGCTCTGCCGCGCCCTGTGCCCCTGACGAGAGGTGTTCGTGTCCTCGAACGCGCGCAAGCAACTTCCCGCCGAGGTGCTGGCACACCCCGCGGTGCTGGCCCTGATCGAGTCGGGTCAACCGACCGGCAGCATCACCCCCGACGAGGTCCGACAGGCCAGTGAGGATGCCGCCGTCGAACCGCGCCACCTCAAGGCCCTGCTCGGTCACCTGAGCGGACTCGGCATCTCGGTGAGCATCCCGGTCGCCACCCGCGCGGTCGCGGCCTCGACGGCTCGCAAGACGGCCACCGCGACGGCCGCGAAGAAGGCCCCAGCAAAGGCCCCAGCAAAGGCCGCAGCCAAGGCGCCAGCAAAGTCCTCAGCCAAGGCACCGGCGAAGGCGGCCGCGAAGAAGGCCCCTGCCAAGGCACCTGCCAAGGCACCAGCCAAGGCAGCCGCGAAACCCGCTGCGAAGAAGGCCGCAGACAAGCCGGCCGACGCGCCCGCCGCCAAGAAGGCCGCGGCCAAGAAGGCGACCGCGACCAAGAAGGCGACCGCGACCAGGAAGGCCGCCGCCCCGCCCGCTGAGGCCGCCGTCCTGGGCCCGGACGGCAAGAAGATCCTCCCGGACCTGCCCGACGAGCAGTTCGAGAAGGACGTCGCGGCCGACCCCACCATCAAGGCGGACGAGAAGGAAGCATCCTTCGTCGTCTCCGACGCCGACGACAGCGGCGAGCCCGAGCAGCAGGTCATGGTGGCCGGCGCCACCGCCGACCCCGTCAAGGACTACCTGAAGCAGATCGGCAAGGTCCCGCTGCTCAACGCCGAGATGGAGGTCGAGCTCGCCAAGCGGATCGAGGCCGGCCTGTTCTCGGACGAGAAGCTCGCCAAGGGCGGCAAGGTCAGCGCCAAGCTCCACGAGGAGCTGGAGTGGATCGCCGAGGACGGCCGCCGCGCCAAGAACCACCTGCTCGAGGCCAACCTGCGCCTCGTGGTCTCGCTCGCCAAGCGCTACACCGGCCGCGGCATGCTCTTCCTCGACCTGATTCAGGAGGGCAACCTCGGTCTGATCCGGGCGGTCGAGAAGTTCGACTACACCAAGGGCTACAAGTTCTCGACCTACGCCACGTGGTGGATCCGTCAGGCGATTACGCGTGCCATGGCCGACCAGGCCCGCACCATCCGGATCCCGGTCCACATGGTGGAGGTCATCAACAAGCTGGCCCGCGTCCAGCGGCAGATGCTCCAGGACCTGGGTCGCGAGCCCACCCCGGAGGAGCTCGCCAAGGAGCTCGACATGACCCCCGAGAAGGTCATCGAGGTCCAGAAGTACGGACGCGAGCCGATCTCGCTGCACACCCCGCTCGGTGAGGACGGCGATTCCGAGTTCGGCGACCTGATCGAGGACTCGGAGGCGATCGTCCCGGCCGACGCCGTGTCGTTCACGCTGCTCCAGGAGCAGCTCCACGCCGTCCTCGACACGCTCTCCGAGCGCGAGGCAGGTGTGGTGTCGATGCGGTTCGGTCTCACCGACGGCCAGCCCAAGACCCTCGACGAGATCGGCAAGGTCTACGGCGTGACCCGCGAGCGGATCCGCCAGATCGAGTCTAAGACGATGTCGAAGCTGCGTCACCCCAGCCGTTCGCAGGTCCTGCGCGACTACCTCGACTGAGCCTCGGTGAGGACTGCGGCCGCCCTGCTCCTCGCGGGGTTGGTCGCGACCGGGTGCTCCGGCTCGCCGCCGCCGCGCGCCGAGC
>Ga0136633_1002126_pt1 | contig 13901 bp, 12 predicted proteins | sample AntDrymeUQ832206_2_FD_105494 | JGI IMG/M metagenome (GOLD analysis project Ga0136633, IMG submission 105494) | Polar desert sand microbial communities from Dry Valleys, Antarctica - metaG UQ83 (22.06) | ecosystem: Environmental > Terrestrial > Soil > Desert | place: Antarctica: Dry Valley... | reverse complement strand
TCTCCGCGCACGACGCGGACCGGGTTGCTGTGGTCGAGGACGGGAGGATCACTGAGTTCGGATCGCACGAGGAGCTCGTCGAGCAAGGCGGTTCGTACGCCGCGCTCTGGTCGTCCTGGCACGGCACCACGGCGGTGCTAGGAACCTGCACAGGATCTTCACACGTCGACCGCACAACGTGACGGGCAGCGCTCGTACGCTCATCTCATGACCACAACGGGGCAGCCGACGCGCGTGCTTGTCGTCGAGGACGAACGCACGATCGCCCAGGCGGTCGGCGACCGGCTGCGCGCCGAGGGCTTCGAGGTCACGCAGGAGTACGACGGTCCCGGGGCTGTGGCCACGGCGGCCTCATGGGCGCCGCATCTGATTGTGCTCGACGTGATGTTGCCCGGATACGACGGACACGAGGTGTGCCGACGGGTACAGGCCGAGCGGCCGGTCCCCGTGCTGATGCTGACCGCACGTGACGACGAGACCGACATGCTCATCGGGCTCGGGGTCGGCGCGGACGATTACCTGACCAAGCCGTTCAGCATGCGCGAGCTCGTAGCCCGGGTAAGGGTGCTGCTGCGCAGGGTGGATCGGGCGGCCGAGCTCAGCACCCGAACACCTGCCGAGCTCGTGGTCGGCGACCTGCGCATCGACCAGGCACAGCGACGCGTCCAGGTCAGCGGCACCGGGGTGCATCTGACGCCGACCGAGTTCGACCTGCTCGTCTGCCTCGCCGAACGACCAGGAACCGTGCTCACCCGCGAGCAGTTGCTCTCCGAGGTGTGGGGGTGGCAGAACGCAGGAGGAACCCGGACCGTCGACAGTCACGTCAAGTCCCTGCGCAGCAAGCTGGGAGCCGACCTGCTCCGCACGGTGCACGGCGTGGGCTACGCCCTCGAAAAGGTTGAGTGATGCGGCCCCTGGACCGGCTCAGCTCCATCAAGACGAAGCTCGGTGTGCTGGTTGCGGTGACCGTCGCCGTCGCCGCCACGTTGTCGGTGGTGGGTGTGCGGCTCGGTCTGTGGCCGCGGTACACGATTCCCGCCGCTGTCGCCGTGGCGCTCGTCGTGACCCAACTGCTCGCGCGCGGGATGACCTCACCCCTGCGCGAGATGACCGCGGCGGCACGGGTGATGGCCACCGGGGACTACTCGCGTCGGGTTCGCGCGACCTCTCGTGACGAAGTAGGCGAGCTTGCCCGCGCGTTCAACACGATGGCCGCAGACCTCGAGGCAGTCGACCGGCAGCGCCGCGAACTCGTCGCCAACGTGTCCCACGAGCTGCGCACACCCGTGTCCGCGTTGCGTGCCGTGTTGGAGAACCTCGTCGACGGCGTGTCCCAGCCCGACCCCGCGACCCTGCGGGCCGCACTGGAGCAGACCGAGCGGCTGAGCCGGCTGATCGGTGACCTGCTCGACCTGTCCCGGGTCGATGCCGGCATCGCTCCGATGGACATCGAGACCATCGAGCTCGGGTCGTTTCTGAGGACGGCGATGGAGGAGGCTCGAGTCTCCGACCGTGCGGTCGGCTTCCGGATCGACGTACGACCCCTCGACCTGACCGTGTACGGGGACCGCCAGCGGCTGCAGCAGTTGCTGGCAAACCTGCTCGACAACGCCAGCAGGCACAGTCCGACCGACGGGATCGTCGAGCTCCGGGCATCCACCTCAGACAGCGCCGTTGTGCTCGACGTCATCGACGACGGACCGGGCATCGAACCGGCCGACCGGGCGGCGGTGTTCGAGCGGTTCACCACCGGAGCTCGGATGCCCGGCGGCGTCGGCGTCGACGGCGGCACCGGTCTCGGGCTCGCGATCGCCCGCTGGATCGCGGACCTTCACGGCGGTTCGATCGAAGTGGCCAACGCTGTCCGCGGCTGCCACATCCGCGTCACCCTCCCTCAAGACAGGAACATCGAGTGAGCACCCCTGTCATCGCTTCGGCGACTCCGGCACGGCCGATTCTCGACGCCGTGTTCGGCGACCTCTGGCCCGACCCGCAGACCGCGGGACGTCCTCGCGTCGTCGCAGCCGCGTCCGCTGTCGGACTGCTCGCGGCCGTCGTCGTGCCGTTCCGCGACTTCGGCCTCGGCGCCTTCCTCGTCCTGGCGGGGGTGTGTGCGGTCTTAGCGGTTGCGGTCCGAGAACGCCTGACCTTGACGATGCTGGGTTCCGGGATGCTGTGCCTACTGCTCACCTCCACGGTCGTCATCCGTGATGCCGAGTGGATCGTCGTCCTCTGCCTGATGGCGGCGTTCGCTGTAGGATCCGCCGCACTCAGCGAAGGGCGTTCCGTCACGGGCCTCCTCGGCTCCATGGCGGCGGTGTTTTTGGCCGCACTACGCGGTCTGCCCTGGCTGGGTCGGTCGATCACCGTCACCGGTCGTACGTCGACGTGGTGGCCGGTGGTTCGCACTACCGCGATCTCGTTCGTGCTGATTCTCGTGTTCGGCGCTCTGTTCGCTTCCGCCGACGCGCTTTTTGCCGAGTGGGTTGATGCACTCGTCCCTGACCTGACTTCTGCCACGGTGTTCGTTCGAGCGTTCGTGCTCGCCGCAGTCTTCGGGCTGACCACGACCGGGGTCTACGTCGCACTCAACCCGCCACGCGTCGAGCGACTCGCGCTCCCTGACGGCCGACCGGTGCATACGTTCGAGTGGGCGGTCCCTGTCGGTCTGGTGATAGCCACGTTTGCGGTGTTCCTTGCAGCGCAGGTCACCGCGTTGTTCGGCGGTCACGAGTACATCCGTCGTACGACCGGCCTCACCTACGCCGCCTACGTGCATCAGGGTTTCGGACAACTCACCCTTGCGACACTGCTCACGCTGGTGGTCGTCGCCATAGCGGTACGACGCGCGCCCCGGGCATCGTCACGGGACCGGCTTCTGTTGCGCGCCCTCCTAGGGCTCCTGTGCCTGCTCACACTTGTTGTGGTGGCCTCGGCGCTGATGAGGATGCACATCTACGAAGAGGCGTACGGCTTCACTCGGCTACGCGTGCTGGTGTCCGTGTTCGAGGCCTGGCTCGGTGCGGTCGTCGTACTCGTTCTCGGAGCCGGAGTCTCGCTCCGCGGGGTCTGGGTGCCGCGCGCGGCGCTGCTCGCCGGAGCCGTCATGCTGCTCGGCCTCGCCGCGATCAACCCGGACGGATACATCGCCGAGCGCAACCTCGAGAGGTTCGAGCAGAACGGGCGGATCGACTGGCAGTATTTGGGGGGGCTCTCCGATGACGCGATGCCTGTGCTCGCACAACTACCCGCGCGGCACCAAGACTGCGTCTTCGTCGGCGAGGCATCCGAGAGCGATGACTGGCTTGAGTGGAACTTCGGCCGGTCCCGGGCCGACGACGTGGCGGACGGCCGGCAGCTGGGAGACGGCTTCGGCTGCTCCGCCGACGACCACTAAATGGCGTGGACCGGCAGTTCGTCGACGCCGAACACGATCGACAACTGCCGCATGGTCAGGTCACCGGCGTCAGAGGCCAGCCGCATGCCCGGGAAGCGTCGAGCCAGGGCGGGGTACGCCATCCGCAGCTCCATCCGGGCCAGCTCCGCACCGACACAGCGGTGGAAGCCGTGACCGAACGCGAGGTTTTGGCGAGGTGCGCGCGAATGGTCGAACTCGTCCATGACCTCACCGGACCGCGGGTCGCGGTTCGAGCCGGACAGCGAGCACACCACGACGTCCCCTGCCAACACGCGCTTTCCGAACAGGGTCATGTCCTCTCGGGCGAAGCGTGGAAATGCGACCTGCACGACCGACAGGTATCGCAACAGCTCCTCGACAACTGCATCAACGCGGCCCCCGTCTCGACCCACCTCAGCGAATCCGGCGGGATCGCGCAGCAGGACCGCAGTGCCGAGCGCCAACATGCTGGCCGTGGTCTCCAGACCTCCCGTGAACACGCCGTCGGCCAGCCCTGCAAGGTCGAAGTCATTGATCTCGTCGCCGTTCTCCCGGATGATCTGCCCGATCAACCCGTCGCCTGGATCCGTGCGCTGCTTGCGAGTTGCCTCCATCAAGAACATCCGCGACGCGGACACCGCACCCAGAGTTCCCATGCCGCCGTAGGTCACGTCGAACCGTGCCGAGCCGAGGTCGCGGAACCGTTCCCGGTCCTCCATCGGAAGCCCGAGCAGCTCGCAGATGACCAGGAATGGCACCGGAAACGCGAACGTGTCGACCAGGTCCACCACCGACGCGGCCGACCCGGCCGCCTCGACCACGTCGAGCTGTCGCTCGATGATGTCAGCGATCCGCGGCCGCAGCCGCTCGAGCCGGCGCATCGTGAACTCGGGCGTGAGCAGCTTACGCAGCCGGGTGTGATCCGGCGGGTCGGTGAAACCCAGCCCGCCGATGTCGCCGTCCGTGGCGGAGCCACGCGCACCGACAAACGGGCGGATGTCGTTGCTGTAGCTCGAGAGATCGGCCAGCACAGCCTTGGTCTCCGTCTCGCCGGTCACCAGCCAGATGTTGAGGCCGAGGAAGGACGTGAGCAGGTTGACCGGCTCGTGCGCGCGGACCTCCGCCAGTCTGGCGACCGGGTCCACGCCGTCACGCCGCAGCGGCCAGGTCAGTGAGTCGGGGACCTTCGACAACTGCGAGAGGTCGATGCCCCGGCTGGTAGCCCGGCCGAGCAGGATTCGGCGCACGCGAGCCTTCGTATGACTGATGATTCCCGGCACGGTGCTCCGTCTGCGTTTCGAGCTGAGTTGGTCGCGCCAGACTATCCGTTGCGGGCGACTCCGGAGATGGCAATGCCCGAGCGGGTCTTGTACCGCTTGTTGATGCTGATGAGTACAGCGGTCAGCGGCTCGAGCTGACGGGCCATGCGGAGCGCACCCCCGTCGACACCGTCGCGCCCGGTTACCGACCGAGCGAGGTCGATCGCGACCTGCTTGGCCTCCTCGTCGTCCCCGCACACCAGGACGTCCTCGTGATCGAGGTACTCCGCCTTGCCCCACAGTGACACAGCGGACACGTGGTGGAAGGCACCGACGACCCTCGCCTGCGGGGCCAGCGTCGCAGCCTGCTCAGCAGCAGAGCCGCCAGCCACGTCGAGTCCGTAGGGACCCTGCTTGTCGAAGCCGAGCGGGTTCACACACGAGATGACGGTCTTGCCGGCGAGCTCATTTGCCAGGCCTGCCACGAGATCGTCGTGACCGTCGTACGGAACCGCAAGGACGACGACGTCGGCGGAGGCTGACGCGCTGGCGTTGTCGGCACCGGTGATGTCGGTCTCCGGTGCGCGCGTCGCGATCTCGGCCGCGGTCTGCTCGGCGCGTTCCTGGGCGCGAGACCCGATCACCACCTTGTGCCCGTGAATGGCCCACCGGTAGGCGAGTCCTTTGCCCTGCGGACCGGTGCCGCCGATAACTGCGATGTTGTACGACGCCATGTGGGCTCCTCCGAGCATGTGAGCAACTCTTGAAATGATGACACCGTTACTGTCACGGTAGTACCCGCGAAGGTTAGGACGCACATGAAGCTCTCCATGCCATTGATGTACGCCGGCAACCCGCGCGACGCCGCGGACTCGGTCTCCGCGCTCGAGAAAGCGGGGCTCGACACAGTCTGGGTGGCCGAGGTCTATGGCTACGACTCCCCCACGCTGATGGGATACCTCGCGGCGAAGACCGAGACGATCGAGATCGGCTCGGCGATCATGAACGTCTATTCGCGCACGCCAGCGCTCCTCGCTCAGACGGCCGCCGGTCTCGACAACGTCAGCGGCGGACGCGCCATCCTCGGGCTGGGTGCATCCGGTCCGCAGGTGATCGAGGGCTGGCACGGGATGCCCTATTCCAAGCCGCTGAGCCGAACTCGCGAGGTCGTCGACATCGTGCGGATGGCGCTGCGCCGCGAACGGCTGGTCCACGACGGGATCTTCACGCTTCCCCTCCCGCACGATCAGGGCCTCGGCCTCGGTAAGCCTCTGAAACTGCTCACCAAGCCCGAGCGACCGGTGGTGCCGATCTACATCGCGGCCCTCGGCCAGAAGAGCGTGCAGGCAACCGCGGAGTACGCCGACGGCTGGCTGCCGTTCCTGTTCGCCCCGGAGCGAGCCGACGCTGTGTGGGGCGAAGCATTGGCCGCCGGCAACGCCAAACGCCACGAAGGCCTTGCCCCGTTGGAGATTGCCGCCGGCGGGATGGTGGCCGTCGGCGATGATGTCAAGGCGATGCTCGACTTTGCGAGGCCGATGTTCGCGCTCTACATCGGCGGCATGGGTGCGAAAGGCAAGAACTTCTACAACGACCTGGTCAGCCAGTACGGCTTTGAAGCGGAGGCCGCCAAGATTCAGGAAATGTACCTCGGCGGCAACAAGCGCGATGCCGAGGCGCTCGTACCTCTCGAGCTCCTCGAGATGTGCAACCTGGTCGGCCCAGCGTCGTACGTCAAGGAACGCATCGCGGCGTTCAAGGAGTCGGGCGTGACGAGCCTGCAGATCACTCCAGTCGCCGAAGACCCGGCCGCACTGGTCAGCCAGCTAAAGGAATGGGTGGCCTGAGATGCGAGAAATCTTCACCGCAGAGCACGAGGCGTTCCGGGAGACCGTTCGATCCTTCATCGACAGGGAGATCGCACCCCACCACGACCAGTGGGAGAAGGACGGCATCGTCTCCCGCGAGGTGTGGCAGGCTGCCGGCAAGCAGGGGCTGCTCGGCTTCGCTATGGGTGAGGAGTACGGCGGCGGCGGGACCAACGACTTCCGCTTCAACGTCGCACTCAACGAAGAGCTCGCACTGCGTGGCTTCTACGGCGCGGCCTTCCCGCTGTTCAACGACATGATCGCCCCGTACTTCACGAGTCTCTCAACCGAGGGGCAGAAGAAACGCTGGTTCCCGGGCCTCTGCTCCGGTGACCTGATCGCAGCGATCGCCATGACCGAGCCCGGCGCTGGCAGCGACCTTCAAGGAATCCGAACAACCGCAGTCGATAAGGGCGATCACTATGTCCTCAACGGCTCGAAGACCTTTATCAGTAACGGGATTCTCAGCGACGTGGTGGTCGTCGTCGCCCGCACGAACCCTGACGCCGGCGTCAAAGGCATCAGCCTGCTCGTGGTCGAGCGCGGCATGGACGGCTTCGATCGTGGACGCAACCTCGACAAGATCGGCCAGCACGCTCAGGACACCGCAGAGCTGTTCTTCGACAACGTGACGGTGCCGAAGCAGAACCTCCTCGGCGAGGAAGGCGGGGGGTTCGTCTACCTGATGCAGAACCTGTCGCAGGAGCGGCTCTCGATCTCGGTTGCTGCTGCGTGCGCGTGCGAGGCGGTGCTGGATCTGGCCTTGTCGTACGCAAAGCAACGCCAGGCCTTCGGGAAGCCGATCGGTTCCTTCCAGCACAACCGGTTCAAGCTCGCCGAGATGGCAACCGAGACCCACATCGCCCGCGTCTTCGTCGACGACTGCATCCGTCTCCACATCAAAGGTGAGCTCGCGATGGACAAGGCCTCGATGGCTAAGTGGTGGACGACCGAGCTGCAGACGCGGATCGTGGACCAGGCCGTCCAGATCCATGGCGGGTATGGCTACATGATGGAATACCCCGTTGCCAGGGCGTTCGTGAACAGCCGGGTCCAGACGATCTACGGCGGGACGACCGAGATCCAGAAGGAGATCATCGGCCGCTCGCTCGGCCTGTAGCCGGATCGCCCGACCCTCAGCCCCGACCCTCAGCCCCGACCACTGCTCGACCGCGCCCTGCGGGATACCGAGTCGATCGACACTGCGAGCAACAGCACCGCCCCGGTGACCATGTAGCGCACCGACGAGTCGACACCGACCACGTTGAGCCCGGTCTGAATCGACTGGAGCACGATGATGCCGAGCAACGCGGCGTAGGCCGTGCCGCGGCCACCGAAGAGGCTGGTGCCACCGATGACTGCGGCCGCGATGGCGGTCAGGTTCGTGTCGGTACCTCCGCTCGCTTGGGAGACGGAGGTCAACTGACCGGCGGCCAGCAGTCCACCGACGGCCGAGAAGGTCCCGGTGAGCGCAAAGACCGAGAGGTAGACGCGACTAACGTGGATCCCGGACCTCCGTGCCGCCTCCTCGTTGCCGCCGACCGCGAACACGTGGCGTCCCCAGCTGGTCTTGCGGAGCATCAGGTCCGTCACGACCACCAGCACTACGAAAAGCAACGGGAGGTAGCCGAGGCCGCGGTCGATGTTCAGGTAGTACGTGAGGTACAGCAGCCCAGCCGCAAGCAGCCCAGTCCTGATCGCAATGCCGACCCATGACGCGGCGGATAGCCCGGCCGCCGCACGACGACGAGCCCCCCAGACGAGGGCGACTCCGTACGCAAGCGCCACGAGTACGACGAGCACGTAGGAGGCCGTGCCTGTGACGAAGGAGACCCGCGCGAACTCGATCAGCCCCGAGTCAGGCGGTAGGTTCACTGTGCCGTTCTTGCCGAGAACCAGTAGTTGCAGTCCGAGGAACCCGAGCAGACCTGCCAGGGTGATCACAAAGCTTGGTACGCCGATCTTGGTGAACAACAGGGCATAGAAAACTCCGACTCCTAGTCCGGTTGCTGCCCCGGCGACGATCGCCATCCACAGCGGGAAGTCCTTGTAGACGACCAGGACCGCCATCACGGACGAGGCAAGACCGCTGACCGACCCGACCGACAGGTCGATCTCGCCGAGAAGAAGGACCAGTACGACGCCGATCGCGATGATCCCGATCGGAGCGGCGAACAACGTGATGTTCACCAGGGTCCGCGAGGACAGGAACGTCGGCTCCTGGAAGTAGAAGACCAGCGAGATGACGACCAGGCCGACGATCACGGGCAGGCTGCCGAGGTCTCCGCCGCGCACCCTTCTCGCAAAGGCCTGCAGGATTCCGACGACACCCTTGTCCTGAACTAGGCGTTCGTCGGTCCGGTCTGCAGGGACCGTCGCCGCGGGGTCAGTGGACTCGGGCCGCGTGCTACTCATCTACAGCTCCGGCGATGGAGTCGGGCTGGCCACGACGGGCCCGCTCGGCGACGACGTTATCCGAGGCGCCGGTGATGGCGGCCACCAGGTCCGCGGTCGTGACATCGGCGATGTTGAACTCGGCTGCGTTGCGGCCGAGCCGGAGTACGACGATCCGGTCCGCAACTGCCTGAACGTCCGCCATGTTGTGACTGACCAGGATCACGCCGAGGCCATTCTCCCTCAGTCGCTCGACAAGGTTGAGCACCTCGGCGGTCTGAGCGACGCCGAGGGCCGCGGTCGGCTCGTCGAGCATCACGATCTTGGGGGCGCCGACCAGGCTGCGGGCGATCGCAACTGTCTGGCGCTGACCACCCGACAGAGCAGCGATGGGAATCCGTACCGAGGGGATCTTCGCGGACAGCGTGCGCAGCAGTCGCCACGCCTCCTTCTCCATGCTGACCTCGTCCAACCAGCCTCTCGAGCCTCGCTCCTGGCCGAGGAACAGGTTGGCGACCACGTCGAGGTTGTCGCACAGGGCGAGATCCTGGAAGACCGTGGAGATGCCCAGCGCCTGCGCCTCGCTCGGCCCACCCACCTGCACTTTTCGACCAGAAAACGTGATCGAGCCCGCGTCCGGCTGGTACACCCCCGAGATGACCTTGACCAGGGTGGACTTCCCTGCGCCGTTGTCCCCGACCAGCGCGACGACCTCACCGGGCGCGACGTCGAGGTGGACCTCGGACAGGGCTTGGACGGCACCGAACCTCTTCTCGATCCCGCTCAGCGACAGCACCGGGTCAGCGACGCTAGGTTCCGGACGTTCTTTAGTCGTGGCCGTCATGGCGCACCCTCTCCGATTCGACGTACCCCTGATCGTGACAGGAGGTGGCCGCAGTGTCAGCAGACCACCTCCTGTTGGCTACCTCCTGTTGGGGATCAGGACAGTCCGGCCGCCGCGCACGCGTCCGCGTACGTGTCGGTGCAGATGTCCTCGACGGTGTAGAACCCGTCCGCGACGACGGTGTCTGCCACGTTGTCCTGGGTCACGATGATGGGATCGAAGATGAAGGACGCGACGCCCTCGAACTCGGTCGTGCCGGTGATGTCTTCGCCGTTGGCGATGCCGACGGCGACCTCGGCGGCCTTCTCGGCCTCGATCGGGATCGGCTTGTAGATCGTCATGTACTGCTCACCGGCGACGATCTGCTGGATGGCCGCGAGCTGTGCGTCCTGCCCCGTGACAGGGGGCAGCGCGTCCTTGGGGACACCGGCACCTGTCAGCGCCGCGATCACACCACTGGCCTGGCCGTCGTTTGCGGCGTAGACGCCTGCGATGTCACTGGGCTTGTACTTGCCGAGCTGGTCGGTGGTCCACTGCTGGGCGTTTTCGGGGCTCCAGTCGGGGTTGTCATACTCCGCCAGGATGTCGAGGCCGCTCGAATCGAGGACACTGTGGGCCCCCTCCTTGAACTGGGCCGCGTTGGGATCGGTGGGCGCACCGTTCAGCATCAGGACGCCACCGCTGCCACCGGTCGCCTCCACAAGCGCCTCTGCCTGCATCTTGCCGACGGTGAAGTTGTCGAAGGACATGTAATAGTCCGAACCCTCGATGAACCGGTCGTAGGCGATCACAGGAATGTCGGCGTCCTGAGCGGATGTGACCAGGCCGGCCGCTGCTTTACCATCGACCGGGTCGAGCACCATCACGTCCACCTGGTCGGTGATCGCGGTTTCGACCTGCTGCTGCTGCTTGGCAGGATCCTGGTCGGCGTTGAAGTAGACGACCTCGCAGTCGGGGCACAGCTCAGCGACCTTGTCCTCGAACAAGGGCTTGTCGAACGCCTCATAGCGGGTCGTCTTCGACTCGGGCAAGAGCAAAGCGATCTTCTTCGCGTCGCCGGAGCTGCTCTGTGCGTCGTTCGCGCCACAGGCAGCCAGGCTGCCGGCACCGATGACGGCGACCGCAGCGATGACCACTGCTCGACGGATGGGATGTGTCACGGGATCCTCCTGGATCTAGGGGCCTCCGGCCCGCACTAACTGTTGCTCACTGAGTGTGCTGGGTCGCGGCCTTGCCGTCAAGACTTGAACGTAAATAGACCACAAACCGTGATTCGACTGTGCTTGCTGTCACCGCTTGACGACTAGCACAATTTACGCGACAGTTTCACTCATGCTGAGCAGTAAGCCCGACGACGTCGCCGTGGTGCCACCCGCGCCGGGGTCGACCTCTTCGCTGCGTGCGGCCAACCAGCGACGGGTCATCCAACTGCTCCAGCAGCACGGGTCCGGCGCACCGGTGACGCAGGCCGATATCGCCCGGGGGACCCGTCTTGCCCCGGCGACCGTGTCCAAGATCGTGCGAGAGCTGGGCGCGGCCGGGATGGTCGAGACAACGGTCGGAAGCGGCCGGCGCGGTACCGCCGTACGCATCTCCCGAGGGGCTGGACTCGTGGTCGGCGTCGACTTCGGGCACCGGCATGTACGGGTTGCCGTCGGCGACCTGGCCGGCCAGATCCTTGCGGCCGAACGAGAGCCCATCGCACCCGACCACGTGTACGCCGAAGGGCTCGACCGGGTCACTGAAATGTTGGACCGCCTGCTCGAGGGGCTGGCCGCGCAAACCTCGGACGTGCTCAACATCGGCCTCGGCCTACCCGCCCCAATCACCGAGGACAACCTGGTGATGTCGTCGGCAATCCTGCCCGGCTGGGTCGGCGTCAACGCCCGCGCCGAGGCGTCCAAGTGGCTCGGCCGCCCTGTCCATATCGACAACGACGCGAACCTTGGAGCGCTGGCAGAGTACCGCCAGGGCGCTGGTCAGGGACATCCGGACATGGTGTTCCTGAAGGTCTCCTCCGGTCTCGGCGCCGGCCTGATCCTGGCCGGCACCCTGTTCCGAGGTGCGAACGGGACCGCGGGCGAAATCGGGCACCTGACGATCGATGAGCAGGGACCGTTCTGCCGGTGTGGTAGCCGCGGCTGCCTGGAGACCTACGCCTCAGTGGGCATGGCCCAGAACCTCTTGGCCGGTCAGCTCCCGAACGCGTCCATGGACGAGATCGTCGAGGCTGCCCAGAGCGGCAACGTCTCCGCACTACGGATGTTCGAGGACGCCGGAATGCACCTCGGCTGGGGGCTGGCGATGCTGGCGAACCTGATCAACCCCAGCGCCGTCGTGGTCGGAGGCGACATGGCCAGGGCTGGCGACCTGTTGCTCGACTCAGTCCGGATCGGTCTACGCCGGCACTCGCTGGCGTCAGTGTCGTCTAAAACGTTGGTGACGCCCGCACTGCTCGGTGAGCGGGCCTCCGTCATCGGCGCCCTTCTGCTGGCGCTCGACAAGACCGAACTGATCCCCGCCAAAGGCCTCAGCTGAGCGGCGAAGCGCCTACTCGCACTCAATCGTGCGTTCATCCCGGTGCACGCCGCTACGCGTGCGATGACCCGGATCTAGTCGCCCATGTATAGCGGCCGAAGCCCGGACGGGCTCATGGACAAAGCCCAGGGGCCGGGACCACGCTTCACCGCTTCGCGCTGCAGTCTCAGTTCGTGCCGTATAAAGAGCGCCGCCTGGTCCCGCGGGCTTAGGTCCTGTTTGCCGCCAATCCATACGGACCGAATCCCGAGACGGCGGTAGACGTTCAGTTCAGCAGGACGGGTGCGGAGGCGTCGATCTCTGGAGAGCACAATGAGGTCGAGCCGAGCGACCTCGTGCATCCATTCGAGATCCGCGCAGCCCAGCGGCACAGCCTCGAGGGATCCATGCCCCAGGTGCATTATGTCAGTGCGCCCAGACCGAATGAGAAGCTTCGCCATCCCTAGGGCGTTCTCGTCGGCAAAATAGCGCGCCTCGACGAGATCCACGACCTAGGCCACGTGGTCACGCGCGGTGATCAGCTCGAAGCGTAGTGCCTGATCGACCTGATCCGGTGTGAGGTCGTAAAGGTCGGCCAGTTCCTCGCGACCAGCTCCCGCGCGGAAGTCCTCCGCTAAGACATCGGTTCTTACGTTGCGTAGGGCTGGTTGACCGAACGACCGTTGTGGATCCATGAGCACGTCAGGAGTGGCCGCGGACGGACGCAAAGCTGTCACGACACCCCCGTCGTACTTCACCGAACCTCTGAATCGCTCAGTCCCCGGGGTGAGCAAGAGTTGCCCGTTCCGGACGACAACGAACTGCAGCGGACCCTCCAGCCCGACCTCGTCCTGCACGAGTTGGACTAACTCCCTGCCGTCCACATCCAGCAAGGGTCGGGCATGTGCAAGTGGATACTGCCCGAACTCTTCGCGCAGTCTCAGAATCGCCGGACGCATCCTCTGAATTGAGATCTTGCGATCACGGAACTCCGACAGCAACCGTGACTCTACGAGCTCTCCCCAGGTGACCAGGTCATGACCGGTGCTCTCAGTCCGGAGCACCGGATCGTAGAAGGTGCGCCCACGGGTGTACCCGTCCAACCAGCGACGGGCTGTGCCAGCGTGCAAGCCCACCAAGCGATCCACGTCCGAGTAGGAGTAGATCGCCCGATCCAACAGTGATGACGGCATGCGGTCATCCTCCCACGCACAACCCTCAGTCTCGGACGATTTTCACCTGACAGGTCAGTCGCGCCGCCAACGGTTCCCGCGGCCTTGCGCAAGCCGGAAATTGACCACAGTTGCGCCGGCGGTGGGGGTCGTCAACAGGTTCGAACACCGTTCGGAAACTGTCCGTAGATGGTCGTAGGTTGGTTGCCATGAGTTCCACGCAAGTCACCCACGACACCACACCGGCGCACGCCATCACTCGCTGCACCGGTGTGCTGCTCAGTGCCCTGCGCGGTGCGGTCGGCAGCCCGGCGTGGTCGATGAACACCGACGAGCAGGCCGCGGCACTCGTGGAGCTCACCCAAGCGGGGGCACAACTGTGCGAGCTACGGCTGCGAGTGCTCGCCGCCGCCGCCAACAACAGCGTCGGCTCCGCCACCGGGGCCTCCT
>Ga0136633_1002125_pt1 | contig 13913 bp, 12 predicted proteins | sample AntDrymeUQ832206_2_FD_105494 | JGI IMG/M metagenome (GOLD analysis project Ga0136633, IMG submission 105494) | Polar desert sand microbial communities from Dry Valleys, Antarctica - metaG UQ83 (22.06) | ecosystem: Environmental > Terrestrial > Soil > Desert | place: Antarctica: Dry Valley... | reverse complement strand
CGACCCGTACGCCGACCCGTACCGCGACCCGTACGCCGGGCCCCCGACGGGCACGAGCGCCGGCACCGGGTGGCCTCCGCCACATGAGGCCCACGAGACCGAGCGGCTGTGGTCGTCGTACCTCGGCGAGCCGCAGCCGCAGAAGACCGCCTCCGGGTTCAAGTCAGCGGTCGCCATCGCCGCCCTCGCGGCCGTGGTCGGCGGGCTCGCCGGCGCCGCCGGGACGGTGCTGGCGATGCGCGCGGACTCTTCTTCGGAGTCGCTACTCGACCAGGATGCGAGCCTCGGCACCGGCACTCTCGCGGCTCGCAACCCATCGCAGAACCCCATCGCTGCTGTCGCCGACAAGGTGCTGCCCAGCGTCGTGTCGATCCAGGTCAGCGGGTCGCAAGGGTCGGGCAGCGGCTCCGGCGTCGTGATCCGCAGCGACGGCTACATCCTGACAAACAACCACGTCGTCGCGGGCTCGCGGGAGCTTCAGGTGCTGTTGGCCAATGGCCGTCAGGTGGCCGCCCAGGTCGTCGGCCTCGACCCGCTCACCGATCTTGCGGTCATCAAGGTGTCGGGCGTGGACCTCCCGCCGGCGACGCTCGGCGACTCGCGGTCGCTCAAGGTGGGCGACACGGTCGTCGCGATCGGCTCACCGCTCGGCCTCACCGGGACGGTAACGTCGGGCATCGTCTCGGCGCTGAGTCGCCAGGTCGGCGCGGGCCCGGCCGGCGGCACTGTGTTCAACGCGATCCAGACCGACGCAGCGATCAACCCAGGCAACTCCGGCGGCGCCCTCGTCGACCTCGGCGGCACCGTCATCGGAATCAACTCCGCCATCGCCACCGCTGGCGGCGGGGGAAGCATCGGCCTTGGCTTCGCGATCCCGATCAACGAGGCACGCGACGTCGCTGAGCAGATCATCCGCGACGGTAAGGCGAGCCATCCCTACCTCGGCGTCGCCAACTTCGTCGCCGTCCGAGAGCTCGGTGACGCCGACGCCGACGGGGTTCTGATCCGCGAGGTGCCGCCGGGCAGCCCGGCGGCGACGGCGGGCCTGCGCTCCGGCGACATCGTCGTGCAGTTCGACGGCAAGGACATCGCGACGTCTGACGACCTGATTCTCGCGATCCGCGAGAAGGACATCGGCGACTCTGTCTCGATCACCTACATCCGATCCGGCGAGCGCCGTACGACGAACGCTGTACTGGCAGAGCGACCCGAGGAGTAGCCAGCCGCCGGCCGGTACCCTTGTGCTTAAGAGCCGTCGGCTGGTCGGAGAAGTGCGCAGTGTTCAACAATCTGGGCTGGGGCGAGTCAGCGGTGCTGCTGATCCTCGCGCTCCTCGTCTTCGGCCCTGAGCGGCTGCCCCGGATGGCCGCGCAGGCGGGCCGGATGATCCGCCAGTTCAAGCAGATGGCGGCCGGGGTCACCGACGACCTCAAGCGCGAGATCGGCGCCGAGGACCTCGACCTCGGCGGTATTCGCGCCATGGACCCGCGAAAGATGATGGACCCGCGCCGCCTGCTCAACGACGCGCTGGACGACTCCCCGGCGCCCCGTCGTACGCCGGTCGCCGCGCTGGCCCCGGGCGAGCCCGCCCCCTTCGACCCCGACGCCACCTAGCCTCCGACGCCACCTAGCCCCATTCCATCGGCGAATAATGTCCGATTTTCGTCGGTTCTTGCGCTCAGAGCGGCCATTGTTCGCAAGCAGGAATCAGCCCGGTGTACGGCGAAGTCCCTGGGGTCGCGCCCTCGAGCCCAGGAGCACCTCATGCGTCGTCGCCCGATCCTCGCCCTCGCGCTTGCCTCCGCCGTCGCCCTAGGTCCCTGGGCCTCCGCTGCCGAGCCGCAGGTCACCGACAAGACGGGCGATGGCAACCTCACCGGCCAGTCGGCCCCCGTGGGCAACCAGGCGTACGCCGACGCCGTCTCCGCTCTGTGGGAGAACGTGACGAAGGACGGCAAGCCCGCGATCAAGGTGACGCTGACGCTGGCCGGCGCGCCCACCCCGCCGCCGGAGACCGGCGTGGTCTACCGCCTGCTCGGCTCGACCCCGTCGTGTGGCTTCTTCGGTGTCGTCTACTACACCCAGAAGAGCAACGACAAGACGATCCCTCAGACCGCCGTGCGCGACAACTGCACCGACGCGACCACACGCCTCACCGAGATCCCGCTGCCGGACATCAAGGACTCCACCGTGACCTGGACCGTGCCGATCTCCGTCTTCCCGAAGGAGACCAAGGTCGGCTCTGGTACGACGCTGGAGAACCTCTACATCCAGATCAACGAGGTCGAGGACTTCCGCGGTGTCTGCCTGCCCGACGACGGCGGCGAGACAGGCTTCGGCGGCGCGTGTGGCCTGGGCACCGGCGAGATCGACCGGGCCAACTCGACCAACTCATTCAAGATCAGCTAGTAACGACCGCGGTCAGTCGAGAAGTAGCGTTGTGACGTCGAGTTCCATCCGCTAGGGCAGCTCGACGTGCCCGCGGCCACGCAGCTCCTGCACCTGCTCGTACGTCGTACCGAACCTGCTCGTACGTCGTACCGACGAGCTGTTGCCGCGCTGGCCCCGGGCGAGCCACGCCCGACGCCACCGACGCCACCAGCGCCTCCAGATCGGCGAACAATGTCCGATTTTCGTTAGTTCTTGCGCTCCGTGCGGCCATAGTTCGCGAGCAGGAATCAGCATGGCGTACGGCGAATTCCCTGGAGTCGCCCTCGATCCCAGGAGCACTTCATGCGTCGTCGCCCGATCCTCGCCCTCGCGCTCGCCTCCGCCGTCGCCCTCGGTACCTGGGCGTCCGCGGCCGCGCCGGCTCCCCAGGTCACAGACCCGGCGAGCGACGCCAATTACCTCAACGACAATTCGCCGCTGGTCCTGCCGGTCAACAACCCGGCCAACAACAACCCCACGCCGGTGGGCTCTGATGGCGGCTCCGACATCCTGTCCATCCAGTGGGCGACGCTGAAGTCGGTGAAGACCAAGAAGGCGAAGAGCGTGGTCAAGGGTTTCACCGTGACGATGACGCTCACGGAGGCACCTGGCACCGCCGGCGTCCTCTACCGCGCGACAGGTGAGACGGCCGACTGCACCCAGGTCTGGTTCCAGTACTACACCGACGACCCGAAGACCACCCCGCAGGGCAGCCTCCGGCACACGTGCGACGGCGCCGTCGTCGTCGTACCGGTCGCGACGAAGGTCGTAGACAAGACCATCGTGTGGACCTTCGAGTTCGGCGCCAAGGACCTGCCGAAGGTGATCAAGGCTGGCACCGAGATCATCGACCTCAGCGGTCACTCGCGTGACTACGTCTCCAACCCGACGTGCGTCGATGCGAGCCGCTGCACGACGAACCCGACCCAGATCGACACGACGGACGTCTTCCCCGGCCCGTACAAGGTAGGCAGCTAGCTGCGATCTTTGGTCGCATGCAGCTGGACTAGCTGCTGCGCGCCGACCAGCTGGTGCACCCCGACGCCACCGGGCGGCTCCAGATCGGCGAACAATGTCCGACTTCCGACAGTTCCTGCCGCCGGGCAACTCGACCCACTCGTTGGTTCCGAACTATGACTCCTCGGCGGCGTACGGCCGGGAAGAAAACGCCATAGTTCACGGGGCGGGGCGGCGGTACAGCGAGGACGGAGCTAGCGGCCGGCGGGGGTAATCCCCAAGCTGCGGCCGACCAGGCCGCGGGCTCGGGTCGAGAGCCTTTCGGCCACGGCGCGCAGCTCCTTCGCTGCTGGCGCGTCGGGATCGGAGAGCACCAGCGGCACTCCGTTGTCGCCGCCCTCGCGCAGCCGTACGTCGATCGGGATCTGGCCGAGCAGCGGCACGGTCGTGCCGGTCGCGGTGGACAGCGCCTCGGCGACCGAAGCTCCACCGCCGGAGCCGAAGATGTCGATGTGCTCGGTGCAGTGCGGGCAGTCCAGGCCGGCCATGTTCTCGATGACGCCGGCGAGGCGCTGCCGGGTCTGCAGGGCGATCGTGCCAGCCCGCTCGGCGACTTCCTTCGCCGCCAGCTGCGGAGTCGTGACGATGAGGATCTCGGCGCTCGGGATCAGCTGCGCCACCGAGATCGCGATGTCGCCAGTGCCGGGCGGGAGATCGAGCAGCAGCACGTCGAGGTCGCCCCAGAAGACGTCGGCGAGGAACTGCTGCAAAGCCCGGTGCAGCATCGGCCCACGCCACACGACGGGCGCATTGCCCTGCACGAACATGCCGATCGAGATGACCTTCACGCCGTGCGCGGTCGGCGGCATGATCATCGACTCGACCTGGGTCGGCTTGCCCTCGACGCCGAGCATCCGGGGGATCGAGAAGCCGTAGATGTCGGCATCCACCACACCGACCTTCACCCCCTGCGCCGCCATCGCCACCGCGAGGTTGGCGGTCACCGAGCTCTTGCCTACGCCGCCTTTGCCGCTCGCGATGGCGTACACGCGGGTCAGCGACCCGGGCGCGGCGAACGGGATGTCGCGGACCGGCTGGTCGCCGCGGAGCTGAGTTTGCAGAGCCTTGCGCTGCTCCTCGTTCATCACGTCGAGTACGACGTCGACGCCAGCGACGCCTTCGACGGCGGTCACCGCGGCCGTCACCTCGCGGGTGATCGTGTCCTTGAGCGGGCAGCCGGCGACGGTGAGAAGCACCGTGACAGTGACGCGACCGCTATCGGCGATATCAACCGATTTGACCATATTGAGCTCGGTGATCGGCTGATGGATTTCTGGGTCCTGCACTGTGGCGAGCGCGGTCATGACTGTGTCGATGGTGAGCATGTCTCGATGATACGGGCCGGGCGAAGCCGTCACTGACGCCCCCGGGCGTTTGGAGACCGGACGAGGTGTGGGGTCCGGGTATTTCCTTGCGAAGGCAAGTATTCTTGTCAACCATGGCAGGCACTCGTACGACGGCACCCGCCCAGCTCAGCGCGCTCGAGCTCGCTACCTGGACCGGGTTGCTCCGAGCCCACAGCACCCTCACCCGCCGGCTAGACCGTGAGCTCGAGGCAGAGTGCGGACTCTCCCTGGCGCAGTACGACGTGTTGGTCACCATCGCCCACGCGCCGAATCGTCATCTGCGGATGACCGAGCTAGCCGACGCCGTGGTGTTGTCGCGGAGTGGGCTCACCCGCCTCGTAGACCGACTGGAGTCGCTGGATCTCGTCGCGCGCCAGTCGTGTCCTACGGACGCTCGGGTCACTCATGCGACGCTCACCAAGGAAGGTCTGACCGCTCTGCGGAACGCAACACCGGTTCACCTGCGAGGGGTCCGCCAGCACGTCACGGGGCGGCTGAGCGCCGCCGAGCAGCGCAGCGTCGCCGACGCGATGGCGCGGCTACTGCGGGACGACTGAGCCGAGCAGGACCTGCACCCGCCGCTCGAGGTCCGATGCCTCGACCGGCTTGGCGATGACGTCGTCGACCCCCGCCCGACGGGCCTCATCGAGCAGGCCCTCGTCAGCGGTCCCGGTCATCAGCACGAGCGGCATGAGCGTCGTCCGAGTATCCGCGCGCAGGAGGCGGGTGAGCTCGATGCCGGAGAGATCAGGCAGGTTGAGGTCGAGTATCGCGAGGTCGACCTGCTCGACAGCGCACACCCGCAGCCCCTCCTCCGCAGTGAGAGCGGTGATGACGTCCGCGACGTCGACCAGTGCCGCCGTCACGAACGCGCAGATCGACTCCTCGTCATCGATGATGACGATGGTAGGCCGCCGGGGTCCGGCGGGGGCGAGCCCGGGCGCCGACCGAGGAGAGTTCTCCGCAACCTCGGCGCGACACCACGGACAGTGCCGCCAGTCGCTCTCCAGCCGAGCCGAGCAGGATCGGCAGACATGCTCGTCGACCGAGGTTGAGCACCACGGGCAGTACGTCATGCCTTCTTCGACAATCCGGTGACAGCCGTGGCACCGGACGATGGTGCCGGCGTCGACCTGAGTGACGCGCAGCACCTCTTCGAGCGTGGTCTCGCCGTGCAGCGCCTTCGCTATGCCGTCGGCGCGCAACGACAGCGAGCCGGCTGCTCGAGCGGCCTTGCGGATGGCGGTCTCCGACGGTGAGGCGGTGAGCACCGCGCGCAGCCGCGCGTCGACTGGCATCACCTCGAAGATCGCCCGCCGGCCGCGATAGCCGGTGCTGCCGCAGGCGTCACACCCGCTGCCTCGCATCAGCACTCGGCCTTCGATGTCGGCGCCGACCATGCCGAGCTGCTCGAGGGTGCGCGGGCTCGGCACATACGGCGCCGCGCAGTCAGCGCACACTCGACGGACCAGCCGTTGCGCGACCACGAGGGCCAGTGAGGAGGCGATGAGGAAGGGCTCCACCCCCATGTCGACCAGTCGCGTCACCGCGCTCGCGGCATCGTTGGTGTGCAAAGTGGAGAAGACGATGTGGCCAGTCAGCGACGCGCGCAAAGCAAGGTCAGCCGTCTCTTGGTCACGCACCTCGCCGACGAGGATGACGTCGGGGTCCTGGCGCAGGATGGAGCGCAGGCCAGCGGCGAAGGTGAGCCCGGCCCGCTCGTGCACCTGCACTTGGCTCACACCGGCGAGCTGCATCTCCACCGGGTCCTCGAGCGAGACGAGGTTGCGGTCCGGCGTGCGCAGCTGACTGACTGCCGAGTACAGGGTCGAGGTCTTACCGGAGCCCGTCGGTCCGGTGACCAGGATCAGCCCTTGAGGGGCGACGAGAGCTTCGAGGAACGTCTCCAGATGACGTTCCGAGAGCCCGACTCGGGCGAGTGGTACGACGCCTTCGGTACGGGTGAGCAGTCGGATGACGACCTTCTCGCCATGCATGGTCGGCAGGGTCGACACCCGCGCGTCGACCTGCACGCCGTCGACCTCGAGGCGGGTGCGACCGTCCTGCGGGCGGCGGCGCTCGGCGATGTCGAGTCCGGACATGATCTTGATGCGACTGGTCAGTGCCGCCATGGGGCCCCGGGGGACCGTCATCACGTCACGGAGCAGTCCGTCGACGCGATACCGGATGCGTAGGCCGGTGCGCTCCGGCTCGAGGTGGATGTCGCTCGCGAGCGAGCGACTGGCGTCCCGGAGCACGTCGTTGGCCAGCCGCACTACGGGCGCGTCGTTGATCACTGCGGCGGCTTCGTCGTCGAAGACCGGCGCGACATCAACGTCGTCCATGGAGGCCACCTCAGCGGCGCCTTCACCGAGGCTCCACACCCGTTTGAGCTGGTTGCGGATCGCAGTGTCTGTCGAGACCACGACGTGGATGGTGCGGACCCTCGTGTAGAGCCGGACGTCGTCGAGCGCAACGACGTCGGTGGGGTCGCTCATCGCCAGCGTCATCTGGTCGTTGGCGGACTCGAGTGCGATCACGCCGTACCGCTCAGACACCGACCGTGGGATCAATCGGGCGGCGTCCGGGGACACGGAGGCGTGGGTGAGCTCGGCCGTGGGGAGGTTGAGCACCCGGGCCAGGCTGGTGGCGATGTCGCGCTCGGAGACCAGGCCACGCTCGACGAGCATCTCGCCAAGTCGCTGCCTTGCTCGTGGCAGCTCGTCGGTCTGCGCGGCGATGCAGTCGAGCAGCGCCTGCTCGGACAGAACGCCGGTCTCGACCAGCACCTCGCCGAGCTTCCTGCGCCGGCTTGAGACGTCGTCAGGGGGGCTCACGTGCGCCAGCCTGAGTCAGAAAATCTCACCTAAGCTCCATCGGCGTCAGCGGGTGGGGGCGCAACGCCAACAACACACTAGTGCCGACCCCTCAAGGCAGAGGAGGTGTGTGCTCGGTGGGGTCGTGGACCTCGGGCGCAGCAGGCTGCTCGCCGCGTCGACCATCAGCGCCCTCGCCGTCGGCCGCGGTGGGCGCACGCTTGTCGCCCCGGTCGTGGCGCTTCGGCTTGTTCTTCACCTTGCCGGTCGGCTGGCCGCGCAGGTCCTCGACGACGCGGCCGAGCTCGCCGCGGATGAAGTCACGTGTCGCCACATCGCCGATCGACAAGCGGATCGAGGCGACCTCGCGAGTGAGGTAATCGGTGTCGGCCAGGGCTCGCGCGTACTGATTGCGGTCCTCGTCGAGGTTGACCCGGTCGCGGTCGGCCTGGCGGTTCTGCGCCAAGAGGATCAGCGGCGCGGCGTACGCCGCCTGCAGCGAGAGCACCAGGGTTAGGAAGATGAACGGGTATTCGTCGAACCGCAGCGACTCGGTGACGAACAGGTTCCACAGCACCCAGGCGATGACGATGAAGGTCTGGATGACGAGGAATCGCGCGGTGCCGATGAAGCGCGCAATGGTCTCTGAGAACGCGCCGAAAGCCTCCGGGTCATAGTGCGGCCGCGGCAGGCCCCGACGGGGGTCACGCGGCAGGTCGAGGCGATCGCGGTCGTCACGTCTCATCGCTGCCCACCTCGTCTCGCCAGTTATCTGGCAGGAGGTGGTCCAGCACGTCGTCGACGGTGACTGCGCCCAGCAGTCGCTGCTCGGCGTCGACCACGGGAGCGGCCAGCAGGTTGTACGTCGCGAGGTGCTCGGCCACATCGCGCAGCGAGGAGTCCGCGCTGAGTGGGTCGATGTCGCCGTCGACGCAGGCACCGACCAGCGACGACGGAACCTCGCGCAGCAGCCGCTGGATGTGAGCGATGCCCAGGAAGCGGCCGGTCGGCGTGTCCGTCGGCGGTCGAACGACGTAGACCTGGCTGGCCAGAGCCGGTGTCTGGTCGGGCATCCGCACCCGGGCCAGCGCGTCAGCGACGGTCGCATGCGGGGGCAGCACGATCGGCTCGCTGGTCATCATGCCGCCGGCAGTGTTGTCGGCGTAAGCGAGCAGGCGGCGTACCGGGGCGGCCTCGTCGGGCTCCATCAGCTCGAGCAGGCGCTCCGCGTCGGCGGCCGGCAGGTCGCCGAGCAGGTCGGCGGCGTCGTCGGGCGCCATCTCCTCGAGGACGTCGGCGGCCCGCTCATCTTCGAGGTGACGCAGGATCTCGACCTGGTCCTCTTCTGCCATCTCCTCGAGGACGTCGGCCAGCCGCTCGTCGTCCAGCGCTGCGGCCACCTCGGAGCGCCGCTTCTCGCTGAGGTCGTGCATGACGTTGGCCAAGTCGGCGGGGCGCATCGAGGAGTAGACGGCGAGCAGGTTGTGCGCGCCCTGGTCGTCCTCGCGCAGCGAGAAGCCGGTGACGTCGTACCACTCCACCTGACGGATGTGGCCGCGGCGGCGTACCAGCCCGCCGCCTGGCTCAGCCACGGCGACGCGGTTGAGCTGCCAGTCACCGCCACGGATCGGCTCGATCGAGCAGTCGACGACGGTGACCGTCGCGCCGGTGTCGACCAGGGTGACCTTGCGGTCTAGCAGCTCCTCGAGCACGAGGGACTCGTTGGGGCGCTTGGTGAACTGGCGCATGTTGACGACGCCGGTGCGCAGGCGTACCTGACCGGGGTCGATCGCCGTGACGCGGGTGATGGGCACGAAGATCCGACGTCTCCGCTGCACGTCGACGGTGAGCCCGACGACCCGGGGCGCTTCGGCGCCAATCCGCAGGGTGACGACGACATCGCGAACCCGGCCGACCTGGTCGCCGTTGGGGTCGAAGACGGCGAGGCCGGCGAGCCGGGCGACGAAGATCCACCCGGCGCGCTGCGGGTTGCCCGTGGTCGCCGTCACGGGGCTCAGGCTACCGCCGGACACTCAGCCGACGGCTGCTCTGCGACGAACACTGAGCGGGTGTCTACTTCTGTGTCGGGAAGATCATGAGCATCCCCGCCGCCTCCTAGTGCGTCGGGTCGCTCATGATCATGAAACCGGAGTCAGGTGCCTTCCATCCGGCGGGCCTTGGGGCGGCCGTGGAACGTGATCGGGATGCGGGTCTCGGTCGTCGCCGATGACGGCGGCGGCGACTCACGGCGCGAGTCGCTGCGCAGGTTGCCCGGCTCCTCCAGGAGATCGCCGGTCGGGACCAGCCTGGCGACGTGGCACTCCTTGGCCCACCGCGCGGGAGCGGCGTCACCGTCGCGGTTGTTCAGCCGCTTGCCGACCAGCAGTGGAGTGACGTCGTTCCAGGCCGGCGTGCCCGGCGGCACCATCTCGACCGCTCCGCGCCAGGCGACAATCGTGCCCCACGTGTCCTTGGAGCGGACCGTGACAACCACGGAGTCAGCCTCGGCGAGACCCGGCATGCGCTGCTCGGAGCCGTCGAAGACGAGGTAGGCCGCTCCCTGGTGCCACACATGCCACGCGGGGCGCGCGGCCTGGCCCGACGCCTCCACCTGGTCCGGCACCGAGATCCACACCAGGTCCGACTTTTTCGTGGCGGCGTCGATGATTGGCGACACCCACGCCGGCGGTCCGCCGACCGCGCCGGGGCCTGGCTCCACGAAGACGGGCACGCCCGGCACGACTTCGCCGTCGACGGTGAAGATCAGCTCGTACTCACCGATGTCGAGCTGGACGCCGTCGAGGCGGTCTTCGACGTCGTTGCTGTAGTACTCGCCGGAGAGCTCGAGGATGCGGGGCTCGCTCTTGTACGCCGTGACTCGGGTATCACTGCGCACGATGCGGAACTGCTCGGCGTACGCCCCCTGCGGCCCAGACCAGCCACGTCGTACCAGGAAGGGAGCGCTGTTGCCCTGCCGGCTGCCGTAGACGTGGACGACGGGGTCGAGGGAGCCGTCGCTGTAGAGGGCGGCGTCGACGGCGATGGCGTAGCGCAGGCGGGCCTTCGGCATGGCCAAAACTATAGTGGGGCCATGCCCGCCGACCGAACGCGTGTCGGCGTGCTGGAGCGCCCGTCCCGCGCCGACTTCCTGCTCATCGCGGTGGGAGTGGCCGGCGTTTCCACCTCCGCGCCGCTGATCAAGGCGGCCGTCGCGCCGACGCTGGCCATCGCCTTCTGGCGCAACCTCATCGCCTCCGGTGTGGTGCTGCCCTTCGCGGCTGTCCGCAGCAGGGACGAGCTGCGCGCCCTCGACCGGCGCGAGCGCCGCCTGTCAGTCATCGCCGGCCTGCTGCTGGCGGCGCACTTCGCGACCTGGATACCGAGCCTGTCCTTCACGACCGTAGCCTCGTCGGTCGCTCTGGTTGCGACCCAGCCGGTATGGGCGGCGCTGGTGGCTAGAGCGCGGGGCGACGCCGTCTTGCCGAGCGCCTGGCTGGGCATCGTCATTGCGGTCGCGGGGGCGGTGCTGCTCTCCGGCATCGACCTGCAGGTCTCGGCCCGTGCACTCGGCGGCGACCTGCTGGCGCTTGTCGGAGGGATCTTCGCGGCGCTCTACGTCACGGTCGGCGCGGAGGTGCGGCGCACGGTGTCGACCACGGCGTACACCTCGATCTGTTACGCCGTCGCCGCGGTCACTCTGCTCGTCGTCTGTCTCGTGTCAGGCGCCGAGCTGTCCGGCTACTCGGCGGGCACCTGGTGGCGGATCCTGGCACTCACTGTGCTGGCACAGCTGTTGGGGCATTCGGTCTTCAACCACGTGCTCAAGACCACGAGCCCGACTGTCGTGTCGATCGCGATCCTGTTCGAGATCGTCGGCGCTGCGGTGCTCGCGGCGATCTTCATTGGCGAGCGCCCGCCGGTCGTTGCGCTGCCTGCGGCTGCGCTGATCGCGCTCGGCGTCGTACTCGTCGTGCGCTCCGGCTCCCGCCGCCCCGAGATTGCCGGCGTCCCCGCCGTCGAGTAGGCCGATTGGCGCCAAACTATGGCGCCGGATCCGGTCGAGTCCGGGAAGAATCGGTCATTGTTCGGGGCTAGTTGACGGTACGCCGACGAGGCGGGCGGTCTCGTCCCAGAGCAGCTCGGCCGCAGTGTCGTCCTGGCCCTGCGCCGCAACAGATCCGCGGCGGCCGCCCGCGTAGTAGCCGCCACTCTCGCCGGCGAGAGCCGGTGCGGTCGCGCACCACAGCGTCGTCCGAGCACCCTGCTTCGGCGACTTCATGAACGGCACGAAGGGGTAGATCGCGCCGAGCAGACGGTTCTCCCGGAAGAGCCCGGTCCGCACTGCGCCCGGATGCACGGCGTACGACGTCACCCCGGTCTCGGCCCAGCGCCGGGCCAGCTCGCGGGTGAAGAGCACATTGGCGAGCTTGGAGTCGGCGTAAGCCTGAAAGCTCGACCAGCCCTGCTCGTAGCTCAGGTCGGTCAGGGCCAGCCGGCCGCCCCGGTGCGCGAGCGAGCTCACGGTCACGACCCGCGAGGGCGCAGCGCCGACGAGCGCGTCGCGGAGGAGGTGCGTGAGCAGGAACGGCGCCGCGTGGTTGACCGCGAAGGTCTCCTCCATGCCGTCAGCGGTGATCCGGCGCTCGCGGGTCGCGGTCCCGGCGTTGTTGACGAGCACACCGACGTGCGGGTGTACGGCGACGATCTCCGCGGCGATGCGTCGTACGTCGGCCATGGTTGAGAAGTCGCCGAGCAGCAGCGTCACGTCGTCCCGCCCGGACTCGCGTCGTATGCGGTCGAGCGCGGCGCTGGACTTCTCCGGGCTGCGACCCACCAGGACCACCGTCGCGCGGGCCTGAGCGAGCCCGAGCGCTGTCTCGGTGCCGATGCCGGCGCTGGCGCCGGTCACGACGCAGACCCGGCCGGACATGTCAGGCAGATCGCTCATCGCGTTAGCATCTCAGCCGCGCCTCAGGCACTTCCGACGGGGCAGCCCGACTCGGCACCGCTGAAGGAGACACCGCTGTGGCCCTGCGCTCCCGCCGCTCGAACCTGGCTGTGCCCGGGTCGTCAACCAAGATGCTCGGCAAGGCGCAAGGCTTGCCTGCCGACCAGGTCTTCCTCGACCTCGAAGACGCTGTGGCGCCGCTCGAGAAGGAAGCCGCCCGGGCGAACATCGTGGCCGTGCTCAACGACGGGGACTGGGGCGACAAGGTGCGCACCGTCCGGGTCAACGACCTGACGACGAAGTACACCTACCGCGATGTGACCGAAGTCGTCGAGGGGGCCGGCGCCAACCTCGACTGCATCATGCTGCCGAAAGTTCAGCACGCCTGGCACGTGCAGTGGCTCGACACGATGCTCACCCAGATCGAGGCGACGATGGGCTTCGAGCGGCGCATCGGCATCGAATGCCAGATCGAGAACGCGCAGGGCCTCGTCAACGTCGACGCTATCGCCACGGCATCGGATCGGGTGGAGACCATCATCTTCGGCCCGGCCGACTTCATGGCCTCGATCGCCATGCCGTCGCTGACCGTCGGTGCGCTCTCGCCCGACTACCCGGGTGACCCATTCCACTACATCCTCATGCGCATCCTGATGGCTGCGCGGGCCGCCGGCGTACAGGCGATCGACGGCCCCTACCTGCAGATCAAGGACGTCGACGGATACCGCGAGGTCGCGAAGAAGTCAGCGGCGCTGGGCTTCGACGGCAAGTGGGTCCTGCATCCCGGCCAGCTCGATGTCGCCAACGAGGTCTACGCGCCGACGCAGGACTCCTACGACAAGGCCGAGCTGATCCTCGACGCCTACGACTACGCCACGACCGTCGAGCGCAAGGGTGCGGTCATGCTCGGTGACGAGATGATCGACGAGGCGTCGCGCAAGATGGCCCTCGTCATCGCCGGCAAAGGTCGCGCTGCCGGGATGAGCCGCACCACGAAGTTCGAGCCGCCCGCCGCTTGAGTCTCGGGTCGGAGCGTCGGCGTCCGCTCTTGCGGTCGCCCGCGCTCCAACCCGCTGATACGGGGATACTGGGTGCCGTGCGGACTCCTCGGGTGATCGACGCGACGCTGGTCTACGACGGCGACTGCGCGTTCTGCACGCGCTGCATCGAGCTGATGGAGCGATTCGTGCCGGCCCGCCCGCGCGTGACGCCCTGGCAGTGGGCCGACCTGCCCGCGCTCGGGGTGACCCAGGCGCAGGCGGAGCACTCGGTGCAGTGGGTCGAGCCCGGCGTGCGCCGTCTCGCCGGCGCTGCGGCCATCGCGCGGCTGCTGGTGTGCTCCGGCGGCCTGTGGGG
>Ga0136633_1002124_pt1 | contig 13915 bp, 14 predicted proteins | sample AntDrymeUQ832206_2_FD_105494 | JGI IMG/M metagenome (GOLD analysis project Ga0136633, IMG submission 105494) | Polar desert sand microbial communities from Dry Valleys, Antarctica - metaG UQ83 (22.06) | ecosystem: Environmental > Terrestrial > Soil > Desert | place: Antarctica: Dry Valley... | reverse complement strand
CGCGAAGGCTGGGTCGTTCTGACGATGGATAGGCGGATCCGGTACCGCCGAGCAGAGATCGCGGCGATCAGACGACACCGGGTGCAGGCGTTCGTCCTGACGAGCGGCAACCTCACTGCGGCGGCCGGCGAGCGTCCTCTCGACCGCATCCGCCCCGAACGGCCAGATAAGGACATTCATCAGGGTCACAAACCGACAAAATAGGCCCTAACTGGCTTGCCATAAGGGTTACCAGCTGTAGTCTTAAGGACATCAATGGGGACACCTGAGAGGGCATATAGCAAGAGCCACCCTTGGATCACGTTTCGCGTCGACCTTGCACATGCAGGTGCGGACTTCTGGATGCTGCTCGGTGAAGCGCGATCGAAGATCGAGCACTTGTCACTCGCACTCCTGAAGCCCGAGATTGCTGACGAGATGCATCGGGTCTATCTCGCCAAAGGCGCACAGGCCACGACTGCGATCGAGGGCAATACGCTCAGCGAGGAGGAGGTGGCGAACATCGTGGCTGGACTCGCCGCGCCACCGCCGCCATCACAGGAGTATCTCTACCGCGAGGTCGAGAACATCGTGTCCGCGTTCAATCGCATCAAGGACGATCTGGTCGCGGGCGGTGACGCGGATCTCACGCCGGAGATGATCCTCGAGTTCAACCGGGAAGTTCTCGACGGACTGGAGGAAGACGACGTGCGTCCAGGCGAGTTCCGACGGAAGTCGGTCGTCGTCGGTCCGTACCGAGGGGCGCCTTGGGAGGATTGCGAGTACCTCGTGGGGAGGCTGTGCGAATGGCTCGAGAGCGGCGATTTCGATCCCTCCGACGACGACTGGACGATCCCGTACGCCCTACTCAAGGCGATGGTTGCTCACCTGTACATCGCCTGGATCCATCCTTTCGACGACGGGAACGGGCGCACCGCGCGTCTGATCGAGCTCCAGATCCTGCTCGCTGCCGGCGTGCCGATGCCCGCGACGCACCTTCTGAGCAACCACTACAACGCCACGCGGACCGAGTACTACCGAAGGCTGGACGAGTCGAGTCGTTCAGGAGGTGACGTAGTCCCATTCCTCCGATATGCGATTCGCGGTTTCGTGGATGGGCTCCGAACTCAGGTCGGTCGCGTGTGGGATCAACAGTACGCAGATCGGTGGGAGCAGTTCGTCTACGAGACCTTCGGCGGCCGCGTGACCAGCGACGCAGCTCGACGGCGGCTGCACTTAGCGCTCGAGCTCTCGAAGCATGGAGGGGCTGTCGCGCTCCGAGACATCGCGAGCCTGAGTCCCGAGCTGACCATGGCCTACCTCGGGACCGAGAGGATGCTCGGACGTGACCTCAACGCACTCGCTTCGATGAATCTGATCGAGCAGGAGCGACGCGGCTACTGGCGGGCAAAGCGCGAGCAAATCCTCGCCTTCCGGCCGCTGCGGCGAGAGAATTCGGGCGGATGAAGAAGCTGCCGGCCGGCCCATGGGCAGGGGAAATGCCTGAGACTGCCTGAACATCAGATTATCCTGCTATATAGTCAGGCTATGCGCACGAGCTCACCTCTGCTGCTGCCGATCTTCCGTTCCGAGGGTCAAGGCCGCCTCCTGGCTCGCGTATACCTGGATCGACCGGCGACCCTGGCCCAGCTCGCGCGCGAGCTGGGCCTCGACGACGGGGGGCTCAGTCGCGAGGCGAACCGCCTCGAGCAAGCCGGGTTGATCCGCAGCGAGCGCGTTGGGAGGAGCCGCCTGCTTCGACCGAACGAAGATTCGCCTTACTATCAGGAGCTCTACGGCCTGTTGCTCAGGGCATTCGGCCCGGCGACCGTCATCGGGCCGGAGCTTGGCTCGATCGAGGGCATCGAAAGTGCGCACGTGTACGGCTCGTGGGCTGCGCGGTACGTCGGCGAGCCGGGTGACGATCCGGCAGACGTCGATGTCCTGCTCATCGGTCGTCCGTCCCAGCTCGCGGTCACGCGAGCAGAGCGGAGCCTCTCGGATCGCCTCGGACGCCAGGTGAACGTCATCGTCGTCGCGCCCGAGGAATGGGAAGCGGGGGCCAGCGGATTCCTCCAGCACGTGAAGGCGGGGCCCCTCGTGCCGTTGGCGGTCACCGAGGGTGACGCCAGATGACCGCCGAGCAGCTCGACGAGCTGATGCGCGAGGGCGTGCTCGAACGAGTCCCACGCGACCGGGCTGCGGCCGGGAGGGACATCACTGTCGCCCGAGCGCACCTCCAGAGTCTCGATCGTGTATCGGCAACCGACCCGACCGGTGCATTCGCTCTCGCCTACGAGGCCATCCGGAAAGCTATCGTCGCCCACATGCGCGCCAACGGGCTCCGAGTGCGGACAAGTCGTGGCGGCCACTTCCAGACCGGTCGCTACGCTCTCGCCGCATTGGAGGACCTCGGCGTCACCAAGCACCTACTTGCGTACGAGGATCTCCGCCGGCTTCGAAACAAGTGTGCGTACGAGGCGGTGCTCATCGAGGACGTGGACGTCGAGGAAGCGATGGCGCACGCGCGGGCGATCGTCACCGCAGTCGAGGTCGATCTCTCGTGAGCGCCCAGAACGGCCTCGTCCAGCGGCTCTGGAGCTACTGCAACGTCCTCAGAGACGACGGGCTCTCGTACGGCGACTACCTCGAGCAGCTCACGTACCTGCTCTTCCTGAAGATGGCGGACGAGCAGACGAAGCCGCCGTTCTCGCGCTCCGCGATCGTGCCGGAGGGGCTCGACTGGCCGAGCCTGCTCGAGCGGGACGGCGACGAGCTCGAGCTGCACTACATCCACGTCCTCCGCGAGCTCGGTCAGCGGCCGGGGATGCTCGGAGTGATCTTCCGCAAGGCGCAGAACCGGATCCAGGACCCGGCGAAGCTGCGCCGGCTCGTCGTCGACCTGATCGACCGGGAGAGCTGGCTCACCCTCGACGCGGACGTCAAGGGCGACGCGTACGAGGGGCTGCTCGAGAAGAACGCGGAGGACGTGAAGTCGGGCGCGGGGCAGTACTTCACCCCGCGGCCGCTGATCAGGGCGATCGTCGAGGTGATGCGGCCGGAGCCGGGGATGCGGATCTGCGATCCCGCGTGCGGCACCGGCGGCTTCCTGCTCGCCGCGCACGAGTGGATCGCCGAGAGCCCCTACCTCGACCCGGACCAGAAGCGCCACCTGCGCTACGACGCGCTCCGCGGATGGGAGATCGTCGACGCGACGGCGCGGCTGTGCGTGATGAACCTCCTCCTGCACGGAATCGGCGACGAAGAGCACGAGAGCCCGATCGTGGTCGACGACGCTCTGAAGGCGGCGCCGAGCGAGCGCTTCGAGATGGTGCTCACGAATCCGCCCTTCGGGCGCAAGTCGTCGATGACGTTCGTGTCGGACGAGGGCGAGGTGGGACGGGAAGATCTCGTCGTCGTTCGCGACGACTTCTGGGCGTCGACCTCGAACAAGCAGCTCAACTTCGTCCAGCACGTGCGGACGCTGCTCGCGATCGGCGGGCGAGCTGCGGTGGTCGTCCCCGACAACGTCCTCTTCGAGGGCGGTGCGGGCGAGACGGTGCGGCGCCAGCTCCTCCACGAGTGCGACGTGCACACGCTGCTGCGACTCCCGACCGGGGTCTTCTACGCGCAGGGCGTGAAGGCGAACGTGCTCTTCTTCGAGCGCAAGGCTGCGTCGGAGACGCCGTCGACTCGCGAGCTCTGGGTGTACGACCTGCGCACGAATCAGCACTTCACGCTGAAGCAGAACCCGCTCCGGTACGAGCATCTCCAGGACTTCGTCGCGGCGTATGCGCCCGCCGACCGCCGAGCCCGCGTCGAGTCCGAACGGTTCAAGCGCTTCTCGTACGACGAGCTCGTGCAGCGGGACAAGGTGAGCCTCGACCTCGTGTGGCTGCGCGACGAGTCCCTCGAGGATCTGGACAACCTCCCGCCGCCGGAAGTGATCGCGCAAGAGATCGTCGAGGACCTCGAGGCCGCGCTCGCCGAGTTCGCGGCCGTTGCGGAGTCCCTCGGCAGCGGACGCTCGAGCGCGGAAGAAGAGATTCCCAAGTAACAGACTGTTACTTGGCGATTACTTGGCGATCTTCGGCTGGGAAGGCGTGTCTGCGAGCTCGTTCCAGCGGCGGTAGCGGACTGCGCGGCGCACGGTGCGCGGGTCGTGACCGCGTTCGAGCAGCTCTTGTCGGACCTGGCCCTCCTGGGCCATGCGCAGGAAGAGCCATGCGATTGCGACGATCGTGACCAGCGAGCCTTCGAGCATCATCAGCGAGCCCGCGAGGCTCTGGTCGGCCTGCGGCGAGAGCCCGAGATAGTCGTCGCCGTCGTCGTAGATCCCGTAGAACGGCTCGCCCCAGATGAACACGTTCCCGAGCAGCGTGCCGACGAGCCGGACGCCGACGATGTAGCCGAGCTTGGCGCCGGTGCCGAACCACTCGGGGGCGGGCAGGGCCTCCAGCACCGGGAGCCAGAGGATCACGCCGGCCGAGAGGAAGACGACGTGCTCGACGGCGTGGACTCCGCTCGACTCCACCGCTCCCTCGTAGAAAACGGGCACGTGCCAGAGCGCGAGGCTCGCCGCCCAGATCGGGAACGCGACGAGCGGGTTCGCGAGCACGCGCAGCCGCAAGACGCCCGGAAGCGCGAGAACGGGACGAAGCAGCGGCCCGGTCAGACCGGCGAGCAGACACAGCGGTGCGAGGTCTCCGAGCAGGAGGTGCTGGGCCATGTGGAACGAGAAGAGCTCCTCCTCGGCGACGGCCGCAAGCGGCGATGCGATCGCGACGACGAGAAGCGCGATGCCGAGTGCGAAGAGCGCGATGCGCCAACCGGGCACCGGCTGTCCACGGCGAGCGAGCGTTCGGGCCCGCACGGCGTAGGCGCTGGCGATCAGCGCGATCGGCGCGAGCTGAAGAGGGTCGAGCGTCCAGCTCGTCAAGAGCGAGGGAGTGTCCACCGCGTCGTTGGGTCAGGCTTCAGCCTGACCTCGTCCTTGGGTTCGAAGGTCTCAAACCAAGGTCAGGCTAGAGCCTGACCCCTCCACCTCGCGACGTAGACTCGAATCGTGGCGAGCGAGCGCCAGACCTACGCGGCCGCTGGGGTTTCGATCGAGAAGGCCGGCGCCGTCGTCGAGCGTCTTCGCGCGGCCGTCGAGTCCACGGGGGCGACCGGGTTCGGCGCGTTCGCAGGCCTCCATCAGCTCGACGAGGATCGACTGCTGGCTGCCTCCACGGACTCCGTCGGGACGAAGCTCGTGCTGGCACGCGCTCGCGGCGCGCTTCGGAGCTGTGGTGCCGATCTCGCGGCCCATTGCATCAACGACGTGCTGACCTGCGGTGCGGAGCCGCTCTTCTTCCTCGACTACGTCGCCGCCAACCGGATCGAGCTCGAGCAGGTCGCCGAGCTCGTCGAGGGCGCGGCCGAGGTCTGCCGCGACGCGGGTTGCGCGCTCATCGGCGGGGAGACCGCTGAGCTTCCGGGCATCTACAGAGAGGACGAGCTCGACTTTGCCGGGACGTGCGTCGGGATCGTCGGGCGGGAGCGGTTGATCGACGGGTCGCGGATCGAGGCGGGAGACATGGTTGTCGGAATGCCCTCCGCGGGCGTCCACGCGAACGGCTTCACGCTTGTGCGCCGGATCCTCCAGCTCGAGGACTACGACGGGGACGACTTGCTCGCGCCCACGCGGCTCTATCTCGACGACGTACGTGAGCTCCGTGAGCGAGCCGATGTCCGCGGGCTCGCCCACGTCACGGGTAGCGGCATCCTCGGCAACCTTGCGCGCGTCCTGCCTGAAGGCCTGCGCGCAGAGCTGGACTGGGCGTCATGGGAGCGCCCGCCCGTCTTCGAGTGGCTCGCCCATCATGTTGACGAGGACGAGCTGCGAGAGGTCTTCAACCTCGGAGTCGGGTACATCGCCGTCGTTCCCGATCCCGGCGACGCCCTGGTCATCGGGACGATCGTGCGCGCGTGATCGGGGTTCTCGTGAGTGGGGAGGGGACGAACCTGCAGGCGCTGCTCGACGCTCAGCTTCCAGTAGTCGCTGTCGCGTCCAACTCACCGCGGGCGAAAGCGCTGGCTCGGGCCGACTCCTCGGGCGTGCCCGCGGCGGTTTTCGCGCTCGAGGACTACCCGGACCGAGAAACCCGCGACCGGGCCATGGCTGACTGGCTCCAGGCTCGGGGCGCCGAGCTCGTCGTCTGCGCGGGGTACATGCACCTCCTGACGCTGTCGTTCCTCGAACGCTTCCCCGAGCGCGTCGTGAACGTGCATCCGGCGCCGCTTCCAGACTTTCCCGGTGCGCACCCGCTGGAGGACCTGCTCGCGGCCGGCGCCTCCGACGCCGCGGCCACGGTGCACTACGTGGACGGCGGCATCGACACGGGGACGGTGATCGCGAGCGAGCCAGTGCCTGTGCTGGCCGGCGACACCGTCGAGAGTCTGCGCGAACGGATCCACGCCGTCGAGCACCGCCTTCTCCCGGAAGTGGTAAGGCAGCTGTGCGCGCGCTGATCTCCGTCTACGACAAGAACGGCCTCGTGCCGTTCGCGCGCGGCCTCGCCGATCTTGGGTTCGAGCTGGTGGCAAGCGACGGCACGGCCACGACCCTCCGCGATGCCGGTCTCGGCGTCATCCGCGTCGAGGAGCTCACCGGCTTTCCGGAGATGCTCGGCGGCCGCGTGAAGACGCTTCATCCGCGCGTCCATGCGGGAATCCTCGCCCGGCGCGGCCGGGGGGACGATCTCGCGCAGCTCGCCGAGCAGGGGATCGAGCCCTTCGAGCTCGTCTGCGTCAATCTCTACCCGTTCGAGCTCGTCGCCGATCGCGTCGGGATGGCCGACGACGATGTGGTCGAGATGATCGATGTGGGTGGGCCGTCGATGTTGCGAGCTGCCGCCAAGAACTTCGCCTCGGTCACGCCCGTCTGCAGGCCTGGCGACTACGGAGACGTGCTCGCCGAGCTGCGCGAGCGCAGGGGTCAGACCTCGCTCGAGACGCGCAGGCGGCTCGCGGGCGTCGCCTTTGCGGCGACCGCGGCGTACGAGGCTGCGATCGCTCGCTGGTTCCAGCCGGATGACGAGCTTCCCGAGACATTCGTTCCCGTGTTCGAAAGGGTGCGCGAGCTCGCGTATGGCGAGAACCCGCACCAGCAAGCGGGGTTCTACGCCGAGCGCGGCCCGCGCAGACACCTTCTCTCTCGCGTCGAGCAGCTGGCCGGGAGGCCTCTCTCCTTCAACAACCTGAACGACCTCTCCGCAGCGCGCCTGCTCGCACGTGAGCTCGAGGAGCCCGCTTGCGTGATCGTGAAGCACGCGAACCCGTGCGGAGTCGGAGTCGCCGAGACGATCGAGGTTGCCTACGCGAAGGCGCTCGCGGCCGACCCGGTCTCGGCCTACGGCGGTGTCGTCGTCTTCAACCGCGCGGTGACGGCTTCACTCGGAGAGGCGCTCAGCGGGCAGTTCGTCGAGGTTCTCTTCGCGCCCGGGTACGACGAGCAGGCGATGGAGGCGCTCGCAGGCAAGCCGTCGGTTCGGATCCTCAACGACACCGAGCGACGTACGCCCGGCGGGACGGAACGGGACTACAAACGGGTGCTCGGAGGGCTGCTTGTCCAAGAGCGCGACTGGAACCCTGTCGATCAGGCGCGCATGGAGGTGGTGTGCGGCCGGGCCTCGGACGACCAGTGGCGCGACCTTCTCTTCGCCTGGAAGGTCGTGAAGCACGTCAGCTCGAACGCGATCGTCCTCGGGCTGCGCGGGCAGACGGTAGGAATCGGGGCCGGTCAGATGAGCCGTGTCGACGCGGTCCGCATCGCAGTCGACAAAGCACGCCGGGTCGGGCACGACCTCGAGGGTGCCGTGCTTGCCTCGGACGCCTTCTTCCCGTTCCCGGACGGCCCGCAGATTGCCCTCGAGGCCGGGATCACGGCGATCATCCAGCCGGGTGGGTCGAGGCGGGACGCCGAGGTCATCGAGGCGGTCTCAGAAGCGGGAGCCGCGATGGTGTTCACGCACCGGCGGCATTTCCGGCATTAGCCCAGGGCAGCTGCTCCCAGACCGCCGGTCGCTCGACGCGCACCTGAGGAGACGCCGCGTACGCCTCCCGCGGGGTCGGCGTCTCGGTCTCGACGCCGGCGCCGTGGCGAAGCGCAAGCTCGGAGACGGGATAGAAGATCGGGCGACCGCGCCTGCGCGTGCCGGTCATGAGAACGACGCAGGGGCCTTCGCCGGCGCCGACGAAGATGTGCTCGGTCATCGACGGGCAGTGGAAGAAGTCCCATGCGCGCAGACGCCGCTCCTCGCCCTCGACCAGTAACAAGCATTCGCCGGCGAGAATGAGGAAGTCCTCCTGAGTCTCCTCGCCGTGGTAGAGCCCGTTCGGCTGGCCGGGTTGCAAGACGCAGATCCGGATCCCGAGCTCGGTGAACTCGGCGGCGGACGACTCGAGCTCGCAGCTCGCGCCGAAGACGTCGTGGTCGAACCAGGACGCGTCGGCCACGTTGACGACGAACCAGCCCTCCGTCGCCGGCACGAGACCCGATTCGTTCGGTTCGAGACGAGCTTCCTCGACCACGAGCGCAACGATAATGGCTCTGTGGAAGCTATCGACCTCGACGTGCGGAGGCACGTGTACTTCTCGATCGTCGCCAACGGGCGTCCGCCGACCGTGGCCGAGACCGCCGCCGCTTTCGAGCTCGACATGCTCGAGATGGAGGAGAGCTACCGGCGCCTGCACGACGCCCACGCTCTTGTCCTCCATCCCGACTCGGTCGAGGTCTGGATGGCGAACCCGTTCTGTTTCGCTCCGACGCCGCATCGCGTAACTGCGGGTGGACTGGGGTGGACCGGTACGTGCGCGTGGGATGCCCTCGGCATCCCTGCGGCGCTTCATACAGACGGGGAGGTCGACTCCGACTGCGCGTGTTGCGGCGAGCAGGTCCGGCTACGGGTGGAAAACGGCGAGCTCGTCGAGGGCGCCGATCTGCTCGTGCACATCCTCGTCCCCGCCCGCCGCTGGTGGGACGACATCGGTTTCACCTGAAGCACGATGGTCTTCCTCCGGTCGGAGGAGCACCTCACCCGCTGGCTCGACGCGAACGGCTGGGAGCCCGGCGCGACGATCACTGCGGCCAAGATGAACGAGCTCGCCCGGGTCTGGTGGTGGACGCGACTCGACCCGGGCTGGCGCCCGCGTGCACCGCAGGAATCGCAGGCGATCCTCGACAGCCTCGGTTTGAGCGGCGAGTTTTGGCAGCTGTAGGGGCGATGCTTGCCTCGACCGCGAAGTACGCTTCGCGCCCGATGAGCCGCCCCGAGTACCCGAACGTCCTCGAGCTGGTCGGACGGACACCGATCGTCCGGCTAGATCGCCTCGGTCGCGACGTACCGGGAGAGCTCCTCGCCAAGCTCGAGTTCCTGAACCCCGGAGGGTCAGTGAAGGACCGCATCGGGATGGCGATGATCGAAGCGGCGGAGCGCGACGGCCGCCTGCGACCTGGAGGAACGATCGTCGAGCCGACCTCGGGCAACACAGGCGCCGGTCTTGCGATGGCTGCGGCGCTCCGCGGCTACCGCTGCATCTTCGTCATGCCTGACAAGATGAGCCAGGAGAAGATCTCGATGCTGCGCGCGTATGGCGCCGACGTCGTGATCACCCCGACCGCCGTCGATCCTGACTCGCCGGAGAGCTACTACTCGGTCTCGGACCGGCTCGCAGAGGAGATCCCCGGCGGCTTCAAGCCCGACCAGTACTCGAACCCTTCCAATCCCCAGGCGCACTACGAGACGACCGGTCCCGAGATCTGGGAGCAAACCGACGACGGGCAGATCGACGCAATCGTGATCTCTGTCGGAACGGGCGGCACGATCACCGGCGTCGGACGCTATTTCAAGGAGCGCCGTCCTGAGGTGCTCATCGTCGGAGTGGATCCCGAGGGCTCGGTGTTCACGGCGGACGAGCAGCATCCGCAGGGCCCGTATCTCGTCGAGGGGATCGGAAAGGAGCGCTGGCCGGCGACCTTGGATCCCGCTGTCGTCGACGAGTGGGTGCGCGTGTCCGACCGGGATTCCTTCGTCACCGCGAGACGCCTCGCGCGCGAGGAAGGGCTGCTCGTCGGCGGCTCCACCGGCTCCACAGCGTGGGGCGGTATGCAGGTGGCGAAGCGGCTCGGACCGGACGCGCGCGTGTTGATGCTCTTTCCGGATAGCGGCCGTTCGTACCTGTCCAAGTTCTTCGACGACAACTGGATGATCCAGTACGGGCTCCTGGAGCGAACGACTCCGCCGCCATCCGTCGAAGAGGTGCTCCGCTTCCGGCGTGTCGACCGTGAGGTCCCGGAGTTCGTGACCATCGGCTCGCACGAGAAGGTAGGCGCTGCGATCGACGCGATGCGACGCTATGGCATCTCCCAGCTACCGGTCGTCCGCGAGGAGCCAGTCGACTCGCTAGCCGACGTGGTCGGTTCGCTCCAGGAACGCGAGCTTCTCGAGCGCGTGTTCAGGAACGCCGACGCGCTGAACGAGGACGTCGCGGTGGCCATGCAGCCGCCGTTGCCCGCAGTGGACGCCGACGCCTCGGTCGACCAGGTGTACGAGGGGCTGTCTGGCGTGAGCGGAGCCGTCGTGGTCGTAAGTGGGGGGCGGCCGTCCGGGATCCTCACGCGGTCTGATCTGCTGGAGTTCCTCGCGGCGCGCCGGTCACAGGTCGACTCCTCCTAGGGAACTCCGCGCGAATCGCAATGTAGACGGCTCCGAGCACGACGAGCGCGCCGGCCAGCGCCCACGGGCTCGGCCGCTCGTCGAGGAAGGCCATCCCGAGCGCGATCGCGACGAGCGGGTTTACGTATTGGTGCGTGACGACGAGCGAGATGGGCGCGACCCGAAGCAGCCATGCGTACGCGGTGAAGCCGACGAGCGAGCCGAAGACGACGAGATAGATCCACGCGAGGACGGAATCCCGCGCGAACGCGGCGCCGTCGAGCTGGCTGCCTTCGCCGAGCGCGAGCGCTCCCAACGTGAGGAGTGCTCCCCCCACGCCCATCTCGTACACCGCGGCGACGAAGGGATCCTTCGGGAGCTCGAGACGCTTGGAGACGAACGACCCGATCGACCAGCTGATCGATGCTACGAGCATCACCGCAAGGCCGAGCGCGGTGGAGCCCGTGGCGAGGCCGGGTGCCACGACGAGCCCGAGTCCGACGAGTCCCGTGAGGGCGCTCAGCTGCGTTGCGCGGGCCGGATTCTCGCGCCCGACCGTCCGCATGACGATGATCTGAAGCGGCACCGTTCCCACGATGATCGCGGCGACGCTCGAGTCGATTCGCGTCTCCGCCACATGGACGAGACCGACGCCGAGCGTGAGGAGTAGGCCGCCGACGATCGCGGTGGCGCCGAGCTCGCGGCGGCTGATGCGGAGGCTCGTCCCACGCAGCGCGAGAATGGCCGCCAGGAGGCCCCCTGCCACGAGGAAGCGGCTCCCGCCGGCGAGTAGCGGTGGCAGCGTCTCCACGGCGATCTTGATCCCGAAGTACGTCGAGCCCCAGAAAACGTAGACGACGAGAAGCGCAGCCCAGATGTGTCTGGCAGAGGTAGTCATCAGGATAGGAACGCGCGGACGGTCACTTCTGTGACAACGAGTTGCGGCGAGCCTCTACTCCGCTTGGGGATTCCAACCGCTGCTCGGGTCGAGCGATAGCGCTAATCCCGCGTCACATGGCGCGCTCGGGCAGAGTGACGGCGTGATCCTGCGGGAGCCCGCTTCGCAGCTCGACCCCCGCGTGCGGCGACTGTGGGCTCTCGAGTGGGGCCTCGTCGCGGTAGGGGCGGCGGTCCTGACAGCGGGTATCGGCGTGCTGATGGCGTTGTCCGACAACCGGCTGGGTGCGGTTGTCGTCGCTCTCGTCGGCGCGAGCGTGACCCTCGTCCTCGTCGGTCTTGCCGTGCTCCATCCGCGGCTCCTATACCGGAGGTTTCGGTACGAGATCACGGAGCTCGGGCTCTACGTCGCCCGCGGCTCCTACTGGCGCAGGTGGCAGGTCGTGCCTCACGCACGCATCCAGACGGTCGACACTAAGCGCGGACCGCTGGAGCGGGCGCTCGGCCTCGTCTCGGTCGCGGTAACGACGGCGTCTGCCAAGGGTGGGACCGACATTCCGGGCCTCGACCCGCTTGTGGCCGACTCGCTGGTACAGGAGTTGGCGCACCGGGCGGGGATCGACGAGGGAACGTGAGCAACGCTCACCTTCGGCTCGCGTTCGCCAGGAAACAAACATTCGAAACCATGTTTCCCCCGCGAACCCCCTTCTTTCTGAGAACGTGGAGAACCTCCCGGTTCCCCACACCCCTCCCCGCTCATAGGCCAACCAGGGTTGACCTATGAGCGAGCTTGCTCCCGAGCCGCGGGGACGACTCCATCCGCTGGCCGTCCTCGTCTTTGCGCGAAAGAGGATCGGGGCCAGCATCCTGCCGATCCTCGTCGTCGCCTTCACTTGGCGCGGTGGCTTCGCTTTGCCGGTGCTCGGTGTGCTCGTCGCCGTCGGCCTCGCCGTGCTCGTCCTCGAGTGGCGACGCTTTACGTATCGGATCGAAGCCGGTCGGTTGGTGATCGAGCGCGGAGTCCTTCGGCACACGACGCGCGTCGTGCCGCTCGATCGCATCCGCGGAGTCGACCTGCAGGCGCCGTGGCTCCACCGGGTTCTCGGTCTCGTTCAGGTGGAGGTGGAGGCAGCCGCGGGCGGGGGCTCCGCGGCGGAGCTGACACTGGCCGCCGTCTCCGCAGAGGAAGGCGAACGCCTTCGCAGGGCGCTGCTCTCGGCGGGGGCGAGGGAGGCAGCGACGGATGATCCACGTCCTGCTCGCGTCCTCTACCGGGCGACGCCCCGCCTGCTCGTTGCCGGAGGCCTCACGAGCGGTCGCTACATCCTCGCTCCACTCGCAGTGATCGGCGTGATCGCCAACTTCGCCGACGACTTGCCGAGCACGCTCGGAGACCGGCTGCTGAGCGAGGCAGCGGATCGAATCCCGACCGAAGCGTTCGGCGTGACCGCGCTCGTCGCTGTCGGGATCTCCGTCGCGCTCGTCCTCGCCGCAGCCGGCTCGCTTCTCACCGATTGGAGCTTCGAGCTGACCGATGACGGCGATCGCCTCGTCGCGCAACGGGGCCTGCTGACGCGGCGCACCGTGGCGATCGACCGTTCGCGTGTCCGCGGGTTCGATCTGCGCGACTCGCCGCTCCGCCGTGCGTTCGGACTTGTCGGGGTGAGGGTGGTCGCCGGTGGTGTCGCGGGAGGTCGCCCGGGCCGGACAACAATGGCTCCCGTAATCGCGAGAAACCAGGTGCATGAGCTGGCGCTTGCGCTCGATCCCCTGGCCATGCCGGATGCGACCCTCGAGCGCCATCCGCTAGCCGCGCGGCCGAGGCGGCTCACCAGGGCGATTGTCGCGCCGGCCTTGCTCGGCATCGTCGCGCTGGGGCTCCAGTGGTGGTTGCCCGCGGCGGTTCTGCTCCTCCTCGGGCTTGCCGGAGCTCCCCTCTCACTGGACCGATACCGCCAGCTCGGCCACCGCTTCGATGGAAGCCGGCTCGCCGTGCGCGAAGGCTCCCTGTCGCGACGCTGGACCTCGCTCGATCCGCGCGCTGTCGTGTCGTACGGCGTGCAGCGCTCGCCCTTTCAGGCGCGGTCGGGCCTTTGCACCATCGTGCTCCATCTCGGGCAAGGCGCGGGCTCACGCCGGGTGCTCGACTGCTCGGAGGAGCAGGCGGCGGCCCTGCTCGCCACCCTCGATGTCCCGCTCTTTGCCCCGTTCGTCCCGCGCTCGTCGATACCGGTTGAGGTGGCGGCGTAGCCTCAGTCCCAGCGACGGGACAGTCGGAACGCCGCATTGATCAACCCCACGTGACTGTAGGTCTGCGGGAAGTTGCCGCTCTGCTCGAGCGT
>Ga0136633_1002123_pt1 | contig 13920 bp, 14 predicted proteins | sample AntDrymeUQ832206_2_FD_105494 | JGI IMG/M metagenome (GOLD analysis project Ga0136633, IMG submission 105494) | Polar desert sand microbial communities from Dry Valleys, Antarctica - metaG UQ83 (22.06) | ecosystem: Environmental > Terrestrial > Soil > Desert | place: Antarctica: Dry Valley... | reverse complement strand
CGCCAGATCGAGGGCGACGTCCAAGAGACCATCGGTCAGCTGCGCGACCTGATCAACGACAACAAGCGCTGATCTCAAGGCTAAGTTCCGCACGGCTTGTCGGGCGCGTAGGCGTGCCGGACGATGCCGACGCCTGGGACGACGAGGAAAAGTTCGCTGCCGGCCGCCGCGACGTCGATCGCCGCGAAGTCCTGGGAGTCCTCCGGCGTCTGCATCGACTGCCAGTCGTGGCAGGGCCCGGCCACGCGGTGCAGGCGCGTCTCGTTGGGATCGCCGGCGTGCGTGGCGTTGACGAGCGACCACGTCGTCTTCGCGGTCGCCAGCGCCAAGCCGGAGATACGGCCGTCGCCGTCCCCCTCCGAGGCAGCGCCGAGGAACGTCCGTCGCCCGGTGCCGTCGAAGTCCTGCGTGGTCTGGAAGGAATAGATGTCCGCGTACACCGCAGCGACCCGGTTTCCGCGCAGGTCGGCGGCGGTCACGTCGTGGATGCCGTACTTGCGCGGTTGCCGCGGCGTCGAGAGGCGCCTGGGGGTGCCCGTCCCGGTGCGGACGTACAGACCTGTGCGGGTGTCGTCGGCGATCCTGCGGCCATCGACCCGCTTGAAGCAGCTGAGCCCGTAGGCGGCACGGCGGCGCCACAGCGAAGGAGCCGTCGCGAGGCTGCAGTTCTTCAACGCGTAGCCCCTGAGCGGCGTGCGCGTTCCGGCGAGATCGTCGCGCATGCTGACGCAACGCGATTCGCAGCGCACGTAGGTGAGCACGAGCCGGCCCGATGCGTCGCGCCCGAGGTCGGGCGACCTGTAGAAACGGGCCTCGGCGGCCCCCTTTACGGGACCGACAACGCCGTCTCGCGAGCGCTGCATGAGCGTCTGCCCGGGAGCCGCGCCGCTGATCCAGACGAGTGTGCCGTCGAGGGTCGTGGCCTCCCGGGCCTCGGGGTCGGGAGCGACGACTTCCTGTGCCGAGGCGACGGCTGGGAGCACGAGCAGAGCGACGGCCGCGATACGCAGGATCCTGAACATGGTCCGTTCAACGGGCCGCCCGTCCGCGAGTTGCTGACTTCAGGTGATGGCCGGCGGCGCCCCGCCGCGCAGCGCCGCGGCGCGCTCGGCCAGCGTGCCCGCCTCGATCGCCGTCCGCAGGTCGGCCATCAGGCGGGCGAGGAAGGCCAGGTTGTGGATCGTCAGCAGGCGCGCGCCCGTCGGCTCGCGCGCCTTCACGAGGTAGTGCACGTAGCCGCGCGTGTAGCCGGCGGCGCACGCCGGGCACGGGCAGCCCTCCATGATCGGTTCCCGCGAGTCCGCCCACCGGGCCTTGGCCAGGTCGACGCGCCAGCGGCGCTCCGGATCGGGTACGACGGCCATGCCATGGCGGCCGAGCCGGGTCGGCATCGCGCAGTCGAAGGTGTCGATGCCCAGCTCGACTCCGCGGATGAGATCGTCGACGTCGCCGATGCCGAGCAGGTGCCGCGGCCGCGCCTCGTCCAACTCGTCCACCGCCCACTCCACCACCTCGTACATCTGCGGCTTGTCCTCCCCGAGCGAGCCCCCGATGGCGATGCCCCCGCACGCACGCGCGGCCACCTCGGCCGCCGAGGCGCGGCGCAGGTCCTCATGCGTCCCGCCCTGGACGATGCCGTAGACCATCTGGTGATCCGGCCCGTGCTCGGCGTGCCAGGCCAGGCAGCGGTCGAGCCAGCGGTGCGTTCGCTCCGTCGAGCGCGCCGTGTAGTCGCGGTCGGCATGAAACGGCGTGCACTCGTCGAACACGAGCGCGATGTCGGAGCCGAGCGCGGCCTGCACCTCCATCGAGGTCTCCGGGCCCATGAACCGCGACGAGCCGTCGAGGTAGGAGCGGAAGGTGACGCCCTCCTCCTCGATGCCGACGACTCCGCCGGCCCGCCGGCCCTCGTGCTGGGCCGACCGGCCCTTGATCTCGTCGGCGACCGTCCCGTGCCCCATCGAGAAGACCTGGAAGCCGCCCGAGTCGGTGATGATCGGCAGCGAGCAGCGCATGAACTCGTGCAGCCCGCCGAATCGCGCGACGTGCTCGTGTCCGGGCGTGAGGAATAGGTGGAAGGTGTTCCCGAGCACCATGTCGTAGCCGAGTGCGGCGACCTCGTGGACCTCCATCGTCTTGACCACGGCCTTCGTGGCGAGGGGGACGAAGGCGGGCGTCCGCACCTCGCCGTGCGCGAGGTGCAGGACCCCGGAGCGGGCGCGGGAGCGCGGATCGCGGGACTTGATCTCAAGCAGGGACACGGCGCCGCCAGCCTACGCGCCGCCCGGGCGCCGGGGCATCTGTGATGCGGTGCACGTGCGCGGAGGGCCTGGCCCGGATAGCATCGCGTCGACAAGGACCCCCGGGGAGGAATCGAAGCACGATGGACAAGGCGCGACTGAAGGCGATCCCGCTCTTCGCAGAGCTCGACGACGGCGACCTGCAGAAGATCGCGACGTTTGCGAGCGAGACGAGCGTGTCCGAGGGCGAGGTGCTCGTCCGCGAGGGCGACTTCTCCTACGAGCTGATGGCCATCGAGGAGGGCAAGGCGGACGTGCGCCGTGGCGACGAGACCATCGCCGAGCTCGGGCCGGGCGACTTCTTCGGCGAGATGGGCGTCCTGCAGAACGAGATGCGCACGGCGACGGTCGTGGCGACGACGCCGATGCGGCTCGTGACCATGACCCACTGGGAGCTCAAGCGCATGCGCGGCATGCCGGGCGTGATCGAGTCGATCCGGCGCACCGCCGAGCAGCGCCAGACCCCGGGCGGGCAGTAGGCCCTTTAGAGGGGTCCTGTCAGGTCTGAGAGGCGCCGGGAAGGAGGCGGTCCCACAGGTCGGCGAGCGTGCGGAGCTCGTCGGCGTCCAGTCGGCCGAGAAAGCGTTCGCGCACCCCGGCGAGGTGCGTGGGTCGGGCCGCCGCCAGCAGCTCGGTTGCCTTCGGAGTGAGCGAGGCGAAGCAGCCCCGGGCGTCGGAGTCGCACTGGGTGCGCTCGAGCAGCCCGTCACGCGCGAGCCGATCGACGAGGCGCGTCATCCCCGACCGGCTCAGCAGCGCGCGATCGGCCAGCTCGGCCATGCGCAGGCGGCCGCCCGCGTCGCGCAACGTGATGAGCACCTCGTAGGACGACAGCGGAAGCGCATGCGCCCGGTCGAGTTCGGCGTCGAGATGCTTGACGAGCTCGGCGTGGACGCGCAGGAAGCCGCGCCACGCGGCGAGCTCGGCGTCCGTCAGCTGCTCGGGGTTCGGGGCCTGCTCGACCGGCGACATGCTCACCAGTCTAGTTGCGCGCTCAACGGATCAGAGAACGGCCCGTCATCGCCGGGGGCTGCGAGAGGCCGAGCAGCGCCAGCGCCGTCGGCGCGACGTCGGCGAGGATGCCGGGCCCGTCGAGCACCACGCCGTCACTCGTGATCACGAAGGGCACGGGATTCAGCGAGTGGGCGGTGTTCGGCGACCCGTCGGGCTCGAGCATGTGCTCCGCGTTGCCGTGATCGGCGGTTACGAGGCAGACCCCGCCGCGCGCGTGCACGGCCTCGACCACCTGCGCCAGGCACGCGTCCACGGTCTCCACCGCCCGCACCGCCGCTTCGATGACGCCCGTGTGACCGACCATGTCCGGGTTGGCGAAGTTGATGATCGCGAAGGCCGGTTCGTCGTCTGACCAGTGGGAGAGAAAGGTTCGCGTCACCTCGCGCGCGCTCATCTCAGGCTTGTGGTCGTAGGTCGGCACGTCGCGCGGGGAGGGCGCGAGCGCGCGAACCTCGCCGGGATACGCGGTCTCCTCGCCGCCGTTGAAGAAGTAGGTCACGTGCGGGTACTTCTCTGTCTCGGCGACGTGCAGTTGTCCGAGGCCCGCACCGGCGACCACCCCCGCGATGGTCACCTCCGGGCGGGCGGGCGCGAAGACGACGGGATAGGGCCAGCCCTCCTCGTACTCCGTGAGCGTCGTGTAGCGGACGGCGGCAGCGCCCGTCACCGCCCGCGTGAGCTGACGCATGCGATCCGGCCGGAAGTTGAAGGCGATCACGCTGTCGCCGGGCCGGATGCGAGCCTCCGCCCCCACCGACGTCGGCAGGATGAACTCGTCGGTCTCGCCCCGTTGGTACGCGGCGGCGACGGCGTCGTGGGCCGTCTCCACGTGGAAGTCGCCGCGGCCGCCGACGAGCAGGTCGATCGCCTTGGCGGTGCGCTCCTCGCGGTTGTCGCGGTCCATCGCGTAGTAGCGGCCCACGACGCTGCCGATGCGCCCCGTGCCGGCGTCCGCGCACCATTTCTCAACGCGCGGGAGGAAGCCCGCGGCGCTGTCGGGCAGCACGTCGCGCCCGTCAGTGAACGCGTGGATGACAAGATCCTCCACCCCCGCCGCCGCCGCTATCCGGACGAGCGCCTCGAGATGGCGGTCCGACGAGTGCACGCCGCCGTCGGAGGCCAGGCCGATCAGGTGCACCCGCGGCGCATCGCGAAACGCCGCCTGAAGCGTCGGATCCCGCGCGAGCGCTCCCGAGGCGACGGCCTCGTCGACGCGCATCAGATCCTGCTTGACGACGGCGCCCGCGCCCAGGTTGAGGTGGCCGACCTCCGAGTTACCCATCTGGCCCTCCGGGAGCCCGACCGCCGGCCCGCACGCCGTCAGCGTCGTGTGCTCGTAGCGCTCCCAGAGGCCGTCGAATACCGGCGTGCGAGCGAGCGCCACGGCGTTGCCAGGTCCCTCGGGGGCGAGCCCCCAGCCGTCGAGGACGACCAGGCAGACCGGGACACCGTCGCTCATGGTGTGGCGGCGTACGCCTTGGCGATATCGACGATTGCCGCGAAGGAGCCCGGGTCCAGCGACGCGCCCCCGACGAGGAAGCCGTCGACGTCCGGAAGGGCGAGCAGCTCGGCCGCGTTCTCCGCCTTGGCCGACCCGCCGTAGAGGATGCGGACCGTCTTACCGGCCTCCTCGTCCAGGCCCCCGACGAGCGCGCGCACAAAGGCCACCGCGTCCTGGGCCTGCTCGGGCGTGGCGACCACGCCGGTGCCGATCGCCCAGATCGGCTCGTAGGCGATCACCACCTCGGGCAGCCGTTTCGCGGGCACCTTGTCGAGTCCCTCGTTGACCTGGTGGCGCAGCTTGCGCTCCATGTCGCCGCGCTCGCGCTCCTCCTCCGTCTCGCCCACGCACAGCATCGGCCGCAGGCCCGCCTCCAACGCGCGAACGACCTTCGCCTGCAGCGCCCGGTCGGTCTCGGCGTAGTACTCGCGCCGCTCCGAGTGCCCGAGCAGGACGCCGTCGACGTCGACCTCGGCCAGCATCTCGGCCGACACCTCGCCCGTGAAGGCGCCCGACGGCGCCTCGTGCATCGTCTGGGCGTACACGGCCACCTGAGAGCCGCGTGCAGAGTCGACCATCGCCTGGAGGGCGAGAAAGGGCGGGCAGATGGCGATGTCCACCCCGTCGGCCGCCGCCACCCGTGGCAGCAGGCCGCCGATGAACGCCTCGGCCTCGGCGACCGTCTTGTTCATCTTCCAGTTGCCCGCGATCAAGGGAGTTCGTCTCATGTCAGCGCCTCCACGCCCGGGAGGGACTTGCCCTCGATGAGCTCCAGCGAGGCGCCTCCGCCCGTGGAGAGATGGTCGACCTGCTCGGCCAGTCCGAACTGGGCGATCGCGGCAGCGGAGTCCCCGCCCCCGACGACCGTCGTACCGGCGGAGGCCGCGACGGCCTCGGCAACCGTGCGGGTGCCGGCGGCGAACGGCGCGAGTTCGAAAGCCCCCATCGGGCCGTTCCAGAAGACGGTGCCGGCGTCGCGGATGATTCCGGCGTATCGCGCGGCCGTGCGCGGCCCGACGTCAAGTCCCATCCAGCCGTCCGGGACGTCTGGGCCCTCCGTGGTCTCGACCTCCGTGTCGGCCGAGAAGTCGCGCCCGATCACGTGGTCCTCCGGCAGTTCGAGCTTCTCGGATCCCGCGGCGAGCGCGCGGCGCGCGGGTCCGTCGTCCTCCGCGGAGGCGAGCGAGTTGCCGATGCCGTGGTCTTGCGCGCGCAGGAACGGATAAGCCATCGCGCCGCCGACCAGGACGTGGTCGGCCGTCTTCAGGAAGGCGTCGAGCACACCGATCTTGTCCGCCACCTTCGCGCCGCCGACCACCGCGACGAGCGGCCGCCGCGGCGCCTCGAGGATGCCCTTCAGCGTGGTCACCTCGCCTTCCAGCAGCCGCCCGGCCACGCTCGGGAGCAGGTGCGCGACGCCCTCCGTCGAGGCGTGGGCGCGGTGCGCTGCACCGAATGCGTCGTTGACGAAGACGTCCCCCAGCGCCGCGTAGCGCAGGGCCAGCTCGGGGTCGTTCTTCGTCTCGCCGGCGTGGAAGCGGACGTTCTCGAGCATCACGATGTCGGCGTCGGGCACCGCGTCCAGGTCCTCCGCGAGCAGAACCTCGCAGCCCATCAGCTCGGAGAGGCGCTCGGCGACGGGCCGCAGGCTGAACCGCGGGTCGGGGGCACCCTTCGGGCGGCCGAGGTGGGCGAGCAGGCGCAGCCGCGCGCCGCGGCCGCGGAGCTCGGTGAGCGTCGGCAGCGCGCCGCGGATGCGCGCGTCGTCGGTGATCGCGCCGGCCTCGTTCTGGGGGACGTTGAAGTCCACCCGGACGAGGGCCCGCTTTCCCTCCAGGTCGCCGAGGTCGTCGAGAGTGCGCACGTGGCTACAGGACGCGCTGCACGAGGTCCACGAGACGGCTCGAGTAGCCCCACTCGTTGTCATACCAGGACACGACCTTGACGAGGGTGCCGTCGATCACCGCGGTCAGGCCGCCGTCGACGATCGACGAGTGCGGGTTCTTGACGATGTCGCCCGACACGATCGGATCCTCCGTGTACTGGAGGATGCCCCGGTAGCGGTCGGATTCCGCGGCCGCCTTCAGCGCCGCGTTGACCTCGTCGACCGAGGTCTCGCGCTCGGCCTCGAAGGTGAGATCGACGACGGAGCCCGTGGGGACGGGGGCGCGGATCGCGAAGCCGTGCAGCTTGCCGTTGAGCTCGGGAAGCACGAGGCCGACGGCCTTGGCCGCGCCCGTCGAGGTGGGGATCAGGTTGAGCGCGGCCGCGCGCGCCCGGCGCAGGTCTGAGTGCGGCATGTCCTGCAGGCGCTGGTCGGCCGTGTAGGCGTGGATCGTCGTCATCAGCCCGTGGCGGATGCCGATCGCGTCATTGACGACCTGCGCCATCGGCGCGAGGCAGTTGGTCGTGCAGGACGCGTTGGAGATGACGTCGTGCGAGCCGCTGTCGTAGCTGTCGAAGTTCACGCCGAGGACGACGGTGATGTCCTCGCCCTTGGCCGGTGCGGAGATGATGACCTTCTTCGCCCCGCCGCCGAGGTGCTTCGCAGCGTTCTCGCGGTCGGTGAAGAAGCCCGTCGATTCGATGACGACGTCGGCGCCCAGGTCACCCCAGGGCAGGTTGGACGGGTCGCGCTCGGCGAGCACGCGCAGGCGGTCGCCGTCGATCAGCAGGTCGGTGCCGTCGACCTCGACGGTGCCCGGGTAGGGCCCGAGGATCGAGTCGTACTTGAGCAGGTGGGCGAGCGTCTTGGCGTCCGTGAGGTCGTTGACGGCGACGAAGTCGACGTCGGCTCCGGACTCCTTGGCGGCGCGAAAGAAGTTGCGGCCGATGCGGCCGAACCCGTTGATCCCCACGCGTACGGGCATTCGGGACTCCTTGATGTCACTTTCAGAAAAGGTCGGGCCGGTTGCGTCAAACGCCCCCGGCCGGTGCCGGGCAGGCTATCTCAGGCGGGTCAGGCGCCGGTGTGCGAGGCCACGATCTCCACCCGCAGGCCGTCGGGATCTCGCAGATAGGCCGCGTAGTAGCGCGGGCCGTAGCGGGGCCGCGGGCCGGGCAGGCCGTCGTCGCTGCCGCCGCCTTGCAGGCCTGCGGCGTGGGCGGCGTCGACAGCCGCCTTGCCCGCCGCTCGCAGGGCGATGTGCCCGTAGCCGGGTGCGGGCGCGTGGCGCGCCGTGATCCAGAACACGGGCTCTGTCACACCCCAGCCGACCACGTCCGCGTTCTCGTGCAGTCGCCGGACGCCGATCGCAAAGAAGACGGCGTCGTAGAAGCGCCCGGACACCGCGAGATCACCCACCTCATACCCAACGTGATCGATCACGGGCGGCAATCTACTCCGGCGCGGAAGTTGGCTCCGTCGGTGCGCTGACGCATAAGTGAACAGCTGCGTTTACGCCACGCGCGAACCGGCACCAGCCTTGACGACCCATCGTTCCCACCGCCGCCCTCGCCTTCTGCACGCGGCCCGATCACGAGGTTCGTCCCATGCGCCCGAAGTCCGTCCTGCTCGCTCTGGCCTGTTGCGGCCTGCTCGCGTCGCCCGCCGCCGCCCAGACCCAGAAGCTCAGCAAGCCCGCTCCCTCATGGCTGACGGATCAGCTCCGAGCCCAGATCCACGCCGCCGGCGCCGAGGGCGTGCAGGTCGCCGCGGAGTACCTCAACGTGGAGTGCCCCGGGTTTCAGACCCGCGGCGTCAGCGCCAACGGGTGCATCGTCGCGCCCTACGGCTGCACCGCGAATTTCATCTTCTCCGACGGAACGGACTGGCGCACGCAGCCGTACATCGGCACGGCCAGCCACTGCTCGGACAACAACGGCGAGGTCGTGATCATGCAGGTCGACACGACGACGCTCGCCGAGGTCGGCACCGTCGTCAAGCAGACCGCGGCGAGCAGCCCGGCAACGACTTCGCCCTCATCAAGGTCTATCCGGAGGTCGCCGCCAAGTGGGGCGTCAACCCCGCCGCGCCGACGGGCGGCCCGCAGGGCATCTACGACGGATGCACCGCCCAGGCCGTCAAGTACTACGGGCACGGCTACGGCGTTGCGGTCGCCCAAGGCATAGCAGGGGCGGCCGGTGACCCGCGCGCCTACGGGCGCGCGGGCGGCCGCTCGACGTCGCGGTGCTGTGTCTCCACAAGACAGTCTTCGCGCCCGCGCATCCGCGCGGAGAGCGCCTCCGCGATCGCCACGGACCGGTGCCGGCCGCCCGTGCAGCCGATGGCCACCACGAGGTGCGACTTTCCTTCAGCCACGTACTGCGGGACGAGAAAGTCCAGCAGCGGCAGCAGCCGGTCGTAGAACTGCCCGAGCCGGCCGTCACGGCCGATGTACTCGACGATGGGCGCGTCGAAGCCCGTGAGCGGGCGCAGCTCGTCCTCGTAGTGCGGGTTGAGCAGGAAGCGGACGTCGAAGAGCAGGTCGGCGTCGCGCGCCGGCCCGTGCTTGAAGCCGAACGACGTGAAGGTGACGGCGAGCTGGCCCGGCGCCTCGGGCTCGAGCATCTCGGCCGCCACCTTGCGCCGCAGGCCCGCCGCGCTCATCCCGGTCGTGTCGATGACGACGTCCGCACGCTCGAGCACGGGACCCAGGAGCTTGCTCTCACGGGCAATCCCCTCCGCCACCTGTCCGCCGTCGGCCAGGGGATGGCGGCGCCGGGTCTCCTTGAAGCGCGTGACCAGCGTGCCCTCGTCGGCCGTGAGGAAGAGCACGCGATGCGCAACGTTCTCCTTTTCGAGCTCGTCGATAACCGCAGCCAGCTTCTTGAAGTAGGTGCCGCCCCGAAGGTCCGAGACCACGCAGGCCCGCTCCACCTTCGAACCCCGGTGCTGGAAGAGTTCCGACAGCGAGCGAATCATCTCCGCGGGCAGGTTGTCCACGCAGAAGTAGCCCGCGTCCTCGAAGACGTTCATCGCCAGCGACTTCCCCGCACCCGAGAAGCCGGAGATGATCACGAGGTCGCGGAAGCGGGACACCACGCGCAGTGTCCCCTACGCGCGGGACGGCACCGCGAGGATGGCGTCCCGTCGCTCGGGTCAGCGTCCCGTGCGGTGGAGGTGCCCGTAGAGCGAGCGCCCGACCTTCGGCGGTAGGCCGGGGACGCGCTCGAGCTCTTCGCGGCTGGCCGACAGCACGGCCTCGGGGGACCCGAAGTGCTTCATCAGGGCGCGCTTGCGGGTGGGCCCCACGCCGGGCAGGCCGTCGAGAACGGATTCGGTCATGGCGGCGTCGCGACGTGTGCGGTGGTGGGTGATGGCGAAGCGGTGGGCCTCGTCGCGGACGCGCTGGAGCAGCTGGAGCTCGGTGGTGTCGTGGGGAAGGCGCAGCGGCGTGCGCACCCCGGGCAGGTAGATCTCCTCGATGCGCTTGGCCAGCGAGATCACGGCCACGCCCCGCTCGCGGAAGTCCTCGAGCGCCTCGAGCCCCGCCGACAGCTGTCCCGGGCCGCCGTCGATGACGATCAGGTTGGGAAGGGCGGCGAAGCTCGCGTCGCGGTCGGAGTCGTAGGGCGAGCGCTCGCGCTGGGTCGAGTACTGCGCCGCGCGACGGCCCAGCACCTCGTTCATGGCGGCGAAGTCATCGCTCTGCCCGGCCTCGAGGCTCTTGATCCGGAAGCGCCGGTAGTCGCTCTTCTTCGGCGCGCCGCCTTCGAAAACCACCATCGAGGCAACGGAGTGCGTTCCCATCAGGTTCGAGATGTCGAAGCACTCGATCCGGACGGGAAGCGTCTCGAGCCCGAGCGCCGCCTGCAGCGCGTCGAGCGCCCCCACCCGCTGCTGGCGGCTGCGCTCAGCCTTCAGGCGCTCCTGCTCGATCGCCAGCGCGGCGTTGCGCTCGGCCAGCTCGAGGATGCGGCGCTTCGGGCCCCGCTCGGCCGTCCGGATCTCCACGGCGCCGCCGCGGCGATCGGCGAGGATGTTCGCGAGCACGTCGAGCGCCGTCCCGTCGGCCACTTCCCGGCTCACGACGATCAGCGACGGAATCGTCAGCGCGCTCGCGTAGTACTGGAGGATGAACTCCTCCGCGACACGGCCGGGGTCGTGGCCGGCCTCGTTGGTCAGGTAGAAGCTCTGGCGGTCCGACAGGACGCCGTCGCGCAGCTGGAACACCTGCGCGTTGGCGTCCGCCCCGTCGATCGAGACGGCGACGGCGTCCATGCTGCCCGCGCCCACGTCGGCCACCCGCTGGCGCTCGAGCAGCGCGCGTACAGCCTGCAGCCGGTTGCGCTCAACCGTCGCCTGCTCGTAGTCGCGCTCGCCCGCATGGAAGAACATGCGCTTCTCGAGGTCGCGCTCGATCTCCTTGAAGCGGCCGGAGAGGAAGGCGATGACTCCGTCGACGGACTCGCGGTACTCCTCCTTGGAGACGTAGCCGACGCAGGGCGCCCCGCAGCGCTTGATGTAGTAGTCCAGGCACGGCGAGCCGGCGTGCCGGCCGGGCGTCGGGCCCTCGCAGGAGCGATAGTTGAAGACCTTCCCGAGCAGGTCGAGCGTGTGCCGGACGCGCTTGGCGCTCGAATACGGGCCGAAGTAGGCGCGGTTGGCCCGGTGACGCTCACGCGTGAAGTAGACGCGCGGGTAGTCCTCGTCGAGGCTGACGGCGATGAACGGATAGGACTTGTCGTCGCGCAGCCGGATGTTGAAGCGCGGCTTGTACTGGCGGATGAAGTTCTGCTCGGTGAGCAGCGCCTCCGCCTCCGTGCGGGTGACGAGGTACTCGATCGAATCGACCTCGTCGCGCAGGGCCGTCGTCCCGTAGGTGCTCGAGCCACTGAAGTGCCCCGCGATGCGCTTGCGGATCGACTTCGCCTTGCCGACATAGACGACCCGCCCGCGCGCGTCGCGGAAAAGGTAGACGCCCGGCTCGTCGGGAAGCGCCTTGCGCTGTTCGGCCAGGCGGGTCTTGCGGTCGTCGGCGGTGGCGGCCATCCGGCCTTCCAGGGTAGATCGGGGCGGTCACCCCACGGACGCGACCCCACAACCCTGGCGTCCCCGGTGCGTCTTAGAGATCAGATGCGACTGATTCTCCCCACGCTCGTCCTGCTTCTCGCGATGGCCGCCGCCGTGTTCGTCTTCGCGGCGCCGCCCGCGAAGGCGGCGAGCTACCGCGTCGGCATCGGGGAGCAGAGGGCCGCGCTGTTCTCCGACAGCCGCTTCCAGGCCACGGGCATCAAGCGTGTTCGCTACCTCGTCCCCTGGGACTGGCGGCGCCTCGCGGGGCAGCGCGCCGAGACGGCCGGCTACCTCGGTGCTGCGCGCGCCGCCGGAAAGGAGATTTTCGTCACCTTCACCGCGAGGCGAGGCTGCTTCTCCGATGGCCGCTACTCCCGCTCCCGGAGCTGCCGCGCCCCGTCGACTCGTGCCTACACGCGCTCCGTCCGGGCCTTCCGCAAGGCGTTTGGATTCGTCCGGGTGTTCGCGCCCTGGAACGAGGCCAACCACGTCTCCCAGCCCATCGCGCGGAGGCCTGCCCGCGCTGCGGCTTACTACAACGTCCTGCGCCGGTACTGCCGCCGCTGCACGCTCGTGGCGGCGGACGTCCTCGACCAGCGCGGGGTCGAGGGCTACCTCCGGGCTTTCATGCGGTCGGCCAAGGGATCGCCCCGCCGCTGGGGCCTGCACAACTACTCCGACGTCAACCGCCGCCGCACCTCCGGCACCCGCGGCGTCCTGCGCACCGTCCCGGGCGAGGTCTGGCTGACCGAGACGGGCGGCATCCTCACGTTCGGCAAGGACTTCCCGCGCTCCGAGTCGCGCGCGGCGAACCGGACGAAGTACATGTTCGGCCTTGCCGACGCCTATCGCAACCGGCGCTCGGGCATGCGGTCCCGGATCTCCCGCATCTACCCGTACTCCTGGTACGGCTCGCCGCGTGGCGCGCGCTTCGACGCAGGGCTCGTGAACCCCAATGGGTCGCCGCGCCGCGCGTACTTCGCCTTCCGGACGATCGTCAAGCGGCGCGCGAAGTAGGCGCGCCGCACCCGGCTACTTCTTCGCGCCGCGCGACGCGGTCTCCGTCTTCCCGGCGCGCGCGCGATCCTTGTTGACGGTGCGGGCGGCGATCTCTATCGCCGTCTTCTCGGACTTCCCCTGATCCTCGAGGCTGTCCCTGATGTGCTCGTACTTACGGGCGTCCTTCGTGCCCTTTCTGACTCCGGCGGGTGGCATGGGGCTCCCTTCGTCGCTGCAGTATGGGGTCGTAGTACCCGGTAGCTTGGCCGCGCAATGCCGCCGCGCATCAACCTCTACTCCGACACCCAGACCCGCCCGACCCCGGCGATGCGCGAGGCGATCGCGCGGGCCGAGGTGGGCGACGAGCAGCTTTTCGCCGATCCGACCGTCAACGCGCTGTGCGAGCGCCTCGCCGACCTGCTCGGCATGGAGGCGGCCGTCTTCCTCCCCACGGGCACCATGTGCAACGCGATCGCCATGCAGTTGCACGTCCGGCGCGGCGGCGACGCGGTCTACTTGCACAGGATGGCGCACCCGCTGCGCTACGAGGCCGGCGGCCCCGCGGCGCTGTCGGGCGCGGTCCTCGAACCGCTCGACGGCGACGGCGGGATGTTCACCGCCGACGCGCTGCGGGCGATGCTCCCCGTGCCCGGCGACCGCTACGCGCCCCGGGCGCGGCTCGTGTCGATCGAGCAGACGACGAACGTCACCGGCGGGCGGATCTGGCCGCTCGACCAGGTGCGCGAGGTGCTCGGCGTCGCCGGGGACGCGGGGATGCGCGCGCACCTCGACGGCGCGCGACTGATGAACGCGGTCGTGGCCTCAGGCGTGCCCGCGGCGGAGTGGTGCCGCGGCTTCGACACCGCCTGGATCGACTTCACGAAGGGGCTCGGCGCCCCCGTCGGCGCGTGCCTCGCCGGCTCGCGCGAGACCATCGACGAGGCGTGGCGCCACAAGCAGATGATGGGCGGCGCCATGCGCCAGGCGGGAATCGTGGCCGCCGGCGCGCTGCACGCGCTCGACCATCACATCGACCGCCTCGCCGAGGATCACTCGAACGCGCGCGTCCTCGCAGAGGGGCTGGCCTCGCTCGACGGCGTCACGCTCGACCCCGCGCAGGTGGAGACGAACATCGTGATCTTCCAGGT
>Ga0136633_1002121_pt1 | contig 13945 bp, 34 predicted proteins | sample AntDrymeUQ832206_2_FD_105494 | JGI IMG/M metagenome (GOLD analysis project Ga0136633, IMG submission 105494) | Polar desert sand microbial communities from Dry Valleys, Antarctica - metaG UQ83 (22.06) | ecosystem: Environmental > Terrestrial > Soil > Desert | place: Antarctica: Dry Valley... | reverse complement strand
TCGACGTACGAGTCACCTTCGCCACCCATGAACCAACCGACCGATTGACCTGCCGTGGATGGCATCATCCCCAGAGCTTTGTAGACTTCGTTGAGAAAAACATAGCCTCGGACCTTGAGGACATCATTGAACCAGTTCTGTTGACTGCTGAGGAACGCGTAGTTGTACTCGTTCTCGCGCTGCCAGGAGGAACACGTATCGTCAAAGAAACGTGCGTACATCGATGCCTTACCGTCTATGTTGGCGCGCAGTTTTGTGACCTTCTTACCGTGCTCGTCGCGAACGACAACCTCTTCGCTCTCGTGACGGAGAACCTGGTCCTCCTCAGCACCGTATTTCTCAACCACCCGAGCGCGGTAGGCTTTAAATGCCTCGTCTACCGCGGTATAAGCGGAAGCAAGCGCCAGGTTGCGCTCCTTGAGAATATGCTGCGACTTCGTCAGGCAGGCAATCGATGCAACGCCTACGATGATCGCTGGTGCGTACAGCTTACTTACCTCGACGGCACCACGGATATAGATGACGGCAACGTCCTGCCTCTTGTCATCCTCGGAATAGATCTCCGACTTGGTCTCACGTGCAAGATGCGCCTTACTAAGGAGCTCGTTCGTCTCCTCCAGCGCGTCCTCCAGCTTCAGAGTGGCACGGCAGGCAAGCACTGTGCTGACAAGCGAGCCGGCAACCCCCGCCCCAAAGAGGAGCGAGGGGGAATTCTTCTTTGCAACCAGGGTCTGTTTGGCCGCAAATCCGGCCAGCCCACTAGGGATAAACTTCATGTAATTCTCCTAAAATGGAATATTGTCGTTGGCGGGCGTCTGCCCTCTTTCTGCCCGCCGCTTATCAGCTCGAGCCTTTGCTTCTACTTCCTCACGCTTGCGCGCTTCCCGCTGGTAGATGGCAAATATCTGACCGTCCGGCATTACGTGGACTTTCTTCTTCCATTTGGGGCCGGAGTACATGTTGCTGACCGTTTGTCGCATCTCTTCCATACTGATGCGAGCCATGACTATTCCTCCAAATACTCAGGCCGGGGGAGGTCGAGCATGTAGGCACCCGACCGAGTGCGTCGAGCGTTTGCGCCACGCAGATCTGTCCAGCCCCACTTACGATCGACGTGGTTGGCCGCAATTCCCGTGAGGGAATATAGATCGGCCACCGTCACGTAGTCCCACTGCCCGTACAACGTGTACAGCGCCTCGAGGACGTTCTGAGCCTCCGCATGACTGGCCACCTGAATTTCACCGAAGTCATGATGCTGTCGTGCGCTTGGGGACATCTGCCGCGGTAACTGAGGCGGCGGGGGCTGACGTGTCATACCTCCGTAGTTGATTCTCCCGGGAGCGCCGCCCACGATGTTGTTGCTCGGACGACGACCACTGTAGGACTCGCCACGAACCAGTCGCTCGAACCCCTGCGTGACTGAGTCAACCAGAAGGTCTTTGATCTGCGGCATGATCACGTTGGAGAACACGTAACTGCCCGTTGTCTTGGCATCACCTGAGATGAATGTGTTCTTGAACTGCCGGCCAAGAGGTGTCCGCTTCTTGCGAACCTCGGCTTGTGTCACCTGGTCGACACGCCTGGGCTCCTCGATGCTCGGTTTGTGTGCCTTCGTTGCCCGTTCGGAGTTGGGTGGATATGCGTCCATGGGTTCCTTTAAGATTTGAATGGAGTACTGACGAAAAAAGTAGACCCCTCGTTAGAGGGGCGTACTTCTAGGACTCTGTCGGTTCTTCAGGGGTCTGCTTGGCGGTCCTGCGCGCAACGTACCAGTCGGCGATCTTGTCGACGTAGACGTCCGAGTGCTTACTCGTTGCCATATAGGCGGTCGATCCGGCGATGTTCGCACCAACCTTGACTGTGATGTCGTCAGGCTGGTGGTCGGTTCGCTCGAGGATCTGCTCCTTGGCGTATTTGTAAGCAGCGGCGCCTATGGCGGCGTTGACTGCGTTCTTGGCGATGTCGCGCACGTTGAATGCTTTGAGCATGAATCTCCTTGCTGTTGGATAGGGTCTCACTATATGGTCAGAATTTCTCGCGAGGGAATATGCGGGCACAGTGACTGTCGTTTGAGGTAGGCGCGCCGCGCTCCACCCCCGCATACTGAGACCCCCTCCAACCTGGGCGCATTTGCTGTCGTTTAAAAGCCGCGGCGAAATAACCGCAGACTCCCCGAACTACTAACGGCTGTTGTAGTACCCACTTGCCTCCTCCAGCCACATCTCCGCTTCCTTCAGCTTGGTGTAGACGTGAGCCACGGCTCGCTTGTCGTCGACCGTGAAGTTACCTCGCGTGTTGACGTCGTCTCGATCGGACGCCGCCTCCTTGAGAGCAAGGTCGAGCAGGAAATGTAGGACGTATCGACGCATACTATGTTTCCGTTCTGTAGTTTTGGCTACCCCTGGATAACGATGGTGCCGTCTGCCAGACCCTTCTGCAGTTCTGCGGGGTCAATAGACCCAAGCTCGGCCTGAGAGACCACGCGAGCGTCTGAAGGCGGCGTCGGCGCAGGAGCAACGGGCGTTGGCTCAGGAGCAACGGGCGGCGGCGCAGGAATTGACTCGGCCAGCGCCACAGCCGAGGGTACTGCGTTCTGACGAGCGGCCTCCTCCTGGAGCTTTGCCGGCATGATCCCCTGGAAGAACTTTGCCGCCTTCTCAGGATCCTCCATCAGCTCGATGATCAACTCGGAATATGCCTCAGTGTTCTCGAAGTCCTGACGGATCTCTTCGGTCTTGAGGAACCGCTTACCGTCCTCAGACTTCTTACCCACCGCCATGAGTACAATCCTCTTGAACTCCTGATAGATTCTCAGGTTGTCATTGGTGTCGATGATCGTTTGGAGCGCCTTTGCCATACCTGACGGCGCATCCGGGTCGGCGTCGTCTTCGTTGATGTACGGAAGATTCAGCTCGAGGATTTGCGCTTGGGTAATATGGAAGAGGTACGTCTCCGTGATGGGGCCTTCCAGGCCTTCAAACGTGATTGTCTTGGTCAGCATGTAGGTTTAGAGATCCTTTTCTGAATGTTGAATGTGGTATCGTTGTTGGGAGTCACAGCCCGCCCTTCTCAATGTCTTCCATTGCCTTTTCGAGAATAAGCGCGCGGAGCAGGATGAGATAGTTGAGATGATCAACGATTTTCTCGTCCCACATAACAATGGGAAACGTCTTACCACTCGCAACCATGTCATAGATCGACACGGTATGTTTAGCTAACATGCCAGAAAGAGCCTGTTCAACAGTTCGACCCTCGAGGTGGGCGGCCTTCTTGAAATTATGCAGCCGATCGTTGTTGGCGTATTCGCCAGCTTTGTGGCCAAGGACTATCGTCACCTTGGCAAACGTGTCGTCGAGGACTTTCTGAAACTCTTCGCCGGTCACGCGCCTTCCACCACGATGACCGGCCTCTGGCGCTCCTCCTTGAGGTTTGCCACAGCGGAGTCGGCCATCTCGTTTGCTTCTCGAGCAGCGCGGATACCGTAGACAGCGGCTGCTGCCAGGGCAAGATATGCCTTGGCCATGTTGGACCTCCTCTTGATCACCGTTCCGACGAAGATGCCTTTGGCAATATTGATCTGGTTCTCGGTCATGGTCATACTGTTCTCCTCAGATTTTGGTGTTTCGTTACAACCGGCATAAAAATACCCTCCTATTAGATTGAACGCTAACCTGCCCTCAGTTGCCGCGGCCCTCCGAAGAGGAACGCGGCAACCGGATCACCCTTCTCAGAAGTCGTCGTAGATCGGACGCGGCGGGTTGATGAACGTCAGAACCAGGCAAGGGCGCTGATCGTCGGTCATCTGTGTCGTGAAGTCGACCTCACAGAAGGACTTCGACGTCCAAGCGAACGCCTCTGAGATATCGGTCTGCTTCATCCCGATCTTCTCGTAGAAGTCCCCCAGGGTTGCCTTCCCCAGGTTGCCGAGCTCCACGTTGACCGCGTTCTCAGCCCTACGGATCTTCTCCACGGTGGACTGGAAGTATGTGCCTGAGAAAGCGTCCAGGCAGAGCACCTCACCCGCGCCGATGATCATGATGCTCTTGTCCGGCGGCGGATTGTCGGCGATCTTCTGCTGATCGACGGCGTCCTGGATGTCGGATGCCTTCTTCGGCGTCACCTGCTCCACGACCTTGTCTTTGTACTCCTGGAAGGCCTTCTCGGAGATGCCGTAGGCCGCAGCGAGCGCAGCCGACTTCGAGACCGAGATGCGGTACGAGAATATGATCGCACCGATCGTGGTGACTCCTGAGGCGACGGCAGGAATGTACAGCGGGGCAACGGCCTTGACCTTCTCTTGGGTTGTGACCGGCCCGGCGGAGATGTCCTGCATGGCGAGTTCCTCGATCACTCGTGTGGCCTTGATCGACGCCTTCCCCGTGAGAACTGCGGTGGTAACGACGCCGATGACGCCGGTGCCGGTGAGCAATGCGGCCGAGTTACTGGCGATGAGCTGCTGAGCTTGTTTGAAGATCTGATTATTCACTTGGACTGCTCCTTGTGCTTGTTCTGCTGAATGAGGGTCTCGCGAGCCTGGTCGGCTTGCTTCATGCTACGAACGTCCGTCACCTTGTCGAAGATGACGTCAAGCAACTTCCACAGCCCCGTGAAGAACAGTAGGGCAGCGATGAAAATCAATCCATATTCCATTAGGTCCCCCTCTCAACTCGGTGGACCCGAATGGCACCGCTGACACGCTTCATTGCGCGGCGGCCTGCAGTATTTGAGTCGGTGGCCTTGACGTTGAGATGACGGACGCCACCGGAAGGCATCTCGAGAAACACGATGAATAACTTCTGCTGGGACTTGTTTTGCGACATATCAGCTCCTCCGCAATTCACGGAAGAGGATCCAGATGAGCCACAGCCCGCCGGTGGCGAGGAGCAGGACACAGTCCAACAGGAGTCGAGCGAAGCCGTAGGGACGGCGGTGTGTGCACAGGTTGTAGCAGTCACAACGCATGGGCGAATCACTTTCTGATTGGGTAGGTGCAAAAAAGATGAACCCGCGATGGGTTCAGAGAATGACTCTTACGTCTCTCTCACTATAGGGCTAGTTTTTTTCGCGAGGGCTACTTGACTTTGGTGCAGACGGTGTAAATGATTGACTGACGAAGCGTGTCGGCGGCCATGTAGGTGGCGATGACCACCATGGTGCCCACAGCAACGGTCATCACAATATCGCTGGGGTCGACGGGATGAGACGGCGGTGTAGATGGCTCCGGGGTAGCCTTACGGCTGTTGATGAGTTTGAGCTGCAGGGTGCGGTTCTTAAACATATGATACTCCTTGAGTTAGCGGACGAGGGTAAGACGAAGCCGGGCCTTCTCGGCGGTCTCCCGATTGTCGTATCCGTTCTTCGTTCCTACTACTGCGTCACCTCGGATGAGAAAATAACGCTTACGATGCGGATTGTAAAAAATGCGGATCATGGGATAGGCCATCCAAATCCTCACGTTTGCAGGGAAAAAGCATACCGCTCGACTGAGGGTATGCTGGGACTTCAGCGGTAGGGCTATGGGTGGCGGTCCATGAGCCAGTTGCTGACGCGGGCCATGCGGGGGCGGGTGTTGACCCAAGCGATCTTGGGGAAGTCGGGGTCGCGGGTGCCCACGCGGATGGCGATGCGCCAGTAGATGGCCCAGAGGATGCGGTAGATCATAGGTCCTTTCGTTGGGGTCTCACTATAGGGTGGGTTTTTGACGCGAGAAAATGAGAGCCCACGAAGTCTGGTTCACACACATTGCTCTGGGTGTCCCGCTGGGGGTCTCCTTTATGGGGTGCAACAGAGTTAGGTGTGTCACCATAGGTGTCTTTTTCACCGTAGTGTGTCGCCATAGGCGTCTTTGTTATCGGTCACTAACTGTGTGATCAGACTTCGTGGGTCTCACTATAGGGTAGGTTTATCCTGCGACCTTTTCGAAAGTCATCCCCTTGACGTCTGGTCGCACGCCACGGAGATGTTCCGAGATCTTAGCGGCATTGACGTCTAGTAGTTCGCTGGCTCGACGAATGCTGCCAAACACCTCACCGGTTTCCACACAGCGAACCATAACTGGCTCCATGCAGGACCGGCGAGCGAGTTGGGTGATTACGGTGTTGTGGGTCGGTGACCAAAACTTCAGGTTACCAACGTCCACAATGTTTACGACTTGTGGGCCAAAAACTAGCATGGCCGCGCCGCCGCCAACAACACCGGCCGCACCGATGGCGTACTCCTTTTTGTGTTCACGAATATGTGTGATCGGGTTCTTCATGAGATTACTCCTTCTTGAATGGATGATGGATGTACAACAGTGGGCCGCCTGGGATTCGAACCCAGAGTCATCGGATTAAAAGTCCGGTGCATTGACCGTTATGCTAGCGGCCCGAAATCTCACCCAGTGTACCCCAGATCCTGAAGGGCTGAGCTGAGAGTCCTTTCCATGATGACCGGAAGATCAAACGCGATCCGACGAAGGCGGTCTGCCGCTTCACGAGCCGGCTCCTTGTCGGCGCTAAGGCCGTAGAGGCCGACGAGCTGGACATCCGCTCGAATAGCATCAGCGACGCTCGGGTACTGGAACTGCACGCTTTCATAGAAAGTCGTCAACATCGTCTGTCCAACCTGCATAGCTACTCCTTAAGTTTAGGGAAAAAGCATACCGCTCGAATGAGGGTATGCTTCTGAGGTTTACTGCTTGGTGGGGGACGGGGACTTGCGAGTCTTCTCGTACCTTCTCTTTAGATCCTCCTCCTCGAAGTATGTGCTGAGTCCGACGTAGCCGATGGCACCGATGACGATGCCGACGATGAGCGCGAAGGTATGCGTGACGACGAGGATGAAGAGGTTCTTGAGGAGATTTGTGATGGAAACGAACATGAGGGTCCTTTGTGAATTGACAGTTTGGTCTCACTATAGGGTAAGAAAGAAGCATACCGCTCGAATGAGGGTATGCTTCGTGTGAGGTTACAGCTCGGGGTTCTCGGGGGCGTCGGTCTCGACGTCGTCCTGGTCCGCGTTTTCCATCATCACGGCTAGGGCCAGGGCGGTGAAGGCTCCGGCGACGAAGGCGTTGATGATGAGAACGAGGGACAGGGCGAAGGCGTAGATGGTGCGCATTTCGGGTCTCCTTGAGTGTTGGATGGTCTCACTATAGGGTAGGAAAAATACGCGATGGAAAAAGAGTAAGCCCTGGTTAGGGGACTTACTCAGTGAGGCTAGACCTTGGGGCTGACGGGCCGGGTCTGCTCCTTGACGATCTTCTCGGCCTTCCGGCGGGCGCGGAGGGTGAGCAGCTTGACCGTGAGCACCTCGAGGCTTCGGTAGGCGGCGACAGCGGTGACGCTGATGCCGACGACCTTGGCGACGTTGGTGATCTCGGACGAGTGCTCCTCCACGACCTCGGGGAGGTTCGAGTCGGTGTCGTTCTGGGGCATGATGGTACCTTCCAGTTTGGGGGTTTGGTCTCACTATAGGGTAGGAAAAATACGCGAGGTCACTGCCAGCGGATAACAGCCACTACCTTACGAACCATGCGCTTTTGATTGGAGTACTTAATGATAGCGCAAATGTGCGACCAATTACACGGGTCAGAAAACGTCCCATCGTTATAGACGGCCTTGTAGAGAGGCACAGACTCCTTTCAAAAAAAGAATGAGCCCGGGTTAGGGGCTCACGCTCTAGAGCTCGTTTCCGAACTCATCGACGGGGTTGTAGTAGGCGTCGAGCAGGTTGTGCTCCTCGAGGAACGCGTTGATCTCCTTGCCGGTGTGCAACTGCATCTTGAGGAACGCGGCAGCGGTGAGGGCTGCGGCGTACTTCGCGCGGTTGCGATGGACATGGAGGACGGTCTTGTTCTTGAGGTCACGACACTTCTCGGGCATAGAATGCTCCTTTGATGAGGATGGTTGGGGTCTCATTATAGGCCAAGAAAATCCCGCGATTGTAGGAAAAAGTATACCGCTCGACGTGAGGGTATACTCCTGTGAGGTTCTAGATCTTGTGGGGATCGTTCTGCGTGGTCGACAGGATCCACTTGCCGATGTCGCCGATCAGGCTGCAGAGCATGTGAATGCACCACAACATGACGGCGAACATGTAGGCGAAGTAGATCTTGCTGAAGAGTTTACGGAACATAGGTCTCCTTCGATGGTTAGCTGGTCTCATTATAGGGCAAGAAAATTCCGCGACTTCAGAAAAAAGTATACCGCTCGTTAGAGGGTATACCTTGAGATGCCTTGTGCTACTTGGCGGTGAAGTTTGTGTCTGGATCTCTCTGGACGAAGTGGACCATCCATATGGCCACACCTGCGATCAGCGTCCACATCAAGATGACGGTGGCCTTGACGATGACGAAGATGAAGATGAGGGCGAGGATGATCTTTCCGAATGGGAAATCTGACATTGCTGTCTCCTTTGGTAGGGTGAATAGGGTCTCACTATAGCCCATGAAATCTACGCGAGTTTGTTTTCACCAAAATCTCCACCCGGGGAATTTTTGAATTTTTGCCTCCGAGAAAACTAGAGCCCATGAAAGCTGCGCGATAGCAGGCAAAAAGTATACCGCTCGAATGAGGGTATACCTTGAGCTACTACTTAGCGGGTGTTGCGCTGCTCCTTCTTGACGCGACGGTTGACGTCCTTGGCGTAAGCGTTGGAGCCCCGGTAGCTTCCGGCTGCGTCGATGATCTTGCTCATTCCCATGAGCAGACCACCGGCGGCGGCCATGAAGGTAACGGGGTTCTCTTCGAACTTGACGATGAGGGCGTTGGTGTCGAGCTTCTTGCGGGGGGGCATTGCAGGTCTCCTTTTGTTGGTAGATCTCACTATAGGGCGGGAATTTTCTGCGAAGGATCCAAAAAATTACTACCATTTTGAAAAGGCAAAAGCAAACCACTCGTTAGAGGGCTTGCTTCTTGAGGCTACTTCGGATGGCTGCGGGTGAACAGTCCGATGGTGTCGTCGCGGTCACGCCATTCGTAGTTCTGGTTGAAGGTCTCGAGAACGATGGCTGCGCAACTGAGCAGGTCGCCGGCATCGTCGGTCACAACGCCCATCACTTCGGAGCCGTCGGGGACGGAATTGAAGTGGGCGATGATCTCGTTGGTGTCGTGGTGGCCGTGCTCGTTGAGGAAGTCTTCGATCTTGTCGATGTCTTCGTGCCAGACGCGGAGGGCGTAGGTGTTGACGTCAGTCATGGGTGTCTCCTTGATTGGATGTAGGGTCTCATTATAGGCTGGGAAACCTATGCGAGCCAAAGAAAGAGCCCGGGTTAGGGGGCTCTCGCTTTTGGTTTACCTTTCGATGAATGTTTCGTCTCGAACGATCTGGATGGTCTTGGCGGCGGTAGTCAACGCGCATTGAAGCTCGGACAGTTCTTCATTGGTAAGCGCGGGCTTACGTTTAAGCATTCTTCCGGAGGCTTCGACGACGGCGCCGACTTCTTGCGTCAGGGTTTTCCAGGGGTCCATTAGGGCGTAACCTTTCATTGATGTAGGGTCTCACCATAGGCCGTGTTTTGTATGCGAGGCAAAAAAGTATGAGGTGACAGGGTTACGAAGCCGGTCTAAAGACTCTGACGTGGCGCGCTTGATGAAGCGGCACGTTTGGCGTAGTGTCTCCCTCGTTATAGGCCGGGTTTAACACGCGAGGCAAAAACATAAGCAAAGAAAGAGCCCCCGGTTAGGAGGGCTCTCGCTTTGATGCTACTTCGAAGCGGGGTTAGCGCGCCGGACGGATGAAGCTGAACGCCTTCGACGTGATGACGTTGAAGTGCTCGTGCTTGATGACCAGGATGATGCCAGCGATGTTCGTCGCGGCGAGAACCAGGGTGTCGGGGCTGATGCGCTGAGGTGGCTCGGGTTTATCGAGTTCCTTTAGCTTGTACAGCGCCGAGAGCTGGTTCACGCTACGAGCGTACTCGTCGGTGGCGGGGTCGCAGTCGGGAAGCATGAGTAGGATCTGATCGATCACAGTCTGCAGGTACTCGGGCTTCACTTCGGTGGGCGGGGGCATAATACCTCTTTCGTATAGTAGGTCTCATTATACCCCGAGTTTTACCTGCGAGCCCCTACCCGAGCTTGTTTTACCGGTCAACTACCAACGCGATTTCCCCATCATCGCGAAGCAACAGGTCCAACGTCGATGCAGGAAGCCGCACAATATGCGGATACGCCTTGCCCCAACTGTTAAGGACTTCGACGTAGTCGCGATCTGGCGTCCCCAACGCAGAGAGAACCTCGTCGATTGACGTGGCCCAGCGATTTGCGGCGATGCCGTCGCTTACCGCTTCCGGGGTCGACTTGCCTGCCACGACCCGACGATGCCCACGATCGCGCAAAATATCGCACGCCGATCGCACCGAGGTCCCGTTGGTATCACCCGGGTTTGTGTCCGGCCACTGATCGATGATCTTCGACTCGTTCCAGAGCCAGCGGGCGTCGTACCGCTTACGGTTCAGCATCGACATCATCCGCGACGCTCCGAAACCTACACAGGCTCCTTCTCGCCCCTGGTTGTAGTACTCCCACCACGGGGTTGGGTCGGTCACGCCTTTCGGCTTAAGGCAGACACAGTGTCCGCCCCGCTGGGTGCCCAGATCCCCACGGCCGATCCAGTAGTTTCTACCGTCCTTAATCGGTGTGTCGAAGTTCGAAAACCACGACACGCCGATTACCACAGGGACGTTCTTGGGCTGCTCTTCCGCCGGAAGCGCGCTCAACGGATACTTATCGACATGGTCGAAGTCTTGGGGGACTCTCCGCCCCAGAGGTTGGGTCATAGGCGGCCCACGTGTCCACGGAATGCCACGGCCAGAAAGACCACGATGGCAACGAGGCCCCAGATCAGATTCTCCTGGGCGAAGTTGGTAATGGCGGTTCCGACCACGTACACGATTGCCGCAAGCAGCAACCCGAGAATGATCGAGACGATAGATGAATCAGGCATGTGGGTCTCCTTGGAACGTTGTAATGGATGTGAACCTTCGTCAGTGAGTATCCCCTACGCTGGGGGCTTCACCTTCAGCACGATCTGCTTGGCATCCTCGACGTCTCCAGCCTTGAGCGGTAATTCGAGATGGAAGTTTCTCTGATCGCCGTCGACCTCGCCCAGATGGATCGCGCCGTCAAATTTCGCCTCACTCTCGTCGTATGTCTTCGTGCCGAGGCTGAGGAGCACGCCCAGGAAGGTGTCGACTACCACGACCGTACCCACGACCTCTTCGGCTGACGGCAGACCCCAAATCCCGGCAAGACCGAAATATAGGGACCCCAGAGCCGGTAGAAGGATCTGGGCGATGAACTTCAGCTGGTCATAACGCGTGTTACTCAGCAGGTGGTCCCGCCGGGGTTTAGGTTCCATTATCCCTCCCAATCGCGGCGTGGGCCGCTGTCGACGTGAATGAAGGCGAACCGGATATACCGACCGCATCCGCCGCGGCCCCTTCTACGCCAGCGCGACTTGGTTCGGAACCGCCACCGAGCACTCCTCGCCCAGGAGCGGGGGTTCCCGCGCTTGAACTTGACGTCTGCTGCGACACTGCCTGGCGTGTCGTCGTAGATGTGTTGCGACTGCGACGCCCCATCGATGTCTGCGTTGTAGCGCTTGGTGCGGTATCCCGAGTTGACCGTGCATGGGCCGTACTTTCCTCGTAGAGGCTCGAGAATATGCTCGCAGAGCTCTTCCAAGGCCGGGATCGCCGAGTTGGGCACCTTAGTGCCGTCGTGGCAGTCGAACTCCTCGATGGTGAAGTTCTTGCTGAGTCTCTTACGGCTCATAGAACGATCTCCTTCTAGATTGTTGGTCGATTTCTTCCCGCTGGTCACGTTTCCAGCGAGCGCCTGAGGAAAACCCCAGGCCGAACAGTAGTGCGCCTACCCCCATGGCCACTATGACGGTGAATATGAACAAGAGCTGGATCACTTGGGCACTACGCGCGTCGCGTGTCCAGCCTCAACCATTGCTGTTGCCAGGTCAACCGGCTCTGGGTCGCCGACAACGCGAAAGACCCTTACATCGCAGATCCATCGCTCGAAGCTCATCTTGTCTTTGTAGGAGGTGACCAGGAGGTCGGCAGAACCGATGAAGGTTCTCAACCACTCCATCGCCTGCTTCCCCTCTGGGGTCCCCCGCTCAGGCGCGTTGACGTCGCGTAGGCGGACGTTAACGTGGGCCCGGACGTTGAATCCCAGATCCACGTCGAGAATGAAGGTGTCTCCGTCCTTGATGCGATGACAACGCGCCCGATAAATATATACGGCATTCATGGTGTCGTTGTGCAGGTCATCGTACCGTCCGGCGCGGGCGGCTGACATGTGAACATAGTCGGGGCAGGACCGGGAGGACCGGGGGGCCCACTTGTACCAGGAGCACCATCAGATCCCGGGCGTCCTTGAGGACCCTGAGGCCCTGTCGGACCTTCCTTCCCACGCTGTCCGCGCGTCCCATCGATACCGTCCATTCCTTGTGCGCCATTCCCACCGCCTTCTCCTTGTAGTCCTGCTGGTCCCATTGGCCCTGCGGGTCCCGGCTGACCAGACGATCCCGGACGTCCACTCCGGCCACGAACACCTAACCGGCCAGTACGTCCAGGAACACCGGCAAGTCCTTGTTCACCGCGGAGGAATTTTACGGTATCTATCGAACGTTTTTCGGCGACCCGAGCCTTGCGATCAGCCTCGTCGGTTCCTTTCTCAATAATCTTGACTTCCTTCGTGATCCGCTCACGCCCTTTGTCGCCTCGATTTACGATCACAAATGCAACCGCTCCGAAGGCGAGCATTATTGAAAGAACACCAAGCGATACGGCAATCCATGTCATGCGAGTCATACTGGTCCTGACGAAATAAGGGCAACAACGATCGTGGCTGCTGCGCCGATGGTTGCAACGAGGACGGTGGCAAGTATCTGAAGCAACAGTTTACGGGACTCCTGTTTGGTAGTTTCTGCAGCGTCGGTCTGATCCTGGAAGCGCCTGTCCATCGCGGTCCTCAGGTTGTCTAAGCTGGTACCGGTCCTGTCGATGCTACCGTTGATCCGTGACACCGCATTATCAAGGTTACCAAGACGTGAGTCGATTCGGGCGGCTTCAGCGCCGGCGGCATAGGCCGCGCTGGCTGCTAGGTCGGCGCGATCCTTTGCCGCATTCACGGCGACTTCGTCGACGGTCTTGACAAGATCGACGGCCCGTTCCTGCCGGAGTCCTTCGAGTTCGCTAGCTCGTTCCTGCCGGAGTCCTTCGACCTTGTCAACGGTTCTAACAAGATCCTTAGCCCGTTCCTGTCGGAGTTCTTCGAGTTCGCTAGCCCGTTCCTTCCGGAGCCCTTCGAGTTCAGCTGCCATCTCCTCTCGGGTGGCGGCGATGTCCTCGAGCTTCTGGTCGCTCGCGAGGCGATTGTCCTCGAGTCCCTCTTCTGTATCTTTACGAACCTTGTCGAGGTCGTCTGGCATTAGAATACCCCCGGGTTAGGGAAGGCCATATCGCAGACAAGCTTTCCGCCATTCTTCGGATCTACACGAGTCCGCAAATCGTCGATCGACTTCTGTAGTGCTCGTGCCTCTGCGAGTCGAGCTCCGCGTGTCTTGGGTGACTGGAACGGGTCGTTAGCAATGGCCTGAGCACCCCTGGCCTGAATATCGCGGACTTTGATTGTCCCTAGGCGGTCTGCGATCACGAGTTTGCAGCTTGCCCGTTCAGATTTCACGAGCTCTACCCGGCCCGAATAGTCAACCGCTAGAACAAGCCCGCTGAGGCAGACGAAAACCACAAACAATACGATCAGACTAAGCATCCTCTCTGAGCTTAACACTGTATCTCCTTTCTCGTCGGCTTTTTTAAGTCCCGTCATCCACCGTTCCACTCACGTTGTAACGACCTTGGGAGTTGAGATCCACGGGAGAAAGGGTAGGGTAATCGCGTTCACCAGTTTCGTCGTGCGTGCGAATATACTCAGTGACTCTCACC
>Ga0136633_1002120_pt1 | contig 13945 bp, 14 predicted proteins | sample AntDrymeUQ832206_2_FD_105494 | JGI IMG/M metagenome (GOLD analysis project Ga0136633, IMG submission 105494) | Polar desert sand microbial communities from Dry Valleys, Antarctica - metaG UQ83 (22.06) | ecosystem: Environmental > Terrestrial > Soil > Desert | place: Antarctica: Dry Valley... | reverse complement strand
TGGCGCGCAGAGTTCGGTCGCTTGAGCTAACAACCTCGCTGACGGTTCCACCCATCGCGGATGTTGGGCCGCTAACCCAAAACCTTCGTCACAACCCGCTCATAAATTCGCGACAGCGCGTGGATGTCCTCGACGGCCGCGCTTTCGTCGACCTTGTGCATGGTCGCGTTGGGCAGGCCGAAATCGACTACCGGGCACAGCGCGATGAGAAAGCGGCCGTCGGACGTTCCGCCGCTGGTCGACAGGGTTGGCGCACTGTTGGTCTCCTCGCGGATCGCCTCCACGACCACGTCGAACAGGCGGCCCGGCGGGGTCAGGAACGCCTCGCCAGAAATTCGCGCGGTGACCTTGGCGTCGGGCGCCTCGCGGGCCGCGACCTGCTCGACCATCGCCACCAGGTCGGCGCCGCGCTGGAGGTTGTTGAAGCGGATGTTGAGCTGGGCGGTGCCGGTGCCGGGGATGACGTTACTGGCGCTGGTCGGGGTCGAAATCGCGGTGAACTCGAGGTTCGACGGCGGAAAGGCGTCGGTACCGTCGTCGAGGTGGACGGCGTCCAGGGCGGCGACCACCCGCGCCAGCGGCGGGATCGGATTGTCGGCGCGGTGCGGGTAGGCGACGTGGCCCTGGGTGCCGGGCACCTCGATCCACATGTTGACCGAGCCGCGGCGTCCGATCTTGACCGTGTCGCCGAGGACCGCGTCCGAAGTCGGCTCGCCGATCAGGATCATGTCGGGGCGGATGTTCTTTTCGATCAGCCAGTCGATGATTCGCGGCGTGCCGAAGGTCGCATAGCCTTCCTCGTCGCCGGTGATCAGCAATGAGCATGTGCCGCGGCGCTGCTCGGTCCGCGACAAAGCGGCGACGAACGCCGCGATCGCGCTTTTCATGTCGTTGGCGCCGCGGCCGATCAGGCGCCCGTCTTCGATCCTTGCGGTGAACGCGTCGCCGCTCCAGCCGTCGCCCGGGGGAACCACGTCGAGATGGCCGGCAAAGCCGAAGTGCGGTGCGCCGTCCCCGCGAATCGCGACCATATTCTCGGTCGGCCCGTCGGGCGCCTCGCCAAGCGTAAAGCGGTGCACGGTGAAGCCGAGCGGCTGGAGGGCATTCTCGAGCACGTCGAACACCGCGCCGCGCGCCGGGGTGACGCTGGGGCAATTGATCAAGGCGGAGGCAAGCGCGATGGGGTCGATTGAAGCGGTCATTCGGTCGGGGTAGCAAGCAGCCGCAGCCTTGCACAGGGGAGGCCATTGATGCCCAAGATCGATCTCGAACAGATCGAGCAAACCAATCGCACCGGATACCCGATGCCGTTCGCCAAGGACGTTCGCGGGCGGCACTACCGGCGCTTGGGCGAGGCGGGCGGTTTGAAGGACATTGGTATCAGCCGTGTGGTGCTCGAGCCCGGTGCCGCCTCCAGCCAGCGCCATTGGCACGAGGGCATCGACGAATTCGTCGTCATGCTCGAGGGCGAAGCTGTGCTTGTCGAAGAGGGAACCGAGACGGTCCTCAAAGCCGGCGACTGCGCCGCTTTCCCCAAAAACGTTCGCAACGGCCACCACCTCGTCAACCGCAGCGCGGAGACGTGCACCTTCCTTGCGATCGACGGGCAGCACGGGGAAGGCGATTGCCATTACCCCGACGCCGATCTCCACTGGGATCAGGCCAACGGTCGCTATACCCGCAAGGACGGCACGCCTTACTAGGCGGCGTCCTCATATTTCTCGATCACCCACGGCTCGTCCTGCGCGGCGTCGATCCACGCGGCGACGTGGGGGTGGGACAGGACCGCCTTCATGTACAGGCCGGCGAACGGCGGCACCGGCACGCCATAAGTGATGAAGCGGGTGACGACGGGGGCGAACATCATGTCGGCCGCGTTCCAGTCGCCGAACAGGAACTCGCCGGTGCCGCCGAACCGCGCCCGGGCCTGCGCCCACAGCACCAGGATGCGCTCGATCTCCTCGCGCACCTCGTCGCTCAAATCCTTCGGCGGGAAGCTTTTGCGCACGTTCATCGGCAGGTCGCGGCGCAGGTTTGAAAAGCCCGAGTGCATTTCGGCCGCCATCGAGCGCGCCATGCCGCGCGCCGATTCGTCCTCGGGCCAATATTTGTCGCGGCCGGCGCGGTCGGCGAGGAACTCGATGATGGCCAGGCTGTCCCACACCACGCAGGCCCCGTCCCACAGGATCGGCACCTTGCCCAGCGACGGGGCGAATTCGTCGCCCTGGCGCCGCTCGTCCCACTCGGCGTCGAACAAGGGCACGACGAACTCTTCAAATTCGTCGCCGGACTGCTTGAGCGCCAGCCAGCCGCGCATCGACCAGCTCGAATAAGCGCGATTGCCGATGATCAGCTTGAGCAAGGTGCCTCCCTACGTGGTTGCGGCGGCGAGGATCGCGGTGCGCAGCTCGGCGATCCCGCTACCCGTTTCGCTCGAGGTCGTGAAGATGGTCGGGTGCGCGGCGGGATGCTTGGCCGCGCCGATGGCGGTCGCGGCCTGGATGTCGGCCAGCGCCGCCGCTTTGACCTTGTCTGCCTTGGTCAGGACCAGGTGATAGCTCACCGCGGCGGCGTCGAGCATCGCCATGACGTCCTCGTCGACCGGCTTCAGCCCGTGGCGCGAATCGATCAGCACCAGCGCCCGCTTCAACACCTGGCGCCCGCGCAGATAGTCGTTGATGAGAAAGCGCCAGCGCTTGACCATGTCCTTGGGCGCTTCGGCAAAACCATAGCCGGGCATGTCGACCATGCGGATTTTGACCGGCTTGCCGACATCGAAGAAATTGAGCTCCTGCGTGCGGCCCGGCGTGTTCGACGTGCGCGCCAGCGTCTTGCGGTTGGTCAGGGCGTTGAGCAGCGAGCTCTTGCCGACGTTGGAGCGGCCGGCGAAGGCGATTTCGGGAAATGTCGCGTCGGGCAGGAACCTGAGCTCGGGCGCCGACTTCAAAAAGTCGATCGGCCCCGCGAACAATTTACGCGCGCGCTCGTCCAGATCGTCCGCCTTTTGTCTCATGTCTTGACCGGGTGGGTGTCAGAAAAGTGGAGGCCGAAGCGGCGGTACAGCCACCATTGTTGCGCGATGGTCAGGATATTGCTGGTCACCCAGTACAGCTGCAGCCCGCTAGCGAACGGCGCCATCACGAACATCAGTACCCACGGCATGATCGAGAAAATCTGCTGCTGCATCGGGTCCATCTGTTGCGGGTTCAGTTTGAACTGCAGCCACATGGTAATGCCGAGCAGGATCGGCAGCACGCCGATGGCGAGGAAGGCGGGCGGCGAGAAGTCGAGCAGGCCGAACAGATTGACCGGGGTCATCGGGTCGGGCGCGGACAGATCCTTGATCCACAGGACGAACGGCTGGTGGCGCATTTCGACCGCCACCATCAGCACCTTGTACAGCGCGTAGAAGATCGGGATCTGGACCAGGATCGGCAGGCAGCCCGCGGCGGGGTTGATCTTCTCCGACTGGTAGAGCTTGAGGATTTCCGACTGCTGGCGCGGCTTGTCGTCCTTGTACTTCTCCTGGATCGCCTTCATTTTCGGCTGGACCTTGCGCATCGAGGCCATCGACTGGAACTGCTTCTGCGCGATCGGGAACATCAGCAGGCGCACGATCAGCGTCAAGCAGATGATCGCCACGCCGAAATTGCCGATTTGCTTGAACAGCCAGTTCAGGAGGTCGAAGATCGGCCGCATGAACCATTCGAACCAGCCCCAGTCGATCGCCTTGGACAGCCGGGGGATCCCGGCCGCCTCATACTGGTCGAGCAGCTTTTTCTCCTTGGCGCCGGCGAACAGGCGCACTTCGGAGGTGATCGCCTGGCCGGGCGGGACGATGATCGGCGCGCCGGCGTAATCGGCCTGATAGGCGCCGCCGGGCGCGCGGCGGAAGCTGGCGGCGATCGACGCGCCTTGCGACGGGGCCAGCGCGGTCAGCCAATATTTGTCGGTAAAGCCGAGCCAGCCGCCGCGGCTGTCAAAGCGCTGGCCGGCGGTGCCCGCCTCGTCGAGATCGTCCCAGTCGATGCCGTAATTGGCGGCGTCGTTGAAAAACGCCATCGGCCCGACGTGCATCGTCCAGCCGTCGGGGTCGGGCGACTTGGCGGCGCGGCTGACCAGGCCGAACGGGCGCACCGCGATCGCACCGCTGCCAGAATTGGCGACGCGCTGGCGCACGGTGAACAGATAATTGGCGTCGATCGCGATGATCAGCTCGAAGCGCTGGCCGGCCGGGCCGGACCAGCTCAGCGTCACCGGCCGCTCGGGCGTCAGCAGCGGCGCGCTCGCCGTCCATACCGCGTCGGCGGGGGGCACCGCGACTCCGTCGCCGCTCCATCCGAAGCTGGCGAAATAGGCGCCGGGTGCGCCGGCCGGCGAGAGCAGCCGCACCGGCGGCGAATCCTTGGCGATGCCCTGGGTTTCGCGCAGCAGGACGAGATCGTCGAGGCGCGCGCCTTTCAAGTTGATCGAGCCCTTGAGGCTGGGCGTCCAGATGCGCACGCGCGGGCCTTCGCTGAGCACCGACGCGCGGCTGCGCAGCGCGGCCGGGGCGTCGGCGGCGGGGTCGGCCTGCGGCTGCGGCAGCGGCTTGGCCTGGCCGTCCTCGACCTTGACCGTCTGCGGGCCGGCGGTCGGCAGAAATCGCTCGGAGACGAAGCTCCAACCGAGCAGCACCAAGGCGCTCAGCACGACGGCGAGGATCATGTTGCGATTGTCGTTCAACGTGGTGGAATCCTCGTCATGGTACCGGGTCGGGGCCGTGGCCGCCCCAGGGATTGCAGCGCAGGATGCGTTTCAGGGCAAGCCAGCTCCCCCGCGCCGCGCCATAGCGTGACAATGCGGTGATCGCATAGGCCGAGCAGGTTGGCTGATAGCGGCAGCTCGGCGGGAGTACCTTCGAGGGGCCTTGCTGCCAGCCGCGCGCGATCCAGATCAGCGCCCTGGCGATCATCGTGCGAGTTTGCCCAATGCGCGCGACAGCTCGTCGCGGAGCAGCGCATAGTTGCGCTCGATCCCGCCCGAGCGGCCGATCAGGACATGGTCGGCGCCGGGGACGCCGGCGGCCGGCAGCAATTCGCGCGCAAGCGAGCGCAACCGGCGCTTCATCCGGTTGCGCACCACCGCGCCGCCGATTTTTTTGGTGACGGTAAAGCCGATGCGCTTGGTCGCGTCGCCGTCATCGCGCTGACGGACGAGGAGGACGAACCCGGGGGAAGCCGCTCGCTTGCCAACATTGGCGGCAAGGAAGTCGGCGCGCTTACGCAGAATGGTTAGGCGCTGAGCTTCTTGCGGCCCTGGGCGCGGCGCGCGTTGAGGATCTTGCGGCCGCCGACCGTCGCCATGCGGTGGCGGAATCCGTGCCGCCGCTTGCGGACCAGATTGCTCGGCTGGAAGGTGCGCTTCATCGCTCATTGCCTTACTTGAAACAAAGAAAAAGGGCCGCCTTCGAGGCAGCCGCTGTCGAGCGGGCCGATAAGCGAGGGACGCCGCAAAGTCAATTGCCGGAGGGGGGCGGGGCGGCCCGCCCTTCGCGCTCGGCGAAGGTCTCGGGCGCCTTGGCCGGCGGGTCGGGAACGATCGCCGCGATCGGCCCCTGCTCGAGTTCGTCGCGCGGCGGCGGCCAGCCCAACTCCGCGCGTTCCTTGCGCAAGGCCTCGCGGCGCTTGGCACTCGACCGGCGCAGTCCCCAGTCGACCCAGCGCCCCGCCTTGGGCTGCCAGCGCTTGAACTTCACATAATGGCGCTTGGCCCACATGCTGGTCCGCAGCACCATCGCGAGGCCGAGCGCGAACACCAGGATTCCCCCGGGGCCGGGGACCACGCCGGCCAGCGGCGAAATCACCATCAACAGCACGCCGACCCCGAAAATCGTCCATTCGACGACCGGATGGTCGATGAAGGCGGTCCATTGTTCGCGCGTGTACATGGCCGGGGATGTGGTTGCTTATCGCCTGACACACAAGATCGCTTGCGGCAGACCGCCCGGGGGGTCTAGCGTCGCGCCGCCGAGCTAGGGGGGTGTTTGCCGCCAGTTCATGAGGGGCGGTCCTAAATGACCGCCACCGTCGCCACCGTCGCCTATCTCGGGCTCGAAGCCCGTGCGGTCGAGGTCCAGGTCCAATTGTCGTCGGGCCTGCCGGCGTTCGTCATCGTCGGCCTCGCCGACAAGGCGGTCGCCGAAAGCCGCGAGCGGGTGCGCGCGGCGCTCGCCTCGATCGGGCTTGCACTGCCGCCCAAGCGCATCACCTGCAACCTGTCGCCCGCCGATCTGCCCAAGGAAGGCTCGCACTTCGATCTGCCGATCGCTCTGTGCGTGCTGACCGCGATCGGCGCCGCCGATGCCGAATCGCTGGCGCATTATGTCGCGGTCGGCGAATTGAGCCTCGACGGGCGGATCGCGCCGTCGCCGGGCGTGCTGCTCGCGGCGATTCACGCCTCGGCGGCGGACAAGGGGCTGATCTGCCCCGCCTCGCAGGGGGCCGAAGCGGCGTGGGCGGGTGAGCTCGAAGTCGTCGCCGCGCCCGACCTCCTCGCCCTGCTCGCCCATTTGAAGGGCAGCGCGATCCTGCCCCCGCCCGCGCAGGCCGAGGCCGAGGCCCCGGAGGGCGGCCCCGACCTCGCCCAGGTCAAGGGCCAGGAAGTCGCCAAGCGCGCGCTCGAGATCGCCGCGGCCGGAGGGCATAATCTGCTGATGAGCGGACCGCCCGGCGCCGGCAAATCGCTGCTTGCCGCCTGCCTTCCCGGCATTTTGCCGCCGCTCGAGCCGTCGGAGGCGCTCGAAGTGTCGATGGTCGCCTCGGTTGCCGGTGAATTGAACGGCGGCCGGATCCGCCGCCGCCGCCCGTTCCGCAGCCCCCACCACAGTGCTTCGATGCCGGCTTTGGTCGGCGGCGGGCTGCGGGTGCGCCCGGGCGAGATCAGCCTGGCGCATCTCGGCGTGCTGTTCCTCGACGAATTGCCTGAGTTCCAGCGCGCGGTGCTCGATTCGCTGCGCCAGCCATTGGAGACCGGCAGCGTCAGCGTAGCGCGCGCCAACACCCATGTGACTTTTCCCGCGCGGGTCCAGCTGGTCGCGGCGATGAACCCGTGCCGCTGCGGTCATCTCGGCGACCCCGGCCAGGCGTGCAGCCGGGCGCCACGCTGCGCCGCCGATTATCAGGCCAAGGTGTCGGGGCCGTTCCTCGACCGCATCGACCTCCATGTCGAAGTCGGCGGGGTATCGGCCGCCGACCTGACCTTGCCCCCGCCATGCGAAGGCAGCGCCGAAGTCGCGGCGCGAGTCGCCGCGGCGAGGTCGGTGCAGTCGCGGCGCTTCAACGGCTCGGGCGTGCGCACCAACGCCGAAGCCGATGGCGAATTGCTCGAGCGTGTCGCCACCCCCGACGAGCCGGGCCGCAAATTGCTCCACGACGCCGCCACCGCGATGCGCCTGTCGGCGCGCGGCTTTCACCGCGTGATGCGCGTCGCACGGACGATCGCCGACCTCGCGGGGAGCGACGGGGTCGGACGCATCCACATCGCCGAAGCACTCAGCTATCGCCGGCAGGCGCCGAGGAATTAGAGGCCGATTTACGGTTTTTTGATCACGCTGATCATGCCATCGGATTCCATGCAGGCTTCCTTCACCGCAGCGAGATCGCGGATGCCGTTTTCGCGGAGCTGGGTCATCAGTTCGTCTTTGGTGATGAGTTCGGCGCGCATGTTGCGGTGCATCATCCGGCCGTCCTTGATCAGGATCAGCGTCGGCGGCGCGAAAAAGCGTTCGAATAGCGGTGAGGAAAAGGTCAGCCGCTCGATCGCGTAGCTCCACAGCAACACCGTCGCGATGAGGATCGCGCCTTCGGTGACCGAGCTGTAGCTGGCGGCGAAGCCGGGGCCGGCGACCTCGGCAACCAGGACAATCACGAGGATGTCGGTGCGGCCGACGCCGCCCGACTGGCGTTTGACCGCCAGCCGAAGCAGCAGCACGATTGCGAAATACATCAGCGTCCCGCGAGCGATTAACTCCAACACCGAATGGGTTGGCGTGAACATTCCCATCCAGTCCACGCGCCACAAATGATCCATCCCACTCTCCATCAGCCTCTGGCTCGCCGCTGCCCCCCACATCACTTCTGTCGTGGTGATTCCAGTTTGTCGCCGGCGCTGACGAGATGCCCGGAGCGCCGCGCCTGGACCGCTTCGAGCAGGGTCCGCGCGGCGTTGCGCACCTCGTCCTGGATCGCGACATCCTTGTCGAGCGCGTCGTGGCTGGTCGCATAGGGCTCCCAATAGCCGATGTAGCGGTCGAGCTCGGCGGGAACTCCGGCGGGCACCAGATGCATGAAGCGCAGCCAGTCGGCGAGGGAACGGCGGACATTCTCGGCGCCTTCGACGTCGCCGTGGACGACAATCCCGAACAGCCGCCCTTCGAGGTGCCGCGGGTAGGGCCAGCCGTCCAATTCCAGCTGTTTGGCTTTCTTGGCGTCCTTGCCGTGGGTGCTGGTGGGGTCGGGGTTGCCGCCGTCGGCGCACACCAGCCGGTCGATCATCAGCTTCATCGGCGAACTGGTGTGGTACCAATTGACCGGCGTGATCAGCATGATGCCATGCGCGCGCACCCACAAAGGATAGATGTCGTTCATCATGTCCTGGGTCTGGTTCAGCGCGTAATTGGGATAGCAACTGCAGGGGAAGTGGCAGAGCGCCGCTGCGGTTGAGAAACACGCCTTGCAGGGATGAATTCTGGCCCCGTATTCGGAGGCGAGCCGCGACAGGTTGAGGACTTCGGTCTTGACCCCGTCGATCCCGCAGATTTCGCGCGCGATCTCGGTCAGCCGCCAGCTTTTCGACATTTCGCCGGGGCAGGTGTGCTCCGACCGCGAAGAGCCGTTGATGATCAGGATGCACGGCGGCTGGTCGGGGTCGTCATGTTCGGCCCGCGCCTGGTCGATCGCCTCCTTGGCCGCGCGCCAGTCGTCGGCCAGCTCATAGGTCGGGTCGGCGAAGCCGGGCCCGGCCTTATGTGTGCGCGGCGACTTGCGGCTGTTCGAATAGCCGTCCCACGCGGTTCGGGCGACGGCGTCGAGCTCGCCCGCGATCTTGTCGAACGCCGGGTCGGAATATTGGGCCTTGAAGCGCTCGAGGAACGCGGCTTCGTCGAGTTCGACGGGCGGCATGCCCTTACGCGGTTCCGGTGCCTGCTTAGCCATGGTTTTGCCCTCGCGCTGCTTCGATGCGCGAACGGTCCGGCTTGCCTCCCGTTCCGTCAGCCCTTAGCTAGCGCCGTGTCGCAGGGCCCCTGTGGCGGAATGGTAGACGCGCTCGACTCAAAATCGAGTTCTGCAAGGAGTGTCCGTTCGAGTCGGACCAGGGGCACCAAACTATCTGCGAATTCTAACCGGTGCATCGAGCAGGTCGCGGATGCGCGCCGCCAGATCGGCATAGGTAAATGGCTTCGACAAGAGCTCCACTCCCGGGTCGAGCCGGCCATGGTGGACGATCGCGTTGCGCGCATAGCCGGTGGTGAACAGGACCTTGAGTCCCGGCCGCAACGCCTCGGCCTTCTCGGCCAGCACCGCGCCGGTGATCCCGGGCAGAACCACGTCGGTGAACAACAGATCGACCCGCTCGCCCCCGGCGGCAAGCTGCTCGAGCGCCGTTTCGCCGTCGCTGGCCTCGATCACGCGATAGCCGAGCTGGCGCAGCGACTCGGCTGAAAAAGCGCGCACGTCGTCGTCGTCCTCGCACAAAAGGATGGTTTCGCTGCCGCTGCCTTTGGGCACTCGCTCGCGGCTGGCTTCGGCATCCGGGGTTTCCGCCCCGTGATGATGCGGCAGATAGATTTTGACCGTTGTCCCCTCGCCGGGCTCCGAATAGATTTTGAGGTGCCCGCCCGACTGCTTGACGAAGCCATAGACCATCGACAGGCCGAGCCCGGTGCCCTTGCCGACTTCCTTGGTGGTGAAGAACGGCTCGAACGCGCGCTCCGCGGTTGCGGCGTCCATCCCGCTGCCGGTATCGGACACGCACATCACGACATATTGCCCGGGCAATACGCCGCTGTGCTGATCGGCGTAATCGCGGTCGAGATATGTGTTGGTGGTTTCGATCGTCAGCTTGCCCCCGTCCGGCATCGCGTCGCGCGAGTTGACGGCGAGGTTGAGCAACGCGGTCTCGAGCTGGTTGGGATCGGCCTCGACGCGCCACAGCCCCGACCCCAGGATCGTTTCGATGGCATAGGTTTCGCCCAGCGTGCGGTGAACCATCTCCGACATTCCCGACACAAGCTTGTTGGGGTCGAGGATTTTGGGCGCCAGCGGCTGGCGGCGGGCAAAGGCGAGCAGGCGCTGGGTCAGCACCGCCGCGCGTTCGGCCCCCTTCGACGCATTGTCGACCGACCGCTGCAGCGGGGCAGAATCTTCCGGCAGGTTGCGGCGCAGAATGTCGAGATTGCCGACGATGATCTGCAGCAGATTGTTGAAATCGTGGGCGATGCCGCCGGTCAATTGGCCGATGGTCTCCATCTTCTGCGCCTGGCGCAGGGCATCTTCGGCCTGGGTGCGCCGAGTCACTTCCTCGCTGACTCGCAGCTCCAGCGTCTCGTTGAGCGCGAGCAGCGCCTGCTCGGCGGCGACCTGATCGCTGACATCGACGTTGGTGCCGAACCAGCGCACGATCGTCCCAGTCTCGTCGCGTACCGGGACGACGCGAGTCAGGAACGGGCGAAACACCCCGTCCGCGCCCTTCAGCGGAAATGTCATTTCGAAGGGTTCGCCGCTCTCGATCGACTGCGTCCAGCGCTCGACAACCTGCGGTAGAATATCCGGGTTGTGCACCGACTCCCAGCCCCAGCCCGCCTGGCTCTCGGCCGAGGTCCCGGTAAATTCGTACCAGCGCCGGTTGTACCAGAAGATGTTGCCATCGGCGTAGGCCATCCACGCGAGCGCCGGGATGTTGTCGGCCAGCGTCTGGAATTCTTCGCCCCTGAGGCGCAGCGCCTTCTCGATTTCGCGGCGCTCGTCGATGTCGAGCACCGATCCGACGTAGCCGAGATAGTCGCCGTCGGGGCCGAACCGGGGCGCCGCCGCGTCGATCGCCCAGCGGTACACGCCGTCGGCGCGGCGCAGCCGATACTCATGGCGGAACTGAGTCTGCGACTCGTTGGCCGAAACGAACGTTGCTTCGGATTCCGCGCGATCATCGGGGTGGACCGCCTCGAGCCAGCCGAAACCCTCTACCTCGCCTGGCGCCTGGCCGGTGAAGTCATACCAGCGCCGGTTGAGATAGGTGCAATGCCCGTCGGGCTCGGTCACCCACATCATCACCGGGGCGTGATCGGCCATGTTGCGGAAGCGGCTTTCGCTCTCGCGGAGCTTGCGTTCGGCTTCGAAACGCGCGGTGTCGTCGCGCAAGGTCAGGATCGCGCCGACTTGCCGGCCTCCGTCGAGCAATGGCCGAGCGCTGCCGATGGCGAGAATCTCGCTGCCGTCGGGACGGAGAATCCGCCAATGCTCGTCCTCGACCGTCTCGCCGCGAAGTACCGCCCGGGCCAGCGGCAGGTCGGCGAAAGGATAGGGCTCTCCGGCCTCGGTTAGCAGATGGTAGGTCTCGCTATAATCGTCCGGCGCGACGTCGAGCGCCTTGACCCCGTGGAGGCGCTCGGCGGCCAAATTGACGAACAGCAATTTGCCGTCGCTGCCGGCGACGATGACCCCTTCTGACAATTGGTTGAAGATGGCCGCGCGGTCGGTCGCGAGGCGTTTGAGCTCGTCTTCTGTCAGGGCGGGGGGCGGTGGGCCCGATTGCACGCTTTCCATTCGACGCCTTTGGCCGCGGCACAGGCGGCCGGCATTGCACCGACCGGCCGTACTTGTCACCCGGGACTTTGGGAGCCGACTGGCCGCCCGCAGACTCTCGCGTGCGACGTAATTGAACCGGGACGGCTATAGTAACCGGCTAGCCCGACTGCACCCTCGTCGATATGGTGCCATCATGGACGCGCGGGCGAGCAGAGAAAAAGCGGCGGAAACGGGCGACGAAGCGCGCGCTTTGGCCGAGAGCATCACGGTCAAACGCGACCGCCTGCTGGCGTCGCTGACGCTGATCGGCGGGGTCGGGCTGGTCATCGCTCTGCCGTTCGCGCTGCGCTCGGGCGCCGAATTCTTCCTGCCGGTGACAGCCGCGCTGGTGATCGCGATCGCATTGGTGCCGCTGCTCGAATGGTTCGAGCGGCGCGGCGTGTCGCCGCGCATCGCATCGGCCTTGTGCGTGCTCGTTTTCCTGTTGATTGCCATCTTCGCGATCGGCTCGATCGTGCTCCCGGCGATCGACTGGATTGCGCTGATCCCGCAGCGCATCGACCGCGTGCGCGACGCGTTCGAGCCGGTGCTCGACGTTTACAACACGCTCGAGAAATTCATCAACCGCACCGTCTCGCAGATCCAGTCCGCGCCGGCCCCCGGCAGCACCGTGCGCATCGAAACGCCAAATTCGATGCTCGGGCTGATCACCGCCTCGGCGCCGCACGCGATCATCCAATTGTTCTTCGCGCTGCTGGTGATCTTCTTCTTCCTCGCCGGCTGGACCAGCATGCGCAAACAGACCATCACCAGCCGCGGCAGCTTCGAAGGCGCGCTGACCACGGCGCGGGTCATCCAGCAGGTGGTCGACGCGACCTCGACCTACATCGCCACCATCACCGTCATCAACGTCACTTTGGGCGCCTTGACCGCGCTCATCCTGTGGCAGCTCGGCATGACCTCGCCTCTGATGTGGGGCGGCATCGTCGCGGTGTTGAACTATATCCCCTATTTGGGGCCGATCGCCTCGGCGCTGCTGCTGTTTTTCGGCGGCCTGATGGTGTTTCCCGACGCCTGGGCGGCATTGCTGCCGCCGGCGATCTTCGTCGGCCTCCACATGATCGAGGCCAATGTCATCACCCCGATGATCGTCGGCAAGAAATTGACCATTAACCCGCTCGCCATCCTCATCGCGCTGAGCTTCTGGTCATGGGTGTGGGGGACGACCGGCGCACTGCTCGCCGTGCCCTTGCTGATCATCATGAAAAGCATCTTCTCGGCCGCCGGCACGCCCGACATCGCCGGCTTCCTGTTCGAGCACGGCACGCTGACCCATGTCGGCGAAGAAGACGAAAAAGCCGACGGTACTGGCGATAGCCGAGTTGACAGCCATGGGGGTGTCACCTAACTGCCGCGCCACCCCCGTGCGGGTGTAGCTCAGTTGGTTAGAGCGCCGGCCTGTCACGCCGGAGGTCGCGGGTTCGAGCCCCGTCACTCGCGCCACACTTCCCATCGTCGGAGACTGCTTTAGACAAGCATCCGATGAGCGCCGACGCTTCCCCCTTTGCCACTCTTGGCCTCGAGCCCGGGGCCGACCAAAAGGCGATCGACGCCGCCTACAAAAAACTGATCAAGCGCCATCACCCCGACGTCGAGGGCGGCGACCCGGCCCGCGCGTCGGAGATCAATCGCGCCTATTTCGAGCTTCGCAACCGCCCCGCGCCGGATTGGGACAAAGCAAGCGGCGGCGGGATCGCCGAGGCGATCTACGAGCGCCGCGCGGCGATGCGCGCCAATCGCCCCCCGGCCGCGCCGCACCGCAGCTGGTGGCCGGTCCTGCTGCTGGCCATGGGAGCGGCGGCGTTGCTTGGGCGGACCACGCTCGCCGACGTTTCGGCGCGGACCATGGACAGTGTCACGGAGGCGCTGCGCAAGCCCGATATCGGGCGAGGCACCGGCCTCAGCGTCGCCGCCGCGAGCTTCCTCGAGGAGCCGCTGCAGACCGCATCGATCGAGGCCGCGGTGGGCGATGCGACGCGGCTGTTGGCCACAGGCGACAAGGATGAGGTTGCCGAGCACAGCCGCCGCTGCCATCTCGCCATGCGCCAATCGCCCACTATCGCGAAGCTCGACGGCTGCGCCGCGTTCGAGGATGCGGTGGT
>Ga0136633_1002119_pt1 | contig 13954 bp, 10 predicted proteins | sample AntDrymeUQ832206_2_FD_105494 | JGI IMG/M metagenome (GOLD analysis project Ga0136633, IMG submission 105494) | Polar desert sand microbial communities from Dry Valleys, Antarctica - metaG UQ83 (22.06) | ecosystem: Environmental > Terrestrial > Soil > Desert | place: Antarctica: Dry Valley... | reverse complement strand
CGTCGCCGCCGGCCGCGGCCGGCAACGTGTTGTGGCGGCCGGTCAGCCGCAGGACCGGCTCGCCGAGGCTCCGGGCCAGGAACCCGCTCAGCCGGCCGGCGAACTTCCGCCTCCGGACGACGAACAGGACGCGGGCGTCCGCGAACGCGGCGGCGATTTGCGCGGCGACGCGGGCGAGGAACACCCGCGACCCCGGCGGCACGTGCAGGAGGCCGGCCTCGTTGTCGCGGACGAACGCGACGAGGTGCGGGTCGTCGACTTCAAGGACGGGGGCGGCGACCGGGGCGTGCGGGCCGTCCCGGCGGACGTTGATCATGTTGCCGGCCAGGCCGACCCGCTCGTCGACGAGGCCGACCAAGCCCAATGGGATTTTGGTGCCGGCCGGCCGCGCCATGCTCTTGGGCAGCGGGTGCAACAGCGACGCGGGCGCCCGGACCACGGACGGCAGGCGGCCGGGCGCGTTCACGACGTGCCGGTGGCCGACGAACTCCGGCAATTGAAGTGGCGGGCGGACCGACAGGCCCGGGGCGAATCTGACGACGTCCTCAATGCTCATCATCCGTCTCCTGTAGCACCCCGTGGTGTTGTCAAAGGACCGCCGTCACCGCCACCGCCCGCGTCGGCGTCAGCCGACCCCGGCGGCGAAAACGGCTGATATTGATTTCGAACGACTGCCGCTCAACGACACACGGGACCGTAATCGGTGTCCGGCATCAACAAGAAGGCGCCCGCCGGCTACACGCATTTTCTCGGCCGGCCCGGCCGCCGCCCGGCCGTGGCTTCGGCGGACACGTGTCCGCCGGCGGACTTGAATGTCCGTCGGCTCGCCGCCGGCGTCAGGTCGCCCGCCGGCGGCCGCCGGCGAGCCGGCCGACCAACGTCTGCAGCGTCAGCAGCGCCGCGGCGAGCCCGCCCCGCTGGGCTTCCGACAGGCCGTCGATCCGGTCCGGCGGCGTGTCGGCGATCTGGCCGACGTCGCGGACGATTCGCGCCACCGCGGCCGGCAAATGCACGCCCAGCGGCCGCTTGGCGGCCACGGCGGCCTGGATCGCCGTCCTCGGGTTCGCGGTCGCCGCCAGGGCCGCATCCATGGTGTCCAACACCCCGCGGGGCAGGTCGCACACCGCCGCCGCCGTCGCCAGTGTGACCAGCCCGTCGGCGTACGCCCGCTGGACGGCGGCCGGGGCCCGGAGCACGCGGCTGACGCGGCGGGCGTGTCGCTCGCTGACGCACAGCGTGCGCTGGATCACGCTCAGGTACGACGCGTAGCCGCCGATCTCGCTCAGGCGGTACCGCCCGCCGCTATCAAGTTGGAACATCGCCACCGCGGCCCGGGCCTTGTCCAAGTCGCCGAGTTGGCGCCGGAGCATGTTGTCGTCGAGGAACCGCCGTTGGACCGGCCCGACCGGGCCGCCGGCGAGGTCGTACCTGACGAGTACCTGGCTGACCGTCACGCCGTTCAACAGCAGGGCCCGCCGCCGCTGGTGCCCGCACAGGATCGTGTTCGCGGGCAAGTCGACGGCGTTTTTCGGGAGGATCTCGATCGGGCACTTGAGCCCCTCCCGACCGATGTCGGCCGCCAACGCCCGCAGGGCGGCGGAGTCGAGGTCGGCGAAGAACTTTCCCTGGTCCGGGTGAGGGACCAGGGCCGCCAGCCGGCGGGGCTCCAATGTTGCGACTTGTGATCTGGTCATGAGCTCGCCTCCTGAAACGTGGAAAAGTCGTCCGTGACGGTGCGGCGATTGAGCCGCAGGTTGGAATAATCACTCGTGTCGTTTCGGACCCGCCCGGCTAACCGCCCCGGCGGCAGGTCCGGAAACGCACGTTGACATCGGCATCGTCCGCGGTCAGCCGTCGACGGTCCGACGCCGGACCATCAGCATCTCCATGGCCAAGACGCTGCGCGGCGTTATCATCCGCAGGTTGGCCGCGAATTTCGCCTTCTCCGGGCTCTTGGCCGCCGCCTTGGCCAGAGCGGCTCGGACGGGCGCCACCTTGCAGGAGTCGATCGCCCTGCCGTGGGCGAACGGCCCGAGGAACCCGAACTCGAACGCCATGTCGTAGAGGCCGAACACGTATTGGTCCCCGCGTTGGAACACCCAGCCGACGCCGGCGACGTTCACGAGCCGGGCGGGGACGGGGACGGCGGGCGCGGCCGCCGGCGGCCCCGCGGCGTCGGCCGCCCAATCGACGACGCACAGCCGCGGGTGGCCGGTCAACGTCTCCTGAATCAGGGCCGGGTCCGTCTGCAACAAAATCAGGTCGCCGCGGCGGTAGCCCCAGTCTGGTTGCAGCAGGAGCTCGTTGCCGGCTTCGACCCGGTGGTAGTAGCAGCCGGCCGCGTGCTCGGCGACGGCCGGGAACAACTCCCCCGAGAAGAACCGCGCGTGCATTTTGGGGTCGCCCGGGAGAAGAGCGCTCGTGACCGGACAGGCGTGGGGCGGCGGTGCCGGGACCGCATCCATCTCCCCCTCGCCCGTCAGCATCCACGCCTCGTTCACGCCGGGCAGCCGGCCGAGTTTTTGGAGGAACTCCTCCGTCGGCGGTTGCACCCCCTTGATCACCTTGTTCACGAGGCTGGGAACCACGCCGGCGGCGGCGGCCATGCGCACCTGGACGCCGCCGAACCGCTTGTGCAGTACCAACAGAATGCGGCTCCGGGCTCGGGTCACGTCCGCGTCGTCCATCGACTCCTCCTGTGCGTGTTCGCGGGATAACCTAGAGCGCATTTTGATGAAATCAATAATGAGCATTTATAATTGATAAAATAATTCTGCCGGGGCGAGGCCCCTGGCAGAAGCGATCAAACATCTGGAGTTTACGAATGACGGACACGGCACCCCCCGACCCGCTCGGCGAAATGGACCCACGTCTTATGGCGTACCTCATGGAGAATCACCCCGACGCGGCCGGGCTGGCGGCCCGGCCCGACCGGTCGCTGCTGATGCAGGTCCTCGCCCGGTGCGTCCGCCTCGCGGACGACGTGGCGGCGGCCAAGGCCGCCAGTCAGGAGTGGCTGTCCGTCGAAGACTTTGCGGCGGCCGTGGGGAAGGCGAAGTTCACCGTCCGCGAGTGGTGCCGCCGCGGCCGGATCACCGCGAGAAAGAAGGGGTCGGGCCGGGGGACGGCCCAGGAATGGGCCGTCCCCCGCGCGGAACTCCTGCGGTACCAAAAGGACGGGCTGCTCCCGCTCACGCAAAGGCGGTCTTGAGCGCGTCGGCCTTGCTGTCGGGCGAGAGGTGGCGGTAGCGCTTTTGTTGCTGCGGGGACTGGTGGCCGACGAACTCGTCGATCATCCGCTGGTCCACCCCCATCATGGCGAGGTGGCTGCAAAAGCTGTGACGCCAGAAGTGCATGCCCCGCAACTCGGCCCACTTCGTCTCCTTCACCGCGTTCTTCAACTGGTCGTACACCTCGCGGGGCGTGAGCGCCGACGGCGGGCCGGCCGCCCGTCGCCGCACCGTGGCCAACCGCTTCTTCAAACTCCCCGGCCGTTTGCCCTCGCTTTGGTGGCCGGTCGTCCCGCTCCGCTTCTTGCTCCGGGGCACAACACGGCCGTGGCAGAACAGGTGTGGGCCGCCGGGGTGGGCGGCCAACCATTCCCGCAGCACGGCTTCGAGGAACGGGGTCATCGGCACGCGGCGGTGCGTCCGCCGCCCGCGGCTCCGCTTCTTCTCGTGGATGACCACGGCCCGGCCGGCGAAGTCCACGTCTTCGACCATCGCCCGGATGATCTCGCTCCGGCGGGCCCCCGTGTACGCCGCGAAGACGGCCAGCGGGTACACGAAGGGGTGCGCGGCGTTCGCCTTCACCACTTCGAGCATTTCCTCCATCTCGGGCCGGAGCAGGTACACCGCGTCCCAGAGCACGTCGGCGGCCCCGCCGGCCGCCACCCGCCGCTTCACCTCGTCCATGGTCATGAACGGCGGCTTCTCGTCCGTCTTCGGGTAGCGGAGGCCCCTGTTGGGGAACTTGCCCGCGGTGAGTTTGGCCGCCTCGCCCCAGTTCCACGCGGCCCGGAGGGTGGAGAGTTCTTTCTGGACGGTCGTGGGGCTGACGGTCTTTGCCCGCGTGTTGACGTAGGCCTGGAGTTTCGACAAGTCGATGTCGCCGACGGGCAGGCCGTCGCCCAGTTCGCCGCAGAGGTGGGCGAGGTGAATCTTGATGGTGTAGAGCGAGTTCGCCTCGACCGTCCCGTTCCCGTGAGCCTCGACGTAGCGGTCCCGCAGATGGCCGAGGGTGACGGCCCGTCGGGCGTTTTCTGCACCAGTGGGGAATTTCGGCGGGTGGCCGTCGTGCCGGACGAACGTCACGATGTCGCAGCCGTCGGGCAGGGCGGCGAGCCGTTGCTTCAGCCGCATGAGCAGGTAATCGACCTGGGCGGCCTTGCTTTCGGCCTCGGCCGCGGCCACGTCGCCCACGGTGAACGTGTGGCGCTTGCCCAAATACATGAACTGGCAGTAGTAGGAACCGCCCTTTTTCTGGAGGCTGGCCACGGCGTGGCTCCTTGTGTCGTGCAACACATGAGCAACATTATTGCAGGGTATGCAGAAGAATTGCAGAAAATGTTTTGAATGTGTGGCGACCCGGCCAACCCGGAATCGCCGCAACCACTTACCATTTGAAGATATGCCGAGGACAGGACTTGAACCTGCACACCCTTGCGAGTACTAGCCCCTCAAGCTAGCGCGTCTGCCAATTCCGCCACCTCGGCATGAGGTAGGTGGAATTATGCGACTCAATCCCGCCCTGGCAAGGGCCGAAATTCAGGCGATCTGCTCGCCGCGGCCGATGCCGTGGTACTCGAACCCGGCCACCTTCATCGCCCGCGGTTCGTAGAGGTTGCGGCCGTCAAAAATGAGCGGTTGGGCCATCACGCGCTTCATCTCAGTGAAGTCCGGCGTCCGGTACTCGGACCAGTCGGTAACAATCACAAGGGCGTCCGCCTTCTTGATTGCGTCGTAGGGACCTTCGGCGTATGACAGCCGGTCGCCGTACTCGGCCTGAACGTTCTTCGTCGCTTCCGGGTCGTGGACGTGGACCTTGGCCCCGGCCGCCAAGAGCGAGTCGATCAGCGTCAGGGCGGGGGACTCGCGGATGTCGTCTGTCCGCGGCTTGAACGCCAAGCCCCACACGGCGACGGCCTTGCCCGCCAACTCTGCGCCGAAACGCTTGCTCACCTTGTTGAACAGCACGTGCTTCTGGTTCTGGTTCACGTCGTCCACGGCCGCGCACAACAGCAGCGGGACGTCCAAGGCCCGGCCCATGCCGAGGATGGCTTGCACGTCTTTCGGGAAGCAACTGCCGCCGTAGCCGGGGCCGGGGAACAGGAATTGGAAGCCGATGCGGGCGTCGTGGCCGATGCCGCGGCGCACGTCGTTGATGTCGGCCCCCATTTTTTCACTCAGGCACGACATCTCGTTGATGAACGAAATCTTCGTCGCCAGCATGGCGTTGGCCGCGTACTTGGTCATTTCGGCGCTCTCGGGCGTCATCACGAGGAAAGGGTGTTCCGTGCGCAGGAACGGCGCGTACAACTCCCGCAACACTTCGCCGACTTCCTTGTGCCGTACGCCGACGACCACGCGGTCCGGCTTGGTGAAGTCGTCGAGGGCCGCCCCCTCCTTCAAGAACTCCGGGTTGTTGGCCACGTCAATGTGCCCGCACCCGGCGGCTTCGAGGCGGTCCGTGAGTTTGCGGTTGGTGCTGACGGGTACAGTGCTTTTCAGAACCACGATCCGCGACCCGCGCGGCCCGGCCGGCACATCTTTGAGGTGCTTGGCGATTTCGTCGCCGACGGCCCAGATGCTGCTCAGGTCGGCCTCGCCGGTCTTGCCCTGCGGGGTGCCGACGGCGATGAAGATGAGCCGGGCTTCCTTGACGGCCGTGCCGAAGTCCGTCGTGAATTTGAGGCGGCCGACCTTGGTGTTTTTCTGGACGAGTTCCAGTAACCCTGGCTCGTAAATGGGGATTTGACCGGTCTTGAGCGTTTCGATCTTGCGGGCGTCCTTGTCCACGCCGACCACGTCGTTGCCACTGTCCGCGAGGCAGGCGGACGTGACCAGCCCGACGTAACCCGTGCCGATGACGGCAATTTTCATGTCTCACTCCGTGAAGGCGTCGCCCGCTGTTATAGCGGGCGGCCGTTCCGGAAAAATCACCCGGTCTCAAAACTTTTGGCCCCCTCGCTCGTCAAACAGGCAGTCGCACGTCACACGGTTCCCCTCCGTTCCCGTCTCACAGGGAGATTTCCGATGTCCAAACTGCTTTTTGCCCGCGCGTATCTCGCCGTGTCCGCCGGACTCTTGGTCGGCGTGGTCCTGGTCACGACCGGGTGTGGCAAAATTGACCCGCCGGTGGCCCAACAGGTTGAGCCGATGGCGGTCGCTGAGGCCGAGCCGAAAGACCGGATTTTGTCACGCGACCATTCCGCGCCGACCGAGGTGATGGCCAGCGACAAATTCTCCGAAGCGAAGCCGGGGAATGCAGGGGCGGTGAGTTCGCCGGCTCCCGGTCGGAACTATTCCGGCAATGTCGTGCCCGATTCGACGATCTTGGGCGGGGCGGGCGAAGCGCGATCCGACAAGAAGTATCGGGCGCAATCCAATTCGATTGACGGCCTGGGCGGCCGCCAGGTTGGGACCCGTGAGAAACTGCTGAAAGCCGCCGGAGGAAATGCAAACCGCCCCCGCGGATCGACGAAGGGGCTGTACGACCCCAATGAAGCATTGCCGGCGCCCGGGCCGGGGGGCGGGGGTGGTAAACCAGTCGCGGCGCGGCTTCAAGCCGGGCTTGCCTTCGACGACGCGGAATACGACGGCCCGGTTCCGTCGGCCGAGAGTTACCAACACTTCGAAGACAACGCGTACAAGACGGTGAAGGCCGACCCGTTGGCGACGCTGTCGGCGGCCGTGGACACGGCGGCGTACTCCAACGCCCGGGCCCGCTTGACCGAGGGCGCCCTGCCGCCGAAGGACATGGTCCGCGTCGCCGACTTCCTCAACTATTTCCCGTACGACTACGCCGCCCCGGCCGACGGCAAGCCGGTCGCGTTCAAGCTCGAAATGGCCGCGTGCCCGTGGCACGACAAGCACCAACTGTTGAAAGTCGGCTTGAAGTCGAAGGTCATCGACAAGGAGAAGTTGCCGGCCCGCAACCTCGTGTTCCTCATCGACACGTCCGGGTCGATGAACTCGCCGAACCGGCTGCCGCTCGTCATCGAGTCGATGAAACTGCTCGTCGAGCAGTTGGCCGACCGCGACCGCGTGTCCATCGTCACCTACGCCGGGGCGGCCGGCCTGCGGCTGCCGCCGACGCCGGGCAATCAAAAAGACCGCATTAACGCCGAGATCACCGCCCTCCAATCCGGCGGGTCGACGAACGGCGAGGGCGGCATCACGATGGCCTACGAGCAGGCCGAGAAGACGTTCATCAAAGACGGCGTCAACCGCGTCATTCTGGCGACGGACGGCGACTTCAACGTCGGCGTGTCGGACAACGCCCAACTCGTCCGGCTGATCGAAGACAAGCGGAAGACGGGCGTGTACCTGACCATCCTGGGGTACGGCATGGGCAACCTGCACGACGACCGCTTGGAGCAACTCGCCCACCACGGCAACGGTCACTACGCCTACATCGACACGCTCGACGAGGCGAAGAAGCTGTTCGTCGAACAAGGCGCCGCCTTGGTGACGGTGGCGAAAGACGTGAAGTTGCAAGTCGAGTTCAACCCGGCCAAGGTCGCCGGGTACCGGCTTATCGGGTACGAGAACCGCATCTTGAAGTCGGAAGACTTTCGCAACGACGCGAAGGACGCCGGCGACATGGGCGTCGGCCACGCATGTACGATGCTGTTCGAGATCGTCCCGGTCGGCGAAAAGGTGCCGTCGAGCGACGTGGAGCCGTTGAAGTACCAGACGACGCCGCAACTGACGGAGGCCGGCAAGGGCGGGGAGTGGCTGACGGCCCGAATGAGGTACAAGGACCCGGAGACGGACAAGGCGTCGGAAGTCGCGGCCGCGTTCGACGGCAAGGACATCGCCAAGGCGCCGGGCAAGGACTTCCAATTCGCGGCGGCCGTGGCGGCCTTCGGCATGCTGTTGCGGGACAGCGACTACGCCGGGACGGCCGACTTGGAGAAGGTGCTGACGTGGGCCAAAGGCTCCGTCGGCGAGGACAAGGGCGGCCACCGGGCCGAGTTCACGCGGCTGGTCGAGAAGGCCAAAGACGTCGTCACGAAGAAGCGGGAACAGCCGCCGGCGGCCGCCCCGAAGCCTTGAGCCGGCGAATCAGCCACGACCGAATCGGCCCCGGCCCCGGCCCAATCTCCGGCGGCCGGGCGTCCGTCAGGTTGGGCCGGAAGATCATCAATAAGAGCAGGGGGGCGTACCACAAGACGTATGTGCCCCCTTGTTCCGCGTACCAGAACTGCACGCCGATCACGACGGCCGCCGACTGGGCGATCACCTGGCCCAAGTGCCGCGGACTGGGCCAGACCATCGTCAGGACGATGAAGGCCATGTACGCGATGAAAACGGGCAGCCGGTACGCCCAGTGAGTGCCCCGCCAGATGCTGAACGCGGTCGGCGCCTTCCACGCCTGCCAGTCGGACAGGCTTCTGGCCACTTTCAAATATTGGCCCAATTCGCCTTCGAACGACAACAACGCCGCCGTCACGCCCAGACTCAGTCCCAAGGCGGCGAGGAAGCCTGCGGCGAAGCGCCCCGCGCCGCGGCCACGGTAGAACCCGAACCACAGGGGGAAGAGCAGCGCCGGGAAGAACACCGACCCCGCGGCGACGCCGAGCAGCGCGCCGGCGACCGCCGGCCGCCGGTGCCAGTAGACCGCCCCGAGGAAGAACAGGGACGGCCAGACGTGGTGAATCTTGATCACGTCGTAGGCGGTGCACGGCAGGAGCAGGTACAGGCAGCCCATCGCCATGCCGGTCATCGCGTCGCCGTACGTCCGGGCGCCGATCATAACGAGCCCGGCGACGACGACGAGGTGGGCCAAGACCGCCCCGGCCCGGCCGATCCAGAACCGCGTGCCCGCCGTGTCCTTGGGCACTTGGCCGTTTTTCATTTTCACCAGGGCGGCGGCCCCGTCGTTGGCCTTGGCGACGGCCACCGGCACGCGGGTCCGGTCCAAGTCTTCCTCGGCCGGCTTCTTGGCGGCCGCCGCGGTCAAGCACACGACGAGGCTGGCGGCCAAACAGGTCATGCCGGCCACGCTGATGTTCGGCGGCAGCATCGGCCGCTTTTCCAGACCCAGGTCGAACATGCAGCGGAGGAACCAATACCCGGACGCCGCCATCAGCCAGATGTACCCGTTACGAAAGTACTTGTCGCTGCGCGAGAACGCCCGCTTCAAGTCCCGCAGCGGTTCGGACAGTTCGGCCCGCATGGCGTGGCCGTCTTGCAGGTAGAGCAGGCCGGGGATGATGAGCCACAGCGCTACGATGTCCCAGTTGCGCAGGGACAGCGGCCGGTCGAAGCGGACGAAGAGGGTGACGGCGAGCAGGAACGAGGCGTAAAACCAGGTGGCGGCGTTCGGCAGGGACAAGTCCAGAAAAATGGACGCACACACGCCGCACCCGGTTCCGAAAAGAGGGTCAGTACGTCGAGCGGCCGCCGCTGATGTCGTAGCACTGGCCGGTGGTGAAGCTGGAGTCGCCGCTGGCGAGGAAGTGGACCAACGCGGCCACTTCCTCCGGCTTGCCGGTCCGGCCCATCGGGATCTTAGACACCATGTACTTCACGGTGTCCGGCTCGACGCCGTCGAGAATCGGCGTCTGGATCACGGCCGGGGAAATGCAGTTCACCGTGATGTCCCCGGCCGCGGCGACTTCCTTCGCCAGCGACTTCGTCAGGGCGATGACCGCCGCCTTGCTGGCGGAGTAGGGGGACATGGTCGGGTTCCCCTCCTTGCCGGCGACGGAGGCGATGCTGACGATCCGGCCGTACTTGCGGGCCAGCATCCCCGGCATGACCGCCTTGCACAGGAGGAACGGGCCGATGACGTTCACGTCCATGACCTTCGCGAACTCTTCCTTTTTGAGTTCCCAAAGTTTGACGGTGCGGCCGGTAATGCCGGCGTTGTTGACGACGATGTCGATCGGCCCGAGAGCCTTTTCCGTCTCGGCGACGACGCGGATGACGTCGGCCTCATTGGTCACGTCCCCGATGGCGGCGTAGCCTTTCAAGTCGGCGGCGACGCGGTTGGCGCCGTCCGGGGCCATGTCGAAAATGCTCACCTTGGCGCCGGCGGCCGCGAGTCGGCGGCAGATGGCCTCGCCGATGCCTTGGCCGCCGCCGGTCACGATCGCCACTTTGCCGGCCAGGGAGAAGAACGGGTCCGCCATGTCGGGGTCTCAACGTTTCGGGGTCGGGTGTGTTACATTGAACGGCCGGCGGGCCGCGGGAAAAAGGCTTGAGTCGGCCCCGCCGTCAGTTTACGATGGATAAGATACACTCTCACACCCACTCGCCCAGAATTTTTCCCGCGCGACGCGCTCGCAAAAGGCAACCTCCCATGAAGATGATTCCGCGTTTGGCCGCCGGCCTGCTCGTGATTTCCGCGTTCGGCGGGGCGGCCCGGGGCGAAGAAGACACCGAAGGCCTTTACAAGAAGGTCGTCAAGTCGGCCGTGTTCATCGTCCAACCGCTTAAAGACGGCTACTCGATGGGGTCTGGGTCGTTGGTGGACTTGGAGAAGCGCATCGTCGTCACCAACTATCACGTCGCCCGGCACGGCAAACTTTGCTACTGCCAGTTCCCCGTCTACCAGAAAGACGGCGAAATGATGACGGACAAGACCAAATACATCGGCCGGGTCGCCCGCGGGGAGGCCATCATCGCCGACGTGCTGTACATGGACTCGACCCGCGACTTGGCGATCTTAAAACTCCGCAGCGTGCCCGCCGGCACCCCGGCCTTGCCGCTGGCGCCCAAGTCCACGTCGCCCGGCGCCTCCGTGTGGAACATCGGCAGCCCCGGCGCCGTCGAACAGGTCTTCGGCATCACCGAAGGGAAAGTTCGGGCGATCGGCAACCAGGAGTACGTGACCGGCACCGCGGACGACAACTTCACGGTGAAGGCCAAGATCGTCACCACCACCAACCCCACCAACCCCGGCGACTCCGGCGGCCCGCTCTTCAACAAGAACGGGGAAATCGTCGGCGTGACGCAGGGGGGGAGCCGGGCGGCGAGCCTCGTGAGCCTGTTCATCGACGTGTCCGAGGTCAAGAACTACCTCGACGAAAAGAAGATCGTCATCAAGGCGAAAGACGCCACGCTGACGACGGACCCGAAGAAGGGGCCGGCCGATCCCAAGGCCGACCCGAAGGACCCGACCCCGGCCCCCAAAGTGGTCTCGGCGGACGAAAAAGCCGCGAGTGCTTTGCTTTCGGCCGCGAAGGCGTATTCCAAGGATGAGGAGTTGCGGGCGAAGTTCGTCGCCAAGCTGACGGAGATCGTCACCAAGCACCCCGGCACGGCCGCCGCCGCCGAGGCCAAGCGCTTGTTGAACGGCCTCAAGTGACTCCCGCCGCGCGGCCCGAGACGAGACTGGGATGAAATTGACACGACACAACCAAGACGGCGAGCGCACGCTCGCCGTCTTTATTGACTTCGAGAACATCGGCATCGGCCTGAACCTCCGCCGGGACCGGTTCGAAATCGGCCGGGTCTTGGAGCGGCTTGTCGAGAAGGGCAAGATCGTCTGCAAGAAGGCCTACGCGGACTGGAGTCGGTTCGCCAACTACACGACGCCGCTGCACGAGTCGGCCATCGAGCTGATCGAGATCCCGCAGCGGCGGTCCACCGGCAAAAACTCCGCCGACATCCGCCTGTGCGTGGACGCGATGGACCTCGCGTACTCCAAGGACCACATCGACACGTTCGTGATCGTGTCCGGGGACAGCGACTTTTCACCGCTCGTCTCGAAACTCAAGGAACTCGGCAAGCACGTCATCGGCCTCGGCTTGGCTGAGGCGACGTCCGACTTGCTGCGCGACAACTGCGACGAGTTTATTTATTACGATGACCTCGACCGCGTCTCGGCCGTCCTGCCGCGGATGAATTCCGCGGTGTCGGACGTTAAGCAGAAAGTGTTCGGCCTGCTGATCGACTCCCTGCTGGCCCTGCGCCGGGAGAACAAGGAAGTGCTCTTCTCCAGCATGGTCAAAGACACCATGAAGCGGAAAAAGCCGTCCTTCAACGAGGAATACCACGGCTACCGGACGTTCAGCGAGTTGCTGGAAGAGGCGGCGTCCCTCGGGCTGATCGAGATTGAAAAGCACAAGACGAGTGGGACGTATGTGGTGGTTCGCTTCGGCTCCGAGCCGCGGATGAACCCGCAAGTGGACGGCGGCGCCACGCGGCAGGCCTTGCCGGCCCGCCAAGCGTTGCCGCCCCGGCCGGCGCAACAGGCCATCGCCGCCCCGCGGCCGGCCCAACAAAGTCCGGCGCCGACCGAGAACAATTCCGCCCGGCCGGCGCCCGCGCCGCGCCCGGCCCGACCCGCCGCCGACCCGCGACCCGCGGAAGACGCCCGGCCGCCGGCCCCGGCCCGGCCGCCCGTTGACCGCCGGCCGCCGGCCCCGCGGCCGCCGGCCCCCTTCCCGCCGAAGCCGGCCGAGCCGGACCCGGCCGACGACAACATGCTCGACGCCATCGAGGGCCGGTATCTGGACGACTGACATTCGCCAAACGCCGAATGTCACGGGCATCGAAAAGGCGAGCGGGGGCGTCAGCCCCCTGTCTTCTGTTCAAGAGAAGACAGGGGACTGACGCCCCCCGCTCGCCAAGTCACTGTTTTAATTCGCACGTTACCCGGAGTTGACCTGTGCCGGCATTATTCGGCGTGACCATGTTCGTCAGCGCCACGCTGTTGTTCCTCGTCCAGCCGATGGTCGGCAAGATGGTGCTCCCCCTGCTCGGCGGGACGCCGGCGGTGTGGAACACCTGCATGGTGTTCTTCCAAGCCCTGCTGTTGGCGGGGTATTATTACGCCCACAAAGTGACGGCCGGCCTGACGCCGCGCGCCCAGGTGACGGTCCATCTCGTCGTGATCGCCTCGGCCGTCGCCGCCCTGCTTGCCGGGGCTGGCATCAGCGTCAACGGGTCGCCCGTGTACATCGCCAAGTCGCTGGCCCCGCAGGGGAGCGACGTGCCGTTCTTCGGCGTGATCGCCGTCTTGGGCCTCGCCATCGGCCTGCCGTTCTTCGTCGTCTCCACGTCGGCCCCGCTGCTGCAAAAATGGTTCTCCGAGACCGGGCACCCGTCCGCGAAAGACCCGTACTTTCTTTACGCGGCCAGCAATGCCGGCAGTTTGCTCGCCCTCGTCGCGTACCCGTTTGTGGTCGAGCCGAACTTGCGGCTCGTGGAACAAGCGTGGGCGTGGGCGGTCGGCTTCGTGGGCTTGGGCGTGATGGTCTTCGTGTGCGCGCGGGCGCTCCTGCGGACGGCCCCGCCCGGCCCCGCCGTTGATCAGGCGGCCGCGGGCGACCGCGAGCCGGCCCCGTCGTGGGCGACGACCATCCGCTGGCTGTTGTCGGCGGCCGTTCCGTCCAGCCTGATGCTGAGTCTCACCACGAAAGTGACGACGGACATTGTCTCGATCCCGCTGATCTGGATCGTGCCGCTGGCCCTGTACCTCATCACGTTCATCATCGTGTTCTCGAAACAGTACACCGCGACGGTGCATCTGGCCGTGACGTTGGTCACGCCCGTGTTGATCCTGCTGGTGGTGTTCATGCAGACGGCCAACTACATTCCCAACACGTATGCCGGACCGTCGTTTCGCGCCGTTTTGGTGATTCAAGTCGCCACGTTCTTCATGGTGACGATGGCGTGCCACGGCGAACTGGCCCGCTCGCGGCCGTCTCCGAAGTACCTGACCAATTTTTACCTGTTGATGTCGTTGGGCGGGATGCTCGGCGGCCTGTTCAACGCCT